>Ga0335077_10008252_pt1 | contig 12914 bp, 11 predicted proteins | sample Lox_Sample_31_FD_207151 | JGI IMG/M metagenome (GOLD analysis project Ga0335077, IMG submission 207151) | Soil microbial communities from Loxahatchee National Wildlife Refuge, Florida, United States - Lox_Sample_3.1 | ecosystem: Environmental > Terrestrial > Soil > Wetlands | place: USA... | reverse complement strand
GCCGACCATCAGCAGCTGCCCGACCAGCGTGACCCGCGGTTCCACCTACCAGATCTCGGGCACCCAGTTCAACGGTCTCTCGCAGGCCAACGCCTTCGGGGATGAAATGGAAACCGCTACCAACTATCCTCTGGTCCGCATCACCAACCAGAGCACCGGTCACGTCTTCTACGCCCGCACCCATGACCACAGCACCATGGGTGTGGCCACGGGAAGCGCCACCGTTTCCACCAACTTCGATGTTCCTGCGAGTATGGAGACCGGAGCGAGCACGCTGGTCGTCGTGGCCAACGGCATTCCCTCGCAGCCCTTCAGTCTCACGGTGAATTAGCGCGCAGTCGTCAGTCCTGCAATCGCCCTCGGCCGGGATCACATCCCGCCGGGGGCTTTTTCTTGGATTACACTCACTGCTGGCTTCCCATGCCCTCCGACGTCACAACCGGTTCTTCGACGTTTGTCAGCATCCTCCGCCAACGCTGCCCACGATGCCGCCTCGCCCCCATCTTTCGTTCCTCGCTTTTTCGCGGATTCCCCCGCATGCACGAGCGCTGCCCGGCTTGCGGCCTGAAATTTGAAAGGGAAGAGGGCTATTTCCTGGGAGCTATGTACATCAGCTATGCCGTCGGGGTGCTCGTGATCGCGCTGATCGCCGCTCTCTTGTGGACCCTCACCGGCTGGCCGATCATGAAATCCACCGGCTGGGCCATGGTCGTGTTCCTTCCTCTGGCCCTGCCGATTTCATTCTTTGCCCGCGTTCTCTGGATCTATCTCGACCAGGCTCTCGACCCCGACCGCTCCTGATCGCGCTAAGCGTAGTCGATGGGATGCCGCTCCAGCCAGTGCTCGTCGCGTTCGTGGTGAATGCCCTTCATCGCGCCCGAAGCCACGCTCTCCGCCAGCCGCCGGCCCCGCCACGCCAGCCCGACGGCAAATCCCGCCGCTCCGCCCACCAGCGCACAGGCAAACAGCCGCGCCGCCGAGTTGCGTCGGCCGCGAAAGCTGCCCGCCACGCCCACGCACACTCCGACCGCGGCCGGCTTCAACGCATCCCGCGCCGCTTCTTTCAGGAACGGTCCCGCCGGCCCGTGCAGATACTCGTCTCTGCCCACGCTCGCTCCATCCAGCCCTGAATTCACCAGCTTGCGGGCGTAATCAACCTTCGATTTCAGCGATTCGCACAGCGTCATCGTCTCCTCACCATCGCTCCAGGTTTCGCGTGAAGCCGGCATGCGCTTGGCACACGGCCGCCTTCACACCCTAAGTTAGAGAACCCGTTGCCTCCCCGTCAGCAGCAGGCGTCACTCGCCGCCGTGAGCCCTGTCACGCCGCTTCCTTGACAATCCAACCCGCCGCCCTTCACGATTCCGTTAGCCATGGCGAAAGCCGAAATCGTCGCGCTGAAACCCTCCACCTTGCAGGCTTTTGTCGCCTACGTCCGCGCCGCCGAGGCCGGCATGGAGCCCACCCTGCGCGGCGAAGCTGCTTTTCTCTGGTCCGACCTTGCTCCCGAACGTGCTCAACGGGTCCGTGATGGCCATATCCTCGCCGAGCTCTGGTCCGGAGACGAGCCCGTCAAAATTTCCGACGGCCTCATCCACGACTGGGTCGGCGCCGTCTTCATCCCCGGCGCGACGCTCAAGCGCACGCTTGCCCTCGTCCAGGACTACGACAACCACAAGCAGATCTACCAGCCTGAAGTCGTCGACTCCGCGCTGCTCTCCCACCACGACAACGACTTTCAGATTCATCTCCGCCTGCTCAAGAAGAAAATCATCACCGTCGTGCTTGACACTGATCATGACGTCCAATACCGGCCCCTCGACCGCGCTCGCTGCTTCTGCCGGTCCTCGACCACGCGTGTCGCCGAAGTGGAGCAGCCCGGTACTGCGCGGGAACGCGTCCTTTCCCCCGACACCGGCTATGGTTTTCTCTGGCGTCTGAATTCCTATTGGCGCTTTCAGGAAAAAGACGGCGGCGTATTCGTCGAGTGCCGTGCCATCTCGCTCACCCGCGACATCCCCTTTGGGCTGGGATGGGTCATTCAGCCCATCGTCCTCAAACTGCCCCGCGAATCGCTGGCCGCCACCCTCGAAGCCACCCGCCGCGCTTTGCTCGCGTAATTGTCACCCTGACGGTGGCCCAGGTTCGCGAGCGCTTCCTGCGAGCTAACCTGGGATCCCCCGCTCCTTTACACTGCTCCCGGCAACGTGTTAATCTCAATAGGGTTACAAGGAAAAGAAAAATAGACAGGAGTGCATCAGGTTAGTGCTAGCCAGAGAGCAAAAAAAATCCCTCATTGACCAGTACGGTACGCATCCCACCGACACGGGCAGTCCCGAAGTCCAAATCGCGTTGTTAAGCGAGCGTATTGGCCAGTTGACGGAGCACTTCAAAGCGCACCAGAAAGACCACGGCTCGCGCCGCGGCCTTCTTATGCTGGTCAGCAAGCGCCGTCGCTTGCTCGACTACCTCAAGAACTACGATTCCGACCGCTACAAGACTGTGGTGCAGAAACTCGGTCTCCGCAAGTAGGACCGCTGCCGCCCCGTCCGTCAGGGTGCGCCGGCTTTCCCCAGTTGGGGAAGGCAGGCAGAGTCAATCGGAATTCGCCGCCGTCCAGGCACGGCGTCCAGTCAAAGAGGAAAGCTGCTCGTGGTGCGTTCCCGGCCATCTTTACCACCGCTTCTGGCCTTCGCTCATCATCGTGCCCTCGTCCCGTCGGCACACGCATGCCTTCTGCCAAAAGGAAATGAACCATGAAACACGAAGTGACTGTTGATCTAGCTGGCGGTAAGCGCCTTTCTTTCGAAACCGGAAATCTGGCCAAGCAGGCCCACGGCGCGGTCGTCGTCCGCATCGGCGACAACGTAGTCCTGGCCACGGCCGTCTCCAACGCCGACCCTCGCGAGGGCATTGACTTCTTTCCCCTCACCGTGGATTACCGCGAATACACCTACGCCGGCGGACGCATCCCCGGCGGCTTCATCAAGCGCGAAGGCCGGCCCAGCGAGCGCGAAATTCTCACCAGCCGGCAGATTGATCGCCCCATCCGCCCGCTCTTCCCGGAAGGTTTCCGTTGCGAAACCCAGGTGATTGCTTTCGTCCTTTCCGCCGATACGGAGAACGACCCTGACGTCGCCGGCATCAACGGCGCCTCTGCGGCCCTCACCATTTCCAACATCCCCTTTAATGGCCCTATCGGTGCCGTGCGCGTGGGCCTGGTGGACGGCCAGTTCATCATCAACCCCACCTACAGCGAGATGCGCGACAGTTTGCTCAACATCATGGTCGTCGGTACTTCCGAAGGCATCGTGATGATTGAGTCGGGTGCGAAGGAAGTAAAAGAAGAAACCGTCGTGGACGCGATTGAATTCGGCCACGCCGAAATCAAGAAGATCTGCGCCGCCATCAACGATCTCCGCTCCCGCGCCGGCAAGCCCAAGAGGGAAGTGAACGCGCCCGAATTTGATCAGCCGTACTACGACGCGTTGAAGCGTAAGCTCGGCGGGGATCTTGCGGACCGGCTCGACACTAAGAAGCATCCTAAGTCCGAAAGCTACACCCTGGTTCACGAACTCAAGAAAAGCGAACTGGCCGCGATTCCCGCAGAAGACGAAGACGCCCAGGCGAAGTTCAAGACTTACTTCGAGACCCTTCGCGAGCGCATCTTCCGCGAGGCCGTGATCACGCAGCATCGCCGTCCCGACAGCCGCGCCTTCGACGAGATCCGCCAGATTTCGATCGAAGTCGGCGTGTTGCCCCGTACCCACGGTTCCGCCATCTTCACCCGCGGCGAAACCCAGGCCCTGGTCAGCACCACCCTTGGCACCACCGATGACATGCAGCGCCTCGAAACCTTCGAAGGCGAAGCCAAGAAACGCTTCCTCCTGCACTACAACTTCCCGCCGTTCAGTGTGGGCGAAGTGGCGTTTTTGCGGGGAGCGGGACGGAGAGAAATCGGGCACGGCGCGCTGGCGGAACGGGCGGTCTCGGCGGTGTTGCCACAGGAAGACAAGTGGCCGTACGCCATGCGCGTAGTGTCGGACATTCTGGAATCGAACGGATCTTCGTCGATGGCGACGGTGTGCGGCGCGGCGCTTTCGCTGATGGATGCGGGCGTGCCGCTGAAGGCTCCAGTGGCGGGCGTTGCCATGGGCCTGGTGAAAGAAGGAGATCAGTACGCCATTCTCACCGACATCGCCGGCGCCGAAGACCACTACGGCGACATGGACTTCAAGGTAGCGGGGACGAAGGACGGCATCACCGCGCTGCAGATGGACATCAAGGTCGGCGGCATCACGCCGCAGATCATGCGCGAGGCGCTGGCCCAGGCGCAGCGCGGACGCATGTTCATCCTCGGCAAGATGGAAGAAGTGCTGGCGATGCCACGCGAGAAAGTTTCCGCCTATGCGCCGCGCATCTACACCCTGCAGATTCCCGTCGACAAGATTCGCGACGTCATCGGGCCCGGCGGCAAGATCATCCGCTCGATCATCGAGCAGACGGGCGTGAAGATCGACGTGGAAGATTCCGGCAAGGTCAACGTGGCGTCAAACGATGAAGCTTCCGCCAACAAGGCGCTGCAAATCATCCGCGACCTCACGGCGACCGCCGAAGTCGGAAAGACATACCTTGGAACCGTGACCCGCCTGGCGGACTTCGGAGCGTTCGTCGAGATCATTCCCGGCACTGACGGCCTCTTGCACATCAGCGAAGTTGCCGAGCACCGCATCAAGGACGTTCGCGACGAACTGAAGGAAGGGGACCAGGTGCTGGTGAAAGTGCTGGCGGTCGAAGGCAACCGCATTCGCCTTTCGCGCAAGGCGGTGCTGAAAGAGCAACGCGCCAAGATGGGAGGCGGCGACGGCGGTCCGGAGGCGAGCAGCGAAAGCCAGGCGCAGGGAGTTCCGGCGCTGACGATCGAAGGCGGCGGCGATTTCCCTGACGAGCCGGAGCCGAACTTTAACCGCGAGGCTCCCCGGGGAGGTGCCGAACGGGGTGGCGATCGTGGCGGAGACCGAGGAGATCGTGGAGGCCGAGGTGGACGCCGGCGGGGTCGTGGCGGCCCGGGCGGCGGTCGCGGCCATGGCGGGCCAAGGCGCTAAACCAACTCAGCGAAGGTGTTTTCAGGGGCCGCGACGTGCAGTCGCGGCCCTTTTGTTGTCACGCATGGCTGTGATCTGAGCACTTGAGCGTGGTGGTACGATGCCGCAAAACTGGGATGCTCAGGCCTCCTGAGGGGGAAGGCCGAACCTTGGAGGAACTATGATTGGCTGTGCCGCTCGTCTGACTTTGTGTTCGCTGATGCTCTTTCTTGTTGTCACCTCGTGCCTTGGGCAGGGCGCTCCCGCAAAGCCGTCTGAACAGATGTCTTCGCTTCGCCGCCAGGAAGCGATACAAACTCTGCACGACGCACTGGATGTGATCAAGAAGGAATACTACGATTCTGGATATCACGGCATAGATGTCCAGGCCCGCATGCGGGAAGCTGAAAAGCACATGCAGGAGGCCGGTTCCCTCAGCGAGGCATTTGGGGTCATCGCCTGGTATTTTGAGGGCCTAAGCGATTCCCACACATTCTTCGTCCCACCGCCACGTCCGTTTGACATTCAGATCGGGTGGCAATTGGAGTTCATCTCCGATAACTGTTTCATTACCGCGGTGCAGCCAGGTTCTGATGCCGCAACCCAGGGACTGAAACCAGGCGACCAGGTGCTGATGATCGAAGGATTCCGGCCGACGCGAGAAACGCTCTGGAAATTGCGCTACGCGTTCAATGTGTTGGCTCCACGCTCCGCCATGCACCTCGCTGTCGTCAGCCCGGGCGGACAACCCCGGCAGCTGCTGGTGAAATCGGCGGTCAAGGAGCTTCACCACCAATTGGAGTTCACAAACGACTTCTGGGATCTCGTGCGTAAGCTGGAAAACCTGGAAGAAGAAGGGGAAACCCGAAGCGTGGAGTTGGGCGACGTGATGGTGGTAAAAATACCGGAGTTTTCACTGGAGGACGAGAAGGTGGACCGCATCATCGACAAGGCCAATCACCACTCAGCTCTCGTCCTTGACCTGCGAGGCAACCCAGGCGGCAGGATGGGAATGCTCGAGCGCCTGACCGGCGACTTGTTTGATCACGATGTGAAGATTGCCGACATGCAGGGCCGCAAAGAGAAACGGTCGGTGAGCACCAAGAGCCACGGAGATCGCGCCTTCAAAGGCAAGCTGGTGGTGCTGGTGGATGCGGGCTCTGCATCCGCTGCCGAATTGCTGGCCCGAACCATCCAACTGGAAAAGCGCGGCGTGGTCATGGGCGACCGGTCGTCGGGCAGCGTAATGGCGGCGAAGATATTTCCGTATCAGCAGGGAGACGGTGAGTTCCACTATAGCTTCGAGGTCACAGTGTCTGACCTGCTGATGACCGATGGGCACAGCCTGGAGCATATGGGCGTAACACCCGATGAACTGACGGTGCCAACGGCGGAAGATCTCGCGGCTAACCGCGACCCTGTTCTAGCGCACGCGGTTGAGTCCTTGGGTGGAAGCCTTACACCGGATGCGGCCGGCAAATTATTCCCGGTGATCTGGCACAAACCGCAATAGATTCTGCGTGTATACGGGGGAGCTGGAAGCTCGGCGCTTCCGGCCCTATTTTATTTCGATCGAAGTCCGGAGGATCGTCCTTCCAGTTCGTAGACAATGCCGCAACCCTCCGAGCATGAGGTATTGTCTCCGCCGTAAAGGGTTGTGCCCAGGAGGTTCCCGGTGGGAGTCATGGTGAGGCCGGGATAAGCGTTCACACCGTCGGCTCCGCCATCGAGACGGCGAAGGATGTTCTCGATCCACACGTGTCCGCTCTCGGGAGACAGCCGGAAGATTACGCCGCAACCGCTTCCGCCACAGTCGGCGCTGCCGCCTCCCTCGGTGCTGCCATAGACATTCCCGAACGCCCCAACCACCACACGCCGACTGGGAATCAGGCCGTCGCTGTGACCCCGGAAGGTATGAAGGGTGTGCAGTTCCCAAGTCTCATCGCGCTGGGCGAGTTGGAAGACAGTAGACTGGGTGGTTCCGTAGAGATTGCCCTTGTCGTCCAGGGTGATGTCGGACTCAGGAGAGGCGCCGTCGCCCTTGTTGCTAAAGTGATGCAGGATGGTTTCCTGCCAGCCTCGCGACGACGGTGACAATTGCCAGACCGTTCCCAGCTTGTTTCTGCCACCGGCCATGGTCGTGCCGTACAGGTTGCCAGAGGAGTCCAGGGTAACTGCGGATATCGGGAAATGTCCGTCGCCATGAGCTCCGAAGCTATAGAGGACGCTCTCCGTCCATCCGCTGCCCGAGGGGCTGATCTCAAACACTGTGCCGCAGGAATCGCCGCTCGAATCGCATTTCATATGCGCGCCTCCCGCGAAAGTGGTGCCGTACAGGTTGCCGGCCGCATCAATCGCAAGCGCGCCCTGCGGATACTGGCCATCGCCGGTGTCACCAAAATTGTGGATCACGGTCTCAGTCCATCCCCCACCCGCGGCTGGGGTGAGTTCGTAGACCGTGCCGTAGCCCGTGGATCCGCCGTACATCGTCGTGCCGTAGAGATTGCCTGCGCCGTCGAAGACCACCGCGCCATAAGGAAAGTTCCCGTCGGATGAGGTCTGAAAGCTGTACAGCACGGTTTCGGCCCATCCGTCCTCGCCATCAGGAGTCAGCTCGAATACCGTGCCTGCATTCGCAGTTCCGCCCTGGCTGGTGGTTCCATAAAGATTTCCGGCATTGTCGGGAATGAGATAGGCGAACGTCTGGCTGCCGTCAGGCACGCTGGTGAAGCGGTGAACGACTCTTTCGCGCTGGCCGAACGCCGTAGCGCAGCTACCGACCAGTGCAAAGCAAACAGACGCCACAAAGGCAAGCCGAAACACCAGACGCGAGGCGCTGCGCATACGAACTCCTGGGTGGGTTTGTGCGTGTTTGTGCACGACCCCAAAAATGCGAAAAGTATACCCCATCCAAGCGGCCGCCGGGGGCGCGGAGAGTCAAAAATCTACGCCGTTGGACTAACCCGATTCTTGTGGAAACCTGCCCCTTGTCAGGCTGTCTGACTTAGACAATAATGCCTGTCACCGGGGGCCTATCCACCAACCAGCTCAGCCCTGTCGGGCTACCGAGGAGGACTTTACCATGCGCAAAACCCTCGTCACTCTCCTGTTTGTCACAATCGTGACGGCTTTGACTGCCGCCCAGCAATTCCAGCCGGCCGCGTATTACCGGGCTACCGGAAGTGGCGGCTATGTTGGGGGATCCGTGGCGGCAGACTTCAACCACGATGGGTGGGCGGACCTGGCAGTGATCGACACCAATGCCAACACCGGCTTTGTCTTCATGAACCAGAAGAATGGGACGTTTGGACAAGGGCTGTTGTTTCGTCTGCCCAGTGCAACGATTGGCATAGCGGCCGGGGATTTGAACACTGACAATAAGATCGATCTGGTGACAATTTCGACCTATGACGGCGCACCCGGAGTTCTGCAGATCTTCCTGGGCAACGCCGACGGAACCTTTACCCAGGGAAATCACTATCTTGTCGGTTCAGCCCCAACGCGAGTTGTGGTTGCCGACCTGAATGGCGACGGTCACAATGACGTCGCCGTAGTGAACTGGCAGGGCGGCGGGGTCATGATTTTCCTCGGAGATGGCCATGGCAATCTGACCGCTGCGGGTCGATATCGCGGAGCGCGCAATCCACTGGCGATGGCAGTTGGCGATGTCAACGGGGACGGGCATCCGGACATTGTCGTCGCGGGAATAACCGGGACCCTGGGAGTTCTGCTGAACCAGGGAGACGGCACATTCATCAACGGATCGTCTGCGGCTATTAGCACGAGCCCGCTCGATCTGACTCTGGTGGACTTGAATCGCGATGGCAAGCTGGACGTGGTTGTTTCTCAGAACCCGATGAATGTGCTGCTGAATAATGGCGACGGCACTTTCGGCGCGGCCACCAGCTACGCGAGCGACTCAGATCCGCGGGGGCTAACGACGGCGGACTTCAACCATGACGGCAACCCGGATATAGCTTTGATCACGCTCAACAGCGGCATTGATCTTTATTACGGAAACGGCGATGGCACTCTACAGGCCGCCATCAACATCGGTTTGCAGGCCCAGGCCGACAACTCAGGCGCGGTGGCGGACTTTGACAAGGACGGGGCGCCGGACCTCGCGGTGAACACGGGTGAGTCGCGGGTGGCGGTGTTGTTGAATTCGCAATAAGGCCGTTCAGCTGACGCGGCGCGAGATGCCGTGGTCGCCCATATCTTCGGGACGCACACCCTTCTTGGTGAACTCCAGGGTGATTTGCTGGCGAACCGCGCTAGTGATGTCCCGCAGCTTCTGGTTGGTGGCTTCCATCTCGCGCTGCAGATCCGCGCTCACCTTGAGAGCTTCGTCGCGGGCATCGCTGATCTGTTCCAACATTTGGGCCAGTTGGGCAACCAGGTCATTGAACTTCTTTACCGCAGCCAGATACCGATCCAGATCCTGAGTCAAAGGAACCCTCCCCGAGCAACCGCCGTAAACTACCACAGCTAAACTTTAGCATCAAGCAAGTTCGGCTAATCCTTTTTTCCACAGGAGTTGCGGGCCGCCTCGAGACGACAGGCGGGCGTTCGCTCGGGCAGGTTGCTCGGCGGATGGGGCTAGATTCCGATCTTTCTGGAATTGAATCAATAGCTTACGTGAGACGCAAGCGGCCGGCCTGCTCAGACTCTGGCGGCGGGAACGGCAGCTCGCTTCGGCAGGATTTCTCCGATCCGGCGAATTTGCGCGCCCACACCACGCAGCTTTTCCTCGATATTCTCGTAACCGCGGTCAATGTGGTAGACGCGATCAATGATGGTCTCTCCCTCCGCAACCAGTGCGGCCAACACGAGAGACGCGGAGGCACGCAGATCGGAGGCAAGCACCGCAGCGCCACTCAGAGGAGATTTCCCGCGGACAATGGCGCGACGTCCCTCGATCTTGATGTTGGCGCCCATGCGCACCAGTTCCTGGGCGTGCATGAAACGGTTCTCGAAAATGTTCTCGGTGATGATGGAAGTTCCGTTGGCCTGAGTCGCGAGGGCCATGTATTGCGCCTGGGCGTCGGTGGGAAATCCGGGATACTCTTCGGTGACCACGTCGGCAGCTCTTAGTGGTTCATCGCCCATCACCCGCACGGCGTCTACGCCATGCTTCGTCTTCACGCCGACTTCCTCGAGTTTTTGCAGGAGAGCGCGCAGATGCCGCGGCTCACAGCCATCCACGTTGATGTCTCCGCCGGTGAGCGCGCCGGCAATGATAAAGGTGGCGGCCTCAATGCGGTCGGGAATAACGCGATGCTTGGCCCCGTGCAGTTGCGCAACGCCTTTCACCCGAATGGTCGCGGTCCCGGCGCCCTCGATGTGCGCTCCCATCTTGTTCAGCAGATCCGCAAGGTCTGCCACTTCCGGCTCGCGGGCGCAGTTCTGCATGAGGGTTTCGCCCTCGGCCAGCGCCGCTGCCATCAGCAGGTCTTCGGTTCCCGTGACAGTGATCTTGTCGAAGACAATCTCTGCGCCCTTCAGGCGCTGGGCGGTAGCCTCGACATAGCCGTGCTCTTGCGTGATGCGGGCGCCCAGTCGCTCCAAACCCTTAATGTGCAGATCAATCGGACGCGCCCCAATGGCACAACCGCCGGGCAGGGAAACGCGAGCGGTGCCACAGCGGGCGACGAGCGGTCCCAACACCAGGGTTGAGGCGCGCATGGTCTTTACGAGTTCGTAGGAGGCTTCTGGCGCCGAGAGATTGCGGCAGCAAATGGTGGTTCGATGATGAGCGCGGCCGTAGCCGAGTTCCACCTCAGCACCCATGGCGGCGAGCAGCTTGCGCGTGGTCTCAATGTCCCGGACCTGAGGAATGTTCTCGAGAATGACCGGTTCTTCGGTCAGAAGTGCCGCGGCCATGGCGGGCAAGGCAGCATTCTTGGCGCCGCTGACGCGTATGGTCCCCAGCAGCGGAGTGCCGCCGCGAATTACGAATTTGTCCATAGCTTCGAGATCGAGATAAGCGCTTAGGTAAGCCCCACTGATACCGTCCAATCTGTGGCGCGCCCCTATTCTAGCCGGGAAGTTGAGCGAAGGTGAGGAGGAAATTGTTAATCGAAAGGGCTCGGCCCGCAGACGGACGGCAAGCTACAAGCTGCGGGTGGCGGCGATGGCCCTGCGGACGTTGCCGAAGGAAGCTTTCAACGCTTGTTCGGCTTGCCGGCGTTTCACCCCTGCCTGAAGCATCACCAGCGCGACGGGAACGCGGTAGTTCGCGGCTTTCACAGCACGCAGAGCGGTGGGACGGTCTACATGTGCGGTGTGTTGTAGAACAGTCAGTCCCCGGGCGACGAGCTTTTGATTCTTGAGGTGAACGTTGACCATGAAGTGGCCGAAAACGTAGCCCAGACGGGTCATGGCGCCGCTTGAAAGCATGTTCAGCACCATCTTTTGCGCGGTGCCGGCCTTCATACGGCTGGATCCGGCAATGACTTCGGGTCCGACTACGACGACGATGGCCTGATGCGCAGCCTTCTCGAGCGGAGAGTTGCGATTGCAGCATACGGCGATGGTGGCGGCGCCATGGCTCCGTGCATATTGGATGGCAGCGACCGTGAAGGGCGTCCGTCCACTGGCGGCGATTCCTACTACGACGTCGTGCTTTCCCGGCTTTTTTCTAGCGATCTCCCGCCGGCCCGCAGCGCGGGAGTCTTCATTCGCTTCAACTGCCGAAGACAGGGCCCGCGAGCCTCCAGCCATGACAAACTGCACCATGCGAGGTGGACAGTTGAAAGTAGGCGGACACTCGACAGCATCGAGGGCCGCAATGCGCCCGCTGGTTCCTGCTCCCACGTAGATAAGACGGCCACCTCGCTGCAACGAGGCGGCAATGAGATCAATAGCGCTTGCGATCTGCGGTAACGCCCGTTCCACCGCGCGCGCCACCTTGGCATCTTCGGCATTGATGATCCGTGCGATCTCGATAGAGGACTTCAGGTCGAGATTCCGGGAGGCGGGATTTGCCTGCTCGGTCGAAAGACGGCTCAACTGCAGGCGTGCTGCTCGCGTGCGATTCGCCTTTCGCGTTTGCGGCAATCCCAATCCTCCTTGTGACCGTGAATCAATGCGTATCTAGCTTCTCGACTCCGGTCTTGAGTTCAGCGCTTCGACGATGGCATTGTGAAACTCGGGCCGAACCTTTTGAATCGCATCATTGCTGCAGTCGGGCCAGGTCCGATTGGTCAGCAAAGTTATCGAGAGCTGGCGTTCGGGATCAATCCATAGCGAGGCGCCAGTGTAGCCGAGATGCCCGAACGACTTCGCCGAAAAATAACTCCCCGACTGCGAAGGGAACGAAGGCGTATCCCAGCCCAGGGCTCGAGAGCTCCGCGGTGGTGGCGGGAGTCGCCGGGTGAAAAGCGCGACAGTTTCCGGGCGCAGGATGGGTGCTCCGCCTTGCAGCATCGCCATGGCGAAAGTGGCGAGATCATGGGCGGAAGCAAACAGGCCAGCGTGCCCCGCCACGCCGCCCAGCACGCTGGCGTTTTCGTCATGCACTTCTCCCTGGATGATTCGCCGGCGAAAACTCTGGTCATCCACGGTGGGTGGGATGACAGAACGCCAGGCTGCCGGGGGGGCGAACGTCGTCGATGTCATACCCAGAGGTCCGAAGATCTCGCGCTGGCAGAAATTCTCGAGGCGTTCATCCGCCAGACGCTCCAGGGCCATGCCGAGAATGATGAATCCGATGTCGCTGTAATCAGAGCGTGTTCCGGGGTCTGCTGTGAGCGGCATAGTAAACACAGCATGAAGCAATTCTTCGCGGTTGCGGGCGCGAAGAAACAATTTCTCATAGGCCGGCAGACC
>Ga0335077_10008251_pt1 | contig 12914 bp, 9 predicted proteins | sample Lox_Sample_31_FD_207151 | JGI IMG/M metagenome (GOLD analysis project Ga0335077, IMG submission 207151) | Soil microbial communities from Loxahatchee National Wildlife Refuge, Florida, United States - Lox_Sample_3.1 | ecosystem: Environmental > Terrestrial > Soil > Wetlands | place: USA: Florida... | reverse complement strand
ACCTCGGCCCGGTCGGCGAGTACGCGCGCCTGCTCGCCTCGGTCGGCATCAACGGCTGCAACGTCAACAATGTCAACAACGCTGCACCGTTCCTACAGCCGGAGATGCTGAAGGGCCTGGCGCGGATTGCCGACGCCATGCGGCCCTGGGGCGTGCGGCTGGCGATGAGCGTCGATATCGCCAGTCCCCAGAAGATTGGCGGACTGGCAACGTACGATCCGCTCGACCCGGCCGTGAAGGCGTGGTGGGCGGCCAAAGTCGACGAGATCTACAAACTCATCCCTGACTTCGCCGGCTTCACCGTCAAAGCCGATTCCGAAGGCCAGCCCGGACCGGCCAGCTACGGCCGTACGCCCGCGGACGCCGCCAACCTGCTCGCCAACGCGCTTGCACCTCACGGCGGCGTCGTCCTCTACCGGGCCTTCGTCTACAACCATCACCTCGACTGGCGCGATCCCAAAGCCGACCGCGCCCGCGCCGCGTACGACATCTTTCATCCGCTCGACGGCAGGTTCGCGCCCAACGTGATTGTGCAGATCAAGGAGGGGCCCATCGACTTCCAGGTGCGCGAGCCCGTGTCGCCGCTCTTCGCTGGCCTCGAGCAGACCAACTCGGCGATGGAAGTGCAGATTACGCAGGAATACCTGGGACAGCAGCGGCACCTTGTCTGCATTGCGCCCATGTGGAAGCAGGTCCTCGACTTCGACCTGCGCGCGCAGAACCGTTCCACGCCGGTGAAGGAGATCCTCGAAGGCAAGAGCTTTCATCGGCCTGTGGGTGGCACTCCGGGGTCCCCACGGACAGGTCTTCGTCCGTGGGGTGGCGGCATGATCGGCGTGGCCTGCGTGGGGCGCGACTGGCTGAGTTCGCCCATGGCGATGGCGAACCTGTATGCCTTCGGCCGTCTGGCATGGGACCCGAACCTGACGGCCGAACAGATTGCCGATGAATGGACGAAGCAGACCATCAGCACCGACGCCGAAGTGGTCGCAACGGTACGAAAGATGCTGCTGCAATCGTGGCCCGCATACGAGCGCTACACCGGCCCGCTGGGCCTGCAGACGCTCACCGACATCACCGGCAGTCACTACGGGCCGAACGTCGAGGCCAGCGAAAACAACGGCTGGGGCCAGTGGCATCGCGCCGACCACGAAGGCGTGGGCATGGACCGCACTGTGGCCACGGGCACGGGCTTCGTTGGCCAGTACCCGCCCGAGGTGGCGAAGCAGTACGAGAACACCGCGACCACGCCCGACGACCTGCTGCTGTTCTTTCACCACGTGCCGTATACGTACAAACTCCATGACGGCAAAACCGTGATCCAGTACATCTACGACAGCCACTACCAAGGCGCGCAGCAGGCGGCCAAATTGGGAAAAGAATGGGCCACGCTCAAGGGAAAGATCGATCCCAAGCTGTTTGAGGATGTGCGCGCACGTCTCGAGTACCAGGCCGGGCACGCGATCGTGTGGCGTGACGCTGTTGTGCAGTACTTCCTCAAGCTCAGCGGCATTCCCGACGAGCGCGCCCGCGCAGGGCATTTTCCGGGGAGGCTGGAAGCCGAAGATGCGAGGTTGGGCAAATACAAGGTCGTCGATATCCAGCCGAGGGAGGATGCGTCGCGCGGCAAAGCGGTTTCGTGCCTGGGCATGGGATCGGGTCCTGAGGCTGCCGAGAGGGCCAACGATCAGGATTCGGATGGACCGCGCCAATGTGCGGCCGAGTGGACCTGGTCCGGCCAGCCGGGAACGTTCGATATCGCGGTTCAGTATTTCGATCTCGAAAACGGCGCGGCGAAATTCTCTCTCCTCGTGAACGGGAGAAACGTGGCCGCGTGGACTGCGGATGATAAGCTCCCTTCGCGCCGCCCGAACGGCGACAACTCGACGCGTTACACGGCTCATGCTGTGGAGCTGAAGCCCGGCGACGTAATCCGCGTGGAAGGCACGCCCGACGGCAGCGACCCGGCGGCGCTGGACTACGTTGAAATCGCACCTACACCTGCTCCGTGATCGGGCAGCGCCCGCAGTATCATTGCCCTCGTGTCGAAATCGCGAAATCCGTCAGCAAACTGGATTCAATTCATGCTTGTGGTTGTGGTGCTTTTGCCTGCGAGTGCTGCTGTCGCGCAGTCGTCTGACGACGCTCTCTACTCCGCTCTCAGCGCCGATTTCGCCAAGCTCGCCCCCCAGACCATTCGTCCCGCCGAGGGATTCATCAGGCATCCCTACCTCATCCCCGCCGGCTATTACAACCAGATGTGGGACTGGGACGGCTTCTTCATCGGCGTTCACTGGGCCAACCAGGACGCGGCCGATGCGAAATACCTGCGCGACTGGGCCGTGAGCTTCGCCTCCGCCGCGGACGTGGACGGCTACGTCGCCGGCTGCATCACGCCCAAGGGCCCGCGGCCTCTGTTCGGGAAGTTCGCGATGAAGCCGTTCCTGGCGCAGGGCGCGGTTTTCGCCGCGCAGACTCTGAACGACTACGAGTGGATCCGCCCCATATGGCCGGCGATGCAGCGCATTGCCGCATACCGGAAGCGTACGCAGTTCGACCCAAAGTGGGGCCTGTGGTTCTGGGACAACGCCATGCAGTCAGGCGCGGACAACAATCCCGCGCTCACCAACGATCCCAAAGACCGCAGCGCCATCCTTGCGGTCGATGCATCCGTCTACGCGATGCGCGAATACGCTGCCATGGCGGCTATCGCTCGAAAGCTTGGAGACGCGACGGCCGCGCGCACTTACAGCGGCCAGGCCTCGGCCACTAGACGCGCGATTCTCGACAAACTCTGGCTGCCGGATGAGGCCATCTTTCTCAACCGCCGCCGCGATACCGGCGCATGGATCCGGGTGATCAACTGGACCAGCATTCTGCCCCTGGTGGATGGCCTGTTGTCCCCGGCCGACGCGAGGCGCATGATCCGCCGCCACCTTCTCAATTCCGACGAAATGCGCTCGGCCTACGGCTTTCGCAGTCTCGCCAAAAACGATCCCGCGTATAACAACGAGGCCATCATCAATCCCTATTCCAACTGGCGCGGTCCCATCTGGATCAACGCCAATTTCCTCGACTGGATGGTGCTGCGCCGCTACGGCTACAAGGACGAGGCGCACTGGCTGGCGGTGACGCTGGCCGGTGCTCTGCACCGCGACATCGAAAAGTGGGGTTCGATGCACGAGGACTACAGCGCCGAAACCGGCGAAGGACTTGCGCCCACAGTCGAGCAATCGCCGGGAGGCAAGTTCGCCGGGTTCGTCGGATGGAACCTGCTGGCGCTCGACATGCTGCAGTGCGAAACCGGGCACGGGCACTGCATGAATCTGATGCTGGGCAGGTAAGTCCGCGCGCACTCAATCGAAAAGAGTCGGAGTCGCAAAACCCAGAACCGAACGGGTGTTTCCAGTCACAGCGCCATGTGACGCGAGGCACATCCAGAGCGCACCGAACAGGATCACTCTGACGGCGGCCATTTCCAAGAGAGATCGTCTGCCGATCGTGAGGAGTTGTGTGCTTCGCCGGCAGGCGGCCATCTATCAGCCTCCAGTATCTCCCGGAGCTGGCCGAGTGCTCAGGCGGGCTCGTCTCATATGGTCCTCTCGATTCCGCGGTCGTGGTTCCGATTTAACGCCGCTCCCGCCGGCACATGTATCCACAAATCTTCCGTGACCCCATCCCTGCGATTTCTTCCTGTCGCAAGCGTGGGAGACACTCCCTCTGCGCAGGACAAAAGGAGGATCGATGCCGAGCGTTGCCGATCAAGCGCCGGAAGCGCACGAAATATTGCTGATTGACCAGGCGATCGCTGAGTATGACGGGCAGCCGGGAGCACTGCTCGGCATTCTTCAAACCGTGCAGGCTGGTAGTCCGCATAAGTATCTCTCCGAGGCGTCGCTGCGTTACATCGCCGGAAAGACCGGCATTCCGCCGGCGCGCGTCTTCAGCGCCGCCACCTTCTACGCCCTGTTCAACCTGGATCCTCAGGGCGACAACGTGATCTGCGTCTGCCGCGGAACGGCCTGCCACACGCGCAACTCCCGCGACCTGCTCGCCAGGCTGTGTCTGGATCTTGGCATGGGCAAGCAGGACGTAACCGACCTGAGCGACGCCGACAAGCTTTCGTTCACCACCCCGGACCGAAAGTTCACCATCCGCACCGTCGCGTGCTTCGGACAATGCGCCTTGGCGCCCGTCGTCGAAGTGAATCACCACATTCTCAGTCACGTGAATGAGCGCACGCTGCAGCGCGAAGTCAAGCTCTTGAAGCAGGGAGGCAACTGATGCCGCGCATTCAGGACATCGGCGCATTCAACGCGGCTCGTGAAGCGGGCCTGGCCAAACTCGTGCCGCCTGTCCCGAGATTGACCGTAGGCATGGGAACATGCGGTCGCGGGAACGGCGCTGAAGAAGTGTTTCACGCGCTGTACGAACTCATCGAGCGTGGCGGCCAGGAAGTGGTGCTGGCCGGGGTGGGCTGCTTCGGCTCGTGCTTTCAGGAGCCTCTCGTGGGCGTGCGTCTCCCGGGCGCGCCTCTCATCATTCTGCACAAGGTCCATGCGCAGGACGCGGTCCGCATCCTCGAAGCCCTCTCGACAAAGGCGATGCCGCCGGAGCTGATCTACGCGAAGATCCAGGAGTGGGACTACATCACGTCGCATTTGAAGTACGGCCAGAGATACCCCGAGATCCCGTCCTGGGATGAGGTGCCGTTCTTCAAGGGCCAGAAGAAGATTGTTTTGCGCAATTGTGGCCTCATCAATCCCGAAGACATCGAGGAGTACATCGGCGCGGGCGGGTACCAGGCGCTCTACAAGGTGCTTATCGACGGGCGTCCTGAGACCGTAATCGAGCAGATCAAGGCGGCGCGCCTGCGCGGCCGCGGAGGCGCGGGCTTCCTCACCGGCAACAAGTGGGACTTCCTCGCTAGGGCCAAGGCCGATACCAAGTACGTCATCTGCAACGCCGACGAGGGCGATCCCGGCGCCTACATGAACCGCAACGAGATCGAAGGCGACCCTCATTCCCTGCTGGAAGGCATGATCATCGGCGCCTACGTCACCGGCAGCACCCAGGGCATCATTTATGTGCGCGCCGAGTATCCGCTCGCCGTGCAGCGCTTGCGCCGGGCTCTCGAACAGGCGCGCGAGTACGGCCTGCTGGGAAAAAACATTCTCGATCGCGGATTCAACTTCGATATCGATCTGGTGCAGGGCGCGGGCGCCTTTGTCTGCGGCGAAGAGACGGCATTGATCGCCTCCCTCGAAGGCTTCGCCGGACGGCCCCATCCCCGCCCGCCCTATCCGGCACAGCACGGTCTCTTCGGCAAGCCGACCAACATCAACAACGTCGAAACATGGTGCAACATCGCGCCCATCGTCAGCCGCGGCGCCGGCTGGTTCGCGGAGACGGGCAGCGTCAAGAGCCCGGGAACCAAGGTGTTCTCGCTGGTCGGCAAGGTGCAGAACACCGGCCTCGTGGAGATGCCGCTCGGCACGCCGCTGAAAAACTTCGTCTACGACATCGGCGAAGGCGCGCTCAACGGGCGCCGCGTGAAGGCCGTGCAGACCGGCGGGCCCTCTGGCGGCTGCATTCCCGCGGAGATGTTCGACACGCCCGTCGACTACGAGAACCTCGCGCAGATTGGCTCCATCATGGGTTCGGGCGGCATGGTTGTCATGGACGAAGACAACTGCATGGTCGACGTCGCGCGCTACTTCATCGAGTTCACCCATTCCGAGTCCTGCGGCAAGTGCGTGCCCTGCCGCGTGGGCCTCAACAAGGCGCTGCGGATTCTCAATGCCGTCACCGAAGGTCGCGGCGCGCAGCGTCACCTAGTTCTGCTCGATGAGCTGGGCCGCATGATTCGCGAGTGTTCGTTGTGCGGCCTTGGTCAGTCCGCGCCCAACCCGGTGCTCACCACCATCCGCCACTTCCGCGACGAGTACGAAGACCACATCATCGCTCGCCGATGCCGCGCGGGCGTGTGCCAGGAACTCGCGCTTTCACCCTGCGAGAACAGTTGTCCGCTTCGCATGAACATTCCACGCTTCCTCGAGCTCTTCCACGCAGGGCGCCTGGAGGACGCATTCGAGTCGGTGATTCTCGACAATCCCCTGCCTGCCTCCACAGGCCGCGTCTGCCAGCACCCGTGCGACGCGCGCTGCCGCCGCCAGTCATTTGACGAAGCGGTGAATATGCGCGAGGTGCACCGCCACATCGCCGACCGGGTATACAGCTCCGAGCTCTTCGAGCCCATGGCGCAGCGTCTCGTGGCGCACAAGCTCGCGCCGACCGGAAAGAAAGTCGCAATTGCCGGATCCGGCCCCACCGGCCTCACCGCCGCCTTCTACCTCGCGATGCTGGGCCACGACGTGACGGTGTTCGAAGAGCGCGAAGAAGCCGGCGGCATGCTGCGATTCGCCATCCCCGAGTACCGGTTGCCGAAAGCTGCGCTGCGCCGTGAACTCGAACTCATCGAGCGCACCGGAGTGAGATTCGTCTACAACACGCGCGTGGGCATGGACATCACGCTCAACGATCTGGCGGACCAGTTTGACGCGGTTTTTCTCTCCATCGGAACGTGGAAGGAATCGTGGCTCTATCTGCCCGGCACGGAGTTGAAGGGCGTCTATCCCGCATTGCCGTTCCTGGAGAAAGCCGCCAGGCGCGAGAAGATCGCGCTGGGCTCGCGCGTGGCCATCATCGGCGGCGGCAACGCTGCCATTGACTCCGCGCGCACTGTCCTGCGCGCCGGAGCCAGCGTGACCATTCTCTATCGCCGCGAACGCAAAGACATGCCCGCCATCGACGAAGAGATCCAGGCCGCCGAGCATGAGGGTGTGCGCTTCGAGTTTCTCGCTGCCCCCCATCGCATCCTGGGCGACGCCGGCGGCAACGTCAAGGCCATCGAGATTGTGAAGACGCGTCTCGGCGAGTACGACAAGTCCGGCCGCCGCCGCCCCATCCCCACCGACGAGGTGCAGCGCTTCGAGTGCGACAGCGTGATCCTCGCTGTGGGCGAAACTTTCGATCTCGATTTCTGCCGCGCCTCGGGACTCGAACTGAAGGAAGAAGGAACCATCAAGGTGGACCGGCTCACGCTGGAGACCAGCCGCCCCACCTTCTATGCTGGCGGTGACGTGATCACGGGAGCGTCGAATGTATCCAATGCCATGGGCGGAGGCAAGCAGGCGGCGCGCGAGATGGATGCCCGCCTCATGGGCGGCTCGCGCTGGGATCGTCTCTTTGCGCATTTCGAATTCAACAATACCGTGCCGGGAGAGCCCAGCCTCAGCCGGCGACACGTTGCCCATGAACTGCCGGCTCAGAGCCGTGTCCGCACCCAGGATGAGGTTGTGAGAGGCCTCAGCGCCGAAGAGGCGCTCGAAGAGTGCCGCCGCTGTCTGCGCTGCGATCTGCGGACAACGGCTGGCGGCGCATAGTTTTTGGGGTTGTCATCCTGAGCCGTAGGCGAAGGATCTGCGGTTGCTTTTTCCCAGTGGTGGAATCAGCACTGCAACAATTGCGAAGGAGCAATGCCTTGCCGAAAAAAACGATCTCCGTTCGAATCGATGGCGAGTTGGTGACGGCGCTCGAAGGCCAGACCATCCTCGAAGCCGCGCGCGCGCACGGGAAAAACATCCCCACCCTCTGCTGGCTCGAAGGCCTGAGCGCGGTGGGCGCCTGCCGCGTGTGCATGGTCGAGCTCGCCGGGACCGACAGGCTCCTCCCCGCCTGCACCACCCCCGTGCAGGAAGGCATGTCGGTAAAGACGACGTCGGCCAAGCTCGCGCTCTACCGCCGGATGGCCGTCGAGCTTCTTCTCGTCGAGAGAAACCACGTCTGCTCCGCGTGCGTGTCGAACGGCAACTGCGAGTTGCAAACTCTGGCGCAATCGTTGGGCATCACCCACGTTCGCTATGCCTACAACTGTCCGCCGCTTCCGGTGGACAGCACCCATCCCCGCTTCGTTCTCGACCACAACCGCTGCATCCTCTGCACCCGTTGCGTGCGCGTCTGTGCCGAACTCGAAGGCGCCGGAGTGTGGGAGATCGCTTCGCGCGGCATTGCCTCCCGGATCGTCAGCGATCTCAAGGACAACTGGGGCTCCGCCGGCAGTTGCACCAACTGCGGCAAGTGTGTGCAGGCCTGTCCCACTGGCGCGCTCGCCGAGAAGGGCTTCGCCGTTCACGAGATGAAGAAGCAAACCGAAACGATCAGCAGGCTGGCCGCCCGCCGCATGCAGGTGTCCGGAAGATAGATGCCAACCTCAAAGCCCAGGATCAAAGTCCGGCTTTGCGGTCAGCCGGTGCGCTGACTGTACCCTGCAATGCGGCTCCCAGGTCCTCCGGATGGAACCCGAAAGGTCCCGGCTTGCTCTTGTAGAGCACTCGTCCGCCGGGCGCAATCAGGTACAGGCGATCCGGCCACCCGGTGTAGGCCGTCTCCGCACGATTATCAAACCCGTCGATCAGCGCGGGGAACTTGATTCCCAGCTTGCGCACGCACGCTCCGGCCACCGTGGCGCGTTCGGCCTCGTCGCGCGGGCTGCGGAACAGCACGCCGTCCTTTACGTTCGACTGCATCTGCCACACGTCGGTCGGATGCGCCTCGAGAATATAAACCGCGTAGAAACCGACCTTGTCCTTGTACTGCTCGGCCAGCTTGTTCAGGGCGGGAACCTCCCGCCGAAATGGCGGTCAGGTATAGCTCCCGAACACCAGCACCACGGGCTTCTCGTTCCACAGCGAGCCCAGTTCCACGGGCGTCTTGTCTTCGAGGTTCTTAACGGTGAGGCTCGGCGCGGGGTCGCCCACATTCACGTGTCCGGCGCGGGCCCGCGACCATAGAGTTTCGAACGGAATCACGAAATAGGCGGGCATGGGCATCCGCGCCATCACGTGGCCAAAAACTTCGGGCGACTGATGCATGGCCCGGTTGATGTAGTAGAGAAATCCGAGCCACGCGGCAAACAGCACGCCCGCCGTGGGCAGCAGCCATCGGCGCAGTCTCCTCTTCTTCTTCGGTGCGGGAAAGACAGTCGTTGGCTCGCTCATTACTTTGTCAATCCATTCAATTCCAGGTAGCCTTGCGGCGCGATTCCGAATGCATCGGCCACCCGGTTGAAAAATGCAAACATCGCCGTGATGTAAACCGCCTCGGCGATCTGCGGTTCCGTCCAGCCGAGGCCGCGCAGCTTCTGCACGTCCTCATCGGTGGTGCGGTAGGCCGCCTCCGTCACCCTGGATACATAATCGAGCAGCGCCCGTTCGGCGGCGGTGAGCCCCGCCTGATCGAGATCCCCCTGGGCAATCGCACGCACCGTTGTTTCTTCTGCTCCCTGAACACGCAGGAAGTAAGCATGCGAGTCGAGTCAATACGGACAGCGATTGAGATAGGATACCCAGCTCGCAATGGCCTCCTTGGTCTTGCGATTCAGATGGCCCTCGGAGAAGTGCACCGTATCGCTGAAGCGCATCACCTCGCGCAGGAAATCCGGGCGATGGCTGAAGCACTTGAGAATGCCCGGCATCATCTGGCGCCCGGACTTGGCACGCCATTCGTCGTAGACCTTGGCCACCTCGCCCGTGGCGTCCTGGTCTTCAATGAGCTTAATCTTTGTCTGGTCTTCGGCCATGGTTTGCGCGATGCGTACCGCGAGGTAACGGAACTATATCACGGCGGGATTCCGGGACAATATCAACCAAAAGGTGGAAATGGAACCATGTCTTTGACCGCTTTTTTTTATCAATCGTGGGTGCCCCATGGTCTCGACTTTGAGACCTGGGATAGCACGACGCTCCAGGAGCGAATTCACGCGGGCAGACACCTAAAGCACAACCCGCTGGTCGCCCTGCTTGCGCGTAACCCGCGCGCGATCCAGGTACTCCAGCAGCGGAATCGCATACTTGCGCGACAACCCCGTGAGTTGCTTGAATCCCGCCACGTCAATTCGCGTGCCGCGCAGCAAGGCCATCCGGGCAGCCAGGCCTTCCAGCGCGCGGGCATGCATGAACAGGTCGTCGCTGCCCATGCGCACGATGGTCTTCTGCCGCTGCAGAAGCGTGATCAGGCGACGCATCTCGCCCACCTTCAGGCCAAAGCGTCGCGCAAGCTCGGGCACCGTCGGCGCCGCCAGGACCGCGGCTTCATAGGCGTCTGCAATCGCGGCTAGGCGCTCGGTCTCGCCCGCGGACGAGGCCCTGTCTCCTTCAAGCAATACGTCTTCGCCCCTGACCTGCAGCCTTCCCTCGCACACAAAACCGTCCAGGACAAATTCGAAGACCTCGGACGTCAACGTAGCCTGGCTGCGCAATTCTGAGGATTTGATACTCGCTACGCCGCTTTTTTGCGCCAGGCGATCGATGCAATTCATCACCTGGGCCTTTGCCGCAAGCAATCCATCGCGGCTCACCAGCAGGTCGCCGTCGATGGCAACCACATCTTCCGCCTGCACTCCGGATTCGAGGTGTCCTCGCGTCGCCTCGAGGGTGAGCCCCACTTCGCAAGCAAGCGCATGAATGCGAATGCCGGCTGCCCCGCGGCGTTTTACTCGCATCACAAGTTGCTCCGGAATCGTCGCTCTGCTCACCTGTTCCAGCCACGCAAGCGTCGTAGCCTTTCGCTGGCGCGTCTCCGGATAGCAATCGAGAACGCGACCGCCGCCAATCGTCGCCACCGGCGCCGATTGGCGCAACGCGAATCGATCGCCGGGCACAAGGACCACCAGCTCATCCAGCTTTAGTCGCGCCAGGCGACTACTGCCGGGGCGTACGCTTTCATATCCATAAAGAGAAACTCTCGCCATCACCTCCGACGTGAAGGCATGAAAGTGAACGCGGGCGCCATGCTTCAGCGGCGGCGCGGTGGGAAGGAGGCGGATCTCGGCATCGAAGATGTCCACCGGAAGAATCGTCTCCGGCGCGAGGAGAGTCTGTCCTCGATGCACGTCGGAAACATCGATGCCGGAGAGGTTGACAGCCACCCGCGTACCCGCCTTGGCAACTTGCTCGGCATGTCCGTGCGTCTGCAGGCCGCGCACGCGCACGTTGCGTAAACCCGCTTCCAACACCAGCGACTGTCCCTCGCGAATCGCTCCGGACAGGAGCGTCCCGGTCACAACCGTGCCAAAGCCCTTCATGGCAAATGCGCGGTCGATCGGCAGCCGCAGAAGCCCGCCGCAATCGGCCGCATGGATGTCTATCGAAAGCGTGATGAGTTCGTGGCGAAGCGCGTCCAAACCTTCTCCGGTCTGCGCGCTCACCGGGACGATTGGCGCGCCATGAAGAAATGTCTCGCCGACAAGGGCGCGGACGTTGCCTCTGACTTGATCCAGTTGCTCGTCGCCGGCGCAGTCGCTCTTGGTGAGCGCGATAATGCCCCGGGTGATTCCCAGCAGCTCGCATATGGCGAGATGCTCGACGGTCTGCGGCTTGATTCCTTCATCCGCCGCCACCACCAGCAGCACCGCTGGGACGCAACCCGCCCCGGCGAGCATGTTGCGGATGAACAAAGCGTGCCCGGGCACATCGACGAAGCTTATGCGGATCCGCGCGCCCCTGGGTTCAAGCAACTCCATCGAAGCGAACCCGAGATCGATCGTGATTCCGCGGCGCTTCTCTTCCGGCAGCCGGTCGGCGTCAACGCCCGTGAGAGCGCGGACCAGCGTGGTCTTGCCGTGATCGATGTGGCCGGCCGTGGCAATGACGAGTGTTTGCGGCTGATGCTCCACGCTCATTCTCATTGCTCGCTCATAAGCTATTCAGCAACCGCGCGATCTCGCCGTCGAAGCGCGATGGAACTGTCCTCAGATCGAGGTACACCGTATCATTGCTGATCCGCGCAACGATCGGCGGATCGAGATGGCGCAGCGCCGACGAAAGCTCTTCAGCCGTCATGGACGCATGGCGTAGTGCCAGCGCGCAGCTCGCCAGGGTCGCTTTCGGCGCGGTCCCGCCGCCAACCAGGCTCTCGACGGGGACGACCTCGGCGGCAAGCGAACCGGTGCGAATCCGCCCGGCAATCTGCTGGCAGCGCCGCATGAGTTCTTCCGGTCGCGCGCTGAGCATGGCATGAAGCGGAAGCGCCTCGGGCGACGCCGACAGATACTCGAAGAGCGTAGCTTCGAGCGCCGCGTAAGTGAGCTTGTCTACGCGAAGCGCCCGCATCATCGGATTTTTTTGGATTCTTTGGACTAGGTTCGTTCGGCCCACCAACAGTCCGCACTGTGGCCCGCCAAGGAGTTTGTCGCCGCTGGCGGCCACAAGATCCACACCACCCTTCAATGAATCGGGAAGAGTGGGTTCGCCGGTGATTCCATAGCCCTCGAGCGGCAACAACAATCCTGTGCCCTGGTCTTTAAACAGTGGAACCCCCGCGCGCCTGGCAAGCGAAACAAGGTCGGCGAGAGCGGGACGCTCGGTGAAACCCTCCATGCTGAAGTTCGATCGATGAACGCGAAGAAGGAGCGCCGTCGCGGGAGTCAACGCGCGTTCGTAATCGGAGAGCCGCGTGCGGTTGGTGGTCCCGACCTCTTTCAGCACGGCGCCGGATCTCTCCAGGATCTCGGGAATCCGGAACCCGCCCCCGATCTCCACCAGTTCGCCGCGCGAGACGATGACCTCCTGCTTTTCGGCAAGCGAGTTGAGAGCGAGGAACGTCGCAGCCGCGCAGTTATTCACTATCACTACGCTGTACGACTCCGCATCGACGCCCAGAACGCTTAGCAGAAGCGATTCGGCATGAATATCCCTGCGGCTGCGCGTTCCTGTCTCGAGATCCAGTTCGAGATTGCAATAATCCCGCGCAACCTCGGCGATGTGATCGAGCGCGGCCTCGCTCAATGGGGCGCGGCCAAGATTGGTATGCAGGATAACGCCGGTTGCATTGATCACAGACCGGAGAGAGTAGCT
>Ga0335077_10008250_pt1 | contig 12915 bp, 12 predicted proteins | sample Lox_Sample_31_FD_207151 | JGI IMG/M metagenome (GOLD analysis project Ga0335077, IMG submission 207151) | Soil microbial communities from Loxahatchee National Wildlife Refuge, Florida, United States - Lox_Sample_3.1 | ecosystem: Environmental > Terrestrial > Soil > Wetlands | place: USA... | reverse complement strand
CCCGATGACGGCAGCGCGGGGGGAGTCCTCCCGCGCCGCCGGTGGCGCACGTCAGCTCTTCTCGATCACGCCGCCCTTGGCCTTGCACATCTTCTCGGTCAGCGGGAGCCAGCCTTGGCCCTTGCACGAGTTCTGGCCTTTGCAATCGTTCTTGGCGGTGGAGCATTCGCTCTTGCCCTTGCACGAGTTCACGCCGGTGCAGTGGACCGTGGCCTCATCGGCCGCGGCTGCAGGCACCACCGCTTGACTCATGAACAGCCCGGCTGCTGCGACCGCGATGGCGGCGCCGGACAGTGCCCTGACAGTGCTTCGCTTCGTTTGATCCATGTTCTTCCTCTGGAATGGGGACGACCGCGCTAGGCAAGCCGCGCTCGCCACCGCGTGACGAGGGCACGGCATCCCGGGGCCGCGATCCGGGCCCGGTGCACTAGTTTACGTCTAGATGCGTGCGATGGATGTAGCGCGCCTGTAGCCACGCGGTGACAGCCGTGCTCCGATCGAGCTCACGTGCGAGTGCGTGAACTCCTGTCTGGTTCTGCTTGTCTGCCATCCGTGTATTTGCACCAGGAGGTGTCGCATGAGATTGCTCTCGGACCGCGAGCGGAGCCAGCTGTTGCCGGCGGAGCTGGCCGCGTTCGATTCCCCCGTTCCAACGCAGATCGTGTCGAGCGACGAGTTCGCGCCCATACCACAGACACCCAAGCAGCGCGAGGTAGAGGCGCGGGTCAAGGCTCTTGCAGACGAACTGGCTCATGGGCTGAGCCGCCGCCAGTTCCTGGGCTCCGCGGCCGGCATGGCCGCGGCCTTCCTCGCGATGAACGAAGTGTATGGTCCACTGTTCGGCGTCAGCCGTGCCGAGGCCGCGGCGCCCGACATGGCCGATGATCGCGCAAACAAGCTCTCCGGGCAGTTCGTCTTCGACGGCCACACGCATTTCCTGCGCGAAGACACGCGGCTCGAGGGCTTCGTGCACATGCGCGAAGCGGTGGGCAGGGCTGGGTGGAACCCGGAGCTCGCCGGCAAGCCTCAGACCCTCGAAGACCTCAAGTTCGACAACTATCTCAAAGAGGTCTTTTTCGACAGCGACACGAAGATCGCGCTCATCAGCAGCGCGCCCTCCGATGTGCCCGACGATTGGTTCCTGACCAATCGGATGGCGGCACAGGCGCGTGCCAGGGTCAATGCCCTGCTGGGTTCGAAGCGCATGCTGAGCCATGCGATCTTCACCCCGGGACAACCGGGCTGGCTGGAAGAGGTCGACCGGGCGATCGCCGAGGATAAGCCGGATTCCTTCAAGGGCTACACCATCGGCGACAACACCCACAAGGACTTGAGCCGGTATCCGTGGCGCATGGATGACGCGGAGCTGGTCTATCCCTTCTACGACAGGGCGTGGAAGGCGGGCATTCGCAACATCTGCGTGCATAAGGGGCTATTCCCCCCGTCGGTCGAACGCCACTATCCGCACCTGCGCGCTTACTGCGACGTGCGCGACGTGGGCCAGGCGGCGAAGGACTGGCCGATGTTGAACTTCATCATCTACCATTCGGGCTACCGCTTCCCGGGCGGCGGCACGCCAGAGGAAGCGCTGGCCGAGTTCGAGCGGACGGGCCGCGTCGATTGGGTTACCGATCTAGCCGAGATTCCGGATCGGTACGGGGTGAGCAACGTCTACGGCGATCTCGGCCAGGTGTTCGCCACGACCACGGTAGCGCAGCCGCGTCTGTGCGCTGCGATCATGGGCACGCTGATCAAGGGTCTGGGCGTGCCGCGCGTCGTGTGGGGTACAGACGCCGTGTGGACGGGTGCGCCGCAATGGCAGATCGAGGGGCTGCGGCGGCTCGAGATCCCCGGGGACATGCAGGCGAAGCACGGTTTCGACCCGCTGGGCATGGCGACCGGCCCCGTGAAGAGCGCCATCTTCGGCGAGAATTCCGCGCGCCTCTACGGCGTCGAGCCCACGAGCTACGCCGGCGCCACCGACCGTCTGGCGGAGCTCAGATCGGCCTACCGCAACGCCGGGGGCCGGCGGAGCAACTTGCGCTACGGCTATGTGACGCGAAGCTAAGAACCCAGGTTCAAGTATCCTGTCCCGTCAATTCGTGGCCGAAGACCCGGCGAGAATCGGCGTAGGACAGGACACTGGGCACGGCTCAGAAGTTCTCGCTGTGCGGCCTCAGCTCCAGCTCCCACGTCCACGCGCTGCGCTGCTGCCGATGCAGATGCAGGTATTCGCGTGCGATGGCGTCGGGATCGAGGAAGCGGTCCGAGGCGCGGTCTTCCGCGCTCTTCGCGTAGCTCGACGCAATGCCACCGTCGATCACGATGTGCGCGACGTGCAGCCCCTTGGGGGCGAGCTCGCGGGCCAGGCTCTGCGCCAGCCCGCGCAGCGCGAACTTGCCCATCGCAAAGCCCGCTGACAATGCAAACCCCTTCACGCTCGCGGTCGCACCGGTGAACAAGATCGTGCCCCGCCCCTTGCCCAGCATCCTGCGCACGGCCTGCTGCGCGACGAGGAATCCGCCGAAGCAGCCCACCATCCAGGCGCGCTGTACGTCGGCGGGATCGAGAGCCTCGATGGGTCCGCGCACCCTGAGGCCGGCGTTGTAGACCACCAGCGACGGGGCGCCCAACCGCTCATCCAGGCCAGCGAAGAGGCGCTGGACCTGTGCCGCATCGGACGCGTCGCAGGGGAGCGCAACCGCGCCGGTTTCCGCCACCAGCGAGCTGAGCTTGCCGGAGTTGCGAGCTGCCAGCGCAACCGTCATCCCCTCGCGTGAGAAAAGACGCGCCAGCGATGCGCTCAGGCCCGAACCGGCGCCGACAATCAACGCAGTTTCCCGTTCCATGCGAACGTCCGGACAAAGTGAGCGCGGGTCAGTGCAGGTGTTTGCGGCCCTTCCCGGCGGGTGTGGGCTCCGAGGACAGGCTGGATTGCCCGGTCGCGGTGCGCTCCATCCAGTTGCGCGAGAACAGCTCGTTCACGTGCGTTACCACTTCCGAAACCTCGGACGGGCTGAAGTGCCGCGACAATATGTTAGAGATGTCCTCGACCATCCGGCGGCGCTGGGCTTCGTGGATGGACTCGGCCGTCGGGCCGACGAACACGATGCCGATCTCGTCGCGCCCGTCCTCGTGATAGTAGGACAACTGGATCTCGGTCGCCTGCTCGCAGTAGCGACACAGGGCCTGGAGCGAGTCCTCCACGATCTTGCGGAAGTTGCGGCCGACATCGCCGGTCCAGCAGATCTCCAGCAACCGGCGCCGGGCGTCGAAGACGACGCCGGGCTCGTCGCGGTGCACGCTCTTGGCTTCGTCCATGTTCTCCACGTCCAGGTAGTCGAGCCAGGGCTGGAGCGCGACCTCGATCTGGGTCAGGGTGACCCCGGCCCGCAGTTGGATGTTGCCGTGTACGTGGACCTCGACTCGCATTGAACTGCCCCCAGGGTGCGTGGCGTGATCGCGTTGTTGGGTCACATCCGCGCTTTCGACACGCGAAACGCCGCAGGCGGAGCGGGGCGCAGCAGGCTACCCGCAGGATGCCGGCTTCGCCAAGCTGCGCATAGTCTACCCGCACCCGGTGTCGGGGGTAAGCCACGCCTGTCCGCGGCAGCCAACCGCGGCGTGCCGGGACGCCGATTCCCGATTCAGCGCCGAAGGTCGGACGTGCCTGCGCCCCGTCGCCTCTCGGATACAGCGGGTTGCTTCGTATGACGCTACCGCCTTCGTTTGACTACTGGACGGTAAATTTCAGCTCCTTCAGCACTTGGTCGCCGGCGTCGGTGACGGTCACCGTCCAGTCGCCGGCCTTCCAGGCGGTCTTGCTGGACCAGGTGCGCCACGGGGTGCCCCCCACCTTCAGGGTGACGGTGTCGGTGCTGTCGCCGACCTTCCAGTTGACTTTGACCGCGTCGGACCCGGTGCCGGTCAGTTTGAGCCACAGGTAGACCTTGTCATTCACGGCGAAGGTCGTGCCTTCCTCGGTGATGTTGCGGTCCTGGACGCCTTTTCCGAGCTTCGCGTCTGCGACTTGCAGGCCTTCCGAGGCCGCCGTCAGCGGCAGGGATACGAGCGCAACCAAGGCGAACAGGCGACTCAGTTTGTTCATGGCGTGACCTCCTTTGACAGGGCTATGACGGGCGGTTAGAGCGAGCGGGTGAGGACGGCTGGAGACTGGAACCTGAACACCTCTGCGTGGCACAGCATATAGCATAGCGCACCGAAGATGGACCACGGCTGCGGACCGCGCCTCTGCCCCGGTGGCCCCGCGACCGCGCTCACCTGACATCGGAGGGCGAGAACACCGGTTGATCCGCGTCGAGCTGCGCCGCGTCTTCTCGATCCTGCTCGAACAGGCCTTGCAGCTCCTTGGCGGCCTCCATCGAGGTCTGGTACAGCTGCCCCTCGTCGTGGTACACGGCGTGCTGCCGCGCGAGCGTCTGCTCGTCGTAGGCCTTGAAACGCGCGATCGTGAGCTGCGCATTCCACCGCGATACGCCCACCGCCGCGAGCACTTCTTCGGCCACATGCAGCGAGGAGCGGAACGTTTCGCGCTCGATCAACTCGCAGCCCAGGTCCATCAGGCGGTAAGCGTGGAACCGGTTGCGCGCACGGGCGTAGATCTTGAGCTGCGGGAAGTGCCGGCGCACCGTTTCGGCGGTCTGGATCGACGCCTCGACGTCATCGATGGCCAGCACGAAGAGCTTGGCCTCGGCGGCCCTTGCCGCGCGCAGCAGGTCCAAGCGCGACGCGTCGCCATAGTAGACCTTGCGCCCGAAGCGGCGCACGGTTTCCACCTGGTCGGGGTTGCGGTCGAGTGCAGTGAACGGGATCTTCTTCACGTTCAGCACGCGCCCGATGATCTGGCCGACGCGGCCAAAGCCGGCGATGATGACCTGGCTCTCGCCCTCGTCGATGCTGTCGTAGGCCTCCTCGCTGCGCGGCCTGCGCGTGCGGCGCGAGATCGCATCGTTCAGCGCCAGCGCCAGCGGGGTAAGGGCCATGGACAAGGTCACCACCACCACCAGCCGGTCGACCAGCTCCGCGTCCATGATGCGGTAGCCTGCTGCCAGGCTGAGCAGCACGAAAGCGAACTCCCCGCCCTGGGACAGCGCGGCCGCGAGATTGCGTGCCGACTCCGTGGCCTGCCCCGTCAGCTTCCCGATACCGAACACGATTGCGGCTTTGACCAGCATCAGTCCAACCACCGCCGCGGCTATGGTCGCCGGCTCGCGGCCGATCACGCCGAGGTCGACTGACATGCCGACGGAGATGAAGAACAGGCCCAGCAGGAGCCCCTTGAACGGCTCGATGGCGGCCTCCAGCTGGTGGCGGTATTCGGAGTCGGCCAGCAGCACGCCGGCCAGGAAAGCGCCCAGCGACATGGACAATCCGACCGCGATCATCAGCAGCGACACGCCGATCACCACGAGCAGGGCCGCCGCCGTGAAGATCTCCTGGATGTCGGTGCGGGCGATGACGTCGAAGATCCGTCTCAGCACCACGCGGCCGCCGACGACCACCGCGGCAATCACCATCAGCGCCTTGAGCGCCGCGAGCCAGGGGTTGATCCCCTGCGGCACCGCGGGGCCGACCGCGAGCAGCGGAATGAGCGCCAGCAGGGGAATGACCGAAAGGTCCTGGAACAGCAAGATGGCGAACGCGGACCGCCCGTAGCGAGTGGTGAGCTGCTTGCGCTCGGCCAGGACCTGGAGCACGAACGCGGTGGAGGACATCGCCAGCGCGAAGCCGATCACGGTCGCGCTCTGCCACGTCAGGCCGAGTCCCAAGCCGATCAGCCCCAGTACGAGCGCGGTTATCAGCACCTGGGCGCTGCCCAATCCGAATACCGACTTGCGCAGGACCCACAGCCGCGAGGGTTGCAGCTCGAGGCCGATCACGAACAGGAGGAGCACCACGCCCAGCTCGGCGAAGCGCATGATGCTGTCGACCTCGGTGACCAGCCGCAGCACCGCTGGGCCGATGACCACGCCTGCGGCCAGGTAGCCGAGAACCGCGCCGAGCTTGAGCCCCCGGAACAGAGGGACGGCCAGGACCGCGGCGCCAAGGAAGATCGCCGTTTCGGAGAGTTGAGGCATGGGATAAAGGCCGGGGCTCGACCCCGCGCGGCGGACTATGGACGGTCGATAGCATATAGGCGTGGGGCTTCATCGCCTATACCTGCGCGGGGCACGTTCGGATCGAGGATGCCACCGCGCACCGCAGCGACGCGACGCTGCGTCCAAGCGAAAGCGGACGCGCTAAGCGCGACGGCGTTATCGTCGTGCGCAGCGTCTGCTACTTCGCGGCGACTACGCGGATCTCGACCAGGTACTCGGGTTTGGCCAGCCTGGCTTCGACGCAGGCGTGCGCGGGCGTGTTGCCCGCCGGCACCCACCTGTCCCATACCGAGTTCATCTCGCCGTAGTCGCGCATGTCGGCGAGCCACAGGGTAGCCAGCAAGATCTTGCTCTTGTCGGTGCCGGCCTCCCTGAGGTATTGGTCGATCTTGTCCAGGATCTGGCCCGTCTGCGCGCCAGCGTCGGGGATGGGATGATCGGCGACGATGCCGGCGAGGTAGACCGTGTCAGCGTGGACGACCACCTGGCTCAATCGGGGGCCGGCGTGCTTTCTGTCGATCGTCATGCCCCTCCTCGCCTCGGCGCACGTTGTCTTCGAGACGATAAAGTAACACCATCGAGCGCGGCGAGCGATAGGGGAGGCCATGAGCGACGAGCGAGGAGGCGCGAGCAGCGGCTGGTTGCACGTCTGCCGCATCGATCAGATCGCGCGCCCCGGCGTCCACACGCTTGCACTCCCCGATTTGAACGTGGCGGTGTTCCAGCTCGCCGATGGGAGGATGTTCGGCATCGAGGACCGCTGCCCGCATCGCGGTGCGCGCCTGTCCGCCGGCGTGGTCTACGACTCCGACAAGATCGCCTGCCTGGACCACGGCTGGGGTGTGCGCCTCACCGATGGCGGCGTCGAGCCGCCCGAGCGGGGGTGCGTCCGCGTGTTTCCGGTAAAGGTCGAGGACGGCGCGGTGCTTGTGCTGATCTAGAGCGGTTGGCCGGGGAGACGCGCAGCGCTCGGAGAAAATCCGATCGAGCGCGACGGAAGCGGCATGGATCGCGCGTTTAAGTCTGCGTTAAGGCTGTGCGGTGAGGATCGCCGGAACAGGCAGATCCACTGCTGCGGATGCGGCCACCGCGCCCTCATTCACGATAGGTCCGTACGATGAACGCCGAAGACCGCCACCTCCCTTCCCAGCTCAACGCGCTGTTTCCCAGCCAACAGCGGGACGCCGGGACCGAAGCGAAACCGTCACACCCCGCGGCGCAGGACTGTCTGCCCGAGCTTGAAAAACTGATCCGAGGCGTTCTCGCGGCGCCCGCCGAGGAAATGGATGGCGAGGCTGTGGCTTTGGTGCGCCGTGCGATGAAGGCGCGGCCCAAGTTTTCCGTCGCGCTCGCGCTGCGGGCGCTGCGCCTGGAGCAGGGGCTGCGCGAAGCCCAACGGCGGGTGATCCAGCTGCAGTGGGAACTGGCCCAGTTCAGGCGTTGTGTCACGGCCTTTCCACCTGGGGCCGGCGAGGTGGAGGATTGACTGCGCCGAAGGTTGCGCAACTCACATTTTGTTACATCCGGCGGTTCAACCAAACGCACGCCTGTCCCGTTAACTGGACAATGGTCCGGAGGCAGCGGGCCGAAGTGCCGGGAGGATCCTCCGAGTACAACGGAATCCACGCTGCCTCGGTTGAACCCTTGTCGAATTTTGTGGAGACAGATACATGTCGGCCTCAGCCACAGCGGGTCGGCGCAGGGCGCTCGAGCTCGCGTTTGCGATGGCGTTGGCGGTGGGACTCCTGGGAGCCGTGCCGGTGTCGCGCGCCGACGAGCACTGGGATCGCGACCGCGCCTATCGTCAGCATGAATTCCGGGAACACGAGTTTCGCGAGCGTGAGTTCCTGGACTCGCGCTATCACCATGACCATTACTACCCGCCAGTGGGCTTCGCCTTCGGCGCGCTGCCGGTCGGCCACGTCGTGCTGAGATATCAAGGCGCCACTTTCTTCTTCGGCGGCGGCGTCTGGTACAGCGCAGCGGGACCGGGGCGCTTCGTTGTCGTCGCACCTCCGGTGGGTGTGGTGGTTCCCCTGCTGCCGCCCTTTTATGCGACAGTCTGGGTCGGCGGCGTACCCTATTACTATGCCAACAATGCGTACTACGTCCGTGGCCCGCAGGGCTACGTGGTCGTGAACCCGCCGCCGCCGGCCGCGATTGTCGAGCAGCCGCCCGCGAACGCCGTCGTGCAGCAACCGCCCAGCAGCACGGCCTATCGGACACCGCTGGCTCAGCTGTCCATGTATCCCAACCATGGCCAGAGCCAGCAGCAACAGGCCAAGGATCGCTACGAGTGCCACCGGTGGGGCGTTGAACAAAGCGGCTACGATCCGAGCCGATCCGACGGCCCAGGCGGCACGGAGCAGCAGATGGACGGATACAGGGCTGCGATGAAGGCCTGTCTGGATGCCAGGGATTACACGGTATGGTAGCCGGCGGCTAACCTGCCGCAACGGCGGCGCGGGAGGTCTTGAGGCTCACCAACTCCTCGGCCACGGTCGGGTGGATGGCGACGGTGTCGTCGAAGTCACGCTTGGTGGCGCCCATGTGCACCGCCACGGCAAATCCCTGGAGAATCTCGTCGGCGCCTGGTCCGATGACATGGCAACCGACGACCTTCTCCTCCTGGCCGGCCACCACCAGTTTGATGGCGGTCTTGACCTTCCCCGTGATGAAAGCGTGATACAGGGGAGTGAAGCGCGCTTCGAAAACTTTCACTGCGTCCGCGCCTAGACGCTGCACCGCCTGGGCTTCGGTGAGGCCCACCGAGCCCAGGGGCGGATGGCTGAAGATGACGGTGGGGATGTTCTCGTACAGCAGGCGCCGGTCGTGCATGCCGCCGAACAGGCGGTCGGCGAGTCTGCGACCGGCGGCGATCGCCACCGGCGTCAGCGCGACGCGGCCGCAGACATCGCCGATGGCGTAGACGCCCGGTACCCCGGTCCCCTGGTAGCCGTCGGTTGGGATATAGCCGTGCCTGTCGGTTGCCAGTCCGGTCGCAGGCAAGTCCAGACCTGCGGTGCGCGGCGAACGCCCGATTGCCCAGATCACGGTGTCGAACCGGCCGAAGCGCGTGCCGCCGGTGCACAGCAACGTGAGTTTGCCGGAGGAGTCGCGCTCCAAACCAACGACGCGCGTGCTGGTAAGCAACTCCACGCCGTCCGCGCGCATGTGCTGCATGAGGGTGTCGCGCAGCAGGGCGTCGAAGCTCATGAGCAGCTGTTCACGGCGCAGCGCCACCGTCACTTCGGCGCCGAGCGCGCTCAGCACCGCTGCGAACTCTGCCGCCACGTAGCCGGCGCCGACGATGGCGACCTTGTCCGGCCGGCGCTCCAACTCGAAGAATCCGTCGGAGGTGATCCCATGTGCTGCGCCTGGAACGTCCGGAACGATCGGCTGGCCGCCGGTCGCGATGACTACTGATTCGGCGCTGATGCGCTCGCCTTCGACCACGACCGTCTTCGGCCCGACGAATCGGGCGCTCCCGCGGATCACGTCGACGCGGTTGCTGGCCAGCGTCTCGGCGTAGCGCTCGTTCAGATCGAGCACATAGGCGTCGCGGTTGCGCTTGAGAGCGTCCCAGTGGAACGGCTGTGGCGTAGGGGTGAAGCCATAGTCCGCCGCCTCGTGCAGCGCGTGGGCCAGCTGAGCCGCGTTCCACATGATTTTCTTCGGCACGCATCCCACGTTGACGCAGGTGCCGCCCAGCCGCGCGCGCTCGATCAGCGCGCACTTGGCGCCGTACTGGGCCGCCCGGTTCGAGACGGCGACGCCGCCGCTGCCGCCGCCGATGGTCAGAAGATCATAGTGTCCCGTCATGGCCCTCTATCCTTATGCGAGCCCGCAGTTTGCCCGAAGGCAGGCACATCCCTCAAGATATGGGCATCGAACTCTTGCATCGGAACCCGAGATGAGGGATTACAAACCAGACCTTCAACGTTACCAACGGGAATTTCTTCGGTAGGAGAACCTGAGGCCGAAACTCGCTCGCGCCTCGTCGACGCAGTTGTGGCCACGCCGCTGCACTCACCCTCACGCCCGGGATAGCAAACAGAAACGCGATCCGGGGCCGCACGGCGGGGGGATGGCCCCCGACCTTGTCGTTACGAGGAGATCGGGGCGTGTGCCTTCCCCGATTTCGAAATGTTCCTGCGCCTGTTCGCGCAGCTCGGGCAAGCCACTTCTTTCCGTGGCCAGCTCTGGGTCACCCTGGGATGTAGCTCGTCAGCGGCTTTATCACGGCTCTGTTCAGTTGCTGCGCGAGGAGCCTACTTGTCGCTCTTTCCGTTGTCGTTGCGCTTGGCCGGATTCTTGTCGCCACTCGTCCCTGGTTGGACCAATGTGAGCGGCGAGTTGCCGGGTGTCGAGGTGGCGGGGGCGTTCGGCTGTGTCGCCCCATTCGCGGAATTCGTATTTTGCGCAACCGCCGTGGACGTGCCATTCATCAGCAGGACACATAATGTAGCCAGGCCACACGCGCGCAACAGTGCCGGCGGATGTCGAGTGGCTTTGTTCATGGACGCGATGCTCCTCTTCAAGTTGATCGTTGGGCACGAAGGACGGCCGGCATGCCCTGTGGCCCTGCGGCTCGTCCTCGCGCGCCCTCTCCCGCCGTGGTTACATCTGCCGCCAGCCAACGCGCTTGCCAGAAAGCGGGCTGTTGCCCACGTTTACGCCTTGCGTGGTCTTGGTAGCGGTGGCGTCCGTCTCGATCGCCTTCAGCCCGCCGCCTGGCACTTCCACCACCACGAAGCCCACGGTGACTGCGCTGCTGTTATAGGTAGCCACGACGCCGCTTTGTGCGGTCGGTACGTATGCGCCAGTCTGATAATTGAACTGGTAAATCCAGCTGCTGCCCCCGACCGTGCACGCAGTGCCTGATGGGATGTTGGTGACCACGACCAGGGTTCCCAGCACGAGTGAGGGGTCGATATTGACGCGCTCGCCACCGGTCGGGAAATCCACGTACCAACCGTTCTTCTGGCTCCAGTCCACCGAGTTGTTGGAGGAGGTACGCGTGCCCGCGCTGGCGCTGCTGATGGTCTGCTGGACCAGGTTCGCGCCGCTGCGGATGTTCCCGTACATCGTGCCCAGGTCCTTGAACGCGTACATCGACTGGGTGTTGGTGGTGCTCAGATCGCTAGCGCCGAGATATTCGCCGGTCCCGACATAGACTACACGGTAGCCGTTGATGCTGCCCAGCTCGGGCTTGGTGGTCACCGGTTGCGGGTTACCGGCGCCGTCGGCGACGGTTCCTAGTTTGAGGACGGCCGGCGGTGACGTGCTCATATCGAATCGCCAGACGTTGCCCTGCAGGTCGCCGCCGTAGACATACTTGGTCGTGTTGTCGATGTTGAAATTGTCGGCCCAGGCCGCGATCCTGGCCAGTCCGCCCGGCGAGGTGATCGTGCCTACGCCGGTTGAGACCTTATCCAGGATCGCTCCGGTTGCGACGTCCAAGACGTACAGCCACTCCGCGCCGGACCCGACGCCGCCCGTGGTGGGCGTACCTTGAGCCGAGACGGTCGGGACGTTGTTGTAGCCCGAGGTTACCAACACAACCCACTTGCCGTCGTAGACGCGCTTGGTGATGACCGCATTTCCGTAGGTCAAGCCGACGTTGGGGTCTGAAACGGTGCACACGGTGGCGTCCGAGCAGAATTCCCAGAGCGCTACCGGAGCAGTCGGGTTCGTGATGTCCAGCGCATAATAGCCGCGGCCGCCGTCATTGAGCCCGCCGACGAGTACGGTGTGCCAGGCGCCGTCGCTTTGGAAGTAGACGTCCATGATCTGCGGAGAACCGTCCACGTAGAACTGATGCAGGTTGCCGTAGTTGAAGTCGGCAAGCATGTACAGCTTGGACCAAAGCACCCGCGGCACGTAAGCCCATAGCTCGGCACCGTTGTGGCCCGTTCCCACTTGCGCGTCGAACGCGTGCAGCATGCCGTCGTTGGCGCCGATATACAGCACTGGCTGGCGCAACGCGTTGGCCGCCTGGAACGTTCCATAGGTGGGAGACACCGCGTCCGCGAAGGCGAAGGTGGGCGCGGCCACGTACGCGGGCTGGGCATCGACGGTGTCGCCGAGGACGCGTGAGCGCTGGCGGAAGACACCAGGGGTCGAGGTGGTGTTCTCGTTGCTCCGATCCCCCACCAGAAAGTTGACCAAATCGCTGCCGTCGTTGATCGTGGTAATCTGAGACGGCGACAGCGTGATGCACTGGCTCAGAAGAGCGGTCGGCGTGCAGACGTTTTGGAAAATGCTTTGCTGCCCGGTCGCGGTGATGCCGGCCCAGGTGAAAGGCATCAGCTTTTTGGTGACCAGGTTCAGCGAATTGATGGTGCGGCCGGTCCACGGCGCCGCGTCGAGGGTCGTCGCCGCATCCCATAGCGGCGTCTTGTTGACGGTGCCATCGAGGTTCACGGTCTGGGCGATCAGGTCTCCGCTCCATACCATCGTGTCGTACGTCGAGCTGTAGATGAGGTCGTTCTGCTGCGTGATGTTGGGGCTGCTGGTGGAGGAGGCGGCGGCCGCGGCCAGGCGCGTGTTGATGCTTGACAAGGCGTTCGCGATGCCGCTGGCGACGCTCCGTGGGTTGGTGCCGTGGTAGTAGGTGCCGTGCCCATTTACCGCCGCGTGCCACAGGTCGTCGAGCGCAGTGGGTGTGTCGTGCTTGGGTATAGGCCATTGACACGCACCCGAGCCTCCGTTCACCGGTGGCCACCAGCAGCCGGTGGCCGCTGGGCTGCTGGTGATGGACGCGTAGTCTCCGGTCGTCGCCGTGGCGTAGTTC
>Ga0335077_10008248_pt1 | contig 12917 bp, 14 predicted proteins | sample Lox_Sample_31_FD_207151 | JGI IMG/M metagenome (GOLD analysis project Ga0335077, IMG submission 207151) | Soil microbial communities from Loxahatchee National Wildlife Refuge, Florida, United States - Lox_Sample_3.1 | ecosystem: Environmental > Terrestrial > Soil > Wetlands | place: USA... | reverse complement strand
CCCCGGCATCGGCTACATGCACGTCAGCGGCTTCAATGAGACCACCGAAGCCGAGGTCCAGAAGGCGCTGGATGAGATGGGCGATCTCAAGGGATTGGTCCTCGATCTGCGCGGCAACCCCGGTGGACTCCTCAGCGAAGGTGTCGGAGTCGCCGACAAGTTCCTGCACAAGGGTCAATTGATTGTTTCGCATCATGGCCGTAACTCGCCGGAGAAGCGCTACGTCGCAACTCATGGCAATGGCGGCAAAGACTATCCGTTGGTCGTATTGGTCAATCGGGGCACAGCGTCTGCTGCTGAAATCGTGGCAGGAGCCATTCAGGACCATGATCGTGGCTTGATCATCGGTGAAACCACCTTCGGCAAGGGATTGGTGCAAACCGTCTATCCGCTGGCGGAAAATACCGGCCTCGCCCTCACCACGGCAAAGTACTACACGCCTAGCGGACGTCTCATTCAGCGCGATTATTCGAACATCTCCCTCTATGACTACTATTTCGAGCGCGAGACCGATAACAACACAGCAAATCGCGAAGTGAAGCTGACCGACAGCGGGCGCCCGGAGTACGGGGGTGGCGGCATCACGCCGGACAAGGAAATTCCCCCGGTGAAGAGCAATCATTTCGAGGATGAGCTGCTCGCCCACTACGCCTTCTTCAACTTCGCCAAGCGCTATGTTGTCAATCATCATCCGACAGAGAAATTCGAAGTCGACGATGTGACCATGAGTGAGTTCCGCAAGTTCCTCGACGAAGAAAAGATTCCCTTCAACGAAGCTGATCTCGTCGAGAACAATGATTGGGTGCGCGCCAACATCAAGAGTGAAATCTTCATTGACGCTTTCGGTCAGAATGAAGGTCTGAAGGTTAAGGAGGAAGCTGACCCTCTCGTATTGAAAGCTCTTGATCTCATGCCTGAGGCCAAACAGTTGGCCGAGAATGCTCGCCGCGTTGTTGCCGAGCGCTCCAGCGCTCACGCGTTGAGTCGCTAAGTGTTCTTTTGTATTCAACAGGCCCGGACTTCCGGGCCTTTTCCTTTGTTGGCGTTAAATATTGATTTGTGTCATCCCGACTTTGAAACCGACCTACCAGCCCCAAGCCTTGGGATTGACGGCTTACATTCAAGATTCTAGAATCCGCGCATCGACTCCCAGCACATCTCATTGCTCATAATCCCTCGTGCACTCTGGATTGTCCCCGCCGTTGTCGGCGTGATCGCCGGATACACCGATTACCGCTGGCGCCGGATTCCCAACTGGCTGACGGTTCCTGCCTTCTTTTTGGGAATCGCGCTCAATTCTGTGGCTCGTGGCTGGGCTGGCGCGGAATACTCGCTGCTAGGCGCAGGACTCGGTCTGCTGATCCTCTTTCCCTTTGTGCTCGTGCGCAGTCTCGGTGCGGGCGACTGGAAACTGATCGGCGCTCTCGGCGCTTTTCTCGGCCCACACAACCTGTTAACCGTGCTGTTTGTAACCGTCCTGATCGCTGGCCTGATGGCGCTTATTGTGGTGATCTGGAAAAGGCGCTTCCTTCAAACCATGCGCAACATTGGACGTATGCTAGCTGCAATGATGAGCTTGCACCTTCCGGGCAAAGAGGTCTCGCTCGACAATCCTGAATCATCAAAGATTCCCTTCGGGGTCGCCGCCGCGGTCGCGATTGTCCTATTCGCAGCCTCACAACTCTGGAATCGTCGCCCGTAAGGGTTACACCAAATCTTACCTGTCATTCCGAGCCGTCCATCGCCGCGCTGCGCGGCGAAAGGGCGCGAGGGACCTGCTTTTCTCGATTTTCCCGAAAACCGAGAGTGTATGCTCGGGCTACGGCGCCAGCATCAGCGACTACTTCTTTTCCTGAACCGCCGCCGAATTCGGTTTGGCAGATACCTGATCAATCTCGGTCAAGAGTTTTCTTGCTTCCTGAATTTCGGCCCGGTTCTTGGTCACGCTTAGAAACTGCTGGATGTGCTCGGAGGCTTCTTGATACTCGCCCTTTCGCGCAAGAATCATTCCCAACAGATATTGCAGCTTTGGGGCCTGATGCGCGTCATCTACTCTGATTCCCTGGCGAGTGTTCTTCTCGGCAGCGTCAAGGTTCCCCAACTGATAGTTGGCGGCTGCATTTAGAAAATAAGCACTAGGAAAATTTACGGGGTTCAAACTGATCAGCTTATCCGTAGTTCCCACTACCTCGGGCCATTGGTTCGCACGATATGCCAATTGCGCCAACCCGTCATAAGCATTCACATACTTTGGATCCGCTGCAACCGATTGTTCGAACGATTTTTTTGCCGATTCCGTCTCATTCTGCTTGATCTGCACCATTCCAAGTTCTGTCCATGCGACAGCGTATTTCGGGTAAATTTCAACTGCCTTTTCCAGTGATTTCTGTGCCTGTTCCCACTTTCCCTTTTTCTCTTCGTCACGCGCTTTTTCGAGTGCCTTCTTGGCCGGTTTCGGCGCCAGCATGCTGGTGACACTGATACTTGTTCCTTCTACGTGCTCGAGGCGATGCAGCGTGATCGTCCCGAGGTCTATGCTCTCCAGCTTGCTGATGCGACTGGCAAGTTCAATGACCGGCGAGGAAAACCCGGCCAAGACCGCCTGCAGTTCACAGTCGCGCCAGTCACGTTCGTCCTGCATGCTCTCGCTGCGGGTCATAATGGTCGAGCTCGCGTCACTCGTGTCCGCCACGGCAGCAGAACTCGTATCGCCAAATTGAAAGCTGAACGAGCCGCGCAGATCGGTGTAGCCGGCCGTGTGCCGTTGCCCGTGACAAGTGAGCTGAATGGCCGCAGGATCGCTCAACCCGCTGCCATCATCGAGTGTTACCTTTCCAGAAAGAAATGCCGTGACGGGAACCGATATTGCAGAGCTGTTTTCCGACGGCATTGTCGTGCTCGTGCCAGGCATGGCGCCGGAACCGCGATTGCCTCGCACTTGGGCCCAAACTGGTAGCGAAAACCAAAGGAGTAGCAGAACGGGTAACAGAGACCAGATACGCATGGAACCACCACCGTTGCTTAGATGCCGGTCAGCAGGTGCCATGATATACGCACAATGGCGGAGAATTGGAGCAGACGGACATTTTTTACAAATCGCGCTGGAATCGCTAGATTTCAATCCATAGCGTGTCCGCTGAGTTACGGAAGCTACGAGCCTACGGCTTGTGAGCAATAGGTCGGCAAGATTGCCAATCTTGACGCGTCTGGATTGCTGCGAATCCGAAGCGGCAGTATCATGAACGCTATGGGGTTCTCCGAAACCATTTTCCTGTTCTTGCTCGCGCTGCTGATTTTTGGCCCAAAAAGATTGCCAGAAATTGCCCGCCAGGTGGGCAAAGCGCTCAATGAGTTCAAGCGCGCTTCCAACGAGTTCAAGGCCCAGCTGGCGTCTGAAATTTCGCAGATCGAACTGGAAAATCAAAGGCAGATTCTTCCCCCTGCAGCCGAACCGGCCGGTTCCGTAGCTACGCTTCCACCCGCCAGCCCCCTAAACAGCTCAGCCCCAGCTGAACCCAACCTAATAGAAGAAAAAGCCCTGACGAAAGTTGCGCCCGATGCCTGAGATCGTTGCCGAGCTCCCGTCCGGCAAAAGCGAGCAGGAAACCATGCCCGCCATGAGCTTTCTGGAACACCTCGAAGAGCTGCGGCGACGGCTGATTTACAGCATCATCTCGGTCGTGGTTGGCTTTTTCCTTTGTTGGGAATACGCAGAGAACATTGTGGGTTGGATGCAAAAGCCGATCATGGAAGCGCTGCAGCGCAACAAGATGCCGCAGACGCTGGTTTATCTCAACCCGACCGATCCCTTCAACCTTTACTTGAAGGTTGGATTGCTGGCGGGTCTGTTTGTGGCATGCCCATTCGTGCTGTATCAAGTTTGGATGTTTATTTCGCCGGGACTCTATCGGCGTGAAAAGCGTTATGTCATGCCCTTCATGTTTTCGACGATTGGGCTTTTTGTCTCGGGTGGATACTTCGGATACAAACTCGTGTACCCGGCGGCGCTGGAGTTTCTGATCGGCTACGGCAAGGCATTCCAGCCGATGATCACGATCCATGAATATACGGATCTGTTTCTGACCGTGATTCTCGGGTTGGGTGTCGTTTTCGAGCTGCCGATCCTGGTTTTCTTTTTGGCGCTGATGGGAGTGATCAGTGCCGGTTGGATGTGGCGAAATATCCGCTATTCGATTCTGGTGATTTTTATCATTGCGGCAATCCTGACTCCGACGACTGACATCCTCAACATGTGTATCTTTGCCGCTCCGATGGTTGCGCTATATCTGATCAGTATCGGGATCGCTTACCTTGTACACCCGACGCAGCGGAAGGCCCGGGCTGCGCGCAGGGGCCAATGAGATCTCAAGTTGGGAGCACATGTGCTCTCATCCTGATTACCTGTTTCGCGCTCGTTTCTTGCACAAACCAGAAGCAGGTTGCCGCAGCGTCTACTGGAGCAGAAGTCATCGCAACGGCTTCCGCATTGGCCATCTCTGCGATTCCCGCCGACCCCGGAATTCCCGCGTTCAACACGACTCGAGCGTTTGAATACGTGAAAGGGATGGTTGCCTTGGGCCCGCGTCCGATTGGCAGCGCCAATCACAAGAAAGTGGAAGACTTCATTTTGTCTCATCTGAAGGGTGACGCGGTCGAGCAGGATGCATTCACCATCGACACGACGGAAGGGAAGTTTCCCGTACGTAATATCATCGCGAAATTTCCCGGCGCCCGCGATGGCATCATCGTGATCGCAAGCCACTACGACACTAATTGGCCGCTCCGCGATACGTCTTACGTCGGGGCGAATGATGGGGCATCATCGAGCGCGCTGCTGTTGGAGATTGCTAATCAGCTGCACAGCAAGAAGCGGGACGGCTACAGCGTGTGGCTGCTCTGGGATGATGCGGAAGAATCCATGCGCCTGCCGTGGTACGAGCCGGAGAGCCTTTATGGCGTCCGGCACTTGACTCAGAAATGGCAGGATGATGGCACTCTGAAAAAGATTAAAGCTTTCATTCTGGAAGATATGATCGGTGACGCCGACCTGAATATTGAGCACGATACGAACTCGACTCCTTGGCTGGAAGACATGATCTATCAAGCGGCCACGCGCCTCGGGTATCAGTCGCACTTCTTTGGACGTACCATCACGGTGGACGATGATCATCTCGCGTTCGTGCAGAGGGGCGTGCCTTCGGCCGACGTCATTGACCTCGATTACGGCTACAACAATGTTTTCCACCACACGACACAGGACACCTTGGACAAACTCAGCCCAAAAAGTCTGGAAATTGTGGGAACTGTGACGCTCGAGAGCCTCCGTATGCTCGACAAAATGAAGTAATCGCCGGGTTGGCTGTGCAACCACTTTCGCCATTTCTTCCTCAAATGGCCGGTATGTTGCGGGTTTCGGCAATTCTGATGCTTGCAGGGCTCACCTGCTCAAGCTTCGGCCAATCACCCAATGTACCTGCCAATGAGCTGGTTCGGAGCGTGCTCAACAACGAGATCAAAGCTGAAAATGCAGACAACAGTCACTGGATGTTTCGGCTGGATACTAAGAGGCCAAATGCTCCGGAAACGGTCGATGAAGTCGTGGAGACCAAAGATGGGCCGCTAAAGTATCCTCTCCTGATTGACGGTCAGAGGTTGACGGGCGCTCAGCAACAACAAGCGAACAACGAAATCCAACGTGCGGTTCACGATCCCACTTCCCTGCGGAAGGCTGACCATGCGAAAGCGGAGGACGACGCTCACAGCCAGCAAATGCTGAAGTTGTTTCCCAAGGCGTTCCGGTTTCAATACGGCGAGCGCAAAGGTGATCTCGTGCAGTTGAATTTCACTCCCAACCCGAATTTTCATCCGCCGAATCGTGAGGCAACCGTGTTTCACGCGATGGCGGGAAGCATTTGGCTCGACACGAAACAAAAACGCCTGGCGGAAATCTCGGGACGTCTGACGCACGGAGTGAAATTTGGGTGGGGGATGCTGGGATATCTCGATCAGGGCGGTCACTTCCATGTACAGCAGGCGGAAGTGGCGCCGGGTTATTGGCAACTCACGTCATTGGATGTGCAGATGAACGGAAAGGCGCTCTTCTTCAAGACCATTGCCGTGCGGCAAAAATATGCTCGCAGCGATTTCAGGCAAGTCCCGCCGAATCTCGAGGTAGCGAAAGCTGCGCAAATGCTGCGAAGCCAAGCAGCGGCGCAAGTAGCCAGCTTGCGGTAAGGGCCCGAGTTCAGCGGTTCGGTTATCAGCAAACAATTATCATTTCGTTCGCTACACCGCTAGGTGTAGACTGCCGTCGCTCGGGATCGCAGCAGCGAATCCTGACAAAAAGGGACAACAAAAAATGATTGCAAAAATAGAAAAGGTTTTCGCTCTCGTGTGCGGGCTCGCGATGGTTGCGGTTTGCGCCGCGCCAGCATCCGCACAGGCCTCCGATGTCAAAGAGAAACCGCCGATGTACTCCTACATTTCGTTTTGGAATATTCCGCGAGGACAATGGGGCGAGATGGAAAAAGCCGATGCGGCTGACCAAAAGGTTGTAGAAAAAGCGTTGGCCAGCGGCACCATCGTCGGATATGGCTTCGACACAACATTGCTGCATCAGCCCGATGGGCCAACTCACGACCAGTGGTGGTCCGCCATGTCAATGAACGGCTTGTTGAGCGTGCTGGACCAGTTCTATAAGTCAGGTAGTGCGACAACGCCGGTGCTAGGCAGCGCCACCAAACATTGGGACAACATTTACGTCAGCCGGTATTACAACTGGCACCCCGGATCGTGGAAGGATCTGTACACGTCTGCTTCGTGCTTCAAGCTGAAGGCAGACGCGTCGGGGGACGCGATCGACACACTGAGCAAAAACTTCTTCGTGCCGCTGCTGGAGAAGATGATGGCTGAGGGGGCGATTCACGAGTACGAGGTCGACACCGAGGCCTACCATACTCAACCGGTCGGAACGTTTTGCATTGTCGAGCTTGCCACAAACGCAGACGGCCTGGATAAAATCAGCGCGGCGATCCGCGAGAGCTTCAAAACGAACCCGACGTACGGACCGGCTTTTGACTCGATGGTGGACTGGACTGATCACCGCGACGATCTGGCACGCACGAACGCCGCATACAAATAACTCGGAGTCTTATCGTGTGCCAACCCACCCAAGCAGAGCGGCGTGGATCTGGCTCGCGCAGTCGATGAATAAGCCAAGGAATGGCCCTCTACCGAGGCTCCCCCTGTCGCTCAAACTGCGAGCGACAGGGACGGAGCATTGAGTATCTGCGTAGAACGGCAACCGCAGGTGAAGTAAGTACATCCAAGCGCGTCGTGCCTGAAGGGTCCACCACACCGTCGGGAGGCGTGCCGGTTACGTCATCGGTGCCGCCGGAGTTGCCGAAACAACAGGAAGCACTCTTCCGCGAAGTACTCACTCTGCTCGAAGAGAAGCGCGTGCCGTTTGCGGTTTCAGGCGCTTTTGCTTTGCGGCAACACACCGGCATTTTTCGTGACACCAAGGACCTGGACCTGTTCTTGACATCAAGGGTTGCTCCTTGTGCTCTGAATTATCTTAAGGAGGATGGATTTCACACCGAGATATGCGATCCGGTGTGGCTGATGAAGGCGCATCGAGACGATTTTTTTGTCGATCTCATTACCGGAATGAGTAATGCTGCCATTGTGGTGGAAGATTCGTGGATCCGTCGCGCCCTGCCTGCGTTGGTGTATGGAGTTGAGACTCGAGTCTTGGCGCCGGAAGAACTGATCGCGTCGAAACTTTTCGTGACACGACGCGAACGCTTCGACGGCGCCGATATCGCCCATGTCATTTATGGAACCCAAGGTAAACTCCAGTGGGATCGCATCCTCGAGATCGCGGGTGAACACTGGGAGATGCTGCTGTGGACGCTGATTCTCTTCCGATACGTGTATCCTGCGCACACCGACTACGTTCCGAAAACGGTTTGGAATAATTTGCTGGGGCAATTTCAGAGGGTGATCTCGAAATCCGACCCCAATGCCAAATTCCGCGGCAGCCTGGTGGACGAGAACATGTTTGCCATCGACTTACGGGAGTGGCGCCTGGAAAGCATATTGGAAGAGTATCGGGCGCATCGTTTAGCGAGCATGGAAGGCGACAGGCTGAAGAAGTGCGGGTAGGAAACGCATGAGAATCGCGGCTACAGCCGATTTGCATTTTGGGGGGCAGCGGCAAGACATTCTTCAAGAGCAACTGAGCCATGTTCGCGATGAAGCGGACGTGCTCGTGCTGGCGGGAGACCTGACCAACTTTGGTCAGCCAGATGAAATGGAGCCGCTGATTAATGCCCTGGTGCGGCTCCGGGTGCCAACTATCGCCGTGCTGGGAAATCATGATTACGAGGGCGGCAGGGAAGCAGAGCTGATGCGAATGCTCAACACGGCCGGAGTCAAGGTGCTTGACGGCAGCGCGTACGAGCGTGATGGCGTGGGCTTCGCGGGCACGAAGGGCTTTGTCGGGGGATTTGGGCGCGGGGTGCTCACGGCATTTGGCGAACGTGAGATCAAAGACTTCGTGCGCGCCTCAATTGACGAGGCGGTGAAACTGGAACGTGCCATGTCGCAGCTGCGAACCGGCAAACGCGTGGTGGTTCTGCACTATTCTCCGATTGCCGCGACGGTGCAGGGCGAGGCGCCGGAGATTTTTCCATTCCTCGGAACCTCTCGTCTGGCGGAGGTTGTGGACCGGCACGGAGCGGACCTGGTGGTTCATGGCCACGCTCACCACGGACAGCTGAAGGGCAAGACGGTCGGCGGAGTGCCCGTCCATAATGTTGCGATCACACTGCTGCAAAGCCAAACCCCATCGGCTGCGTACCGCGTTTTCGATGTGTGATCTACCGGTTTGGGACATGTAGGGCGGAAATTCTTGTCCGCCTGCGCGGGCAAGAATGCCCGCGCGCTACACAATCCTGTTTACACGAAAGGACCATGGCCCACAATTCGCCCGCTGCAAAAAGCTCAAAATGGGCTTAAGATGTGCGCATGGCCAAGAAAACGGGAATGAGCGATGCCTCGCTCTGGGTCCTCGCGTTGGTGCTGATTCTGGTTGCCGCTTGGACCTACTTCAAGAAGTAGCGTTCGCACTGGCGAATCGCATTTTTCGCCTTCTACCCTCTTGCATGTCATTGGAGAGCGCAGCTTCTCTGTTACAGCATGATCCTGCTCAGCTTTACAGCCACCACCTGATTCGTGGTTCTTCCGTTGTCACGTAAGGTTCTAATGCCGTGACTCAAGACTGAGTCATGGATGGAGCTGACAAATGGGAACCATATTACTGATCATTGTGATCCTGCTTCTGATTGGTGCATTGCCCACGTGGCCGTACAGCACCGGTTGGGGATATTATCCTAGCGGAGGTTTGGGGCTGGTTCTGTTGATCGTTATCGTCCTGCTTCTGGTCGGAAGGATTTAGCCGCCTGCAGGCTTCCCTGCATCTTAGGGCCACGTAGGAGACATGAGATGAGCACTGAACCTTCCGGCAGTCATGGTCAGTTTGTTTCGGATTTAGAGGCGATTCGACGTCGTGCGCGGCAGCACATCGAAAATGGTGCGGTAACCGAAAGTTACCAGGCGGATCGGGAGACCGTCATCCGAGTCCTGAATGAAGCCTTGGCCACGGAACTTGTGTGCGTCCTGCGGTACAAACGGCACTACTACATGGCGACCGGCATTCACGCGCAGGCGGTCGCCGATGAATTTGCCGAGCACGCGAAAGAGGAACAGGAGCACGCCGACATGATCGCCGAGCGCATAACGCAGTTGGATGGTGCGCCTGATTTCAATCCCGAGGTTCTCGCCAAGCGCAGCCACTCTCAATATGTTGAAGGCACAGGTCTGGTAGATATGATTCGTGAAGATCTGGTGGCGGAACGAATTGCGATTGATTCTTACGGCGAAATCATCCGCTACCTGGGCGAGAAAGATCCGACGAGCCGTCGTGTAATGGAAGAGGTTCTGGCGAAAGAAGAGGAGCACGCCGATGATCTCAAGAACCTCATCGAAAACGTAGCCGAGGCTGAGAAACGGGCCAGGTCTGTCGAGCGGGAAACTCCCGTGCGAAAAGCGTCTTAGGTCAATTGCGGGTTGCTAAGGCGTTCACCCTACGTCATATGCCAAGACGTTAGGCAGACAAATACACATTCGTCCTCATTGTTTCGCTCTTAGGCTGCGGTTAACGTGTTTGAGTGCAGAGGTCTAAATCCAAGCGAGCGCCCGTCCAACGGTATCGCGGAACTCGAAAAAAACATGTTTGCAGTCGTCATACTACCTTGCGGTGCAAGGAGTGGCACAGACAAGGCGCGCTAAGAAACACTTTGCTCTGGATCGATGATTACGAACCGGGACTGCTGGTATACAGCGCCGTTTTTGAGAAACTCGGTTTCCGCGTTGTAACCGCGTCACGGCCGAGAATTGGTTTGGATTTGGCGGTATCAGAACAGGTGGATGCCGCTATCGTCGATTACGAGATGCCAGAGATGGACGGGGGCAGGGTCGCAGCCGAGTTGAAGAAACGGAACCCACAACTACCGGTGGTTCTGTTTAGTGGTTCGACCGTCTTTCCAGAGCGACTCAAAAAACTAGCTGACGCAATCTGCGACAAAGCTGAACCATTGGAACGGCTTCTAGCCACCGTCAGAGAAGTGATCGGGGAAAAATCCTTTAATAGCCTGCAACAGCCTAACTTGCGCCCGTCATCTGAGCAGGGGCAATCCGCAGTCGCATAATCCTCGTCTAGTGCAAGACCACTGTTCCTAGAACACACTTCGACTAATTACTAGGAGGACAATAATGAGAAATGTTTGGTTGTCGATAATTACGGCAATGGCGTTTTTTGTGACCATGGCGGTCGCACAGACGCCATCTACCCAAGATCAGAGCCAGGGAACAACGGGCTCCTCTCCGGCCAGCGCACAGGGGAGCAGTCCTGAAGGAACAAATTCGCCCAGCCGTATGAATTCGCAGGCTGGAACTGGACAGGGCTATGGGCAGCAGCAGAGCGGTCAAAGTGAGGGAACGGCTCAACAGCCGACCCCAGGGCAAGCTGGTTATGGCCAACCTGGTAGCAATGAAGGAACCAAAGGCGAGAAGAAGCTGAAGGGCTGCGTGGAGTCCGAGGGTGGGCAATATATGCTGAAAACCAAGAACGGCAAAACCATTCCCTTGACGGGCCAGGATTTATCCGCTCACGCCGGACATGAAGTGGTGGTGCATGGTAGCTGGTCGGACAACAAGAACGAAACGTCCGCCGGCTCCGGCATGTCTAAGCATGCCTTCAACGTAGACAGCGTCAATCATATCTCGGATACTTGCAGCACAGGCGGGAGCCAGGGCAAGACGGGATCCGGCAATATGCAGCGGCCACAATAGCGCTTTTCATTTTGTGTTTAGGGGCCTCGTTAGAGGCCCTTTTCTTTGTTCGACGAAAGTTCGATTCCGGGCATAGCTGTCCCAGAATCGCATAAGTCTACGCCATCGCCTCCTCGCGCCTGCGTTGAAAACGCAAGATTTACCAAACATGACAGTGGCGGTAAGCTTGCTCGCCATCGACTCTAGACGTGAGGGAGGTCGATCGAGCCATGTCCAACGAGAGAATCCGCCAAGTGCTGCCCGGACCAGTCAATTGGGAACAGGTAAAGGCGTATCAAAACGAAGGCTGGCGAGTTGCGGCCATCGAGTGGGAGAGGGAAGGCGCCGGCACAGAGGCTAGAGCTGGAGTAGAAGCGACTCCCTATGGACTCCGCATCGCGCACGACTGCACGAAGCTCGAAGAAGACCCAAACGAACGCGAGGTTCTGGTCAGCATGATGGAACTGATGATTAAGGATGGGCCGTATTCGTTTGTGGCCGAGGAGCTAAATCGGCGTGGTTACGCCACCAGGAGCGGAACTCGATGGAGCGCCGTTTCCGTTTTTGAGATGTTGCCGCGACTGATCGAGGCGGGCCCGAAGATCTTCTCCAGCCCGGAATGGCACGAGCGGCGACAGCGGTCTCGCGCGCAAGGATCAAATGTCCATGCATAACCGCGCGCCGACTTCGTGATGAAGAAAGCAGCGCGGCGTGCCTTAGCGGCAGCCGCGCCGAATCCAGCGCACAGCTGTAAAACTAGACTCCAGTGGTGCCTCTTCGTCCCAAGTGCGTAATCAGAGTGATTACAAACAGCACGATGAAGATGAAGAAGAGAATCTTCGCGATTCCCGCGGCTGCGACCGCGATACCGGCGAACCCGAAGATCGCGGCAATGATCGCAATGACAAGAAATACTAGCGCCCAATAAAGCATTTGGCCTCCTAAGTGTCGGTCGTGTTAGTCACAAGCTGTCTTGCAGCAGCAACCAGAATAGAGTGATCGCGATGTGCAGACGATCAGGCCTACGCTGTAATGAGGCACCGGGGTTGCTGTAGGGGTGCACCTGAATTAAGCGAACAGAAGACCTTAGTTCCTGGCCGCGGATGGACACGGGAGGCGTAGACACCGGAGCATCCCTGGTCGCCCGTGTGAATCCGTGGCCAAAAAAGCGGTTTCAGCGACGCGCGCGACGCGATCTTGAGCTTCGGGAGCGTTGACGAGTTCGCGCGGCTTTGCGGGCTGCGGAACTGCGGCTGCGGCTGGTTCGGCGATGGGCTGCACTTCTCGCGTGTCTAGACAAGGCTCTGCGCGATGCGGCAGAGCGTCCCTCGCGTCGCAGCGCGCGAGAAGTGGCCCGAGATCGTGTACGCGACGGGCGGCGCTGCGATCTTTTCTTTGAACCCGCCTTCCGTGCTGCTGCCGTGCCTTTCGGAGCAGGTGGCAATTTCACACCAGCCCGCCTGGCTTTAGAAAGGCCTATAGCGATCGCCTGCTTGGGACTGCGCGCTCCATGTTTTCCCTCG
>Ga0335077_10008247_pt1 | contig 12918 bp, 11 predicted proteins | sample Lox_Sample_31_FD_207151 | JGI IMG/M metagenome (GOLD analysis project Ga0335077, IMG submission 207151) | Soil microbial communities from Loxahatchee National Wildlife Refuge, Florida, United States - Lox_Sample_3.1 | ecosystem: Environmental > Terrestrial > Soil > Wetlands | place: USA... | reverse complement strand
CCTTCCGAGGTCGCGGACGGCGTCGTCCGTGGCATGAACTTCCGCTACGTCACCGGGCAGTCGTGCAACTCGACGAGCCGCGTGTTCCTCCACGACGCGATCCACGATGCGACGCTGCCCGAGATCGTCGATCGCGTCCGCAGGATCAGGGTCGGCCTTCCCACCGAGCGCGACACCGAGATGGGCTGCCTGTCGAGCCAGGCGCAGCTCGACAAGACGCTCGCCTACATCAAGCTCGGCCTGGAGGGCGGCGCCCGGCTCGTCTACGGCGGGAAGCGGTCCGCCGATCCGAGGCTCGCCCGCGGCTTCTTCGTCGAGCCGACGGTCTTCGCCGACGTCACCGACGATATGCGCATCGCCCGCGAGGAGATCTTCGGACCGGTCGTGAGCGTGCTCCGCTGGTCGAACGAAGAAGATCTTCTGGCGCGCGTCAACGCGCTCGACGTGGGGCTCACCTGCTCGATCTGGACGCGCGATCTCGATCGCGCGCACCGCCTCGCGGCGCGCGTCGAGGCGGGCTATGTCTGGGTCAACGGCGCCAGCCAGCACTGGGTGGGCGTGCCTTTCGGCGGGTACAAGCAGTCGGGCATGGGCCGCGAGGAATCGATCGACGAGCTCCTCGCCTGCACGCAGATCAAGACCGTGAACGTGATGTTGTAGCGAGACATGGCACAACGCGGCCGGGCGCGGCGGCGCCACAGCCGGCAGGGAAGGATTCTGCACACTCGAGGAGGAACTCACCATGCAGCGCGTGCTCGTTTGCATCGTCCTTGCGCTCCTGGCGGCCGGCGCCCGGAGCGAGCAGATCGCCGTCGGCAATTACGGCGTGTCGGCCAACGGGATGCCCTTCGGCGTCGCGCTCGCCAAGGGCTACTTCAAGGAGGAGGGGCTCGACATCACGGGCCTCATCTCCTCTGCCGGCGGCGGCACCTCGCTGCGCAACATGCTGGCCGGCGGCGGCGTGCCGTATGGCGAGGTCAATCCGGGCGTCGTCGTCAACGCCATCCTGCAGGGCGCGGACCTGCGGATCGTCAGCGACAACGTCCTCACGGTCGCCGAGTTCGTCTGGGCCGTGAAGCCCGATTCGCCGATCAAGTCGATCAAGGATTTCAAGGGCAGGAAGATCGGCTATACCAATCCGCGCTCGACCAGCCAGGCACTGGCGCGCATGCTGCTGCAGGCCGGCGGCTACACGGAGGCCGACGCCGAGCTGGTCAAGACCGGCGGCTTCGGCGAGGGCATCGCCGCGCTCGAATCCGGCCAGATCGACATCGCCCCGATCACGGAGCCGCTGTGGTCGAAGGTGAAGGGCAAGTTCCGGGCGGTGGTCGTGGCCAACGATGTCCTGCCTCCGCTCGACAATGTCGTGGGCGTCGCCACCGTCGAGATGATGGAGAAGCGCGGCGACTTCATCCGGGCGGTGATCCGCGCCCGGCGCAAGGCGGTGCTGTTCATGAAGGAGCATCCCGACGAGGCCGCCGAGATCGTGGCCAAGCAGTACAACCTCGAGCCCGAGGTCGCGCGCAGCGCGGTGCGCAATCTCACCGCCAGCACGACGCAGGGCGTCCCCTACTGGGGCGAAGGCGAGATCCATCTTGAAGGCCTGAAGCGCATGATCGAGGCGCAGCGCTCGGTGGGCGCGATCACCGGCGACGTCGATTACAGCAAGATCATCGACACGCGCTTCCTTCCGGACGATCTGAAGAAGATCCGGTGACGCCCGCCGTCCAACGCCGCCACCGGACGCGCGGGCGCAATGCGTAGCGTTGTCCCCGCGAAAACGGGGATCCAGCGGCTTTCGCACCGACGACGCCGGGTTCCCGCCTGCGCGGGAACGACATCAGCGTGACCGCCCCGCAGGTCGCGCTCTCCGGCGTCGGCAAGACGTTCCTGGCCGGCCGTCCGCCGGCACCGCTGCACGCGCTCGGACCGGTCGACCTCGAGCTGCGGCACGGCGAGTTCTTCGCCGTCGTCGGCCCTTCGGGCTGCGGCAAGTCGACCCTGCTCGAGGTGATCGCGGGCCTGACGCCGGTGAGCGAGGGCCGCGTCGAGTTCGAGGGTCGCGGGATCGCGGGTGAAGCGCCCGACGGCATCGGCGTCGTCTTCCAGGAAGACGCGTCGTTCGCCTGGCTGAACGTGGCCGACAACGTCGCCTTCGGCCTGCGCCGCCTTCGTCTCGGCCGCGCCGAGGCCGACGATCGCGTGCGCAGGGTTCTGCAGCTCGTCGGGCTCGCCGACTTCGCGACCGCGTACCCGGCGCAGCTGTCCGGCGGCATGCGCCAGCGGGTGTGCATCGCGCGCACGCTGGTGATGGAGCCGCGGCTGATCCTGCTCGACGAACCGTTCGGCGCGCTCGACCAGCAGACGCGGCTGCTGATGGGCGACGAGCTCCTGCGGCTCTGGAGGCAGACCGGGGCGACCGTGTTCCTCATCACCCACGCGCTCGACGAGGCCGCAATGCTCGCCGATCGCATCGGGGTGATGTCGGCGCGCCCCGGGCAGCTGATCGACGTCATCGAGACCGGCTGGGCGCGCGAACGCGACAGCCGCATCGTGGAGCGCCCCGAGTTCGGCGCCATCACGGCGCGGCTCTGGAAGACGCTGCGCGAAGAGTCGCTCAAGACGATCGGCCGCAGCTGCGCCGGAGGCCACGCGCCGTGAGCCGCGTCGGCTGGTACCGCCTCGCGATCGTGCTCGCCGCGCTGGCGGCGCTCGAGGCCCTGTCGCTGAGCGGCGTCATCGACAGGATCACGATGCAGGCGCCGCATCTCATTGTCCGCGACTTCTTCCGCCTCATCGTCTCAGGACGGATGAACGCGGCGATCGTCAAGACGCTGCGCAACACGCTGCTCGCGCTCAGCCTCGCGCTGAGCGTCGGCGTCGTCGCCGGCGTCCTGCTGCATCGCGCGAGAGGCCTGCGCGAGACGCTCGACCCTCTCTTCGCGACCTACTACGCGGTGCCGGTGTTCGCCTTCTACCCGTTCTTCATCGTCGTGTTCGGGCTGGGCGATCTCCCGCAGATCCTGATCGGCTTCATGCTCGGCGTCGTGGCGATGATCGTGAACACGCTGAACGGGCTCGACCGTGTGCCGGCCGTGCTGCTCAAGACCGCGCGGAGCCTCAAGCTGTCGGCAGCCCAAACGGCGCTTCGCGTCACGCTTCCGGCCGCCGCGCCGTACATCGTCACCGGCGTCAAGCTCGCCGTCGCCTACGCCTTCATCGGGGTCATCGGCTCCGAGTTCATCCTGTCGCGCGGCGGCATCGGCTACGAGATCAGCTTCTCCTACACCAACTTCGACAACGCGACGATGTACCCGCTGATCGTGCTCATCCTGCTCGCCTCGATCGCGATCAACGCGGGACTGTCGCGCTGGGAGTTGAGCCTCCTCGAGCGCAGGGGCCTGCGATGAGCGCGCGCTGGCGCGGATGGCGCAACGCGCTGCTGCTGATCGCCGCGCTGCTCGCGATCTGGCAGGCGCTCTATGGCTGGGTCGGGGAAGCGGCGCTCGCCTCGCCGCTCGCTACGCTGCGCTACACCGTCCGCATGATCTCGAGCGAGGACTTCGCAGGCCACGTCTACGACACGATGCGCGCCTTCGCGATCGCCTTCGCCTTCTCGGTGGCGATCGGCCTCGCCACGGGCTTCTGGCTCGGCTTTCAGCGCGTCGCCGGCGACACGCTCGAGCCGATGGTGGTAGCGGTCTACGCGGTCCCGAAGCTCACGCTCTATCCGATCCTGCTGCTCGCCTTCGGGCTGGGCCTGTCCGCGAAGGTGGCGTTCGGCGTGATCCACGGCGTCATCCCCATCATCGTGTTCACCCTCTCCGCCGTGCGCAATACCAAGCCGATCCTCCTCAAGACCGGGCGCGTGCTCGGGCTCAGCCCCGGCGAGATGGTGCGCTGGATTCTGTTTCCGGCGGCGGTGCCGGAGATCTTCACCGGGCTTCGCGTCGGCTTCTCGCTGACCCTCATCGGCACGCTGCTGGCCGAGATGTTCGCCTCGCAACGCGGGCTGGGCTATCTGCTCATGACCGGCATCGGGCTGCACAACGTCGAGGAGATCCTCTCCGTGACGCTGCTGATCGTCGTGTTCGCCGCCGTCGTGAGCGTCCTGCTGCTGCGCATCGACCACCGCCTGCACCGCGGCGCGGCGAGCGGCGCGTGAACCTCGCGCGGCTCAGGCGGGGACCGCGAGCTCGTGATTGACGATGAAGTAATCCGGCGGCGGCGGCCCCCAGACGTAGAACGAGTCCGCCGGCGGATGGTCGCCGGCTCTCCATTCGACGTCGGCGGGAATGAAATCGATGCCAGCCGAGTACTCGGCGAAGCTGCCCCAGGGATCGCGCACGTAGCGGAAATAGTTCGAGCCGATCACATGGCGGCCGACGCCCCAGCCTTCGCTGTAGCCCTGCGCCGACATCTGCTCCATGCCCATTCCGACCTGATCGATGCCGGCGACCACCCAGCTCGAATGGTGCAGGCCCGGTCCCCCGGACTTGGCGAAAGCGAGCATGTGATGGTCGCTCGCATGCGCGCCGTGGAGAAAGGCGATGAGGTCTGCGGAGGTGTCAGAAAGACGCAGGCCCAGGGCGTCGCAGTAGAAGCGCGCGGAACGCTGCACGTCGCTGCAGAAGAGCAGCACGTGCGAGAGGCGCCGCGGCCGAACCTGGGGCGCCTTGGAGCGGCTCGGCGCCGCGGCCGTCCCGGGCCGGGCGACCTGCGCTTCCATCGCGTCCATCGCGTCGGGCGAGACCTTGCCGGCGACCACCACCTGGACCGCCGTGCCGTCCGGATCGCGCAGCCACAGCCCCTCTTCCTCGGCGAGCGCGTGAGGCTTGATCCCGGTCGCGCCGGCCTTCTCGGCGCGCAGCCGCAGCGGCTCCAGATCCTCGGGGTACGCCGCGAAGCTCAGGTACTGGAGCTTCTTCGTGCCGGGAGCGCGATGGATCGATCCCCAGCGATGCGGGTGGCCGAAGGTGTAGAGATCGAGGCGCTCGCCCTTGCGCCGCACGTCGAGACCGAACGCGGCGTAGAAGCGCTGCGCGGCGTGCAGGTCGGGAACCGTGAAGACGAAGCGATGCAGCGAATGGACCGCGGTGACCCCTGCCCGCCGCTGCAGGGAAACGGGAGCTCGCTCCATGGTGCCTCCTCCGGCGCCGGATCGACAGGTTCCTATTATGAATGCTTATCCACCCGCCGCCAAAGGCCGGGGCTCGAGCACGGGGCTTTCAGTGCGCCGCCGCGGCCTCCGGCGGCACGTGCACGCGCTTTGCAGGCCTCGCGAGCCACACCACGCCGATCAGGAACAGGAAGAGGATCGCGGAGACGTAGAAAAGGTCGTTTGCCGCCAGCATGTAGGCCTGCTGATCGATCATGCGCTCGAGCATCGCGCGGCTCTGCTCGGGCGAGAGTCCGCTCGACTGCAGCGTCGTGAGCATGTGGGCGGAAGAGAAATCGTACGGGGTTATGTGCTCGGCAAGCTGCGCGTGATGCAGGGCGGCACGGCGGTCCCACAGCGTCGTCACGATGGACGTGCCGAAGGCACCCGCGGTGATGCGCGAGAAGTTGTACAGCCCCGACGCCGAGGGGATCTGCTCCTGCGGCAGGCCCGAGAGGCTCAGGGTCACCAGCGGGATGAAGAAGATCGCGACGCCGATGCCCTGGATGATCGTCGGCATGAGCAGCGTGGCGAGGTCCGCCTGGGTGTTGAACTGCGAGCGCATCCACAGTACCAGCGCGAAGACGAGGAACGACCCGGTCGCGAAGACGCGCGGATCGACGCGGTCGACCGTGCGCCCGACGAAGGGCGTAAGCAGGATCGCGAGCGCGCCGACCGGCGCCAGTACCCAGCCCGCCATGGTCGCCGTATAGCCCTGATACTGCTGCAGCCAGAGCGGCAGCAGCACGACGTTGCCGAAGAACGCCGCGTAGGCTAACGACATCGCCAGCGTGCTCGTCCAGTAGTTGCGCCGGGCGAACAGCCGCAGATCCACGACCGGATGCCGGTCGGTCAGCTCCCAGATCACGAACAGGACGAAGCCGACGACCGCCACCAGCGCGAGCGCCACGATCTGGCCCGACGCGAACCAGTCGAGCTCCTTGCCGCGGTCGAGCATGATCTGCAGCGCGCCGACCCACACGATGATCAGCGCGAGCCCCACGCCGTCGACGGGCAGGCGTGCGGTCGCCGTCTCCCGCGCGCGATACACCGCCCAGGTCACCGCTGCGGCCGCCAGTCCTACCGGAATGTTGATGTAGAAGATCCAGGGCCAGGAGATGTTGTCGGTGATCCAGCCGCCGAGGACCGGGCCCACGACCGGCGCTACGAGCGTCGTCATGCCCCAGATCGCGAGCGCTATACCGGCCTTGCGTTTCGGGAAGCTCGCCAGCAGCAGCGACTGCGACAGCGGGATCATCGGCCCGGCCACCGCGCCCTGAACGACCCGGAAGACGATCAGAAAACCGATCGTCGGCGCGAGCGCGCAGAGAAACGAAGCAAGCACGAACAGGAGCGTGGAGGCGAGGAAGAGCCTCACCTGGCCGTAGCGCATCGTGAGCCAGCCGGTGAGCGGCAGCGAGATCGCGTTGGCCACCGCGAAGGAGGTGATGACCCACGTGCCCTGGTCGGGCGAGACCGCGAGGTCCCCCGCGATCGCCGGGATCGAGACGTTGGCGATCGACGTGTCGAGCACGTTCATGAACGTCGCGAGCGACAGCGCGATGCTGCCGAGCGCGAGCACGCCGCCGGAGAGAGGCGGCGGCCCCGGACGAGCACCCTCGGACGCGGCCATCGGCCTTCTAGAGCGGGCCGGCGTGCGCCGATGCCGCAGCTGCGGCGGCGTTGGCGCGATTCGCGCGAGCGAGGCGCGCGTCGCGGGCGCCTTCGCGCACGCGGGACTGCGCCAGCGGGCTCGACGCCCCTTCGTTGGCCGCGATGATCGCCTTCACCCGCTGGTCGGCGGTCTCGTCGAGTCGCCGAAACACCTCGGTCGCGAGCGTCGGCCGGCTGGCGGCCACCTGCGGCAGGCGGTCGCCCCGGCGGTCATGGGTATCGACGTCGACCTGCATCGACAGCCCTACCTGCAGCGGGTGCGCGGCGAGCTCGTCGCGGTCGAGCGCGATCCGCACAGGAACGCGCTGCACGATCTTGATCCAGTTGCCGGTCGCGTTCTGCGCGGGCAGGACGGCGAAGGCGGCGCCCGTTCCCGCCCCGAAGCCGGCGATCCTTCCGTGGTAGGTCACCTTCCCGCCGTAGAGGTCCGCGGTGAGGCTGACCGGCTGGCCGAGCCGCATCGTGGCGAGCTGCGCCTCCTTGAAATTGGCATCGACCCAGACTTCGTCGAGCGGCACGATCGCCATCAGCGGCGCGCCCGGGCCGACGCGCTGGCCGAGCTGCACCGCCCGCTTCGCGACGAAACCGGCGACGGGGGCCGGGAGCGTCGTGCGCGCGAACGCGAGATATGCGTTGCGCCAGTGCGCCGCAGCGTTGCGCACGTCGGGGTGGTCCTCGATGGTCGTGCGATCGACCCGGGCGCGATTCGCCACGAGCTGCTGCTCGGCAGCCTGGAGCGCGGACGTCGCGCTGTCGACCGCGTCGCGCGCGTGCTGCAGCTCCTCCTTGGAAATCGCTCCGGAGCCCGCCAGGTGCTCGCGCCGCGCGAGATCCTGGGTGGTGCGATCGAGCTCCGAGCGCCTCATGGCCACGGTCGCTTCGCCCTGACCGGAGGTCGCGTACAGGCCGCGCACCTCGCGCACCGTGCGCGCGAGCTGCGCCTCCGCTTCGTCCAGCGCCACTTTCGCATCCGCCTGGTCGAGCTGCACCAGGGTCTGGCCCGCGGTGACGAATTGCGTGTCGTCGGCGTCGATCGCGACGACCGTGCCGGAAATCTGCGGCGTGATCTGCACGACGTTGCCGCTGACGTAGGCATCGTCGGTCGACTCGCTGTATCGCAGCACGAGCGCCCAGTACGCTCCGTAGGCCGCGCCGGCGAGTACGAACACCGCGGCGGCGATGACCAGCCAGCGCTTGCGCTTCGCTCTCTGGGGCGCGGTTTCAGGGGCGCTCGAAGTGGGGGCGGTTGTTTGCTTGTCTTGAGGCATGACTCTTCCTTCGATGACTGTGGTTCACTCGACAGGCACGATCAGGATCGATGTCGAGGCGACCTGGGCCAGCGTCATGCCGACCTCGGCGGCGAACTCCCTTGCCGATGTTCCCAGTAGAGCCGGCGCCTCGCGGGCGGCCACCAGCTCCACGGCGATCACCGCGGCAAAAGCGATGATCGTCAATAGGATCGGCGCCCACAGGCGACGTATACCGCCACCCACCGACGCGCCGCAACCCGCAAGAAGCGGTTCCCTCGTCACTCTTTTGGTCCCTGGCATCGCGATTCCGTTCAGAGCATTCATTGCGGCGCTCCTTCGCGATGCGCGGGCGCGGCCCGGCGGCGGTAAAGCCACAACGCCAGCGCGATCAACGTTCCACCCGGCAGCACCAGCTCGAGCGCGAAATACGGCCCGATCTCCTTGAGCTGCTCAACCAACCACTGCAACCATGCCTTCATCGCTACGCTTTCCCTTCTTCCTCTTATCGTTTTGGACCTTTCTCTGCCCGGGCTGTCGATGCCTAGGCAACAATTAACACAAAATTTTTTCAGTCGTTCGCGATCATTCGCTCCAGCAATTCCTCGAGTTGCCTCACCTCGCCCGCGGTGAAGCCTCGCAGTCGCTCGTTGAGCACGCGCGCGGCGCACTCGGTGAGCTTCGGGTAGACCGCGGCCCCCGCCTCGGTCAGGGCCAGCCGCATTACCCGTCGGTCCTCCGCGCACGGGACTCGCCGCACAAGCCCCTTCTTTTCCAGCCGGTCGAGCATTCGAGTCATCGCCCCGGGGTCGTACGAGACGCTGCGGCACAGGCCCGACGCGGAGTTCACGCCGTTCGCCAGGTTGAGGATGATCACGTATTGTGCCGCGGTGATGCCCAGAGGCTCGAGCTCGGATTCGAGCGCTTCGAACAGCTTCATCTTCACTCGCCCGAGGAGCCCGCCCACGCTCCGCTTGGGATCGTAGGCCTTGGCGTCGTAGATTTCGACGCGTTCCGGCATTGCGACGGTTTCGTCCACTCTTGTATTATATTGCCTAAGCAGTAATTGTCAAGGCCTGCTTAGGGACTAATTCCGCAAGCGATTGTTTCATATTATCTTCTCCAGATAGCCTCGCGCCGGAGCCAACGGGAGCTCCGGGCCAATCGGGTGAGGACACGAGCCGCCCCGGCTGCGCCAGAGCGCTCGTCCCCGAGTCGGTTCGATCGCTCGGCCCCGCGGCTGTGATCGACAAAACGGGGCCGCAATGCCGCATGGCACGCTTGGTGCTTCGATACGCTCCGAAGACGACAAAGGCAAACCCGTCGAAAGGCGGCGACGTAAAGCTTCCGGTCTAAGGGACACCGAGGGACTCGTCCTACGATAGCGGGGCTGCCGAATATGCCGGCCAGCGGCCGGGTGCGCTGCAGCACCCGTCGCAGGTTGCATCGTCGCGCCATTCCTTCCGAGCGGGCTTCCTTTTCGTCGCGAATCGCCGCAGAACGGCGGTGTTTCGCAACTTGGCATCGGAGATCGGAGATGCGATCGAGCGCTGGTGGCTGCCTTGAAGCCCGCGAACGCCGCGGCTGCGCGCGGGCTCGCGGCATCACGCCTTCGCCCTCGTCGCGACAACCATGACCCGCATCGCCCGCCTCGTCGAGCGGCTCTCGCTGCGGCAGCGCTTTCTCGTCGGGCCGCTGCTGGGGCTCGCGCTCCTTAGCGCGCTGGCGGTCGCCTTCAGCTACGAGCTCCAGCACGCGACCAGGCTGCTCAAGCGCCTCGACGGCGGCGACGTGGCCGCCTACGACCGCTATTCGGAGGTCTTCGTCAAGCTGTCCGACCAGCACATGGCCCTGCTCGACCTGCTGCATGGCGCACAGCGCGTCGACGAGGAGCTCTATGACGCTGAAAAGCAGCGCCTCGACCGGATCTACCAGGCGGTGAGCGACCTGGAGCGCACGCTGCCCGCAGTGGCGGCCGCGCCCGAAGCCACGGAGCGGCTTGCCGCCCGCCGCCGGTCGCTCCTGCTGAGCACGGTCGAATATCGCAACGCCGCGAGCTCGGCGGTCACCATGACTGCGATCAGCCTCTCGCTGCGCCGGGAGCAGATCGCGAGGCTCAACGAGACCTTCGCGGCGATGGAGCACGCCTTCGCGGGCTTCCTTCAGGCGGAGCGCGTGGAGCTGCGCTCCGAAGTCTCCGCGCAGATCGGCTACGGCGAAGCGAGCGGCGCCGTGATCATGATCGGCGGGGTGTCGGCGGCGCTGCTTCTGGTCGCGCTGGCCCTCGGGCTGGCCAAGCTCCTTTCGCGCTCGCTCGAGACGCAGATCGAGGCGCTCACCGAGCTCGGCGCGCGCGCCGGCACCCGCGTCCCGATCGAGGGCAGCAACGAGATCGAGCGGATCGCCCACGCGATCGCCGCCTTCCGCCAGTCGTTGCTCCGCCTTCAGGACAGCGAGCGGGCGCTCAGCACGAGCAACGCCTCGCTCACCGAGGCGCTGCAGGAGGTGCGGCAGGCGCAGACGCAGCTCGAGCAGCGCGTCAACGCCCGGACGCGCGAGCTGCGCGCGGCGAACGAGGAGCTCTCCTCCGAGGTCGTGCAGCGGCGCGAGGCCGAGCGGCACCTGCGCATCTACGCCGAGGTGATCCGCCGCACCGGCGAGGCGGTCGCCATCACCGACGACTCGGGCACGCTCATCGAGGTCAACCCCGCCTATGAGGACGCGCTGGGCCGCCCGCGCGAGGAGCTGATCGGGACTCGCCTCTACCCGATCGAGCCCGGCGGCGAAAACGAAGCGCTCCATCGGGAGCTGTGGCGCGCGGTCGAGGCCAACGGCCACTGGACGGGCGAGGTGCTCGGCTGCCGCGGCAACGGCGAGACCTTCCCCTCCTGGGTGCTGATCAACACGCTGCGCGACGACTCCGGCGCGCCGACGCACTACGTGTGCGTGTCGCGGGATATCACCGCGCTCAAGCGCAGCGAGGAGCAGCTCCAGCGTCTCGCGTTCTACGACGGGCTGACCCGCCTGCCGAACCGGGCGCTGTTCAACGATCGGCTGCGCGTCGCGCTGGCGGGCGCCGAGCGGCAGCGCGACCTGATCGCGGTCATGTATCTCGACCTCGACGGCTTCAAGGAGGTGAACGACACGCTCGGCCACGCCGCCGGCGACGGCGTGCTGATAGAGATCGGCGAGCGGATCGGGCGCTGCATCCGCGCGTCGGATACGCTGGCGCGAACGGGCGGCGACGAGTTCACGATCCTGCTCGCCCGCGCGGGCTCGACCTCCGACGTCACGCTCATCGCCGAGCGCATCGTCGAGGCCGTCGCGATGCCGATTCAGGCGGGCGGCCAGACGGTCAAGGTGGGCACCAGCATCGGCATCAGCTTCTATCCGAACGACGGCGTCGACGCCGAGACGCTGCAGATGAAGGCCGACCTCGCCATGTACAAGGCGAAGAAGGCGGGCCGCGGGCAGTACCGCGTGTTCGAAGGCGAGAGTGCCGCGCGAGGCAAGGAGCGCTTCTCGCTCACCGCCGAGCTGGAGGCGGCGATCGCGGGCGACCAGTTCGTCGTCTTCTATCAGCCGATCGTCAACGCCAGCAGCGGCCGCGTCGAGCGAGCGGAGGCGCTGCTGCGCTGGCGCAAGCCGGGCCACGGCCTCACGCTGCCCGAAACGTTTCTCCCTCACGCCGAACAGTGCGGCCTCGTTCGCAAGATCGACGCCTGGGTTCTCGAGCGCGCATGCAGCGACGCGCGCAAGTGGCTCGGCGAGAATTGCGGCCCGAGCCTGTGCGTGAATCTCTCGGCGGTCTCGCTGCAACAGCCGAACGTAGTAAAGACGGTCGCCGGAGTGCTCGAGCGAACCGGGCTCGCGCCGCGGCTGCTGACGCTCGAAGTGACCGAGAGCGCGCTGCTGCGCGATCCGCATGCTGCGCGCGACACGCTCGAGGCCATCGACGCGCTGGGCGTGGGCCTGGCCCTCGACGACTTCGGAACGGGCCATTCCTCGCTGAGCTATCTCGCGCGGTTCCCGCTCGACTGTATCAAGCTCGATCTCGCCCTGGTCGACGGCATCGGCAAGGACGCGGCCAGCGAGCAGTTGATCCGGACGCTGCTCGCGCTCGCCGAGAGGCTCAAGCTGCGCATCGTCGCCGAGGGCGTGGAGCACGAGGATCAGCAGCAATTCCTTTCCGCGCTCGGCTGCGAGCTCATGCAGGGCTATCGCTTCGTGCGGCCGATGCCGGGCGACATGCTCCCCGACTGGCTCGCTTCGAACGGGCAATCCTGGCTGCTCAAGACCAAGCGCTCGCAGGGCTCCGGGGCGAACGGCGCCCGCGGTCCCTAGCCATGCGCGTCAGCCCGGCCTGCCGTCGAGTCGTGGCCCGGTGAGCGCGCGCCAATACCGCACGGCGTAGATCGCGTACGCCGCGCACCAGAGCACGGCCGCCAGCTCGACCGTGGCGGCATAGCGAACGGGAAGCGCCAGCGGACCGAACACGCGAACCGCCGCGGCAGCCAGCACGAGCACGAAGCACGCGACCTCGAAGCCATCGGCGCGCAGGTCCCGGCCCGTGTGCCCACGTGCGGTGCGCGTCATCATGCCGAGGGTGAGCGCGCCGATGGCGCCCAGGGTCAGCGCATGCGTCGGCAGCGACGCCGGAACAAGCCCCGCTTCGGCCGGCGCGCGCAGCGCGAGGTGCACGGGGATCCACGCGTAGCCCGCGTGCAGGATCCAGACGAGCGGCGCGCGGCGGCTGCGCCCGGGCGCCCAGAGCGCCAGCCTCGCGGCGTGCGCAAGGGCCGCGACGGCGAGCAAGGCAACGAGCGCGGTTCCCTCGAG
>Ga0335077_10008246_pt1 | contig 12918 bp, 10 predicted proteins | sample Lox_Sample_31_FD_207151 | JGI IMG/M metagenome (GOLD analysis project Ga0335077, IMG submission 207151) | Soil microbial communities from Loxahatchee National Wildlife Refuge, Florida, United States - Lox_Sample_3.1 | ecosystem: Environmental > Terrestrial > Soil > Wetlands | place: USA... | reverse complement strand
GTATGGCGATCAGCTTGGGAAGCGTTTTATATCCAACGATACGCCGAAACTTCTGTTCGGCGAAGATCAGGCCGGAACCAACCCAGCGCTCGCGCTGATCTCCGGGGTGCCAGCGCTTTACATTTCGACAAATGGTTCGAACTCTGGAGAAGGCGGATTCGATTGGGTTAGTGGTGCGTAACGAAATCCGCAGTTCGGCCGGCACTCCCAACCGGTGCAAGGTCAGGGTTTCTTCCAACCCTTCTTCCAGGCTGCGTGCCGCGCTGGGATTCACTTGCTGCAGTTCCCGCTGGATCTGCTGCAGGCACCGTTTGGCGTCCGCGTAGCTCATCAAGTCATAGGCGTTCGCCAGCTTCCGATCCCAGTGCGGCTGCTGCTCATCGGCGAAGTGATCACAAACGTTGCGTCGTTTATGAAGGAGACACCTCTGCACCAGTGCCCTTTCGCCACAGTGCTTCTTGACGGAGGCTCGCAAGCCGCGGCCCCCATCGAGGATGGCCAGGAATCCCTGATGCAAATCCAGGCCCCGAGCCGCCAGGTCAGCCAGCAGACGATCACAGATCTGCTGGTTTTCGCTGGCGCCCTGGTGGAAGCCCAGGACCGTTTTGGCCCCCGTTTTATCGATGCCCAGAGCCACTACGAAATGTTCGCTTCGATATTCCACACCGTCCATCAGCAATGCGCAAAGTCGGAGTTTAGACAGGTTCCTTTTCCGCAGATCTTCCACGCGTTGGCCACTCGCCGCAACGAAGCGATCACTGACCGCGGACTTGCTGATGCCAAATGCCGGCGCGCACTCCCGTACCGCTGGTCCGTATCCGCGCATGGTCAGACCTCGCATCACCCGTTCCCAAATCTGCCGTTGCATGGATTCGTCCTGCCGAAACAACTCGTAGCTGCCCAGTTTCATTTCACGGTTCCGTTGGCGCATGCGGGGCCGCTCAATGGGAATCCTCTGGCCGTGGATGACCACCGAACCAGGGGCTGTTCCCCAACGCTCGCCCTCGGCAGAACCGCTCAGCCACGCGGCTTCGTTGAGCATGATCAGCAACAGCAGTTCGCGTTCCGTCTCGAACAGCATTTGCGAAACCCCGTGGCGCAGTCGTTGAGCAACTTCCGCCAAGGGTACGACCATCTGAATGCTGCCGGGGTTTGTAACGAGGTAGGAACGGAATTTCTCGATGGCTTTCCGTTCGTCGATTTGATACGTTCTTTTCATCTGACGGCTCTCCTTGCTTGCGTAATTGCCCCAGACCTTATCACAGGTCCGGGGCTGGAGAGCCGTCACTTCAAAACTCAAAATCAACAATTTTCCGGACATCCTCCTGCGCTTCTGCGTCCTTCTTCCAGTGCATGATCGTGTTTAGACCGGATGTGCGCACCCAATCTTCGTTAATGTGAAACTTCTTCGCCCACTGGCTAATCAGGCCCCGCAGCGCCGTTTCGTATTCCTCTCCTGATGCCGTTCGCAACTGCGGCTCGTTATCCCATACCATCTCGCGGAAGGCCTCAAGTACCTCTGGGGTTACAGCGGCAATCGCTTTGAACCAGGCTTTGCGCGCATATGCCGTGGCGGCAGCCCGTGTGGCGAACTCCCCTCGTCCGAGAATCATAAGCTCTATTCTCACAGCGAGCCTTCAAACCGCGCAAGTGGTGCCGCTAGCCGGAAATAGACTCAGACGTGCTTACTTCCTGTACTGCATTGTCCATCTCCGTAAGAATAGGAACCGGCAGCAAGACTTATGCTGCGAGACCAGAGATGATGCCGTGGCTGTTTCAATCCGATCTGATCGCCTGTACGAGCACAAACTCAATGTTGAGTTGCGTAAGGGCGCGCGCATGAGCTCGATGTGTGGGCCTGCTGATCTGCCGCCGTACTCCGGGCCCGCAGCACGAGCTACAATATCCCTTGCTCATGTTTTAGGCGTTGGAGATCCGGTGCGCGCGCAAAATCCCAAGCTGCAAGTGACCAGGGCCCGCAATCCGCAGTGGTATATACGTCCGTATGTTCCTGTCCTCACCGCCGATGGCGTTCGCCCTCGACAGCAGCGCATTTTTCTGGGGCTGTGCTCCCAGGTCACGAAGCGTGAGGCGATACTAGCCAAGAACCAGCTGATGGACAAAATCAACCGTCGACAGATGGTTGTCCAGAGCCAGATGAAATTCAGCGACTTCCTCGATCACTACGAGAGCCAGTACGTGCTCACCGAGGACAATTTGTCGGCCAGCACGCAGCAGAAATACCTGTCTCACATCAAGAACCATATCCGGCCGGCCTTCGGGGAACTCCGCATGGCGGAAGTGACGACCATAGCGATCGACGGATGGCTGACAGTCAAGATGCGTGATGGCATGTCGTGGGCTACTCGCATGGATCTCCGCAACATCCTGTGCGGGATCTTTACCCAAGCGCGCAAGTGGGGTGTCTGGAAAGAGCACAACCCGGCGCTGGACGCCAACGTCGGACGCAGGAGGTCTGCACGCGAGAAGCGTAAACTCTCTCTCGAACAGACGCGGATGCTCCTCGGCTCGCTACAAGAAGACGTGCGGCTGATTTGCATGGTGGCATTGTTCTGCACACTGCGCATCTCTGAGGTTCTTGGCCTCATGTGGAAACACGTGGATTGGAGCCGCGGGAAGCTGCTCGTACGACAACGCTTCTACCGCGGCAATCTGGACGACCTTACGAAAACTCCGAAATCCCGACGCGACGTGTCTCTGGGAATATTGATTGAAAAGCTGCGCGAGATTTATCCAGGTCCTGGGCACGATGAAGAGTTCATTCTCAGCGTTAAGACTCGGTGGGGCGGCGGACGCTTCACCCGCGACGATCGTGACATCAACCAGCACTTCCTTAGGCCGGCGGCTAAGGCGCTGGGCATCTTCTACACCGGCTTTGGATTTCACGCTTTTCGCCGAGAGGCCGTGACCGAGTACGGCGCGCAGGATCCACTCCAAGCCATGAAAATGGCGGGCCATGGTGGAGCGAAGATGACGGAACTCTACACCCTTCCTGATGATCAACGCCAGGAAGAAGCAGTCTTGAGATTCCAGGAGAAGGTACTCGGCGAAGTAGCCCCGCACAAGAACAATGTAATCCCGATCGACATCAAACAAGCCTCGAATGAGCCTCGGGCCGACGACCCAGAACCGCTAAGTCCTATGGAAAGTGGTGGGCCCGACAGAACTCGAATCTGTGACCTCTACCGTGTCAAGGTAGCGCTCTAACCAACTGAGCTACGGGCCCGGATGGAAGGTATGCCCGAATTATAGCATGTGAGTTTTTTCACTCGCGGCGCAGTTGACAGACGGGCGCTTCCGTTATTTAATCGTTCGACAGTAGCGAAAGGAGCCACTTCGCATGACGCCTAGTCGCAGAGTCTTCCTTAAGATCGGTGCGGCAGAGGTCGCCGCTTCCATCCTCGGATTCGATCTCAGACCCGCTTTCGCGCAATCCCGCGAATTGAAGATCGCGCGCACCACTGAAACCCGATCCACGTGCCCGTACTGCTCCGTGAGTTGCGGCGTGATCATTCACACGCTGGGCGACAAAGCGAAGAACGTCACCCCCCAGGTGGTGCACGTCGAAGGCGATCCCGACCATCCCATCAACCGCGGCACGCTGTGTCCCAAGGGATCGTCGCTGATGCAGGACATTCTCAACGAACGGCGCCTGCTCAAGCCGCAAGTGCGCCGGCCGGGATCGGATCATTGGGAAGACATCGGCTGGGATCAGGCCATTGACGAGATCGCGCATCTGGTGAAAAAGACGCGCGACGAAACCTTCCTTGAGAAAGACCCGCAGGGCCGAACCGTAAATCGCTGCGAAGGCATTGCCTGGAACGGCGGCTGCACCGATACCAACGAGTTCAATTACCTGGTCGTCAAGAGCATGCGCAGCCTGGGGGTCTGCTACCTGGAAAACCAGGCCCGTGTTTGACACGGCCCCACGGTCTCCAGTTTGGGGCCCACATTCGGACGCGGTGCGATGACTAATGGCTGGGTCGACATCAAGAACACCGACATGATGTTGATCATGGGTGGGAATCCGGCTGAGAACCACCCCTGCGGCTTCAAGTGGCCGATTGAAGCCAAGCGCAATCGCAACGCGAAAATGATTGTCGTCGATCCGCGCTTTACGCGCACCGCGGCGGTGGCGGACCTGTTCGTGCAGATCCGCACCGGCACCGACATCGCCTTTCTCGGCGGCATGATCAACTACGCAATTCAGAATAACCGCATCGCGCGAGATTATCTGGCGAATTACACCAACGCGGCGTTCGTTGTTCGGAAGGGGTTCAAGCTTCCCGAAGACGGTTTGTATTCAGGCTTCGATGCGGCGTCGCACACCTACGACAAAGCCACCTGGAACTACGAACAAGGCGGCGACGTCAAGGGCAAGCCGGACACTGCGGGAGACGGTCTGCCGCCGGCCACACCGCCTGCTCTGCCCGCCAACGTGGCGTTCGATTTTTCGCTCGAGCACCCGCGGACGGTGTTTCAGCTTCTGAAAAAACAGTACTCCCGGTACACGCCGGAGATGGTCGAACGCATCACAGGAGTTCCTAAGGACCAGTTTCTGAAAGCCGCCGACCTGTTCACCTCCATCCGCAAGGACGGCGACATGAAGAAGGCGGGCACCATTATTTATGCGGTCGGCTGGACACAGCACAGTTCCGGCACGCAAACCATCCGCACGGCTGCCATCCTTCAATTGCTATTGGGAAACGTGGGGCGCGCCGGGGGCGGTGTCAACGCACTGCGCGGGCATTCCAACATCCAGGGCGCCACCGACATGGCCGGTGTGTTCGACATTCTCCCCGGCTATCTCAAGATGCCGAACCCCGCGGACAAGGATTTCAAAGCCTATCTCGATCGCATCACGCCGAAATCGTCGAAACCCGGTCCCTGGGATTCGTTCAACTACTGGTCCAACACACCCAAGTTCGCGGTTTCTTTCCTCAAGGCCATGTACGGCGATGCCGCCCGGAAAGAGAATGACTGGGCGTTCCATTATTTGCCCAAGATCGACCGCCGCTACTCATGGGCGGAAATCTGGGATGACATGTACAAGGATCACGTCAAGGGCCTGCTGGCATTCGGCATGAACGGCGTCGCCATCGGTCCCAACTCGACCAAGAATATCGACGCGCTGAAAAAGGCCGAGTGGCTTGTCGTCTGCGAGATCTATCCTGATGAAACCAGTGAATTCTGGAAGTCGCCGGGAATCACGCCCGAAGAGATGAAACAGATTCAGACGACGGTCTACCGTTTGCCCGGCGCGGGCTTCGCGGAAAAAGATGGCACGTTCGTCAACTCGGCGCGCTGGCTGCAATGGAAGAGCGCGGCGCTGCCTCCTCCAGGCCTGGCCAAGCTCGACCAGGAAATCCTGGCGCGCATTTTCCTCAAGGTTCGCGAGTTCTATCAGAAGGACGGCGGTAAATTTCCCGATCCTGTACTGCATGCCACGTGGAATTACACCGACCCGCACAACCCCTCGCTATCGGAGGTCGCCAAGGAGATCAACGGGCGCGCGCTTGCCGACGTCACCGACGCCAAGTTGAATCAGACCTTCAAAGCCGGACAGCAACTGCCCGGTTTCGCGTGGCTGCGCGACGACGGGTCGACTTCCAGCGGCAACTGGCTCTACTGCGGTTCCTGGACCGAAGCGGGGCCGCAAATGCAACGCCGCGGCACCGACGACCCATCGGGCCTGGGTGCTTATTCCAATTGGGCCTGGTCCTGGCCGGCCAACCGGCGCGTGATGTACAACCGCGCTTCCTGCGATCCCGCAGGCAAGCCGTGGGACCCCGAACGCCCGCAGATCTGGTGGAACGAAGCGCAACAGAAGTGGACCGGCAACGACGTACCCGATTTCAAAGTCGACTCATCCCCCAAGGATCACATGGGGCCGTTCATCATGAATCCCGAAGGCGTCGGGCGGCTTTTCGTGCCTTTGGGTGCAGTGGCCGACGGTCCTTTTCCCGAACACTACGAGCCGACTGAAAGCCCCATCGAAAATCCGCTGCATCCGAATCAAAGCCACAATCCGCTCGCCAAGCGGTTTGGCTCTCCGCTCGATAAATACGGCTCCGTCTCCGAAGGCTACAACATCGTCTGTACGACCTACCGTCTGACCGAGCACTATCATTACTGGACCAAGAACAATCCCATGAACGTTCAGTTGGTGCCGGAACCGTTCGTCGAGATTCCGGCCGAACTGGGCGATGAGTTGGGCCTGCGCGGTGGGGAAAAGATCAAAGTAACGAGCGCCCGCGGCCACTACATCGCCAAAGCCATGGTCACGCGGCGCATCAAGCCGATGATGATCGACGGCAAAAAGACCTACCAAATCGGCATTCCGATCCATTGGGGCTACCGCGGCATCGCCGAAGATGAAGGAAAAACGTCGCGGACGCTGGCGAATCAACTGTCACCGGCGGTGACCGATCCCAACGCCTACACACCGGAATTCAAGGGCTTCCTGGTGAAGATCGAGAGAGCGTAGACGATGAGCAACGGAACGCTACAGATCAAAGCCATCTCGGGACATGCAGGAACCGTGCCCGGCCACGACGCATCGCGCGACTACGACGTCTGCAAACTGGTGGACGTCACCACCTGCATCGGCTGCAAGGCCTGCGAGGTCGCCTGCCTCGAATGGAACGGCTACCCGTTCCGCGAGACCGTCTTCGACAACACCTATCAGACCATGCCGGATCTGGCGTGGAATTATTACAACCTGATCCGCTTCAACGAGCATGTTGCCACCGACGGCACTTTCAGCTGGCTCATGCGCAAGGATCAGTGCATGCATTGCGCCGATCCAGGCTGCCTCCGCGCCTGCCCCGCCGACGGCGCCATCGTGCAATATGCCAACGGCATCGTCGATTTCCAGCAGGAATACTGCATCGGCTGCCAGTATTGCGTTACCGGCTGTCCGTTCAACATTCCGAAATTCAATTCCGAGACCAAGAAGGTCCACAAGTGCACGCTGTGCTCCGACCGCGTGGGCGTGGGCCTGGAGCCCGCCTGCATCAAAGCTTGCCCCACCGGCTGTCTGCACTTCGGCAGCAAAGACGACATGAAAGATCTTGCGGACAGGCGCGCGCAACAGTTACGCGAGCACACCTCCCACACCAGTGCCGGCGTATACGATCCCGAGGGCGTCGGCGGCACGCACGTCATCTACGTGCTGCACGATATCAATAACCCCGAAGCTTACGGCGGCCTGCCGGCCAATCCGCGCGTTCCCTGGACCGTCAGGCTCTGGAAAGGGCCGCTCAAGTGGCTCGGCAACCTGGCTATGATCGGCGGGCTGATCGGCGTCACGCTGCACTACCTGCGCTTCGGCCCCAAGCAGGTGAAGGAAGACCAGCCGCCGGCGGGAGAGCGCGTATGACCCAGCGTTCCGGCCGGATTATGCGGTACACGCTCGATGAGCGCGTGATCCACTGGATCGGCGGCCTCACCTACGGGTACGAACTGCTGACGGGCCTGGCCTTTTATTCGCCGCACCTGTTTTGGATTGCCGTGCTGCTGGGTGGCGGGCCAACTTCCCGGTATTGGCATCCCTGGATTGGCCTGCTTTTCTCCGCCGTAATGTTCCGCATGCTACGGATCTGGCTCACCGACATGCGCATCACTGCGGCGGATCGTGCATGGGCCAAAGTAATAGACCGCTACATCCGGAATGAGGACGAAGATCTGCCGCCCATCGATCGCTTCAACATCGGGCAGAAATACTTCTTCTGGGTCATGCTCTATGCTGGAATCGTCCTGCTGGTGACGGGTGTAGCGCTGTGGTTTCCCGAGAGTATCCCCTGGAACCTGCGCTCGCTGCGTTACGCAGCCGTGCTGCTGCATGTGAGCGCAGCTCTCATAACCATTGGCGCCTTCATCATCCACGTCTACATGGGCACGGCCATGGTGCGCGGCGGATTCACGTCCATCATCCGCGGCGAAGTCTCGCCCGCCTGGGCGAAAATGCATCACCGCCTCTGGTACAACCGGGTCACCGGAGCTCAGCCCGCCCGCAGATGACGGCGTCGGCGTGGGACCGCCGCATCGCGCGTGCTCAGGAGTTGGCGGGTGTCTGCCTGCCCGCGGCCGAGATGCTGCGCTTCTACGCTGAAATCGCCCGGTTTCAGAAAGGCGTTTACGAGAAGCTTCGATCCGCCTCTCAGAGTTCGGGCGTAACCGCCCTTCTGCCGCATCTTCCTTCGCTGCTTTTGCTGGTCAAGCGAATCGGCCCCGCGCCTCTCGCTGAGGCGGCGAACAAGCTGGCGCAAGACCCTGCGCTATGTAAGGAACTTCTGGCGGACCGCCGGAGCGCTGACGCCGCCACAGAATTCTTCGCCCGCTGCCTGTTGCAGCCTTACACCGAGCACCTGGCGAGCCGCAGCGTGATCGCGCCCGGCGCCGTGAGGCCTGACTGTCCCGCCTGCGGTGATAAACCGGTAGTCGCGGTCCTGCGAGGCGAGGGCGAAGGAGCCAAACGCTCGCTGCTCTGCTCGCTCTGCTCGACCGAGTGGGACTTCCGCCGTCTACTCTGCCCAAACTGTGCCGAAGAAAGCGAGCCCAAGCTCCCGGTCTACACGGTGCAGGAATTCCCGCATGTTCGCATCGAAGCTTGCGATTCCTGCCACACCTACATCAAGGCAGTGGATCTCACCAAGAACGGGTTGGCGGTGCCCATAGTCGACGAACTGGCGACGGTCGCGTTGAATATCTGGGCCGAAGAGCGCGGGTATACAAAGGTACAGCCGAATTTGTTGGGAATGTAAGGCTTTTTCGACAGTTTTCCGTTCTGTCACAAATATGTAACAACCCGCTGTTAGACTGTGCCAAGTCGCCGCGGACTGGTTTCGCAGAGCACTGACAGGCTTGGCTGAGCCGCGACCAAAGGGAGCGGTAGTAACGTCCGGGTCCGCAGCATGCCGGTGAACCGAGCTGACATAGCGATTAGCATTCATCTGATTCCCAAGGACTGGATTGTGCGGTTGCAGGCGATGGTATAACCATGAAAACCGTCACGCGGTCCTAAAATCCTATGACTTCCAGGCGCTTGTTTCGCTGGCAACTCTTGATGGTGTCCCTCATGGTCATCGGCTACGCGGGATATTATCTTTGCCGGTCGAATTTTTCGGTGGCCCTGCCGATGATTATCCAGGAATTGAGCGCGCGCGGCATGCAGCCGGACGTGGCGAAAATCCGGCTCGGCTTGATCGCTTCGGTGGGAGTTCTGGCGTATGCCATCGGCAAGTTTATCGCGGGTGGTCTTTCGGATTTCCTCGGGGGCCGGCGCACGTTTCTAGGCGGGATGGCCGGCTCGGTACTGTTCACGGTTGTGTTCGCGCTGAGCGGCGGTATCCCTCTATTCACGCTCGCCTGGATTGGAAACCGGCTGGTCCAATCGTTGGGATGGGCCGGTGTGGTTAAGATCAGCTCCCGCTGGTTCTCCTATTCTTCCTACGGGACGGTCATGGGCATTGTCAGCCTGAGTTTCCTTTTCGGCGATGCCGCCTCGCGCCAGTTTCTCGCGATTTTGATCGATTACGGCTTCGGCTGGCGCGGGCTCTTTTTCATCGCAGCCGGTGTGCTGCTTTTCTGGGTGATCGTCAACGCTTTGCTGCTGAAGGATACGCCGCGAGAGATCGGAGAGACAGAACCGCGGGCGAACCCACGGAATCTCTTTGCATCCAGGGATCACGATTCCGCTCCCATGAACATTCGCTCATTGCTCTCGCCGCTTCTGAGCAGCAAAGTGTTCTTGCTGGTCTGCCTGCTGTCGGTGGGCCTCACACTCGTGCGCGAAACCTTCAATCTCTGGACTCCGACCTATTTTGCGCAGGCCGTCGGCTTGAGCAATGCCGATGCCGCCCAGAAGAGCGCAGTGTTTCCATTGTTCGGAGGCATTTCCGTTCTGTTGGCAGGGTACTTGAGTGATCGGATGGGAAAAGGAGCCCGGGCGGCCATCATTCTCTTCGGCCTGCTGCTGGCCGGGCTCGCGCTGCTCGTACTGGGTTATGGCAATTTTGGCGGCTCCACGTTTTGGCCCGTAAGCCTGACCGCGCTGGTGGCGTTTCTGATGATCGGCCCTTATTCTTACCTGGCTGGAGCTATCGCCCTGGACTTCGGTGGAAAACGCGGCAGCGCCACGATCTCCGGAATCATCGACGGCAGCGGATATCTCGGCGGCGTGCTCGCAGGAGACAGCATGGCGAGAATCTCGGTTGCTTATGGCTGGCGCGGCGCTTTCGCCGTGCTGGCGGCAGTTTGCTGGGTGCTCAGCCTCGCAGCGGCTGCTTACTGGCTCAATCAGCGGCGCGTCGTGATCCCGGCAGTTGCGCCTGCGGAGGAGTGAGTACGGGCCTTCACGGCGTTTCGCCTTCGCGCAAGCGCGAATCGATTTCGTCGAGAACGCCTTCGCATGCGGCGACGCTATCGACCACGTAGTGGGCTCCCGCCGCTGTCAAGCGGCACCGTGCTTCGGTGACACGCGACTGCCGTTCCACTTCGTCCAGCGCATTCCACTCCTGCTCCGTCAAGCCCACCTCGTTGCCCGTAACTGTCACCGCAACGGTCCACATGCCTGCATTGAGTCCTTCCTGAACGTCGCTTACCGTGTCGCCGATTTTCACGCAAGCTTCCAGCGGTTGCACCTTCAGCCGGATGGCGTTCTCGTAGCACATCCAGGGCATCGGCCTGCCCGCGCCGACATCTTCAGGACAAAGATTGGAGTCTGGCCGAAAACCCTGAGTGGAAGCCTTAGCAACCAGCATCTCCAGCATAGGCCGCGTGTAGCCGGTTGTGGTCCCCACTTTTATGCCGCGATCGTGCAGCCGCGCCATTGTTTCCACAACGCCGGGAATGACATCCGAATACCGCTCCAGGCAGGAAAGTTGCCGCGGAATGAAATCCTGGAACAGCGCTTGGACGTCTTCTTCCGATGGGGCCTGTCCGTAAACCTCGCGCCACGCCGCCGAGACCCGCGGAATCGAGCAGATGGAACGAATCTGGTCCACCTTCAGCAGACCCATGTATTGTCGGATCTCCGGGCTGCTTACCGGTACCCGGCGTTCCGAAAATAATTCACTCAATACTGCGGTCGGCGCCTGGCATCCGTAATCCACCGTGGTGCCGGCCCAATCGACAATGGCCGCTTGCAGCCGGCCGCGGTAGGACGGACGCTTCACTCGGTCTTTCATTGGACGAAGTTAGTGCGTCATCGAGTAAACCACGTAGTTTACGCCAATGCGAATGCCGAGGTCGGAAAACTTGGCAGGATATTCCGGATTGTCGGCGTGCTCCCAGGAGTCGCCAAGATCCATGTTGTGGCAGATGGCGACCATCAACCTCCCCTTATCGTCGTAAACCCCTCGCCATTTCGGCTCCTTGCCGTCGTACTCATAAAGCAGGCCGGTACGCAGGTACTGGGCGCCGGGCACCTGGTAGCGCTCGTCGAGGTCGTAGAGGGTGTGGAAGATCGGGTCGGCGCTGTCGATATCGACGATCGGGCGGTCCGGGAACACGCGCTTCATGCTCGCGGTGAAGACCTCCCACTCATAAGTCCCATGGAAATCGTCACACATGAAAAACCCGCCGCGCAGCAGGTATTCGCGCATCTTGGCAGCCTGAGCGTCGGTCAGGTTCCAGTGGCCCACTTCTACGCCATACAGGAAAGGATAGTGGAAGACTTCGTCGCCGTCGTCCAGGTTGACGGGCTGCTCAACAGAGCGCACGTGAATCCGCGTGAGCCGGCGCAGCGCGGCCGAGAAATGCCGGTCGGAGCGCGGATAATCCATCGTCCAGTGCGAGTGGCCCTGCCGCCAGTCTCCGAACCGGTTTCCGTATATCGGCGGATACATCAGCCGCGCGAACACCCACTCGGTCTTTTCCTGGTAATCGGGAGGTATGGGGAAATTCTCGTACTCAAAGGCCGGATATTCGCGCCAGGGACGCTGAACGGCGTGCAGGACGCCTAGAAGAAGGATGCCTGCGAAACCGGCTAGCACTATGTTGCGGACACGCACCGTGGGTCGACCACCTGAATTTCAGCGTAGCACGTTGCCCGCTGTGGACCTCGTTCTCAACTAGGCCGAAAAGCCGCTACGGGCAGGCGGGTCAACATACTTATTGGCTTTTTCGGAGCTGGTGATGCGCATGTTGGCTGCGTCCCAATCGAGCCGTTCACCCGGAAAGCGTTGCGCCATGCATCCCAGTAGAAACGCTTCGGTCACCGGAGCCTGGATTTCGAAATTCGCCAGCGGCGCCGGCGCGCTTCCTCCTTTGCATGCCGTCACCCACTGTTCGACCGCCATATCTCGATATCCGCCTCGTTCGCCTCGCTGCCTCGGCGGCGCCTGGTATTTTTTGTTCTCCGGATAGACGCGGGGATTGTTACCGTTGAAGCCGGCGAGGATGAGACCCTTGTCTCCGACATACATGATGCCCTCGTTCTCCTCGCCTTTCTGGAAATAGTGCTGGTCTTGCTCGCTCAAACCGGCGGGGCGTGGCGGCCGCATGCCGCCGTCGTACCAGGCCATGTGAACGGGCGGACGGTTTCCCTTGGCGGGGAAGTTCAGATGGACGATCGAAGCCTTGGGGAAGGTTTCTTCATACGATTCGCTGGACGAAGCCTCCACCGAGACCGGCGGCGTGAGATCCAGAATCTTGAATACACCGGCGAAACTGTAGCAGCCCATGTCACCGAACGAGCCGCATCCGAAATCGTACCAGCCGCGCCACACGAACGGCAGATAAGCGTGATGGAACGGCCGTTCGGGCGCTGGCCCGAGCCAGAGATTCCAGTCAAGACCATCGGGGACGGGCTGCACCTCTTTCGGCCGCTCGACGCCTTGCTCCCAGAAGGGGCGGCTCGACCAGTTATGGACTTCGCGCACCTGGCCGATGGCG
>Ga0335077_10008245_pt1 | contig 12918 bp, 9 predicted proteins | sample Lox_Sample_31_FD_207151 | JGI IMG/M metagenome (GOLD analysis project Ga0335077, IMG submission 207151) | Soil microbial communities from Loxahatchee National Wildlife Refuge, Florida, United States - Lox_Sample_3.1 | ecosystem: Environmental > Terrestrial > Soil > Wetlands | place: USA: Florida... | reverse complement strand
GCGCCGGGCGCCAAAAACGGCGGCAGGCCTTCGTTCAGCGCCGGATTTACCAGGCGCTCGATCCGCCGCTCGGAAATTCCCGCTAACGTTGTCAGCGCGATCGCCAGGAAATCCAGCGCGAACGCAACAGGTTGGCCATGAAAATTGCCGCCGGAGAGAACGTCAGCACTTGCCGGAGCGGAGGCGGCGCTCGCCACACCATGCTCTGCGGCGAGAAATACCAGCGGGTTGTCCACTGCCGAGTTGGCCTCGGTTTCGAAGACCTCGCGGCAGTGCCCCAGGGTGTCGCGCACCGCGCCATGAACCTGCGGAATGCAGCGCAGGGAATACGCATCCTGCACCCGGGCGCAATCGGCATGCGATTTGCGAATCTCGCTGCCTTCCAGCAGCCTGCGCAGGTTGGCGGCGGTGGTAATCTGCCCACGATGCGGCCTGGCGCGATGAATTCGCTCGTCAAAGGCCACATCGGTTCCGCGCAATGCATCGAGCGACAATGCTCCGATCACATCAGCGGAATCAACCAGTGTCTCCGCTTCCAGCAAGGCCAGCGCTCCTACCGCCAGCATCGCCTGGGTGCCATTGATCAACGAGACAGCTTCCTTCGCTTCCAGCGCCAGCACCTTGATGCCGGCGCGGCGCAGCGCTTCGCCGCTGGAAACGCGTCCACCAGTTTCGTCGAAACACTCACCTTCGCCAATCGCGGCCAGGGCCAGATGCGCCAGCGGCGCGAGATCGCCGCTCGCCCCCACGCTGCCCTGCGAAGGCACCATGGGCGTAACACCGCGATTCAGCATCTCGCAGATAGTGTCGATCACCACGGCGCGAATGCCGGAATGGCCTTTGGCCAGGGAATTGGCGCGCAGCAGCATCATGGCGCGGGTTTCGGCGGCGGGAAGCGGTTCGCCGACGCCCACGGCGTGCGACCGCACCAGATTCACCTGCAGCTCACGAATCTGCTCGCCTGCGATGCGCACATCACTCAGCTTGCCCACACCCGTGGTAATGGCGTAGGAAACCTGATTGCCCGCGACCAGCGCATCCACCACAGCCCGCGCGCGCTCGACGGCGGCTCGCGCATCGGGGGCCAGCAGCACGGCGCGACGCTCGACCGCTACCTCGCGCACGGCTTCCAGCGTGAGGTCGTTGCCGTTGATGTGGAGAGCCTTCATCGTAATGCCATAGCGCCGGCGTTCCGCCGGCAAGTCAAACTCGCAGCTTGAACCCCGTTCGATGCAGACGCGCCCGCCGGCGAGACGCCAGCACTACGCTCCTAACGCCGCCTGGAATGCCTTTATGTATTTTTCCGGCAGTGGTGTCGCCTTCATCTGAGAGTTGGTCACAATATGCGTGGTCTCGCCTTCCGCCAGCAACTCCCCGCCGGCTGACCGCAATTCGTAGCCAAAGTGAATCACCGATTCCCGAAGGTTCTTAAGCCAAGTGCGCACTATAATTTCGTCGTCATAACGCGCCGGAGCTTTGTAGCGGCAGCGCGCATCCGCCACCACGATATAGCAGCCATCACCACGCTCCATGTCGCGGTAGGAAAAGCCCATCTGCCGCAGGAACTCCACCCGCCCCACCTCGAACCACACGAAATGGTTGGCATGGTACACCACGCCCATCTGGTCAGTTTCGGCGTAGCGCACCCGCAGGCGGCTTTCGGAAACGAACCGGTGGTTGCCGCTCGCACTGATTTCTCCGTTGGTCATGGATGATGGTTCATGCGCCAAGCCGCTCGGCCGGCAATTCACTTGTTCACCCAGCGCGGCTTACGCCGCTCCAGAAAAGATGAAATGCCTTCGCGAAAATCCTCCGTCGTACGCGCGCGGGCATTGTCTTCGATGCCCTGGGCGATCTGCTGGTCGAGTTCCACGGCGATAAAGCTGTTGATCAATTTCTTGGTTGCCCGGACGGAAGACGGACTGTTCTGCAGCAGTTCTCCCGCCAGTTCTCGGGCGCGCGTCATCAGCCGCTCCGGATCCACGACCTCATTCACGAGGCCCAGGCGATTGGCTTCTTCCGCATCGAACTGGCGCCCGCTCAACAACAGGTCGCGCGCAATCTTGTGTCCCACCTGCCAAACCAGGATTGAAGAAACAATTGCCGGCATAAAGCCGATGCGGACTTCGGTGTAGCCGAACTTGGCATCGGGCACCGCGAGCGTGAAGTCGCACATGGTGGCGAAGCCGGTCCCTCCCGCGATCGCTGCTCCATTCACGGCGGCAATCGTCGGCTTGGGAAAGTCATAGAGCCGCCGGAAAATTCCCGCCATGCGAGCGGAGTCTTTCACGTTCTCGTCGTGGGTTTTTCCCAGCAGAGACTTCAGTTCGTCCAGATCCATCCCCGCGCAGAACGCCTTCCCTGCGCCGGTGAGGATGAGAACCTGATCGCCGGATTTCTCTACTTCATCCAGCGCGGCAGTAAGCTCTTCGATCAACTGCAGGCTGATGGCGTTGCGCTTGGCCGGGCGGTTTAGGGTAATGCCGGCAACGCCGGCCTCGGAGGTGAGCAGCAGAGTCTCGTATTTAGTCATGGCGGTTCTGAGGTTGGTTCGCGCACAAAGTTTCCAGATGGGTTCTTTTGAGTTCAGTCTGCAGCGTGCGATCCAGTGTACCGCGCCCCGATCTCCGCCGAAGCCCGCAGCAGTGTATCCAGAGGCTTCAACGGAGGCAAAGCCGCCCCTCGCGCTTGCAGCGCTTGCAGCAGCGACTCGGTAGGAATGTTCCCCACCAGAGCATCCTGCGCGAAGGGGCACCCGCCCAAGCCTCCGATCGCGGAATCAAAGCGGCGGCAGCCAGCATCGTAAGCCGCTATTACTTTCTCAGCGGCTTCCTGCGGGCGGCTATGCAGATGCACACCGATTTCCAGGTAGCCATACTTCGCCAGAACCGCGGAAACCAACTGCCGAATCTGATCCGGCCCGGCCACACCCACCGTGTCCGCCAGCGAAATCTGCTTCACACCGTAAGATTCCAGAAGATCGACCGCTTCCACGACTTCTTCCGCGTTCCACTCATCGCCGTAGGGATTGCCGAACGCCATGGAAATATAAACGACGGTCTTCAGCCCGGCATCTTCGCCTTTCTGCTTGATCTTCTCCAGTTCGTCGATGGCTTCGTCGAGAGTCTGGCGCTGGTTGTTGCGCAGAAATGTCGGAGAAACGGAGTAAGGAAAACCCAGCGTGGTTACCGCCTGGGTGTTGATCGCCCGCTGCGCGCCTTTTTCGTTCACAACGATTCCGATGATTTCGACATCGTCCGGCGGATCGAGTTCTTTCAGTGCTTCTTCCGAATCCGCCATTTGCGGCACGGCCTTGGGCGAAACGAAAGAAGCCGCGTCGATATGCTTGAACCCCACGCTGATCAAGGCTTTCAGGTAGTCAGCCTTCAGGCTGGCGGGGATCTGCCCCTGCAGCCCTTGCCAGGCATCACGCGGACACTCGATCAGCTTTATTTCATCCGCCATACAAAATTCCCTGCCACGGATTACATGGATTCCCACGGATCAAACGTCTTTTCCCCAACTACAAGCTGTCATCCCGAGCGAAGCGAGGGGACCTCGGTTTTTGCTGGCGGCGGCATCGTGAATAACAGATGCAGGAACCCAGATCCCTCGCTTCACTCGGGATGACACGAACGTCTTTCTTCCGCGTTGTTCGATTCGTCTCGTCTCATACCTTCTCAGCGGGGGTTCGCTGACCAAAACCAAAAAGGAAGCGCTCCATCCGTGTTAATCCGCGTGGCTCCGTGGTGAGTGATCACGTCTGCAGCACTCCGACTTTAAACTCCGCCACATCCGGATTCAGCGCGGCGGCTTCCAGCGCCGTCGTGATCGCTTCCCGCGTCTCGATGGGATCGATGATTTTGTCGATCCACAGCCGGGCCGCGCCGTATCGAGGGTCGGTCTGCTCGTCGTAGGTGCGCTTCACCGACTCGAACAACTCCTTCTTTTCCTCTTCGCTCAACTTCTTCCCGGCGCGTTCCAGTTGGCGCAGCTTGATCTCCACCAGCGTCCCGGCGGCGGAATCGCCGCCCATCACGGCGTAACGCGCCGTGGGCCAGGCAAACACAAATCGCGGATCATACGCCTTTCCGCACATGGCATAATGCCCCGCGCCGAACGATCCCCCGACGATCACAGTGATCTTGGGCACAACCGAGTTTGACACCGCATTCACCATCTTCGCGCCGGCCTTGATAATGCCGCTCCATTCCGCGTCGCGGCCCACCATGAATCCGTTCACGTCGTGCAGGAAGACCAGCGGGATCAGATTCTGGTTGCAATCCATGATAAAGCGCGAGGCTTTCTCCGCTGACTCGGTGTAGATCACCCCTCCGAATTCCAGACGCTTGTGGCCTTCGTGATCGGTCTGCTGGGCGTGCAACTTCTGGTTGGCGACAATACCCACCGCGAATCCGCCAATGCGCGCATAGCCGCACACCAGAGTCTTCCCATACTCCGGCTTGTATTCATCAAAACGGCTGCCGTCGATGATGCGGGCCAGAATCTCTTTCATGTCATAGGGACGGGCGGGCGAGGAGTCGTAAATCCCGTAAATTTCCTCCGCGGCCGGGGTCGGATCGACCGGCTTGCGCCGGTCCCACGGAGATTGCCGCCGGTACCCCCATTTGTCCACGATGCCGCGAATGCGCTGAAGGCAGGCTTCATCGTTGGGTTCGCGGAAGTCAACCGTGCCACTGATCGCCGAGTGCATGGCCGCTCCGCCCAATTCCTCCGCCGACACCTTTTGCCCAATCGCCGCCTGCACCAGCGCGGGCCCGGCGAGAAACAAGCCGCTGCCGTCGGTCATGAGCACGTGGTCGCACATCACCGGCAGATAACCGCCGCCGGCCACGCACATCCCCATGATGGCCGCAATCTGCGGAATTCCCATCGCCGACATCACGGCATTATTGCGGAACACGCGGCCGAAGTCGTCGGTATCGGGGAACACATCTTCCTGCAAGGGCAGGAACACGCCTGCCGAGTCCACGAGATAAACCGTAGGAATGCGGTTGTCGATGGCTATGTTCTGCGCCCGGATCACCTTCTTCGACGTCATCGGGAAAAACGCCCCGGCCTTCACCGTGGCGTCATTGGCGATGATCATCACCATGCGAGTATGAATGCGGGCCAGTCCGGTGATCACGCCCGCCGCCGGCGCTCCGCCCCACTCTTCATACATTCCGTAGGCCGCGTACGCTCCCAGTTCGAAAAAGCTAGCAGGGTCGGCAAGCAGAGCGATGCGCTCGCGCGGCGTCAGCCGCCCTTTGGAGTGCTGGCTCTCGATGGCCTTGGCTCCTCCGCCCTCGCGAATCTTTTCCTCCTCGTTGCGCACCTGCGACACCAGGTCGGCAAGAAAACGCATATTGGCTTCAAAGCGCGGCGAGGTAGCGTCCACGTGCGTCTCCAGCACGGGAGCGGCCGGAGGCGCAGTGGCATCGGGGCGGTCGGCCATAAGGGAAGAGAACTACGAATTCGCCTTACGGTATAACAGGCGAGCGGGGCGGCGCAATTGTCGGAAAGGTGCCCGGACCGGAGCGCCGGAGTCCCGCCGGCAGGCTGCCGCAGGTGCAAGCCCTAGGCCCCGGCCGCCTTTCGTGACGCTTTTGCGTGGATCGCGGAATCCACCTTGTGCAGCAACGTAGTCAGGGTAAACGGCTTTTCGATCAGCAAAGTTTCCGGGTCGAGCGCCCCATATTGCGCGATCAGGTCGTTGGTGTAGCCCGACATGAAAAGAATCTTGATCTCAGGCCTCAGGGCAGCCACCAGGTTTGCCAGATCGCGTCCATTGATCCCCGGCATGATTACGTCGGTCAGCAGCAGGTGGATGGGATCGGGGTACTCCCCGGCTAGTTCGATCGCACTCTTGGGATCGGGCGCGCACAGCACCTTGTAGCCGCCAGCCTCCAGGCAGGTCCGCGCCAGTTGGCGCAGGGGCTCTTCATCCTCCACCACCAGCACGGTTTCCGTTCCCCGGGGAAGCACTTCCGCAGCCTGCTCAAGCCGGCGGCGTTCCCGCGCGCCTTCCGCCTGCGGAAAATAAATGCGGAAGGTCGTGCCCTTCCCCAGTTCGCTGTAAACCAGAATGAAGCCGGCGTTCTGCTTCACGATCCCATACACGGTGGAAAGTCCCAAGCCCGTCCCTTTGCCCGGCTCCTTGGTGGTAAAGAATGGTTCGAATATGTGGGCCTGAGTCTCTTTGTCCATGCCGCAGCCGGTATCGCTGAAGCTCATGAGCACATACTGGCCGGCCTTCACGTAGGCATGCTGGCGGGTGTAGGACTCATCCAGTTCGGCATTCGAGGTTTCGATGAACACCTTGCCACCCTTGGCCATGGCGTCGCGCGCATTTACCGCCAGGTTCATCAGAATCTGCTCGATCTGCCCGGGATCGGCCATGATGCAGGACAGCTTGGGATCGCGGGAGAAGCGAATTTCAATGTCTTCGCCGATCAGCCGCTGCAGCATCTTGCTCATGTCGTCCACTACGCTGTTCAAGTCGAGGGTCACAGGCTGAATCACTTGCTTGCGGCTGAAGGCCAGCAACTGGCGGGTCAGTGATGCGGCCCGGTGCCCGGCTTTGGCGATCTCATCCACGTACTTGCGCATGGGGTCGTCCGGTTGCAGCCGCATTTGCAGCAGATCGCTGTAGCCGGTAATCACCCCCAGCGCATTGTTGAAGTCGTGGGCGACGCCCCCGGCTAGGCGCCCCACTGCATCCATCTTCTGCGCTTGCCGGAATTGCTCCTCCAGGCGCTTGCGCTCGGTAATGTCTTCGAAGGTTCCCTCGTAGCGGACGATCGTTCCCGCCTCTGACACCCCACGCACATTGGTTGAAATCCACATCTTGCTGCGGTCTTTGCGGTACACCTCGATCTCGAATCCCTGAATGACGCCATGCTCCGCCAGCACGCGCTTGAATTCGTTGCGCCGGCCTGAATCCACATAAAACTGCTCCTGAATGCTGGTAATGCTCTGCATCAGGTCTTCGGGCGAGTCATAGCCCAGAGTCCGCGCCATGGCCGGATTGGCGCTCAAGAACCGCCCCTCCGGAGTGCTCTGGAAAATTCCGATCATGGCTTCTTCGAAGATGAGCCGGTACTTGTTCTCCGCCTGGATCAGCGCTGCCTCAGCCCGCTTGCGCTCGGTGATGTCTTGTATGACGGCGAGTTTGGCCGGCCGGCCCGCGAACTGCAGGGTCAGGGAGGTGACTTCTACATCGATCGAGCGGCCGTTCTTGAGGAGGTGCTTCCAGTGCCCGCCGGTGCTGGTGAGCAGCCGGTTCTCAGCCACATCCTGCAGCAGCCGCGGTACGTCCTCCAGCGGCCGGATGTCGGCTACCCCCATTGCCATGAATTCTTCCCGGGAATAGCCATAACGCGCGATGGCGGCATTGTTCACCTCCAGGAAGCGCAAGGTTTCCAGGTCGAAGACCCACATGGGTTGAGGATTGTTGGTGAACAGCAGGCGGAAGCTTTCGCCGTTGGTTCCCGCGTGATCTGCCACTGCGGGAATGTTTGGAAGCCGGACCTGTGCCGAAGCGGAGGGCTCGGGTGTGGGGCTGGGAGGCATCTGCGACGGCGGTGGCGACCTCCGGGCGAGTCGCCGCCTTTACTCCTTCTCAACGTTGGCGGGACTGCCCGCTGCCGCAGTCCAAACCTGATGACTGCACTTCGTAGATAGCACCCGCGATGAAGCAGGCAAAGAGTACAACGGTTACCGCTTGGTAAGATGACCGAACCCGGTGTTGATTTTGCAGGAGATAACCGGCAATGCCGTCCTGGTGACTCTGGATCGGAAAGAGATTACCCACGGAGAAGGCCCGCGCGTCGGGACTTTGCTCGCAGCGGCTTATCCACAAGGAAACCCCAACCCCCGGAACCAGTCCTCGAGCGAAGCGTTCGCCCGCGGCATGTGAACGCTCCATGTTCGCCACGTCCAGAAGCTTCCCAGAGAACGCCGCCAGTTTGATAGATTCGAGTGATCCCTGTTTGCAGTCACCTGTTCCACGGGGAAATCGTAAGGAGAACAGCTTGCAGGCTCCCCAGGACGCGCTCTGGTACAAGGACGCCATCATCTACCAGGTCCACGTAAAGAGCTTTTACGACAGCAACGCGGACGGCATCGGCGACTTTCGCGGCCTGGCCCAGAGGCTCGATTATCTGCAGGATCTGGGGGTAAACGCGGTGTGGCTCATGCCGTTCTTTCCCTCGCCGCTGCGCGATGACGGCTACGATATCGCCGACTACTACTCGGTCCATCCCAATTACGGCACGATCGACGACTTCAAAGTCTTCCTCGACGCCGCCCACGAGCGCGGCATTCGCGTGATCATCGAGATGGTGCTGAACCATACCTCCGACCAGCATGCCTGGTTTCAGGAGTCGCGCAAGACCCGCGACAATCCCCGCCGCGACTGGTACGTATGGAGCGAAACCGACACCAGGTACAAAGGCACGCGTATCATTTTTCTGGACACCGAGCTTTCCAACTGGGCCTGGGACCCGGTTTCCAAGGAATATTACTGGCACCGCTTCTTCAGCCACCAGCCCGACCTGAATTACGACAACCCCGCCGTCCGCGAGGAAATGTGGACTGTGATGAAGTTCTGGCTTGATATGGGCGTAGACGCCTTCCGGCTGGACGCAGTGCCCTACCTGGTGGAGCGCGAGGGAACCAACTGCGAGAACCTGCCGGAAACGCACGCCATCATCAAGGAACTGCGCAAGAAGCTGGACGCGAACTATCCCGGCCGCATGCTCCTGGCTGAGGCCAACCAGTGGCCGGCCGACCTGCGCCCTTACTTCGGCGACGGCGACGAGTTCAACGCCGCCTTCCACTTCCCCCTGATGCCGCGCATGTTCATGGCGCTGAAGCTCGAAGACCGCAAGCCGGTGACGGAAATCCTGCAGCAGACCCCCGAGATCCCGCCCAACTGCCAGTGGTGCCTGTTCCTGCGCAACCATGACGAGCTGACCCTGGAAATGGTCACCGACATGGAACGCGACTACATGTACGACGAGTACGCCAAGGACAAAGGCATGCGGCTGAACCTTGGAATCCGCCGCCGGCTGGCGCCTTTGCTTGATAACGACCGCCGCCGCATCGAACTCATGACCGGCATGCTCATGTCGCTGCCCGGCACGCCGATCGTGTATTACGGCGATGAAATCGGCATGGGCGACAACGTCAACCTGGGCGACCGCAATGGGGTGCGCACTCCCATGCAATGGGACGGCGGCTGGAACGGCGGCTTTTCCGCGGCCGATCCCGAGTCCCTTTACTCGCCCCTGATGCTCAACCCGGTGTACGGCTATCAGGCTATCAATGTGCAATCGCAGAAGCGCTTCGATCACTCCCTTCTTTTCTGGATGAAGCGCATGATCAAGGTGCGCAAGTCGCAGGCGGTGTTCGGTCGCGGAAGCATCGAGTTTCTCTATCCCGCCAACCACCGCATTCTGGCTTACGTGCGGCAGCTGGACCGCGACGCGGTGCTGGTGGTGAATAATCTTTCCAGTTCCGCGCAGGCGGTGGAGCTTGATCTGCGCCGCTACAAAGGCAATATTCTTATCGAGATGTTTGGCAGGAACATTTTTCCGCGCATCGGCGAATTGCCATACCTCTTAACCCTGGGGCCATACCAGTTCTTTTGGTTCCGGCTAAGAAGAATTTGAGGTAGCGCCGGCGCCTCGCCGGCAGCGGTGGCCGGTGGGACGCCTACGCTACGGAGGTTTCGTTGCCCGAAGAGAGCATTCTCACGGATGACTTTCTCCGCGAACTGATGAACGTCGGCGAGGTGGACATCCTTATCGGGATTGCCACCTGCAACGACGCCAAGACGGCCGGGGACGTGATCCTCGCCGTGCGCGCCGGCCTGCTCAAATGCTTTCCCCGGCAGCGGGCCGTCATCATCAACGCCGATTGCGGCTCGCAGGACGGCACGCCCGACCTGGTGCGCGCCGCTTCCATTAGCGATATGCGCCAGGGGCCAAACGTGCACGCCTTGCGCACCCTGCACTGCGTCAGCACACAAGTTCCCGGCGATCCTCATGGCGGCGCTGCCCTGCACACCTTCCTCGCTGCCGCCGACCTGCTGCGCGCAAGTACCTGCGCCGTCTTCGCCCCCGACTCCACCGCTATCGAACCGGAGTGGGTGGAACGCCTGGTGCGCCCGGTGTTGCGCGACAACTTCGACCTGGTCACGCCTCTCTATCGCCGCCACAAGTTCGATGCCCTGCTGGTGCGCAACCTGCTCTATCCCATGACCCGCGCTCTCTACGGCCGCCGTCTCCGCGAGCCCTACGCTCTCGACTTCGCCTTCTCCGGCAAGCTCGGCTCATATTTTTTGGGACGGGACCTGTGGACGGAAGACTCGGTTCAGACCGGCGCCGAAACCTTGCTTACGACTTCCGCCCTGGGCGGGGATTTCCGGGTGGCCCAGTCCTTTCTCGGCGAGCGTACCCGCGGCGAGGGTAGTCCTCCCGACCTGGTTTCCGCCATCCGCCGCACTGCCGGAGCGCTGTTCTGGTCGCTGGACGGCAACTACCCGGCGTGGAGCAATGCCAAAGAATCACAGCCGGTAACTACCATCGGCGCGGAGCACGAAATCAGCGTCGAACCCATGCGCGTGGACCGTACCCGCCTCTACGAATTGTTCGTCCGCGGCGTCAGCGAACTCATCGAGCCGGTGCTCAAACCCATTCTTTCGCCGGCCACACTGGCAGAATTGCAGAGGATCACCGCCCTCCCCGAGGAGAGCCTCCGCTACTCGGGTGAATTGTGGGTACAGACCATCTATGAGTTCGCGGCCTCGTATCACAAGAGCGTGATCAGCCGCGACCATATCATCCAGGCCCTGGCTCCGCTCTATCGCGGCCGGGCGTTCACCTTTCTCGTCGAGAACAGCGATGCCACCGCCGATGACATCGAAAACTACGTCGAAGCCCTTTGTCTGACCTTCGAGCACATGAAGCCGAGCCTGCTGCAGATGTGGGCCGGAGAAAAGTGAGGCAAAAATGTGGCAGATGATTATGAACGAATTGAGCCAGGCCACCCTCGGCGTCATTCACAACATGGCCGAGTTCGTTCCCCGCTTCGTGGTGATGCTCATCATCATTCTGATCGGCTGGGTGATCGCCGCGGCGCTGCGCGGAGCCTTGCGCAGCATTCTCCGCCTGACCAAGTTCGATAAGCTCTCCGAAGACGCCGGCGCCACGCAATTGCTGAAAAAAGCCGCGTTGCCGCCTACCAGTGAACTGCTCAGCCGCTTCGTCTTCTGGATTGCCTGGTTCGGATTCGTGCTGGTGGGAATCAGCGTGCTGCAGATCGTGGGACTGGAAGAGCACGTCGCCCGCTTCTTCGGCTTCCTGCCACGGCTTTTCGCCGCCATGTTCGTGTTCTTCTTCGGTTTGCTGGCAGCCAGCTTCTTTTCCCGTGCCGCCTTGCTCGCCGCCGTCAACGCCGACCTGCCCTCTCCCCGCCTGATCAGCACCATAATCCGCACCCTGATCATCATCTTCTCGGTCTCGATCGGCTTCGAAGAACTGGGCTTGGGAGAGAACACGGTGCTGGTGGCCTTCGGCATCGTCTTCGGAGCCCTGATGCTCGGCCTGGCTCTGGCTTTCGGCCTGGGAGGCCGCGACCTTGCCCGCCAGTATCTCGAACGAAGACTCGTGCACGACAAGAAGGAAGACAAGCAGGACGAACTCTCGCCGCTGTGATCCCCAGCGGGCGCTGATCGCACCCGAGGAGATGCGCCCCAACCCGCAAACGGCAGGCAGATTTTGCCGAAGAAGTGAGGACGAACCTTAGCGCGCCAGCACCATCTTCCTGTACTTCGCCACGTTCCGGTTATGCTCTTCCAGGCTGTGGGCAAAGCGGTGGTGTCCGCTCCCGTCGGCCACAAAGTAGAAGTAATCGGTGGTGGCCGGGTGCATCGCGGCTTCCAGCGCGCTTTTTCCCGGATTCGCAATCGGCCCCGGGGGCAGCCCCGGGTGCCGGTAGGTGTTGTAGGCAGAGTTCACCTGCATATCCTCATGATGCAGCGCCCCGCTGTAAGTGCCCTGCAGCAACTCTCCGTAAATCACGCTGGGATCCGCCTGCAACGCAATGCCCTCACCGAGCCGGTTGTAATAGACGCTGGCTACCAGCGGCCGCTCGTCGGGCGCCGCGGTTTCCTTCTCGATGATTGATGCCATGGTCACGGTCTTCTGGATATCCTGCTGCGTATCGACGTTCAGCCCCAGTTCCTGCGCCACCTGGCGGAACTGCTTTACCATCGCCGCCGCCATCTCGGCCATGGTCTGCGTCCGGGTGAACTCGTAGGTGTTGGGAAAGAGATATCCTTCCAGCGACTTGGCCTGCGGCGCAAGATCCGCGATCAATGAAGTATCCCTCTGCGCTACCGCAAGAAATTCCTCCCGCGTTCCCAGCCCCGCGTCCTGCATCGCCTGCGCGACGTCGAACATGTTGTAGCCTTCGGGAATCACCACGGTGTGGATGTAGATATCGCCGCGCGCCAGGCGGTCGTGGACCACGCGCGCGTCCTCGGCTTTATCAAACAGATATTCGCCGGCCTTGAGCGAGCGCCGGTGATGCAGGTAGTGCCACAGCACAAAGGCGTCCGCGCTGCGGATCACTCCCGCCGACTTCAATTCCGAGGCAATCCGCCGCGTCGAGTACCCCGGCCGCAACATGACGAATGTCTGGCTCGCCGGCTGCAGGGGAAGAAGCACCGCCCATGCCAGCCATCCGCCCGCCGCCAGAATGGCGAGCAGCAGCAGTGTGATAAGGGTCTTCAAGTTCTCAGTAGTTTAGATGATGGCAGGGCGTGAGCCGTTGATCGTTGGTCGGTGTCCTTTAGCGATTGTCGCCGGAAGCGTTCAAACGTAGGCGCGGGCGTCCTGCGCCCGTGCG
>Ga0335077_10008244_pt1 | contig 12919 bp, 10 predicted proteins | sample Lox_Sample_31_FD_207151 | JGI IMG/M metagenome (GOLD analysis project Ga0335077, IMG submission 207151) | Soil microbial communities from Loxahatchee National Wildlife Refuge, Florida, United States - Lox_Sample_3.1 | ecosystem: Environmental > Terrestrial > Soil > Wetlands | place: USA... | reverse complement strand
TACGAACCCTTGCACAACAGCAGCCGAATGACGGTTGCGGCGGCGGCGTAAGAAGCAAAGACAAAATCGTTCCAGGAAGAGAAAGGCAAAAGCCAAAGCCGAGTTCCGGTGACTGCGTCAATCGCCTGGGCCAGGTTCCACTCTGGAGTGCAACGACAGGTCGCCAAACCGATGGCAGCACCGGCTGAATTGAGAACGCCCCACCTGCACCGAGCGAATGAATCGCTCCTCGAGAGTGCGAATGGAAGCATGGCGACAGCGGCTACTCGGCGGGGGAAAAAACCGTGTTCAACGAAAAAGGAAAAGAATCGACTTGACTCCGACCGGCCTTCTCATGGAAGGCGATTTCACGCTTTGAGCGGCAAAGTGGATTTTGAGGGTAAATGCGATGTTACGCCAGGAATGGCGTGACCCACGTCACGGCAGAAGGGGAGCAAAGAACGCAGAATACCGAGTGCTTTGGACCTTCAAGACTGTAGCCACATGGAGCGCTCTATTTTTGGGGGTGCCGTGATGAGTTTTGGAGAATTCACAGAGAAGAATCACCGGCCCACGCAGACTGAAGTCGTAGAAGTGCTTGGTGCAATGCTGCAACCATGGCAAGCACTCATACAACATATCCGTGCGAACTATCATGCTCAGGAGGACTTCAGATTCTGCTACGGGAAGCAGTACGGGTGGGCTTTGAGATTTCGGACCAAGAAAAGCTTGCTGACTGCGCTGTATCCTGCCCGAAACGGCTTTGTGGTTCAGGTCATCCTTAGTCGCGTTGCACTCGAACAGGCACAGGCGCTCACGCTCGGAGATGTGTCCCGACAGGCAATCGCAAGGGCCAAGCCCTATCCCGAGGGAAAGTGGCTGTTTATTCCCGTCCAATCCCGACAGGGCCTTCGCGATGTGCGATCTCTACTGGTGCTGAAAGAAGGAACGTTGTCGGGGAAGAAGGCTGCGGCGATCACGAGAGCCGGTTAGTTTTTAACCTTGTGCCGCAGTTCGGCTGAGGGAAAATCGCCGCGATGACTTCACGCTCTCTCGATCGGCCGTACCAGGATCGGGCTGTGGAATACGATGTTTTCGGCAAGCATGTCCCTCACGTGTGCGGGTATAGGGCTACCCACAGCCCACCACTCTGCGTTCTTTCCGTTCATGCTCTGAAACTCGTAGCCGAAATTATGCGCCAAGACCTCAAATGTTGTAAGCAAGCGTTCACAGTCAAACCGCTCGACAGGCTTTCACCATAGCGTCGTACCCCGCCGTGCAGCAGTCTCGAACGGAAAATCCGTACTGGACTGCTGGGGCAGGAATTTGCTCCGACCCAAAGTGCGATAGTATGGCGCGACACGTCCGAGGGGGAATCACAATGACCTGGGTTCTCGCTATGACATTCCTATTCGCAGGATTCTTCACGCCGCTCTCCGACACTCCTTCGTCTTCATCAGGCTTGCTGCTCGTGGCCAACAAAGGCGACCGGACTCTCGGGGTAATTGATCCGGATAGCGGGCGGCAGGTTGCGACCGTCGTGGAGGGGGGTGTTACGGGACATGAAGTTGTTGCGTCTCCCGATGGCAAGCGGTCGTTCGTGCCAATTTATGGAGATTCAGGAGTTGGATTGCCGGGCACGGACGGAAGCACGATGGATGTGATCGACCTCAGTGAGCGGAAGGTCATCAAGTCTGTCGACTTTGGACATGGTGTCAGGCCGCATTGCGCCGTGTTTGGACCCAAAGACGGTCTGCTGTATGTCACCACCGAACTGGACAAAACCGTGACGATCATCGATCCCAATTCCCTGAGAATTGTCGGGAGCGTTCCGACCGGGCAAGCAGAATCGCACATGCTGGCGATCAGCCCGGATGGGAGCAGGGGCTACACTGCGAATGTAGGTCCGGGGACAGTATCGGTGCTCGATCTGGCAGGACGAAAAACCGTCGTGGTGATTTCCGTTGCCGGGCACGTACAGCGCATTTCGCTGTCTCCTGACGGGCACTGGGCATTTACCTCGGACACGGAGAAGCCTCGGCTGGCGGTGATGGATACCACAACGAACAAGCTTGACCGTTGGGTCACGCTGCCCGGCACGGGGTACGGCTCCGCCTCCACGGGGGACGGGAAATGGCTGCTGGTCGCGATCCCGAGCACGAATGAAGTTGCGGTGGTCGATATCGCTGCAATGCGGGTGGTGAGGACGATTAAGGTACCGCCTTCTCCACAAGAGGTGCTGGTACGACCGGATGGCAGGGCCGCTTATGTTTCGTGCTCCTCCAGCCATCAGGTTGCCGCGATCCAAATCGACGATTGGAGCGTGAAGCTGATCGAAGCCGGACGCGGGGCGGATGGTCTCGCATGGGCGAAGTGATTTTCCGGCCATGCAGCAACGTTCCCGATGGCGGGCAAAAAGATCCGTATCCCTGCGGGCGGGGGTCCCAGTTTTTGGTTTTGAATTCACCACGACCGAGGGTGGCCGCTTGCGTTCTTTGCAAGGGCGTGACACACGGATCTATCGATTACCGGAAACGAAGGTTTCGGACTGATGGTACCTACCGAGAAACAGCGCAACCTCACGGTGTCGGCAGCATCGTACCCGCCCTTGCCAAAAGCGCAAGGACGGGGCACCCACAGTCGTGGTGGCGTCTGCTAATTTAAGAGCCTGGCCACCCGCCAGGCACGGGAGACTATTGAGATTTTTTCGTCAACTCCCCTCTGAGTCGCCGACTATACAGACAAATGAACCAAGGTGTAGACTTCCCCGCATTCTTGGGCGAGGAGTGTGTATGAAAGCAATAGCAATCGTCATCGTGTTGCTGGCTGGGGTAATCGCGGCTGCGCAATCGAAGCCTGACGAGGACGCCATTCGTAGGATCCTCGATGACGAGATCACCACCTGGAAGCAGGGCGACACTGATGGATACTCCAAGCACTTTGCCACTGATGGGACCTTCACCAACGTTATGGGAATGTTTTTTACCGGGCAGAAGGCATTCCGGGACCGGCACGAGTTCATTTTCAAGGGACCATTCCGGGGCACGGTGCTGCAGGCCCAAATCGTGTCGTTGCGGTTCCTCACAGCGGATGTTGCCGTCTGCGAGGCCCTGGAATGGGTTTCGGGGTTTAAGAGCGGCGCGCCTCCCGGTCTTCACCTCGACACGAAAGGCCGACTCCGCACACGTCTTTTGCAAGTGATGGCAAAACGCAGCGGCGAATGGCAGATCGTCGTCTATCACAACGTGGACATCAAGCCCAACGTTGAGGCACCTGAACCGAATTAGGCCGGTGCAAAGTTGCCCGCTGCAAGGGAGAGCACAGTGATCGCGCAATTGGCAGATCACGGGCAAGCTTCTGTCAACGGACGAAACCCAGAGAGGGCAGTCCATCTCACTCATCTACCAGGCGATTAGCACGTGAGCCAGAGGAAGAATGTTTTGACTCAGGTGTTGCAGGAAAATGAGTGTGAGCAAGTTTTCGCCAAGAATGGGTTAATGTCGCAATGCCATGCTTCGACCTCAACTCACGGCTTCGCCGGCTCCGGCGTCTGCAGCTGACCTAACGCCGCGAGGACCTGAGCGCTGTGAGTATTCGGGTTCACTCCCAAGAACACTTTTGCGACTTTGCCGGTGGGGTCGATCAGGAAGGTATTCCGCGCGGCGAACTTCACGACTCCGAAGTTGCTCAGGGATCCATAGGATTCGGTGACCTTGTGGTCCGTATCCGCCAGCAGTTTGAAGCTTAGGCTTTCTTTCGTGCAGAACTTCTTGTGAGACTCGACACTGTCGAGGCTTACTCCCAGAACAACCGCATGGTGTTCGGCATACTTGGGCTGGTCCACCTGGAACTGGTGGGCTTCGCGGGTTCAACCCGGGGTCTGGTCTTTCGCATAGAAGTACAGGACAACCCACTTTCCGCGGTAGTCCTTGAGGCTGACGGGGCCGTCTTGCGCGGGCAGGGTGAAATCTGGAGCCATGCTGCCCTCGGCGGGTTTCGCCGAGCGCGACAGCACGCGCGGCACGACAAACACGGCTACCGCTACAACCGCTACCAACAACAAGATAATGCGGAGCATGAGACCTCCCCGGCCTTGCAGAGAAGAGAATAAACCACAGAGGACACGGAGGGTTCCCACGGAAAGTTTTGCTAGCCCTTGCTGCCTCCTCTGACTGACGTCCTGCCAGCAGGATTTGCCGCTCATGAATTATGATGGAGTATTCGCCAATCCTTGGGGAGAAATCAGACGTGGCTCAGACAGAAACTGATGGCTTAGAAGTGTTGGAAACGCGAGAGTGGGTGGACTCGCTGGATTATGTGTTGTCGCACGGAGGCCCGAACCGGGCGGGCCGTTTGCTGCAGCAACTGGCGTTGCATGCGCGGCGCGAAGCCGGCATCAACTTGCCTTTTACCGCAACTACGCCATATCAGAACACCATTCCTGTGCGGCAACAGCCGCCATTTCCCGGCAGCCAGGAGATGGAGCGGCGCATCAAGAGCCTGGTCCGCTGGAACGCGTTGGCCATGGTGGTGCGGGCCAACAAGATTCAGGAGGGCATCGGAGGGCATATCTCGACGTTTGCCTCGGCGGCCACGCTTTACGAGGTCGCATTTAACCATTTCTTCCGGGCCGGGACCGAAGGCGGGGACCGCGACATTGTTTACTTCCAGGGGCATGCTGCGCCGGGAATGTATTCCCGCGCCTTTCTGGAAGGGCGACTTTCCAAGGAGAAGCTGCAGAATTTCCGCCGTGAGTTGAAGGCCGGAGGAGGACTGTCTTCGTATCCGCACCCGTGGCTGATGCCTGATTTCTGGGAATTCCCCACGGTTTCGATGGGCCTGGGGCCGATTCAGGCGATCTATCACGCCCGGTTCATTAAATATCTGGAGAATCGCGGATTGAAGCAGTCTACGGGCGGGAAGGTATGGGCCTTCCTTGGCGATGGCGAGATGGACGAGCCGGAGTCGCTGGGCTCGATCACGCTGGCCTCGCGCGAGAAGCTGGACAATCTGATCTTCGTGGTGAACTGTAACCTGCAGCGCCTCGATGGCCCTGTGCGCGGCAACGGCAAGATCATTCAGGAGCTGGAAGCCATCTTCCGGGGCGCGGGATGGAATGTCATTAAGGTGATCTGGGGCTCCGATTGGGACAGCCTGATCGTGAACGATCGCGATGGACTGCTGGTCAAGCGTTTGGGAGAGGTCAGCGACGGGCAGTACCAGAAGTATTTCGTTGAGAGCGGCGCTTACTTCCGGCAGAACCTGTTTGGTACCGATCCGCGGCTGCTGAAGATGGTCGAGCATCTGTCCGACGACCAACTGGCGCGCATGCGGCTGGGCGGGCACGATCCGATCAAAGTGCATGCAGCGTATCGCGCGGCGGTCGATCACACCGGGTCGCCTACGATCATCCTCGCGAAGACGATTAAGGGTTACGGCCTGGGTGAAGCGGGCGAAGGCAAGAACATCACGCACCAGCAAAAGAAGTTGAACGATGAAGAGCTGGAGATGTTCCGCTCGCGTTTTGGGATTCCGATCCCGGATGATGAGTTGCATGACGCGCCGTTCTACCGTCCCTCCGACGACAGCGCCGAGATCAAATACATGCAGGCTCGGCGTGCGCAGCTCGGCGGATACATGCCGCAACGCAAGGTGCGAGCAACGCCGATGAAGCCCTTCCCGGACTCGCACTTTGAGGAGTTCCACAAGGGCACAGAGGGGCGAGAAGTTTCCACCACGATGGTCTTCGTGCGGCTACTGGCCAAATTGCTGCGGGATCCGGAACTCGGGAAGTACATCGTGCCGATCGTCCCGGACGAGGCGCGTACGTTCGGCATGGAAGCACTGTTCCGGCAGGTGGGTATTTATTCCAGCGTCGGCCAGAACTACGAACCGGTCGACATGGACACTCTGCTCTACTACAAGGAAGCCAAGAACGGGCAGATTCTGGAAGAAGGCATCACCGAATCGGGTTCGATGTGCTCGCTCATCGCCGCGGGTTGCGCCTATGCAAACCACGGGATCAACACGATACCCTTCTTTATCTACTACTCGATGTTCGGATTCCAACGCATTGGCGACCTGATCTGGGCCGCCGCCGACATGCGCTGCCGCGGATTCCTGATTGGTGGCACGGCTGGACGCACGACGCTCGCGGGCGAAGGCCTGCAGCATCAGGACGGTCATAGCCACGTGCTGGCCCTTCCGGTGCCGAATCTGCATGCCTACGATCCGGCATTTGCCTACGAGATTGGCATCATCATTCAGGACGGCATCAAGCGGATGTACGTGGATCAGGAGTCAATCTTCTACTACCTGACCGTGGGCAACGAGCCGCTGCCGATGCCTGAGATGCCGGCGGAAGGTAATGTACGCGAGGGCGTGCTGAAAGGGCTTTACCGCTTCAAGGCAACGAGCAAAGGTGACGCAAAGTTGCGTGCGCAGTTGCTGGGCAGCGGCGCGATTATGTTCGAGGTGCTCAAGGCGCAGCAGATGCTGGAAGAGAAATTTGGAGTCGGCGCGGACGTCTGGAGCGTCACTAGTTATAAGGAGCTGTATCGCGACGCCAACGATTGCGAGCGCTGGAACATGTTGCATCCGGGAGAATCTGCCAGGGTGCCATATGTAACCGAGACCTTGAAAGACGCGCAAGGGCCGTTCATCGCGGCCTCGGACTATATGAAGGTATTGCCGGAAAGCATCGGGAAGTGGGTGCCCGGGCAGCTGGTATCGCTCGGAACCGATGGCTTCGGACGCAGCGAGAGCCGTGCCGCACTGCGCGATTTCTTTGAAGTCGACGCCAAGCACATTGTGCTCGCCACGCTCGGCGCCCTTGCCCGGGAGAAGAAGGTCGGCACGGATGTCGTCAAGCGGGCAATCAACGAACTGGGGATCAATCCGGAGAAGGTGAATCCGGCGATCAGCTAGAAAATTGCCATGGAGTGATCGGGTGATCGAGCGATTGCACTCTTTGGCGGCTTTTATCTTCAATCGCTCCATGGCCTAATCGCACAATGACTCAATTGATTGAATTCAAACTTCCGGAGTTGGGAGAAAACATCGAGCAGGGGGATTTGGTCCGCCTGATGGTCGCGCCGGGCGCGCCCGTGAGTGCCGGGCAGTCGGTCATGGAGCTCGAGACCGACAAGGCGGTCGTGGAAGTGCCTTCCTCGGTCAGCGGGACAGTACAAGAAATTCGGGTGAAAGAGGGCGACAAAATCAAGGTCGGACAGGTCATTTTCACGGTCGATGGAGCGGGAGGCAAGTCGAATCCGGCTCCGGCTGAAGCTGCAGCGCCTGCTCCCAAGGCTCCTCCGAAGGAAACACAGGCTCCGCCAGCTACACCGAAGCAACCTGCTGCACAGCCGGTGCCAGCAGGCTCGTCAAGTCGGGCTCGGAGCACCGGAGGTGCAAGCGAGTTCATGCTTCCCGAGCTTGGCGAGAATATCTCGCAAGGCGATCTGGTGCGTCTGATGATTTCGCCAGGAAGCAAGGTTTCCGAGGGCCAGCCCGTGATGGAACTGGAGACCGACAAGGCGGTGGTGGAAGTGCCGTCTTCGGTGAGCGGAGTAGTAAAGGACGTCAGGGTCAAGGAAGGCGAGAAGATCAAAGTTGGCCAGGTGATCTTCACTCTGGAGGGCGGAGCGGCTGCCACACAAGCGTCGCGGCCACAGACAGGCCCCGTTGAGCATGTGTCGGGCCAGCATGGGGCACGGCTGGCATTCCAGGCTGCGATTCGCGCCGAGGGAAAAACGGAAGAGCAGGCTTTGCCTCCGGACCTGCCGCGGGCGGCGGTTGCTGCTTTCAGCATGCCGACGCAACTCGGTAAAGTCGCAGGAACTGAGCATCGGCAACCCGTTCCTGCCGCACCGCATGTCCGCCGATTGGCGCGCGAAGTTGGCGTAGACATCTATGAAGTGAAGGGCAAGGGGCCCGGCGGGCGCATCAGTGAAGATGACGTTAAGGCGCATGCCAAGGCGTTGCTCTCGGCTGCCGCTACAGCGACAGCGACTCCGCGCGCCGGCCACTTTGCGCAGCCGCAGCTTCCCGACTTTGCCAAGTGGGGAAAAATCGAGCGCGTCTCGATGCGTGGCGTCCGCCGGAAGACCGCGGAACATTTAGCAGAAGCGTGGAACACGATTCCACATGTCACGCAGCATGATCGAGCCGACATCACCGAACTCGAGCAACTGCGCGCGCGCTTCGCTCCTAAGGCTGAAGAAGCCGGCGGTAAGATGACAGTGACCGCGATCGCACTGAAGGTCTGCTCCGCGGCGCTCAAAGTCTTCCCGCAGTTCAACGCCAGCATCGATATCGAGAAGGAAGAAATCGTCTACAAGCAGTACATCAATATTGGTGTCGCTGCGGATACCGACCGTGGATTGCTGGTTCCGGTGATTCGCGATGTGGACAAGAAGAACATCGTGGAACTGGCGGTAGAGTTGTCGCAGCTTTCGAAGAAGGCACGGGAGAAAAAACTTGCTCCATCCGATATGGAGGGCGGCACCTTCACGATCACGAACCTTGGCGGGATTGGCGGAATCGGATTTACGCCGATCGTGAACTTCCCGGAAGTTGCGATCCTGGGACTTTCCCGGTCGCGGATGGAACCGGAATGGATCAATGGGAGATTCGAGCCGCGGCTGATCCTGCCGCTCTCGCTTTCGTATGATCACCGGCTGATTGACGGAGCGGATGCCGCGCGGTTCCTGCGCTGGATTTCTGAAGCGTTTGAGCAGCCTTTCCTGTTGTCGGTTCAGGGATAGAACAAGTTTTGAACCACGAAGGCGCACGAAGGAAATCCGGGATCAGCAGATTTCCCTTGGTGTGCCTTCGTGACCTTTGCGGTTGAAAGCCTTTCATGTCCGAAACTTCTAATCTTAAGGTTGCAGTCATTGGTGGTGGTCCCGGCGGATATGCCGCAGCATTTCTCGCCGCCGATCTTGGAATGAGTGTCACGCTCATTGACCCTGAATTGAATCCGGGCGGCGTATGCCTCTACCGCGGATGCATACCCTCAAAGGCGCTATTGCACGTCGCCAAGCTGATTGAGGAATCGCAGCAGGCGAAAGACTGGGGCATTGAGTTTGCCGCGCCAAAAATCGATCTGAATCGTCTTCGCTCGTTCAAAGAGAACGTTGTAAAGAAACTGACCGGCGGCCTCGGCGTGCTCTCAAAACAACGCAAAGTTCACTACGTGCAGGGCCGTGCTGCGTTTGACAATTCGACCACTTTGACTGCGACCAAGGTCGATGGATCGCAGGAATCCTTAACCTTCGATCGCATCATTATCGCGACGGGTTCGCGCCCCGCGGTGATTCCTACGCTAAAGCTGGACACGCCGCGCATGATGGATTCCACGGGGGCGCTGGATCTTCCAGATACCCCCGGCAGCTTGTTAGTGGTTGGTGGTGGCTATATCGGGCTGGAGTTGGGATCTGTTTATGCCGCACTCGGCACGCGCGTAACTGTGGTCGAAATGCTTCCTGGACTTTTGCCCGGGGCAGATCGCGATCTGGTACTCCCGCTGCATAAGCGACTGGAGAAGATGTTCGAAGGCATTCTCCTCAACACGACAGTCGCATCAGTCAGAGATGAAGGCCACGGCATTCGCGCAACGCTGAAAGCGCAGGATGGCACCGTGCAGGAAAAGGTGTTTGATCGCGTGCTGGTATCGGTCGGGCGGAAACCGAACTCGGAAATCCCCGGACTCGAAAAAACAAAAGTGAAAGTCGGCCCAAAAGGATTCATCCAGGTAAACAAGCAGCTCGAGACGGATGATCCCTCCATCTGCGCCATTGGCGATGTTGTCGGCGAGCCTATGCTGGCTCACAAGGCGTCGCATGAGGGCCGTGTCGCGGTGGAAGCGATCGCGGGACATAAGGTGGCTTTCGAACCGAACGCAATTCCCGCTGTCGTCTTCACCGATCCGGAAGTCGCCTGGTGCGGACTGACGGAAACTCAGGCGCAGAAGGAGAATCGCGAGGTCAAGGTCGCGAAGTTCCCTTGGGCAGCCTCGGGACGCGCTATCACTCTCGATCGCCCGGAGGGCATGACGAAGCTTATTATCGATCCGCACAGCGAGCGTGTACTCGGTGTCGGGATCGTCGGCGCGGGGACAGGGGAACTGATCGCCGAGGGTGTGCTCGCGATTGAGATGGCGGCGCTGGCCAAGGATGTCGCACTGACCATTCACCCGCATCCGACGCTGTCGGAAACGGTGATGGAATCGGCCGAGGTCTTTTACGGAACCAGCACGCATATTTACCGCCCGAAGCGGGGATGAACTCTCCATCTCTCGGGATCATCGGGTTGCTTCGATACAATGAGGGACTGCCGCGCGCATAATGTTCGCGCGTGCCCGCGTCCACATTTGCGGGAGAGGATCATGTCTTACTTCCCGAAGAGCGCAGTCTGGTTCGTTCTCTGCTTCGCTATTTCTGTCGCTTCGCCCGCGCAGATATCCCTCGCGCCGGCCACTCCATCGGCTCCGGCTGCAACTCCAGCCAGCCCAACGGATCTGCTCGGGCGCAATACGCCTTCCAACTCGGTGCTTGGATTCCTGAAGGTTGCGACGGCAGGGGACTACAGCATTGCGGCGCAATATCTGCAAATGAGCGCGGCCCACCGCCAGGCTGAGGGCGAAGAGACTGCGACCAGGCTGAAGTACGTACTGGATAAAGTCTTCGTCGGAAATTACGGACGCTTCAATCAGCCCGAAGGTACTCCGCAGGAAGGTGTGGCTCTTGGGCATCAAAAACTCGGGACCATGTCCGCGGGAGATGTCGAAGTCGATCTCGATCTGGTGCGAGTTTCAGATCCGAGCGCCGGAAAAATCTGGCTGATCTCCAGCGAAACACTGGCCAAGCTTCCGGAACTGTATGACCAGGTGAGGGCGCGTCAGGTTGAGAGCAAACTTCCCAGTTTCCTCGTGAAGAACCAGTTTGACGGTATGCCGCTCTGGCAATGGCTGGCAGTGCTGATCGCGACACCGTTCGCCGCCGGCTTGGGATGGCTGATGCTGGCCATACTGGAGATTCCGATACGCTGGTGGGCGCGACGCCACGATCGTCTAGACATCGCTAATTGGAAAACGGTGTCCGCACCAGCATGGCTGCTGGCGGGTACGCTCATTCATCAGGTCCTCGTCGTCTATCTCCGAATGCCGCTTCTGCTGCGGCATTACTACTTTCAGGCGACATCGATTGCGCTGATCATCAGCGCAACTTGGATTTTCTGGCGTGTGATCCGATGGTCGCTGTACCGCGTGCGCATGCGGGCGCTGGCCCGCGGACATGGCGGAACGGGATCGCTGATGCTGCTCGGCGAACGCATCCTGAAGGCCGTCGTCTTTGGCCTTGGAGTTCTTGCGGTGCTCAGCAATCTGGGCTTCAACATGAGCACGGCGCTGGCCGGACTTGGCATTGGCGGCCTGGCAATCGGCTTCGGCGCGCAGAAGACCATTGAGAATCTATTTGGTGGCGTCTCCGTGCTGGGCGACGAAGTATTCCGGGTCGGCGACACTTGCCGATTCGGCGATCGTACTGGTGTGGTTGAGGATATCGGGCTTCGCTCGACCCGCATACGCACCGAAGAGCGTAGTCTGCTGGCAATCCCAAACGGCACCGTCGCCACCATCAATCTCGAGAATCTCAGCAGGCGTGACAAGATTCTTTTCAAGACGAATCTGAACCTGCGTTCCGAGACAACATCTGACCATGTGCGCTTCATCCTTTCGGAGCTGCGGCGACTGCTCTACAGCCACCCCAAAGTGGAAAGCACTACTGTCCGCGTACGGCTGACCGATATCGCCGGAGCCGCGCCGAATGTGGAGGTCCTTTCCTACGTCCTGACGCAGGACTTCAATGAATTTGCTGCGGTTCGGGAAGATGTACTTCTGCATATGCTGGAAATCGTCGAGAGTTCGGGCACCAGCCTGGCCCTACCTTCTCAAACTGTATATCTGGGGCGCGACGGCGGGCTTGCCCAGGACAAAGCCGAAACTGCAGTCAAGAAAGTCGCTGAGTTACGGGATGAGAAGAAGCTGCCCTTCCCCGATTTTCATAAAGAAGAAATTTCTTCCTTCAAAGGGTCCATCGACTATCCCCCGAAAGAATCGGCCTTGCGACACAATGAAGATGGGAGTGGAAAGAACAGCTGACTTGAAAAGCACAATCAATGGCGAGATGCGCCAGCGAGAGCATCCGCGACGCGGCCCGCGTCGCTTGGTTTCCATCGCCCAGTAAACCACCGAAGAAACAGGTGAGTCGGAAGATAGATGCACAGCGGCGCCAAGACTAAGTAGCCGAGCAGGTACGCCCAACCTGGCATCACGTGCTGCTCGTGGAAGAATGGACCGCGCGCCCAGTTCACGTCCTGCTGCGGACGCCAGAAATAGTCAATTGGGACGACGATCCAGGCAGTCAACGTCTGGAACTTCCATCCACGCCGGTCGTACCCCAAACGCCAGATCGCCCACAGCAGCAACGGCGGAGTTACGACGTGAAACAGGCTGAGCAGGCGAATGAAGAGCGATAAATGCGGATCGAACATGTACTCGGTGCCGCCGATGACGTGCTTCCCGGTGAGCAACGCACCCGCAAGATCGGTCGTGTAGAGCGACTGAAACAATAACAATCCGCACGCCACCCAGGAGAAGATCAGCGGACTTTCCAGCCACAGTCCGATTCCGATCAGGACGTTGCCAACATCGCAGAAGAAGAGAAAATTCTGCGCGCCATATTGCCGCCAGTAGAGGGGGGCCCAAACCATCAGCCATAGGGTCCAGCCGAGTTTGAGCCAGAGCGGCAACTTCTTCATGAGCGCCATTTTATGTGAATTACCAGCGTAACTTGATGGTCCTTACAGGCGTACCTACGATTACTTCTATGGGTTACCAAGCTCTCCTCTTCTGTCCCGATGACAAGACCGCTCGCACGGT
>Ga0335077_10008242_pt1 | contig 12920 bp, 9 predicted proteins | sample Lox_Sample_31_FD_207151 | JGI IMG/M metagenome (GOLD analysis project Ga0335077, IMG submission 207151) | Soil microbial communities from Loxahatchee National Wildlife Refuge, Florida, United States - Lox_Sample_3.1 | ecosystem: Environmental > Terrestrial > Soil > Wetlands | place: USA: Florida... | reverse complement strand
GTCGATTTTCTTGTGAAGCCTCTCAGTAACGAAGTTGTGCTGGGAGCAATCCGCGAGAGCCTGGAAAAGGGTCGCTTGGCTCTTGATCGCGAAATGGAAAGACGTGATCTTCGGAACCGCTACGTTTCACTGACGACACGAGAACAGCAGGTCATGGCACTCGTAGTCTCCGGCTTGTTGAATAAGCAGGTCGGTGGGGAACTGGGCATTAGCGAAATCACAGTAAAGGCACACCGAGGGCAGGTCATGCAAAAGATGAAAGCAAATTCTCTCGCCGACCTGGTGAAGATGGCCTCTAAACTCCGGCCAGCGCGTGAGGCAATTCACTTAGCCTAACGACAAAATACAAGGGGATGGTGAGATGTCGCCTGAGTCGTTCAACTTGGGCTCTCATTCACCTCCAGTTCCTGGCCACCCCCCCCGGCCTTCGACTGAGCGTCTTCCTGCAGTGGATTGGGGACCTATGTAACCGGCCAACGGGGTGGACAGCTCATTGTCAACCATCATGCTTCGGCGCCGGTAAATGTGGAAGTCGGCGAGTCGGTCCGAGGGTCGGCCTGAGGTAACCGAAGGCTCACGGGCGGTCAAAGTGGGCCCGGGCGCAGAGCGGGTCGCCAGCCACGCCGCTCTCCCGGGTCTTTTTCTATTTTGTGAAGTCCGGCCTGGATGGCGAACACACTGAATCAAACCAGCGGCTGATATAGACACCGGCGTGGGCTTCCCCACAGAAGTGACGAGTGCCCTCGACGTTGGCCGCAGTTGTATTCCACTTCAGCATGGTAAGTTCTGTATCGCTGCACCGAATCACGAACCAGTGGCTCGGGCTGCTGGTGACCTGGCCACAGATCTCGCATCGAAATTGTTGAAGAGAACTCATAAGCAACCGCGACTTCATGGTTCATGGTCGTGTCCACCCTAGGGAAATGCAGTTCTCCTCCGCCGTATGAGCATTGAGTGCAAGTGCCGGCTTAGCCTGGACCGTGCGCGATGCAACCTTGCCTTCACTGTTCCCACTGGCACACCGAGGATCCGTGCCACTTCCTTCGCGGACAACTCTTGCACATGAAACAGGTGCAGAACGTCGGCGTAAATGGGCCCCAATCGGTGAAGCGCCTTATTAAACAGGAGACGAAATTCCTGAGCCGAACATTGCTGCTCAGGAGTCGGCCGCGCATCGGCCACTTGAAATTTGGCAGCAGTATCACGCTCAAACATCTCATCAAGCGAAGTTTCCGATCTTCGTCGGCTGGAGCGCAATCTCATGAACGCAGCGTTCAGAGCAATCCGAGTGAGCCATGAAGAAAACCGTGAACGGCCCTGGAAACCATCCAGATTCCGCAGCGCGTCAAGGAAGGCGGTCTGCACCGCGTCTTCGGCATCTTCGCGATTGCGAAGAATTCGTTGAGTAAGCCGAAGGATGCCATCCCGGTGAGGCATCACAAGGCTGGCGAATGCCGCCGCATCGCCAGCCCGGGCGCACGCCAGCAGACTCTCTTCCTCGTTTGTCACCAAGGGATACCTCCCCTGTTCTTGCCCGAGCGCAGGAACCTCGTGCTCGAGAATGTGAAAAGCGGATCCTCGCCTATAAACTCGGGGCTCATAAACGTGCATTCCCTTCATTGTTCCTGGTGCGACTGCGGTCGTTGCCATACGTCCTCCTGAGAATCCGTGCGCACAATCTTTCCGCGAAGTGAGCAGCATCACACCAGAAACCCCAAGTCGAGACAATTAGACGATGGTACCGACAATACCTTTGTAGGGGGCGAACCCGCTTTCTGGGGGCCAGTTGAGAGTGTCACCGGCGTGCTGATGTGCGGCATTTCGGTAAGTGGCCTCTTCGCCTCGGCGACCCGGTTAGTCGAGAGGGAGTCAGGCGACCCGCCCAAGCAAGATGTAATCGATTTGGATGGACGACGCGAAGAGGCTGAGCCCGAGAGGGTCTAGTAAGAACCAGCAGTGCAATCAGGGTTCTCTATGTAGCGGGTCCGAAACAGGACGGGTTCAGCAAAACGACCTAAGGCCCGGACAGCGAAACTGATGTCGATTGGTTTCCCACACCTTCTTTTTGGGCGCTCGCCGACGCAGCCGAGCGCTTCGAAGCTTGGGTCAGTTCCTGCAACCAGTCGAACGCCTTGTCCGTCATCATGTGTTCCTGGCTGCGCCAACGCCAGTTTCCGCTGGGGCGACCTGGAACATTCATGCGACTTTCTGCTCCCAGATTGAGCAGATCCTGCCATGGGGCAATCGCCAGCGCCGCCATGGACGACCACGCCAAATTTATTAGTGCCGCAGCAGCTTCGGAACTTTGCCCGGGTGCGCGCCTCAGATAGCTCCAGAAATTCTGTCGCTGGTAATCGGGCAACTCTTCGTACCATTCCCGAGCCGGCGCGTTGTCATGTGTGCCGGTATAGACCACTGTGTTCCTGACGAAGTTGTGAGGCAAATACGGATTATCGGAATGACCGTCGAAAGCAAACTGCAGAACTCGCGTTCCCGGAAGTTGAAATTGGTCACGCAGAGCTCGCACGTCCGGAGTAATAGTTCCCAGATCTTCGACGATGAACGGCAGGTGGCCTAGCTCGTTCTGAACAGCATCAAAAAACTGGGCGCCCGGCCCCTGTACCCATTGTCCTGACTGGGCCGTTGGTGCGCCTGCGGGAACGTTCCATGCGGCTGCAAAACCACGGAAGTGATCCAGACGAATGGCATCCACATGAGCGAGCAGGGCGCGCACTCTATCAATCGACCACCGGTAGCCCGTCGCGCGCAAGGCATCCCAGTTGTAGATAGGATTGCCCCACAACTGTCCCTGCGCGCTAAAGTAGTCAGGCGGAACCCCGGCAACAAATCGGGGCCGGCGATGCTCATCAAGCAGGAAGAATTCCGGATTTGACCAGACATCGCTCGAATCGGGCGAAACAAAGAACGGCAAGTCGCCGATCAACTTCACGCCCTTCGAGCGCGCAAAGGCCCTGAGTTGATCCCCCTGCCGGAACAGTAGAAATTGCGCAAACCGCGCCTGATCAATCCGGTCCGCCAGTTCTCGGCGCGCACTGGCGAGAGCTCCCGGCCTGCGCTGAACCAGGTCTTCCGGCCAATCCAGGTAGTACGCCCCCTTATATCTGGCCTTCAACGCCCGAAACAGTGCATAGTCTTCCAACCAGTGTTCCTGTTCCGCGCAGAACTCGTCGTATTCCGCCTGCAGATCCTTTCGCCGCCCGTCTTTGAAGTTTTTCCACGCCGTTTCGAGGAGTCGAATTTTGAAGGGCACCACGGCAGCGTAATCGACTACATCTGCAGGAAAACTGGCCTCACAGTCTCGCGCTGCGAGCACCTCGTCTACGACCAGGCTGGCGGGACTAATCAACATCGCGTTCCCAGCAAACGAAGACATCGGTTGATAGGGCGAATCTCCGTAGCCGGTCGGACCGAGGGGCAGCGCCTGCCACCAACCCTGGCCAGCACGGTGTAGTCGATCCACCCATGAAAATGCCGATGAGCCCAGATCACCGATGCCGTATGGTGACGGGAGAGACGTGACATGTAGCAACAAACCGGACGCGCGGTACTCCGCCGGGAATGGGAGAATGCTCGGCGGCTCTCCGCTGTTGCTCATTGCCGGACACCAGAATCCAGTGCGTTGTTCACCATCTCCTGAGCTTCCCTGACAATCGCTTGCAGATGGGCTTCGCTGGTGAAACTTTCCGCATAGATTTTGTAGATGTTTTCTGTGCCAGAGGGCCGAGCCGCAAACCATCCGTTCTTCGCGACAACCTTGAGCCCGCCGATGGGAGCATCATTTCCCGGAGCTCGAGTGAGCTTCGCAGTGATTGCCTCGCCCGCCAGGTTTGATTCCTTCACCGCACCAGGGGAGAGCTTTTGCAATTTCGATTTCTGCTCCGGTGTAGCCGGCGCATCGATGCGGGTGTAATAAGGATTGCCAAACTCCGCCGTTAATTCCTGATAATGCTGTCCCGGGTCTTTCCCGGTGCGGGCCGTAATCTCTGCCGCCAGCAAGTCCATGATGGGGCCATCTTTGTCCGTGGTCCACACGGTGCCATTACGACGGAGGAAACTTGCTCCCGCACTCTCCTCGCCGCCAAAGCAAAACGAGCCATCAACGAGTCCGGCTACAAACCACTTGAAACCCACGGGCACTTCGGACAGCTTGCGTCCGAGGTTTGTAACGACTCGGTCGATCATGCTGCTGCTCACCAGAGTCTTTCCCACGATTACGTTCTGATGCCACTGTGGGCGGTGGGTCAGCAGATATCGGATTGCCACTGCGAGATAGTGATTCGGATTCATCAGGCCGGCAACCGGCGTGACAATTCCATGCCGGTCCGAGTCCGGATCGTTGGCGAACGCCACCTGATATTGATCTTTCAGAGCAACCAGCCTCGCCATCGCATACGGACTGGAACAATCCATGCGAATCTTGCCGTCGTGATCCACCGTCATGAATGAAAAAGTCGGATCGATCTTCGGATTGACGACTTCTATTTCCAGTCTGTAAATCGAATTGATCGGCTCCCAATAGGGCCGCGCCGCTCCGCCCAGGGGATCAACTGCCAGCTTGAGCTTCGCGCCGCGAATTGCATCCATATCCACCACGTTCTTGAGATCGCGAACGTAGGGGAGAACGAAATCTTCCTGATGTGTGCTTGCCGCCTTTATGGCTCGGTCGAACGGGATGCGCTTTACGTCCTTGTTTCCCGCCCGCAATAAATCATTCGCGCGATCTTGCACCCAGCCTGTGACATCGGTGTCGGCGGGCCCGCCATTCGGCGGGTTGTACTTGAAACCGCCGTCCTCCGGCGGATTGTGGGAGGGGGTGATTACGATTCCGTCGGCGACATGTTCTTTGCGATCCCGGTTATAAACCAGAATTGCCCGGGAAATGACTGGGGTGGGCGTCACTCCATCATTTTCCTGAATGATGGTCTCCACCCCATTCGCCGCAAGTACTTCAAGAGCAGTCCGCTGTGCGGGAGCGGAAAGAGCATGGGTGTCTTTGCCCATATATAGAGGACCGTCAATTCCCTGCCCTCGACGGTACTCGCAGATTGCCTGCGTGATCGCCAGAATGTGTCCTTCGTTGAAGGCGCCGTGAAGTGAAGAACCGCGGTGGCCGCTCGTCCCAAAGGCCACCAACTGGGTGGGGTCACCCACGTCAGGCTTGCGTTCGAAGTACTCGCTGTCTAATCGGGCTACATCAATCAGCAATTCTTTTGGCGCAGGTTTGCCGGCCAGCGGTGAGAGAGTCGGTCCTTTCGTCCCACATTGTTTTTCTAGGGTATGGGGCATGGTTCCACCTTTCCAGAGATACATTGTATTCTGAGACAAAGAGCACTTTCATTCGATCGTGGATAATGGGACAGCCGTCGCTTGAGCCTCCGAGATTGTTCTTGGAATTGCCGAGCGAAGCAAAGGCTTCCACTTGCGCCTATTCAGTTCGGATGATGAGGTGGTAATGGAAAGCATGAGAAGGAGACAGAATGGCAGCCAGGTCTAAACCGCAAGTGAAGAGGCGAGCGAGAAAACAATCCGCGTGGAAGTCATTGACAGCACACTACAAGGTAGTTTCGAAGCTGCACTTACGGCAGTTATTCGCCGACGACCCCAAACGCGGAGCGCGCATGGCGCTGGAGGCGGCAGGGCTATACCTTGACTACTCCAAGAACCGCGCCACTGATGAGACCATCAAGCTGCTTCTGCAACTTGCCACCGAGTCCGGTTTGCGCGCACGGATTGATGCCATGTTCAGCGGGGAGAAGATCAACACCACTGAAAATAGAGCAGTCCTGCACGTGGCGCTGCGTGCTCCGAAAGATGAATCGATCTCTGTCGACGGAAAGAATGTAGTACCCGAAGTCCACGCTGTGCTCGACCGCATGGCTTATTTTTCCGATCGAGTTCGGAAAGGCGAGTGGAAGGGACACACCGGAAAACGCATTCGGAACGTCATCAACATCGGAATCGGCGGCTCAGACCTGGGTCCGGTCATGGCGTACGAGGCGCTTAAGCATTACTCGGAACGCTCGATAACTTTCCGATTCGTCTCGAATGTGGATGGCACAGATTTCGCCGAAGCCGTACAGGATCTCGATCCGGCCGAGACGTTGTTTATCGTCTCTTCAAAAACTTTTACCACCCTCGAGACCATGACCAATGCTCAAACGGCGCGCGCATGGTCGGTGACCGGACTGGGCGGCGATGAAAAGTCAGTCGCAAAACATTTCGTCGCAGTTTCGACCAATGCTGCGGAAGTCTCGAAGTTCGGTATCGATACCGCCAATATGTTCGGGTTCTGGGATTGGGTGGGCGGTCGCTATTCCATGGACTCGGCGATCGGCCTCTCGACCATGATCGCGGTGGGGCCCGAGAATTTCCGGGCAATGCTCAGCGGCTTCCACGAAATAGATGAGCACTTCCGCACGGCTCCATTTGAGACCAATCTGCCGGTTCTTATGGGCCTGCTGGCGGTGTGGAACAACGATTTCCTCGGTGCCGATACCGTCGCGGTGTTGCCGTACGAACAGTATCTGAAACGTTTTCCCGCCTACTTGCAGCAGTTGACGATGGAAAGCAATGGGAAGCACGTCACGCTTGAGGGGAAGGCAGTCAACGAAGACACAGGCCCCATCTACTGGGGTGAGCCCGGGACCAACGGTCAACACTCCTTCTATCAGTTGATCCACCAAGGTACGCGTCTCATTCCATGCGACTTCATCGGATTTGCGAAGACGTCGAATCCGCTGGGCCGCCATCACGACATGCTGCTCGCCAATGTTTTCGCTCAGGCGGAAGCACTGGCGTTTGGTAAGACGCCAGAGCAAGTGAAGGCCGAGGGCACTCCGGACTGGCTCGTGCCGCATCGCGTCTTCGAAGGGAATCGTCCGTCGAACACGATCCTCGCCGAGCGGCTCGACCCTGAGACCTTGGGCAAGCTCATCGCCCTTTACGAGCACTCGGTCTTCACTCAAGGCGTGATCTGGAACATCGACTCGTTCGATCAGTGGGGGGTCGAGCTGGGGAAGGTCCTTGCACAGCGCATCATTCCGGAACTCGAAAATGCCGCCGAGCCTGTGCTCAAACACGACAGCTCAACCAATACTCTCATCCGGCGATACCGCAAACTTAAGCAGCAATGACCTCAGTTGAAAAACTCTCACGAACACGAGCCAGCAGACGCTACGCGACGTCTTGACCCGGTGGCAAACAGAAGGTGCAGCTCTCGGCCATTTCCATGTCTCTGACTAGGTGTTGCTGAAAATCGTAATCGCAGCCGCAGCTGAAACGAAACTTCCGGTGCTCATCGGCGCTTCCGAAGGAGAGCGAGAACTCTTTGCTACGCGCCAGATCGCCGGGCCTTCCGGCGCTGCGACAAAACTTGGAAATACCATGTCAGACGCTGGAATCGAAGATGCGACGCTTGGGCATTGATAAATGTGGCCAGAAGGGACCAGCTGCGTAAATCACAAAGTCGCCGAGGGCATCGTGCTCGCCCTTCATCAGTTTGCTGAGCACGTAGCGGGGGTTTTGAGTGATCGCCCTCCCGATTTCGATGGCGAGCCGGATGCATCGTTGTCTTGCGCTCAATCAGGAGAAAGGAGAAGACAAACTGCACTCGTAAGTGCGATACCATGTGGGGTACCGTGGGGACTGCACGTAGGCAGGCGTTACACCTTCTCGTGCTAGGGACGCTGCTGCCCGCCTGGCAGGCGGCGCATTGTCCCTATGCTTTCGCCATCGATTCGACAATTCACATCACGCAATACGCTCACAGCAGTTGGCGCGTCCAGGATGGTGCATTTAGGGGCGCACCCGTTGCTATCACCCAAACCAAAGACGGGTATCTCTGGATAGGAACCGACGTTGGGCTGGTGCGCTTTGACGGTGTGCGCTTCGTTCCATGGAACCCCCCTTCGGGTGAACGACTGTTGGATCCGCGGGTTTTTTCTATGCTGGCAGCTCAGGACGGCAGTCTATGGATTGGGACTGGGTACAGCATCTCCCATTGGATTAGTGGAAAGCTGATCAATTATCCGCAATTGAGCGGACGGATTGAGGCGATCGCCGAAGACATTGATGGGACGGTTTGGTTCGTCCGCACCCAGATCACCGACGGCATGGGCCCACTGTGTCGGATCAGCAAGGAACACTTGCAATGTTACGGAGAGGCGGATGGCATCCCGTTTCCTATCGCTCTTAAGTTGATTACGGGGAATTCCGGGGAACTGTGGATTGAAGGATACGATGAACTCTGTCGCTGGAAGCCACGGTCGTCAGCGGGCAGTTGCCTTTCGAGCGTAGCTCATCGTCCTGAGACGTTTGCCTCGTTGCGAGGGCTCGCCACTGCCCGCAATGGAAGGCTTTGGGCGGCCCGTGACCGGTCCGGATCCTTTTTGCAACTGGATCAATTTGAACAGCAGAAATGGACAACTCAAGTTTTTCCGAAAATCGCTATCAACAACTCAGATATTACAACTCTATTCGTCGACCGCGATAATGCGCTTTGGATTGGGACTGCAAACCATGGGGTGTTTCGAGTTGTGGGTGACTCCATCGACCACTATCGGCACACCGATGGCCTATCGAGCGATGCTGTCGGAGGTTTTTTCCAGGACATGGAGGGCACTGTGTGGGTCGTGACCTCCGCGGGAGTCGATAACTTTCGGGACGCAAAAGTGATCAGCTACTCTCCCCTCGAAGGATTATCGTCTGCGGGCGCCGGGACCGTGCTGGGTACGCGAGACGGGACGGTATGGATTGGCAACTACCATGCATTGGACTTCTGGCGAAAAGGCAAACTGTCGGCGATCCGGAGTGGGCATGGCCTCCCCGGATCGAATGTCACGACCTTCTTCGAGGATCACGGCGGGAGGCTGTGGGTTGGCATTGATAATGAATTGTGGGTCTATTCCGACGGTGCATTTCGCCCTATTCGCCATTCCGACGGCAGTGCTCTCGGAATCGTTTTCGCAATCACCGAGGATAATCGTCACAACGTCTGGGTCCGAGCCGGGCGCAATCTAGACCGTATTTACGATTCGCAGTTAAGAGAGGAGACGACGTCTCCGCAGATCGCCACTGCATATACTCTTGCCGCCAATCCACGAGGCGGAATATTCCTTGGGCTTGTCGATGGGGAATTGGTCCATTACGAGGATGGAAAGGCGCAAACCTATCCGTCGAGCGAACTAGGAAACACTCGCCAAATCCGTGACCTTCTGATCGAGACTGATGGATCGCTGTGGGGAACAACCCTCGATGAAGCATTTCGCTGGAAAAACGGCGAACGGAAAAATCTGAGCGCGCGAAATGGCCTTCCTTGCGATGGAATATTCGCCTTGGTGGAGGACGACCGGCGCTCATTGTGGCTGGACTCAAAATGCGGGCTCATCGAAATCGACAGATCGGAACTTGAGAACTGGTGGAACCACCCCGACGCCGAGGTGAGATCCAAATTGTTTGACGCTTTCGATGGGGTACAAGCGGCACTCACTCCTTTAAAGCCTCAGGCGACTCGATCCTCAGACGGGCGATTGTGGTTCGTAAATGGGCGGATTCTGCAAATGATCGATCCCGATCATCTGCGAGCAAATCCTGTTCCTCCTCCGGTGCAGATTGAACAGATCCTCGCAGATCGCGCGAATTACACCCCACGTGCCGGCCTGAAGCTGCCCGCACGCACTCGCGATCTCGAGATTGACTACACGGCCCTCAGCTACCTGGCCCCTCAAAAGGTTTTTTTCCGCTACATGCTTGAAGGGCACGATTCCGGGTGGCAAGAGCCGGGGACAAGGCGCCAGGCTTTTTATAACGATTTGCGTCCGGGCCCGTATCGTTTCCGCGTCATCGCATGCAATAACGATGGGATCTGGAACGAATCCGGCGCATCGCTGGAGTTTTCCATCCTTCCGGCCTATTACCAAACAGGTTGGTTCCGAGCTTGTTGTGTGGCCTTATTTCTGTTCTTGCTGGCGGCCGCTTATCAATTCCGTATCCGACAATTACAACGGCAATTTGCGATTGGACTGGAAGCACGTCTGAACGAGCGCACGCGCATCGCGCGAGACTTGCACGATACCTTGCTCCAGACCCTGCACGGTCTCATGTTTCAGTTTCAGGCTGCGCGGAATCTGTTTGCGCGCCGCCCTGAAGAAGCACTCGAGGCTATGGACCAGGCGATCAAGAGAACCGAGCAGGCAATCGCCGAGAGCCGCGACGCGATCAAGGACCTGCGGATCGAAAACTCCACTTCGAGTGACCTTGGAGAGTTGCTGACCGCAGCCGGTCAGGAACTCGAAACATCGGTTGGTGACAACGGGACTCGCCCAACGTTTCAGGTGATCATCGCCGGCGAGCGGCAAAACTTGTCTCCGAGCGTGCAAGACGAGGCCTACCGGATCGGCCGTGAATTGTTGCGAAATGCGTTCCAGCACGCACACGCGCATCACATTGAGGCTGAGATTCGCTACGACGATCACGCACTTATCCTGCTGATCCGCGATGATGGAAATGGCATTGATCCAGCGGTTGTAAAAGAAGGCGGACGCCGTGGGCATTGGGGATTACCAGGTGTCCGCGAGCGCGCCAAACAAATTCACGCGCATCTGGACTTTTGGACCGAAAGCCGGGCCGGCACTGAAGTGCAGCTGGCGGTTCCAGGCATCGTTGCATACAAAACTTCCAATGACAGGTCAATATTCAGGCTATTCCGCAGGGAGAGAGCTTCATGAGCCGTGAGCCGGGACTCATTCGAATCTTGACCGTCGACGACCATGCGTTGTTGCGCGAAGGGATTGCCGCATTGGTGAACGCCGAATCAGACATGAAGTTGGTGGCGGAAGCTTCGAATGGGCAGGAGGCGATCGCCAAATTTCGCATCCACAGGCCGGACGTCACCTTGATGGATCTTCAAATGCCGGGGTTGAACGGCATCGAAGCCATCAACGCCATTCGAAGCGAATTTCCCAATGCCCGGATTATTGTCCTTACCACGTACACGGGCGATGTCCAGGTCGTGAGGGCGCTGCAGGCCGGCGCTCGCGGTTACCTCTTAAAAGGTCATGTGCACACCGAACTCATGGAGACCATCCGGGCGGTGGATGCTGGACAAAAACGAATACCGCGCGAAATCGCAGCCGAATTGGCCGAACACGTCGCGGATGACAATCTAACCCAACGCGAGATCGATGTCCTGCGATTAATCGCTGCCGGTAATTCGAACAAGTTGATCGCTGATCATCTTTCCCTCAGCGAGGCGACGGTCAAGGGCCACGTAACCAACATACTCTCCAAGCTGGCAGCGAATGATCGCACTCACGCGGTAACGATCGGGCTCAGGCGCGGGATTATCGATTTGGATACCCCTCCGAAAGTAGGATAGCCGCTGGCGACTTTTAGACCTTCCGCTCAGGGTTCGGCCCCCCTATGCTCTGACTGCGGAGGGTCACTTGCAACGCCTGTTCTGGACGTTTGCCGGCGGTTGGCCCGGCATCGGCCTACTCGTTCAAAGGATAACGACTGGAGCGCTCCTTCTTTATTCTGCGGCCATCGTCTTATTCCCCAAAACATCTCAATCCAGCGGCATCGCTTCGGCACTCATTGGTGCCGGGGCAGGAGTACTACTGCTGTTCGGTCTGTGGACGCCGATTGCCGGAACTGTGATTGCTGTCGTTGAGACATGGAAACTCCTCACAGACTCAACCACTCCGCCCATCTCGGTCACCGTGGCTATCCTCGGGGCAACCTTGGCAATGATCGGGCCGGGCGCATGGTCCATCGATGCCCGGCTCTTCGGCAGGAAGCACATCGACACTCCTTAACACAACCCTCTTTTCCATCCACTAAGAGTCGCAGCACATTTCCACCTATAAAGTATTGCCGCCGCCTTGGGCGATTTTAGTGGTGATGTACATCGATGTCGTTGAGTTCCGTCATAAACACTTCATTCACAGCTTCCGCGAAATCGCCGGTGTCCTTCGCATGTATGCCAATGCCCTCATTCACGACGCAAAAGTCGCGTTTCCATTCGGGGTCGATCCTTCTCTCGCCTATCCGCGATCTATTTGCAATTCTTCGTGTCAAGCGAATTGTGAGACTCCTCAGGTCAATAGCAGAGCCTGTCTATAGCTCTCAATTCCGCTTCATGTTGCTTTTTGTCCCTCAATGCTGCCATTGGTGTACACTCGGCCTTCCGAAGATCGCATGCCCTACGCTCTTCGGCGGATCATCCGGGATCAGCGCGCATGAAAGCACCGAATCGGGCCGACCAGATACTTCGGGAGTTGCGCCACAAGGTAAGCATCTCTCTCGACGAGTTGATTACCTCCCTGGGAGCTTCGGCCGCGAGTGTGCGACGGGATCTAGCCAAACTAGAGCGAAAAGGCCTGGTAAGGCGCACGCATGGCGGCGTCACCCTGGTCGAGCCGCTCCTGTACGAACCTTTCCGCTACGATTCTCTATTTCAGAATCGGGAGCAGCATCGTCCGGCAGAGAAACGCAGGATCGGTCTCGTCGCCGCTGAGCTGATTCTGGAAAACGAGACTGTAGGATTCACAGCCGGAACCACCACGACTCACGTAGCCCGCAACCTGAGAAACCGTCACAATATTCGCGTCATTACCAACGCCATCAACATTGCCATGGAACTGAGCAATTGCGCCGGGTTGAAGACTTTTGTGACGGGGGGATTTGTGCAATGGGCCGGATCATTTTCATTGATCGGGCAAGCCGCTATCTCATCGCTGAAAGACATTTATATGGACAGAGTTTTTGTCAGCGTCTGCGGAATCGATCTGAGTCGCGGCATCACCGTGATCGAACCCGAAGAGGCGCTGACCTTCCGCAGCATGATTCAGCAGGCGAAGCAGACGGTTGTGGTTGCTGACTCGAGCAAGATCGGGGTGGTC
>Ga0335077_10008241_pt1 | contig 12923 bp, 15 predicted proteins | sample Lox_Sample_31_FD_207151 | JGI IMG/M metagenome (GOLD analysis project Ga0335077, IMG submission 207151) | Soil microbial communities from Loxahatchee National Wildlife Refuge, Florida, United States - Lox_Sample_3.1 | ecosystem: Environmental > Terrestrial > Soil > Wetlands | place: USA... | reverse complement strand
CCGAGTCGACGGTGTCGTCAGCGCCCCAGGCGACCAGCGCCGGGACGCTGACGCTCTGCAGCGTCGAGACGGAGACGCCCTGAATGCCGTGGCCGAGCATCGACGCGAACGCCGCCGCCGTGCCGCTGACGCGGAACGGCCGCTCCCAGTGCTCGATGAAGGCCGGCGAGAACGGCGGCGAGCCGGGCCCCCAGGCGCTGCGCAGGCCCTTCCGGTAGAGCCAGTCCCAGTCGGTGGCGATGCGGTAGGCGCTCGTGAACCAGGGCGGCAGGAGCAGGTGCGAAAGCCAGGCGCCCGCGTGGCCTCCCGGGAGCGCGTCGCCGTCGAGCAGCACGATTCCGCCGACCTTCTTCGGCTCGGAGGTGGCGGCCGCCACAGCGACGGCCGCTCCGAGGGAGTGGCCGACCAGCAACGGCCGGTGGAGGCCGAGGCGGCTGTCGAAGCCCTGGACGAGCCCGGCCCAGTGGGCGAGCGTGAACGGCCCGCGTCGCTGCGAGTAGCCGAACGGCGGGAGATCGAGCGCGTAGACGCGGTGCTTCCGGGCGAGCAGCGGCCCCACGCGATGCCACACCCAGGACGGCTCGATGAAGCCGCCGAGCAGCACGATCGGCGGCCCGTGCGATCCCCAGCTCCGGTACGCGAGCTCGGTTCCGTCCACCCGAGCCCACGGCCCCGGGTAGAGCTTCGCCGCGGCGACGTCGCGGCCGGCGGTGACGGCGTTGAAGATGAGCGATGCGGCCGTGAGCGCGAGGACGAAGACCGCCAGCGCGATCCCGATCCGCCGCAGCCAGCGCTTGACCCGGCTCACGCGCGCGCGCGGCGCAGTCGGGGAACCAGCTGGGGCACCCGGCGACGGTAGCTGGGATAGGCGTCGGGAAACGTCGCGAGCATCAGCTGCTCCTCCGTGTGGATCCGCAGCTCGGCGAAGACGAACGCCATCGGGACGATCACGAGCCAGTGGCCGAGCCCGACCAGGAGGGCGGTTCCGAGCAGCATCCCGAGCAGCCCCGTGTAGATCGGATGGCGCGTGACGGCGTACGGGCCGTCGGTGCGAAGCCTGTGCTCGACCTTGACCGTGGGTGACCCGCTCCACATCGTGCCGAGCGCGGCGCGGGCCCAGAGCGTGAAGACGGTCGAGCAGACCAGGATCACCAGGCCCGGCACGCGAACCCAGAGCGTCTCGACCGTGAGCGAGTGCCAGTCCGTTCCGGGAACGAGCCTGAAGAGCAGCCAGGCAGCCAGCACCACGATGACGATCGGCAGGCGCGTGACGGCCGGCGCTCTCGTCCCCGCCCGCGGTCCCCGGGAGACGTTGTAGATCGCCCCGACGATCCAGACCGCCCCGACGGCTCCCCAGCAGGCGGCGACGCCGGCGACCACGAGCCGGTGAACCCCGGCGCTCACCATCGATTCACCATAGCCTTCGGGGACGGTCCATAGGCGAGGGAAGGAAGGGAACGATGGCCACCATCCTCTGCGTGCTCTACGACGATCCGGTGGACGGGTATCCGCCGGCTTACGCGCGTGACGACATTCCGAAGATCGAGCGCTACTACGACGGGCAGACCACGCCGACTCCCGAGGGGATCGACTTCACGCCGGGCGAGCTGCTCGGGAGCGTTTCGGGCGAGCTCGGGCTGCGCAAATTTCTCGAGGACGGTGGGCACCGTCTCATCGTCACCTCCGACAAAGACGGGCCCGACTCCGCCTTCGAGCAGGAGCTCCCAGATGCGGAGATCGTGATCTCGCAGCCGTTCTGGCCCGCCTACCTGACCGCGGAACGGTTCGCCAAGGCCCCGAACCTGAAGCTGGCGGTGACAGCCGGGATCGGCTCGGATCACGTCGATCTCCAGGCCGCGATCGAGCGCGGCGTGACGGTTGTCGAGGTCACTTACTGCAACAGCATCAGCGTCGCCGAGCACGTCGTGATGATGGTCCTCGGCCTCGTCCGCAACTACATCCCCTCCTACCAGTGGGTTATCAAGGGCGGCTGGAACATCGCCGACTGCGCCTCGCGTTCCTACGACCTGGAGGGCATGCAGGTCGGGGTCGTCGGCGCCGGCCGCATCGGCAGTGCGGTGCTCCGGCGGCTGAAGCCGTTCGAGGTCGGGCTGCACTACACCGACCGGCACCGGCTGCCTGACGAGGTCGAGAAGGAGCTGGGCGTCACGTACCACCCGGACGTCGAGTCGCTGGTTCGGGTCTGCGACGTGGTGTCGATCAACGCGCCGCTCCATCCGGAGACCGAGCATCTCTTCGACGCCGAGCTGATCGGCCAGATGAAGCGGGGCGCCTATCTCGTCAACACTGCGCGCGGCAAGATCTGCGATCCCGACGCAGTCGCGCGGGCCTGCGAGAGCGGCCAGCTGGCGGGCTATGCGGGCGACGTCTGGTTCCCCCAGCCTGCGCCGAAGGACCATCCCTGGCGCACGATGCCCCATCACGGCATGACCCCGCACACCTCCGGCACGAGCCTCTCCGCGCAGGCTCGCTACGCCGCAGGCGTCCGCGAGATCCTCGAGTGCTGGTTCGAGGGCCGCCCGATCCGGGAGGAGTACCTGATCGTCGACGCCGGCAAGCTCGCCGGAGCCGGCGCCCACTCCTACAGCGCCGGCGACGCCACGGGCGGCTCCGAAGAGGCCGCCAGGTTCAAGGCTGGTGCCTGACCCCTCACGCCTCGCACTCTTCACCGGCGCCGCGCTCCTGCTCCTGGTCGTACCGGGGCCGGCGGTGCTCTACGTCGTCACGCAGAGCGTCTCGCACGGACGCCGCGCCGGGCTCGCGTCGGTGGCCGGGATCACGACCGGCACGATCGTCCACGTCGCCGCGGCGACGATCGGGCTCTCGGCGCTGCTCGCCTCCTCGGCGGTCGCCTTCGACGTCGTCAAGTATCTCGGGGCCGCCTACCTGATCGTCATCGGCATCCGGCGCCTGGCGGGCCTGGAGCGGCCGGCGCCCATGGGCGACCGGCGCGAGCGGGACCTGGGACGCCTCTACCGCCAGGGCATCGTCGTCAACGTGCTGAACCCGAAGACGGCGCTCTTCTTCCTCGCCTTCCTGCCGCAGTTCGTGGAGCCCTCGCGCGGCGCGGCCTGGGCGCAGATCCTGCTGCTCGGGCTGCTCTTCGCCTTCCTCGGCTTTCTCAGCGACAGTGTCTGGGCGTTCGTGGCGGGAACCCTCGGCGACCGCCTTCGCCGCAGCATCCGCTTTCCGCAGCTCCAGCGGTACGTGTCGGGCTCGGTGTTCGTCGGCCTCGGCGCGGTCGCCGCGCTGACCGGCCCGGTCAAGCGCAGCTAGCCGCGGTACAGTCCGGAACCGGGATCATGATTCGGCGGCCTCCCAGAGTTGCTTACGCGGCCCTTTCCGGTGCTGTTGTTGCACTCCTCACATTGCTGCTCGCCGGCTGCGGAGAGGCACAGCCGGCTGCCCGATCAGCCGCGAGTACGTCGGCCTCTGCCATCCCGTCCGGTCTCGTCAAGGCTGCAGCGACAGCAGGCATCTCAAACGTTAAGCGGACAGGTCCCGCCGGCCCGAATCACCTGGGCTTCTTTTCTGGAAGCGACCAGTCCGGTCAGACCGTCGTCGCCATTGCATCAGACAACGAGATCAGTCCCTTCGTGCCTCAGCAGCACATGACCGCTTACCTCGCCAGCAACAAGCTCTACGTTCACTCGGCGGACTCGGGCTCGGGAGGGACGGTCGATTCCCGAGAGGTGCTGGGTGAAGTCTCACCAGATGTGGCTCGCGTCGCGATCCAGCTGCAAGGTGGAGAGACAAATGCTGTGCCCCTCGTCGACCAAGCCTTCGTCTATTCGTCGAGCGACCCGAGCATGTTTGCCTCTGCCGTTGTCGCCTACGACGCTGAGGGGAAGGTTCTGGCAACGAAGGACCTTGGCCCGGCTGCAGCGCCCGCTGGTGGCTAGGGCCAAAAGGCAGAGGGAAGCCGTGGTCGGCTTGGGCGCATGCGCGCTCCAGCGATACTAGGGGTACAGTCCGGGATCCGGGGTGCCGCGGCCGGCGGCTGAGATCACACCCGACGAACCTGATCCGGGTAATTCCGGCGAAGGGAGTAACCAGCTTGGAGAACAAGCGAGGCGGCGCGGAGGCCGGGCTTCGCCCGGCCGGAGCGAACGAGCAAGGGCGTCGCCGCGACGGCGAAGCAGGGGGCTCATGGGGGAACCCTGGGTTCCCCCATGCTCAGCCGAGCTGGGGAATCACGCCCGTTCCGGAGCGGCTGCGCGTGCTCGGGCTCTTCGACACGACCCTGCTCTGGGCCAACCTCTCGATCAGCCTCCTCGTGATCGTCGCAGCCGCCGGGCTCGTGCCGGCGCTCTCCTTCAAGCAGGCCTTGCTCGCGATCCTGATCGGCGCCGTCCTGGGCAACGTCCTGCTCGGCCTCGCCGGGATGATCGGCGCCGACGCTCGCGTGCCCGGGATGGTCGTGCTGCGCGCCCCGCTCGGGCGCCGCGGCTCCTACGTGCCGACCGCGCTCAACGTCGCGCAGAACCTCGGCTGGTCGACCTTCGAGCTGATCATCATCTCGACCGCGGCCGCCGCGCTCTCGCAGCGCGTCTTCGGCTTCGAGGCCCGCTGGGCGTGGGCGCTCCTCTTCGGCGCCGTCTCGATCGGGCTCGGGCTGCTCGGGCCGATCGGCTTCGTCCGCCGCTACCTGCGCAAGTTCGCCGCCTGGGCAGTCGCCGCGTCGATCGTCTACCTCACCTGGTGGGCCTTCGACAAGGCCGACCTGCACCAGCTGTGGCACTCGCGCGGGACCGGCGGCGTCTCGCTCGGCCAGGGGATCGACCTGGTGATGGCCAGCATCCTGTCGTGGACGCCGCTCGCGGCCGACTACACGCGCTTCTCCCGCGACCGGCGCAGCGGGTTCCTCGGCACGGGGATCGGCTACTTCGTCCCGACGCTCTGGTGCTTCGGGCTCGGCGCGGTGCTCGTGCTCGGGAGCGGGTTGAGCGAGCCGGCGCAGATCCCGAGCGCGGTCGCTTCGGGAAGCGCGCTCGCGGTCGTGGCGCTGCTGATGCTGACCGTGGACGAGAGCGACGAGGCCTTCGCCGACATCTACTCGACGGCGGTCTCGGTCCAGAACGTCCTGCCCTGGCTCTCGCAGAAGCTGCTGATCGTGCTCGTCGGCGCAGCCGCGACTGCAGGCGCGGTGGCGATCAGCCTCGGCAACTACCTGACCTTTCTCTACCTGCTCGGCTCGGTGTTCGTGCCGCTGTTTGCGGTCTTGCTCGCGGACTGGCTCCTGCGCGGCGCGCACTACGAGCAAGACGACGTCTTCGAGGCACCCTCGGTCCGGCCCGGGCAGCTGCTCGCATGGTTCGCGGGGTTCGTCTTCTACCAGTGGCTCTCGCCGGTCGGCCCGCACTGGTGGGCGGAGCTCGTCAACCCTTTGAGCCCCGGCCACGCCCGCTTCACCGCCTCCCTGCCGAGCTTCGCGCTGTCGTTCGTGCTGGCCCTCGCCGCCGGGTCGTTAGTCTCGGCACGTGCCGCCGCTCGCGGTCATCGGCAACCTCTCGCGCGACCTCGTTGACGGAGCGCCACCGCGCGTCGGCGGCGCGCCGTACTGGTCGGCCCGCGCGCTGCGCGAGCTGGGCGCGCCGGCGCTGGTCGCGGTCAAGTGCGCCGACCTCGACCGGCGGCTGCTGGCGCCGCCCGTGCTCGTGCTGGGGCTGCCCGTGCTCTGGCTCGCGGCTCGGTCGACGGCCGCCTTCTCGTTCCACTACGTCGGCGACCGGCGGGAGATGACGGTCGACTCGCTCGGCGAGGCCTGGACGCCGGAGGACGTCCGCTTCATCGGCGATGCGCGCTGGGTGCACGTCGGGGCGCTCGCCCGGTCGGACTTCCCCGCCGAGACGATCGCGGAGCTCGCGAAAGGCCGGCGGGTCTCCTTCGACGGGCAGGGCCTCGTCCGCCCGGCACGCACGGGGCCGCTGGAGCTGGACGCGGCCTACGACCCGGAGGTGCTGCGACACGTCTCGATACTCAAGCTGGCCGAGGAGGAGGCGCGTGTCCTCGTCGGCGGGCTCGACGCCGCTGCGCTCGGCTCGCTCGGCGTGCCCGAGGTCGTGGTCACGCTCGGCTCGCAGGGCTCGCTGGTCCTCGCGGAGGGGACGCTGGAGCAAGTCGACGCCGCGCCGGTCGAGGGCGCCGACCCCACCGGAGCCGGCGATGCGTACGCGATCGGCTACCTCGCCTCGCGCGCGGATGGCCAGGCGCCGGGCGCGGCCGCGCGCCGGGCGACGGAGCTCGTGGCGCGGCTCCTGCGCCGGTGAGAGCGCTCGTCCGCACCGTCGACGGCGTCTTCGAGGTCGACCTGGACGAGGAGCAGGTGCTCGGTCTCGTCGACGCGCCGGTCGAGCCTTCGCGTGTCGAGGTCTCGCTGCCGCTCGTCGTGTGCGCGGCGGCGTCCGGCTCGACCGTGATCGCGATCGTCGACCGCCGCCCGCCGCTCGCGGTCTCCAACGACGCGGGCCGAACCTGGCGCGAGGCGGGCGGCGGCCTCCCCCCGGGCCGAGCGCTCGCGATCGCCGAGGACGACCCGGATTACGTCCTGTACGCCGCGCGCAACCGCCTGCACCTGAGCCAAGACGGGGGGCGCTTCTGGCGCTCCCTCGCGCCCGAGCTCCCCGAGATCGAAGGCGTAACCCTCGAGCGAGGCGCGGACCCTCTGTAAGGGACAGGTCCCAGGGACAGTCCCTCGGACCTGTCCGGCAGCGACGAAGACCGCAGAAGAAGCCCTCCACTTGCAGGGAGTCGTCCGGCTCGCATGGCTGCGGCGGCCATGGCCCAGGGACTGTCCCTGGGCCATGGCTCAAAGAGACGACTAGGGCAGACGGAACTCGCCGCGGGCGACTACCACCGCGCTACCGCCGACCTCGACGCGCTCGATCTGCTCGGCGGAACCGTCGGCACGCGCGTGCAGGGTCGAGGGCCGGCCGATCTCGGCGCCCTGCGAGATCTCGACCTCCTCCCCGAAAGCGATCTTGCCGTGGCGCGCGAGGTGCACGGCCAGCGGGCCGGCCGCCGAGCCGGTCGCCGGGTCCTCGGGGATGCCGCCGAGGCCGAACATGCGCGTCTTCCAGCGCGAGCCCGAGCCGGCGAAGCAGTTCACGCCGAGCGCCTCCGGCAGGCCGAGCGGCCCGAGATTCGGACGCAACGCGGCGACCTCGTCCTCCGTGGCGAGCCCGACATAGACGTGCTGTGCGCCGTTGTCGTACTCCTCGACCGGCAGCTCGCTCCGCTCCGCCCCGATTGCGGCGAGCAGCGCGGCTTCGTCGGCAAACGCCTCCCAGGTCGGCACCGGCTGCTCCATCCGGCCGAAGACGATCCGGTTCCCCTCGCGCTCGAGCCGAACCGGAACGATCCCCTTGCCGGTCTCGAGCCGGATCTCGGCAAGCTGCAGCGGCGCCGCGAGCACGAACGCCGTCCCGAGCGTCGGGTGGCCGGCGAACTGCATCTCGATCCCCGGCGTGAAGATCCGGATCCGCGCGTGGCCGCCGGCCTCGGCCGGCAGGACGAACACCGTCTCGGAGAGATTCAGCTCCCGCGCCAGCCGCTGCATCTCCTCCGCCTCGAGCCCGCGCGCGTCGGTGAAGACCGCGACCGGGTTCCCGGCGAGCGGCGTGTCGGTGAAAACGTCGGCGACGACGTAGCGAAATGACCGCACGCCTCGAGCCTACCGAGCCGACTATCCTCCGGGCCGTGCAGCTCTACCTCGTGCGCCACGCCGAGGCCGCGGACGGAGAGCCCGACGAGCTGAGGCCGCTGACGGCCGACGGCCGCCGGGCCGCGCGGACGCTCGGCGAGCGCCTGGCCGCAGAGGGCGTCCACCCCGACGCCGTCCTGACCAGCCCGTTGCTGCGCGCACGCGAGACCGGGGCCGAGCTCGCGCGCCCTGTGGGCCTCGAGCCCGAGCCCGACGAGCGCCTCGCGCCGGGGGCGACCGCCGAGAGCGTCAGGGCCGCTGCCGAGGAGCGCGGAGAGACGGTTGTCGTGATCGGCCACCAGCCCGACTGCGGCCGGATCGCGGCCGAGCTCGCCGGCGGCCCGGAGCCAGCGTTCCCGCCGGCCGCGATGCTCGCCTTCGAGCTCTGACGATGCCGCACGAAGGCTCCAACCTGAACTTCACCCTTCGCCGGATCAGGACGGCCATGCCGGCAAGGCCGCCATGGCCTCTAGCCGGCATCGCAAGCGACGCCTCAGGATGAGCGCCATCTCCGTCCGCGGGCTGCGCAAGGCGTACGGCTCCCTCCAAGCGGTGCGCGAGATCGACTTCGAGGTGCAGACGGGCGAGGTCTTCGGCCTGCTCGGCCCGAACGGCGCCGGCAAGACGACGACCGTCGAGATCCTCGAGGGCTACCGCAAGCGCGACGCAGGGGAGGTCGAGGTGCTCGGCGTCGACCCGGCGCGCGCGGGCGGCGACTGGCGTAACCGGATCGGCGTCGTCCTCCAGTCCTCGTCCATGTACCAGTCGCTGACCGTCACCGAGCACCTGCGGCTGTTCGCGGGCTACTACTCGAAGCCGCGGCCGGTCGACGAGGTGGTCGAGCTGATCGGCCTCACCGAGAAGCGCGACGAGCTGGTGCGCCGCCTTTCAGGCGGCCAGCGCAGGCGCCTCGACCTGGGCCTGGCGCTCGTCGGCGACCCGGAGCTGATCTTCCTCGACGAGCCGACGACCGGCTTCGACCCGCACGCGCGCCGCCAGGCCTGGGAGACCCTGCGCTCGCTCCGCAGCCTCGGCAAGACCATCGTGCTCACCACCCACTACCTCGACGAGGCGGAGCGGCTGGCCGACCGGGTCGCCGTCCTGCGCGAGGGCGAGATCGTCGCCGCCGGCCCGCCGGCCGAGCTCTCCGGCGCCCTCCCGGCGACCGAGATCCGCTACCGGGAGAACGGCCGCGAGGTCGTACTCGAGACCGACGAGCCCACCCGCGTCCTCAACGAGCTGACCTCGAAGGCGCTGGCCGAGAACCGCGAGCTCGAAGGGCTCGTCGTCACGCGGCCGACGCTCGAGGAGGTCTACCTCGAGCTCACCGCCGAGGAGAGCGAGTGAGGCTCTTCCGGCACGAGCTGAAGGGCGAGCTGCTGCTCTACGTGCGCAGCCGTGAGCTCGCGTTCTTCACCTTCATGTTCCCGATCATCTTCTTCATCCTGCTCGGCTCGACCTACGGGAACGACCGCATCAAGAGCGAGGGCAACGTGCGCGGCGCGAACTACCTCGAGGCCGGCATGATCGGCTACGGCGCGATCTCGATCGCCTTCGCCGGCCTGGCGATCGTGCTCGTGATCCGTCGCGAGAGCGGGGTGCTCAAGCGCCTGCGGGCGACCCCTCTGCCGGCACCCGCCTACATCGCGGCGCTGCTCTCGTCCTTCCTCGCCGCCTTCCTCGTGGAGGTGGTCGTGCTCATCGTGCTCGGCCGGGTGCTCTTCGGAATCGGCTGGCCGGACCGGATCGGCTCGCTTGTCCTGGTCCTGCTGCTCGGCGCGGTCGCGTTCGCCGGGCTCGGGATCGGCCTGACCGCGCTGATCCACAGCGCCGAGGGCGCCTCGGCGGTCGTGAACGCGATCTATCTCCCCGCCGCCTTCCTCGCCGGCGCGTTCTTCTCGCCGCACTCGTTCCCAGCCGTCCTGCGCTGGATCGCGGCCATGCTGCCGCTGACCTACTTCATCCGGATCGTCCGCGGCGTGATGCTGCACGGCCAGGAGATCTGGATGTTTCCCGGCTCGATCGCGGTGATCGCCGCCTGGGGCCTGCTCGGCGTCGTCCTGGCGATCCGCGGCTTCCGCTGGGAGCCGGTCGAGGGTTGAGATCTAGCCGTCGCCCGGATCTCCGGAGCGGACGCCGACCGCCAGCGCCAGGAGCCGGTCGAGCGCGAGCAGCGCCAGGCCGACGCTGAGCACCGCGACCGTCTTGTGCGAATGCTTCTCGTTCAATCCGGCGCCGAAGAGGAACAGCACGGTCGCGCAGAGCAGCAGCACCGCCCGGACCGCCCGCAGGTCAATGTTCATCTCGCCTCCCTCTAGACCAGGTCAAGCACCAGTATCTCGTCAGAACCAGCGCGCGCGCCGCGTCGACGCGAACTCGACCTTGTCCGCGGCGAGCTCCGGTGACGGCCCCACGAGCCGCGCCGTCGGCTCCGGCCCACCGAAGAAGTTGGCCTCGACCCTGCCGACCGCGCCGCCGCCGAACTCGAGGTAGCACATGCCCGCGCCCTCGTACGGCTGCTTCAGCTCCTCGCCGTGAAGGCGCGCGGCGATGTCCTCGGCCACGACCCGGGCAGCGGCCTCCGCGAACACACCGGCCTTTGCCATCGGCAGGGCGGCGACGTCGCCGACGGCATAGACGTCGGGGAAGCGGGTCGCGAGATTGGCCCTCTCGACCGGCACCCAGCCGTTGTCTGCGAGCCCGGAGCGCAGAACCACCTGCGGTGCCCGGTGGACGGGGATCCCGACGAACAGGTCGTAGGGAATGCTCTCGCCATCGGCCAGATGCGCCTCGTTTTCCCGCGTGTCGAGCTCCGCGATGTGCCGATTCGGGAGGTACTCGATATCGCGCTCGGCCAAAGCGTCGAGGAAGCTCCGGGAGAGCTCCTTGGTGATCGGAACCGGAGCCGCCATCGGCCCGGCGACGCGAATCTCGACCGCATCCCTGAGACCGCGCTCGACGAAGTGGTCGTGGAGCAGGAGCGCTCCCTCGAACGGCGCAGGCGGGCACTTGAACGGATGGCCCAGGATCCCGATCAGGATCCGCCCGGAGTCGACGTCTGCGAGCACGTCGCGCATGCGCTCCGCTCCCGCCACCGAGTAGTACTCGACACCGCCCTCCTCGAAGCCGGGCGTGGCCGCGAAGTCATACGCCGCCCCGAGCGCGACGACGAGGATGTCGGCGTCGTACGAGCCCGCGTCCGTCGTCACGTGCCGCGTGACCGGGTCGATCGCGGTCACGCGCTCCTGCCGGAACTCGACGCCGTCCTTGGAGATCTCCGAGTAGGGCAGCATCACGTCCGCCTTCGGCTTGCGGCCGAAGAGGACGTCGAGCTTCGAGAAGCCGAAGGTGAACGAGTCGTTCCGGTCGATCAGCGTCGTGCGAACCTCGCCGGCGAGCGACTCCGAGAGCCGCGTCGCGAGCTCCAGGCCCGCGAACCCCGCACCGAGGATGACGACGTGCTTCACGAGCGTCCCTCGACCTGGCGGTCCCAGTCGGCCTGGTCGTAATGGCCGAGCGACGACGCGATCAGGCCGTCGTCACCGATTGTCCACTCCTCGTACCCGCTGATCCGCACCGGCCGGCCTGTCCCGCCTGGGCCGGTGTTCGTCCCGGTCAGCGTCCAGTGGTACTCGGCTGTCCCGCCCCCGATGCGGAGCTCGTCCAGCTCGACCCGCATGTCGGGGAAGGCGACCATGAACTCGCGGGCCGCGTTGGTGATCGCTGCTCGCCCGGCCGCCGGCGTTCCATCGTTGATCGTGAGCGAGCCCTCGGGCGCATAGTGCCTTGCGACCCGAGCGGGATCGCCGCTGCACCAGGCCTCGGTGTAGCGGCGCGCGAAGTCGCGCAGCTCAGCCCGCCCGGGCGCCATCGTCCTGTTAGCTCGTCTGCTGGTTGTGAACCGGGAATTCCGTCTGTTCCGGCATGGCTTGAAAGCCGCCTTCGATGCCTGCGGACATGGTCGGCATCAGCGTCTCGTCCCGGAAGCGCTCCCAGCTCTCCTGCGAATCGTGAATCGCGACGATCGTCCAGCCGTCAGCCGACGGCCCGGCCGCGTGGAAAAGCTGCCCCTCCGGCAGGCTCCCGTCACTCGGATGCACGGCCGCGATCGATGCCTCGTACTGCTCCTGTGTCCCGCCGGGAAACCGATGTACGACGGCGTACGCCATCTGGTGCTCCTTTCGTCGATGCGCTCTCCCTGCCGCAACTCAGGCAACTATCTCAGCCGCGGAGGTTCGAGAGCGCGATGCACCGTTACGGTGACCACATGGGATTGGCCTAGGACGAGAACGCCGGCGCGTACTCGAACCGTCCTGCGATGGATGGCGTGTACGCGCTAAGAGGGCGCGCCTGGAAGGCATCTCCCCAATCTGGCTCCGGAGCTGTCACGCCGATTCCCTCGGCCGGACGGAAACCGAACCGGCTGTAGTACTGCGGCGAGCCGAGCAGGACGATCAGCGGCACGCCATCGGCGTCGGCAGCGGCGAGAAGCGCATCCATCAGGGCACTCCCGATGCCGGCACCTTGATGATCCGGAAGGACGCCGATCGGCCCCACGGCAACCACTGGGTCGGCGGCGACGGTCGCCCGGCTCGCCGTGACGTGGCCGACCACCCCGCCGTCGGTCAGTGCCGTGAACGAGAGCTCGGGAATGGCGTCGCCCGCCTCCCACAGCGCCTCGAACAGACCGACCTCGGGTGGGACAGAACCAGGGCTCTGCGGCGGCCGAAACCGCGGCCGCCGAAAAGCCTCCGCGTAGACGTGCCGAATCGCCTCGCAATCGTCGGACTGCTGCTCCCTGACGATCACCGGCTCATCCTCGCATCACGTGCAGTCCTTCGCCTGTGCCACCACCCGCCGAGGATGACATTGAGTGCGGGAATGTCACCCGAGCAGCGGCCTTGACCGCTTGTGGCCGGTGGGGATCGAATGTACAAGTTGGGTGTGACACGTACGCCTGCGAGGTGGCTGCCCATTTCTGCGCTGGCAGTCTGTTTCTCATCGGTCCTCCTCGTCCCGTTCGCGCTCGGTGCAACGCGGCTACCCACGCTTCTCGCGGACGGGCCGCACGGCCAGCTCACGTGGCAAGTTCGGCCCGCCCACATCGTCTACACCGGCGATGGCTCCGGCGTGCTCGGCGGCTCCGACGGGACGGGCGCCGCGCACCCCGGACATCTGAAGTGGGCGAGTTGGACGCGGA
>Ga0335077_10008238_pt1 | contig 12929 bp, 12 predicted proteins | sample Lox_Sample_31_FD_207151 | JGI IMG/M metagenome (GOLD analysis project Ga0335077, IMG submission 207151) | Soil microbial communities from Loxahatchee National Wildlife Refuge, Florida, United States - Lox_Sample_3.1 | ecosystem: Environmental > Terrestrial > Soil > Wetlands | place: USA... | reverse complement strand
GGCGTCATCGACCTCGCCGGGGTGAGGGTGCGAGACCTCCCGAACGGGCTGCGGGTCCGGGTGCTCTCGGAACCCACCGCCCCGACGGTCAGCTACTACACCTTCTTCCAGGTGGGGTCTCGCAACGAACGGCTGGGGTTGACCGGGATGAGCCACCTGTTCGAGCACATGATGTTCAACGGGGCGGCGCGCTACGGGCCGAAGGAGTTCGATCGGGTGCTGGAGGCCCGTGGAGGGCACTCCAATGCCTACACCTCCAATGACCTCACCGCCTATTACGAGGACTTCGCGGCCGAGGCGCTGGAGACGGTGCTCGACCTGGAATCCGACCGGATGCGCTCGCTCCGGCTCACCGCCGAGTCGCTCGAGTCGGAGCGCGAGGTGGTGAAGGAGGAGCGGCGCCTGCGGACCGACAACTCGGTGTTCGGGCTCATGGAAGAGCAGCTCGAGGCCCTGGTGTTCCTGGCACACCCGTACAGGTGGCCGGTGATCGGCTGGATGGACGACATCCAGCGCATCACCCGGGACGACTGCGAGGCCTTCTTCCGGACCTACTACGCGCCGAGCAACGCGGCCATCTACTGCGTGGGCGACGTCGAGGCGGAGAGAACCCTGGACCTTGTCGAAGAGGCCTATGGGGACATTCCCCGGGGGCCCGCGCCCGGGCCGGTGGCCGAGGGAGAGCCTCCCCAGCGCGGTGAGCGGCGGGCCCGGGTCCGCTACCCGGCGCAGGCGCCCGTGCTCCTCGCGGGGTGGCGTGGGCCGGCGGCCCGGAGCCCCGACGCGGCGGTGCTCGACGTGGCGCAGGTCTGCCTCGGAGTGGGCGAGGCCTCCCGCCTGAGAAAGCGGATGGTCCACGAGGAGGAGCTGGCGGCCTCGATCACCATCTCCTGGGGCTGGCGGATCGATCCGGGCATCTTCCTCGTCTTCGCGGAGCTTGCCCCCGGCCTCGCCCCGGGCCGGGCCGAGGAGGTGCTCTTCGAGGAGTTCGACCGGGTGGCGAGAAGCGGGGTCTCGTCGAAGGAGGTGGCCCGTGCTCGGGCCCTCCTTCGCAGCTCGGTCCTGCACGAGTTGGGCACGCACCACGGGGTCGCTCACGCGCTCGGTCAGGCCGAGGCCCTGCTGGGAGACTGGCGGGAGGCGGGGAGGGCGCTCGAGCAGTACGAACAGGTGACCCCCGCGGACGTGCAGAGGGTGGCGAGGCAGTACCTCCGGCCGGGCGGGCGCTGCGTGGTCGAACTCGTGCCCGACCGGGCGCGGCGGGGAGGGCGCCGTTGAGCACGCCCATCCGGTTGCCGCCCATTCAGCGGGAGCGTTTTGGGAACGGCCTGGAAGTGGTGGTGGCGTCCCGGAAGGGCGTCCCCCTCGCCGCGGCGCGCCTGGTCTTCCGGGGGGGATCGTCGCTGGAACCGGCCGACCGGGCCGGACTGGCACATCTCGTCGCCCTCTCGGCGCGCCGCGGTACGAAACGGCACTCCGGCGAGGAGCTCGACCTCCTCGTCGAGTCGCTCGGGGCGGATCTCGGGGCCGGCGTCGACGAGGACGCGGCCACCTTCGGGCTCTCCGCACCGGTCGAAGCGCTGCCGCGCTGCCTGGAGGTCCTGGGCGAGGTGGCGACGGCTCCGACCTTCCCGGCACGCGAAGTGGCGCGGCTCAGGCGGCGCGAGGTGGCCTCGATCGCGCACGATCTCGACGAACCCGCGGTTCTCGCCGACCGGGCCCTCCTGGAAGCGGCTTTCGGCGATCATCCGTACGGCCACCCGCCGGAGGGACGGGCGCGCGACCTCCTGCGGGTCCGTCGGGCCGAGGTCCTCGACCACCACGGGCGTCACTGTCGGCCCGCGGCGGCGATCCTCCTCGTGGTCGGGCCGGTCCCGGTCCCGGACGTCTTGGCCTTGGTCGTGCGGCGCTTCGCGGGGTGGGCCGGCAGAGGCGGCCCGGTGCCGGAGGTTCCGGCCCCCGCCCCGCCGCGGCCCCAGGTCGTGGTGGTGGACCGGCCTGACCTGAGCCAGGCCCAGGTGCGGATCGCGAGCGCCGGGTTCGGGCGCCGCAGCCCCGAGTACCACGCCGGGATGGTGGCGAGCGCGGTCCTGGGCGGTGGGTTCACCTCGCGCCTCATGGAGGCCATCCGGGTGAACCGCGGGCTCTCCTACGGCGTCCGTAGCCGCTTTGCCACGAGCGCCTCCGGCGGGCTCTTCACCATCTCGAGCTTCACCAAGGTCGAGTCCACCTCCGATCTCGTAGAGGTGGCGCTGGAGGAGGCGGCACGCTTCGCAGACGCCGGTCCGACCGCCGAAGAGCTGGAACGGATGCAGGGCTACCTGTGCGGCCTGTTCCCCCTTTCGCTCGAGACCCACGACCAGATCGCGGATCGCCTCGCCGACCTGGCGCTGTACCGTCTCTCCGACGACGAGGTCACCGGATTCCGCGAAAAGGTCCGGGCGGTCACCCGCGACGACTGCCGAGCGGTCGCGCAGCGCTACTTCCCGGGGGCGAGGCCGCTCGTGGTCGTGGTCGGCCCCGCGGGCAAGATCGCCGGGGCGCTCCGTCGGTTCGGGGACGTCCGGGTCGTGCCGGTGCGGAAGGTCAAGTGACCGGGACAGGGCTCGTGCCCGTCCTTCTCGAGGACGAGCACCTGCTCGCGGTCGACAAGCCGGCAGGGCGGCTCGTGATCCCCGGAAGGAACGGGGACGAGCTGAGCCTGGTCGAGGAGCTCCGGGCGATCCACGGCCGGCTCTGGGTCGTGCACCGGCTCGATCGCGGCACCACCGGGGTGCTCCTGTTCGCCCGCTCGACCGAGGCTCACCGGGCCCTGAACCTGGCCTTCGACCGGGGCGAGCCCCGCAAGCGATATCTCGCCCTGGTTTGGGGTACGCCGCCGCCGAGGTTCCGGGTGGAGCTCGCCCTGGCAAAGGCGCGCCGGGGTCTCATGCGAGCGGCGCGCGCGGGCGATCCCCGCGGCAAGCCCTCGGCCACGAGCTTTGAGCGGGTGGAGACCTTCCCACCGCGGCCGTGGGCGGGTCGGGAGATGGCGCTCCTCGAGGCCTTCCCGGAGACGGGTCGGACCCACCAGATCCGCGTCCATCTCGCCCACGCCGGCCACCCTTTGGTGGTCGATCCCGATTACGGCTTCGCGGGGCCGCTCCTCGGGCCCGAGGGCCGGAGGCTGCTCGTGCGCACGCCGCTCCACGCGGAGCGCCTCGAGCTATTCCATCCCGCGAGCGGCGTGCGGCTTACGCTTCTTGCCCCGCTACCGGCCGACATCGCCGGCGCGGTGGCCGCGCTCCGGGCCGAAACCTGAGGGGGCGGCCCGCGGTCGGGTGGGAGCCCTACGGGCGGCCGGGCGACCCCTCGGTCTCCGCGGCCGGCCTTTGGCTCGGCTCGGGTTCGGTGGCGTCACCCGGGGCGGGAGCCGGAGGCTCGCCGAGCTCCGCGGCCAGGGTATTGACGAGCGTCGCGCCCTCGAACTGCTGCCGGGCGAGGGCCAGGATCTGGAGGGCCTCGTCCTTCCGGTTATTCCGGACGAGGTACCGGGCCTTCTCGATGAGCTTCGATACCGAGACCTCTTTCTCCGAGGTGTCGAGCCGGTCGGTCAGCACCCAGGCGTCCTGGGCCCCGGACACGTTGACCTCGCTGAAGGGAGGCCGTGCCCGGACCACGAGGACGAGCGTCCCGGGCTCGACCTTCCGCCGGGCGTTGGCCGCGAGGAGGTCGGGGCGATCGAAGATGTCCGCGGGGGCGAGGACGGTGGCCTCGGTCACCCCCTCCACCTCGAGGAGGGAGCTCCGCTTGATCCAGCCCTCGCTGTCGTCGGAGGAGCGGACCCGCGCCCAGTCCTGGCGCGTCTCCAGGACTCCCACCCTCTCTCCCCGCTGGAGGGTGGCGAGGTAGTTCGGGACGTCCTTGGTCCCCGGCTTGCCGGGGATCCGGGCGGCCTCGGTCGGCTCGCGGCGCAGTACCGCCAGCGCGTTCACGTAGGCGGTGGGACCCCGGGGCGTCGGGGCGGGGGCCTCGGCGCTCGGTCCCGCCGGGGCCGCGGGGGCGGAAGGAGGTGGCGGGGAGCGGCTGCATCCGCCGAGGGCGACCGCGAGGGCTGCCAGGGCTTCAAGCGAACGCATGCGATCCTCGTGGCCCCGAACGTACCGGAAGGAGGACCCACTGGGAAGCACCCGGGGTGCGTGCGGCGGGGGGGCTGTCCCTCACCCTCTTCCATGGACGAGGACCTTCACGTCTCCCCGGAACGTGATCTCGACCTTGTCGCCGTCGCGCAGGCTCGACACGAAGCCGCGGCCGAAGACGGTGTGGTCGACGACGTCGTCGAGCGCGAACCTCTTTTGCGGCGAGTAGGGCTGGGCGGCGCCCACGTTCCTCTTGGCGAGGAGTTCGTCGAAGCCCGTCACGCCGGACCGCTCCCGGGCCTCCTTGCCCGACCGCGGCGGATCGATTTGAGGGCGGGCGCCTGACCGCCCCGGGGGCGGACGGTGTCGGTGGACGGAGTGGCAGGTGTTGCACTCCACCTTGACCGGCCGGCCCGCCAAGAGCGCGTGGATGGTGTGGGCGAGCACGAGCTCGCAACGGGTGCAGTACGAATCGACCTCGCCGCCGACCTTGAGCATGGGGGCGGGAGTATACCGATCCCGCGGCCGGGGTGCTGCCCGCCCGAGGCGGCGGAAACGGGCAGCGGCTCGGCCTCCGTGCGAGAATGCCCCCATGAGGAAGATCCGGGCGGCCCTGGAAGACTTCGGCCAGATGATGTTCTTCGCCGTCGAGGTGGTGGCCTGGGCGTTTCGCCCCCCCTTTCGGCCCGACCAGCTCCTGGCCCAGATGGCCTTCATCGGCGCCGGTTCGGCGTTCATCGTGGGCGTGACCGGAACCTTCGCCGGCATGGTGTTCGGGCTGCAGATGAACTACGCCATGAAGCAGTTCGCGGCGGAGGGCTACGTGGGCGGCTCGACGGCCTTCGCGCTGACCCGGGAGCTATCGCCCGTCTTCACCGCGCTCATGGTCACCGGCCGCTCGGGAAGCGCCATCGCCACCGAGCTCGGAACGATGCGCGTGACCGAGCAGCTCGACGCCATGGAGAGCATGGCGGTTTCGCCCATCCAATACCTGGTCGTTCCCCGGGTGCTCGCCTCGCTCGTCATGTTCCCGGTCCTGACCATGCTCTTCAACGCGCTGGGCTACGGGGGCGCGTACCTCATGGGCGTGTACGTGGCCAAGATCCCCGAGGGGCCGTTCATCGAGCACACCCGACAGTTCGTGGGGCTCGACGACATCTTCCACGGCCTCGGCAAGGCGGTGGTGTTCGGCGCCCTGGTGGCCATCATCACCACCTGGCGGGGCTACTCGGCCCGGGGGGGCGCCCGGGGCGTGGGCGAGGGCACCACGCGGGCGGTGGTGGCGAGCTCGATCGCCATCCTGCTCGCCGACTATGCCGCGACCGTCATCTTCGTGGGGGCCTGACCGGTGATCGAGGTGAAGGATCTCTGGAAGTCCTTCGGCGACAACCACGTGCTGAAGGGCGTGTCCCTCTCGATCGCGGAACGGGAGACGTTCGTCGTCTTGGGCAGCTCGGGCTCGGGCAAGACCGTGCTCATGAAGCACGTGATCGGCCTGCTCAAGCCCGACAGCGGGACGGTGCTCGTGGACGGGGTGGAGATGTCGGCGCTCTCCGGGAAGGAGCTCACCGAGGCGCGGCAGCGATTCGGGATGGTGTTTCAGGGGGCCGCGCTCTTCGACTCCATGACCGTCCTCGAGAACGTGGCCTTCCCGCTGCGCGAGCGGAGGGGACGGCGGATGCCGGCCGGGGAGATCCGGCAACGGGTGGTGGAGAAGCTCTCGGTGGTGGACCTGGGGGAGGAGGTCCTGGAGCGCTGGCCGTCCGAGCTCTCGGGCGGCATGCGGAAGCGGGTGGCCCTGGCCCGGGCGCTGGTCTCCGAACCGCGCATCGTGCTCTACGACGAGCCAACCACCGGGCTCGATCCCATCACCACGGAGTACGTCGACGAGATGATCGTCCATGCCCGGGAACGGCTGGGGATCACCAGCATGGTGATCTCGCACGACATCGCCAGCGCTTTCCGGGTAGCCGATCGCGTCGGCGTACTCTACGATGGCCACCTCGCGGCGGTGGGGACGCCGCTGGAAGTTCGGGCTAGTCCCGATCCCTTCGTACAACGGTTCCTGTCCACGTGGTTCGCCAAGCAGTGATGATGGGAGACGAACGGTGAAGCCGGCCGTGAACAAGGCCCTGGCGGTAGGGCTCCTGGTGGCGGTGACCGGGACGGCCTTTCTGGTGGCCTTCACCTTCTTCAAGAAGGGGGGGTACGCCAAGTCGGAGAGCTACCGCGTGTTCGCGCGCTTCTCCGACGCCACCGGGCTCACCTGGAAGAGCCGGGTGCAGATCGCCGGCATCCAGATCGGCGAGGTGGAGGGCATCTCCCTGGAGGGGGCGAAGGCCCTCCTCAAGATCCGCATCAAGAACGAGGTGGAACTCCACGATGACGCTTGCCTCTACAAGACGTTCCCCTCCGCGCTCCTTCCCGATGCCTTGCTCGAGGTCGCGCCCGGCTCTGCCGACCATCCGGCGTTGAAGTCGCTCCCCGAGGACCGCCGGGAGATCACCTGCATCCGCGAGGCGACCAGCGTGCAGCAACTCCTCGACGTGCTCTCCCGGATCGCCTCCGACGTACAGGTGGTGACGGGCGATCTGGCCCAGACCGTCCGGGGGAATCAGGGCAGTCTCCGCAACGTCATCGAGAACCTGGCCGCCACGACCGCCAATCTGCGGCGGCTCATGGAGGAGAACGACCAGAACGTGTCGCAGATCCTTCGCAACACCCGGGACTTCACCGGCGACCTGCGCGACATCTCCGGACGCGACAAGGAACGGATCCACGACATCCTCGTGAACGTGGAAGAGCTCACCGCCCAGTTGCGGACCACGGCGGCGAGCCTCCAGGGGATCATGGTGGGAAAGCCAGGGGCCGCCGGGCAGCCCGGGGGCCTAGCCGCACCGCCGCCGAGCGTGCCCGAGGCCGGCCCGGAAACGCCGGCTCCCCCCGAGGCGAAGGGCGTGCAGCAGGCGGTGGAGAAGCTGAACGACAGCCTGGCCAAGCTCGACGACATCCTGGGCAAGGTCCAAGAGGGAAAGAGCGCCGCCGGCCGGCTCCTCGTGGACGAGAGGATGGGGCGACAGCTCGGGGACACGGTGGCGGGCCTGGCCGAGAACTATGACCGCGTCAACCGGATGCAGATCCAGCTCCATCTCCGCTCCGAATGGCTCCTCAACCAGAGCGTCGCCGAGGGGCGACCCGGCGCCAAGGTCTACTTCGGCGTGAGGCTCATCCCGCGCCCGGACAAGTACTACGAGCTCGAACTGGTGAGCGACCCGCGAGGGGTCAACACCGTCGTCTCCCAGACGCAGACCACCAGCATCAACGGCGGCCCGCCCAGCACCGCCGTGACGAACACGGTCACGAACCAGCAGACCCTGGCCTTCTCGCTAGAGATGGCCAAGCGGTACGGGATCCTCACCGTGCGGGGCGGGATCATCGAGAGCTCGGGAGGGGTGGGTGCCGACCTGCACCTGCTCCACGAGACCCTGAGGCTCTCGCTCAACATCTTCCAGTTCAACCGGCCCGGGAACAAGGCCTTCCCCCGCGCCAAGCTCTGGGCGGACTACATCTTCCTGCAGCACCTCTACGCCACTTCCGGTGTGGACGATTTCTTGAACCGGTGGAGCGGCAGCAGCGCCCTGCACCCCTTCAGCCTCGGGACCGACGTCTTCTTCGGGGTGGGGATCGAGTTCACGGACGACGACCTCAAGACCCTGTTCGTCTCGGGAGCGGCGTCGGCGGCTTCGAGTGCGACCCGGTGAGGTGCTCGCAGGGGAGGACCCGGTTCTTTGCCGGGGAAGGGAGGGGGGTGCCTAGCGAACCCTCCGCGCCTCCTCTGGCTCCCACCCCCACGGGGTTCGTGGATATGATGGGTGACGGATGAGCCGCTGGATTCAGTTCGCGTTCCTCGCCGTGGCGACGGTGGTGGTCGCGGAGCTCCTCGTGCGGGACCGGGAGCCGGCGCCCTCTACCCCCGTCTCGCAGGACGTCGCCGCTCTCACCGCACCCCCCGCCCCGGAGCTTTCGCTCAAGACCCTGGCCGGCTCCCCGGTGGACCTGAAGGGCCTACGGGGCAAGGTCGTGGTGGTGAACTTCTGGGCGACCTGGTGCGGCCCCTGTCGCGAGGAGTTGCCCGAGCTCGCCGAGGTGTGGCGCTCGCGTCACGATCGGTGCTTCGAGCTCCTCGGGGTGGCTGGCCTCTCCGGCCGCGAAGACGTCGAGCACATGTCGAGGAGCATCCCCTATCCGGTGCTCTTCGACGAGCACGCCGACGCCGTCGACGCCTGGTCGGTCCACGCCTTCCCGAACACGTTTTTGCTCGATACTGAAGGGCGGGTGCGCCAGGTCTTCCGGGGCGCGGTCCGGAAGGAGGAGCTCGCGAGGGCGGTCGACCCGCTCCTCCCGCACGCCTGCCCTGGGGGAAGCGGCTGAACGGGCCCGGCCCGGTCTTGAAGGAAGGCCGTGCATCCCCCGGGGGGAATGCAGTAGATCCACCCCGGTGCCCCCGTTCTCCCTCTGTCCGATCTGCAACCGCCCGGCGTCACCGCGGCCGAGCAACCGATTCTACCCGTTCTGCTCCGAGCGCTGCCGGCTCATCGATCTCTCCAAGTGGCTGGGGGAGGAGTACCGGATCGCCGGGGAGCGAACGGGCGAGGGCGAGGGCAGCTCCGGACCCCGGGAGGAGGAAGACGACGACGCATGAGACCCCTGCTCGTGCTCTCGCGCTCTCTCCCGGGGCTGGACCCGGCCGAGCTCTCGAGCGAGTTCGAGGTGCGCACCCTGCCGCCGGGAGCGGACCGCGAGGAGCTCCTCGTTGGGGTGGCCGAGGCCCAAGTGGTGATCCTCTCTTACTTGGACGCGGTGGACGACGCCTTCCTCTCGGCGGCGCGGCGCCTTCGGCACGTGGCCTCCTACGGCGTGGGCGTGAACCACATCGATCTCGAGGCATGTCGTCGACGCGGGGTGATCGTGACGAACACGCCAGGCGTTCTCACCGATGCCACCGCGGATCACGCGATGGCCCTCCTTTTGGCCGCCGCGCGGCGAGTGGCGGAGGGCGACCGGATCGTCCGCGCCGGAGGCTGGACCCAGGTGGATCCGGGCTTCTTGCTCGGCGCTCACGTGACCGGAAAGGTGCTCGGCATCGTTGGGTTCGGACGGATCGGCCAGGCCCTGGCCCGGCGGGCCGCCGGGTTTCAGATGCGCATCCTGTACTCCGCCCCCCGCGAGGTGGCGTTTCCGGGGGCGCACCGGGTCTCGCTTCCGGAGCTTCTCTCGGGCAGCGATTTCGTCTCGCTGAACGTCCCCCTCACCCCTGCGACGGAGAACCTGCTGTCCCGGGAGCGGATCGCCCTCATGCGGCCCGGGGCGATCCTCGTCAACACCGCCCGGGGAGAGGTGGTGGACGACGATGCTCTGGCCGATGCGCTCCGCACCGGTCGAGTGGCGGCGGCGGGCCTGGACGTCTTCCGCGGGGAGCCGCGGGTGCCCGCGCGTTACCTGGAGCTTTCGAACGTGGTCTTGACGCCCCACATCGGATCGGGCTCGGCCGAGACCCGGGCGGCCATGTCGCGGCTCGTGGCGGACGACGTGCTCCGGGTGGTCCGGGGCGAGGCTCCGCGCCACCCGGTCTGACGCCCGGAGCGCGCCCTCGCGGCGCCCGCTTGTCCGTGGTAGAAGCCCTGGGGCCGCGATGGGACTCGTGGACCTTCACGACCACCTGCTCTGGGGCATCGATGACGGCTGCGAGACGCCCGAGCAGACGCTGGAAGCGGCGCGACTGCTCTCGTCGCTTGGCTTCGACGAGGTGGCCCCGAGCCCGCACGCGGTGCCGGAGTTGCCCAGCCGCGACCCGGCCCTATGCGAGGTGCGCCGGGGAGAGGTGGCGGCCCTCCTTTCCGGCGAGGGGATGGTCATGGCCGTCCACCCAAACGCCGAGAACAAACTGGACGAGGACTTCCTCGCTCGGGCGAGCGACCCCAAGCTGCGACGGGGGATCGGTTCCGTCGCCCGATGGGTCCTGGTGGAGACGCCTTTCGAGGCCCACCTGCCCGCGTTGCCCGAGCTCGTCTTCCGGCTCCGCCGCAAGGGCGTCCATCCGCTCTTCGCTCACCCCGAGCGTTGCCTGGAGTTCGAGCGGCCGGGTCGGGCGGAGGAGGTGGTGCGCCTCGGCGGGGCGCACCAGCTCAACCTGGGAGCGCTGGTCGGCCTCTACGGCCGTCTGGCAAAGAAGCAGGCCGAGCGCTTCGTGGCCAAAGGGTTGTACGCTGTGGCGGCGACGGACCTCCACCAGCCCGAGGAAGCCCGGCGCTGGCTGGAGGGGGGGATGCGGGCGCTGGAGAAGCGGGTGGGTGTGGCCGGCGTGAGGCAGCTGTGCGCGGACAATCCGAGGCGGATCCTTCGGGGGGAAGAACTCTAGTGAAGGGGAGGCTCTTCCAGGCCGTAGTGGGGTTGGGGGTGTCGGGGGTAGCCCTGTGGCTCACCCTGCGCGGCAAGGACCTGGGCGAGGTCTGGCTCGCCATGCGGCAGGCCGACTACCGCTTCCTCCTGCTCTACCTGCCCTTCTGGGCGGCGATCCATCTCTCCCGCACCTGGCGGTGGGGGATCCTCTTGGAACCGGTGGCGAAGGTCCCGTTCGGCAAGCTCAACGCCGCCTCGGCGGTGGGGTGGATGGCGCTCACCATTCTGCCCTTCCGGCTCGGCGAGTTCGCCCGGCCGTACCTCATCGCCGACCGCACCAAGGTCCGGGTGGCCGCGGCGCTCTCGTCGGTGGTGGTGGAGCGCGTCGTCGACGGGCTCTTCACCGCGCTGTTACTCATGGCCTGCCTCCTCGGCGTCCCGTCGGGATCGCCGGGGGTGGGGGTCGTCAGGGTGGCGGGAGCGGTGATGGGGTCGTTATTCCTGGCTGCCCTGGTGTTCCTCGTCGGCGCTTATCGGAACCGTGGGGCGGCCATCAAGGTCCTCGAGCGCTGTCTCGGCCCCGTGTCTCCCCGGCTCGCCCAACGGGCCGCCGGGATGCTAGAGGCCTTCATCCACGGGCTCCGGATCGTCCCTTCGCGCACCAAGCTGGCGCTCTTCTTTGCGCTGACGGTGACGTACTGGGGGTTCAACGGATGGGGGATGCAGGTGCTGGCACAAGGGTTCGGGCTACAGATGAACTTCTTGCAGACGACGACGGTCCTCGGCGTCCTCGTCATCGGGGTGATGATCCCTGCGGGTCCGGGGATGGTGGGCACGTTTCAGGGTGCCATCCTCCTCGCGCTCGGATTGTTCTTCCCAGCTGCCGCGGTAGCCCGGGAAGGGACCGCCTATGCGAACGTGCTCTGGGCGGTGCAACTCGGCCTGCAGGTCGGGTTGGGCCTCGTCTACCTGTTCTCCCGCCACATCCGCCTGGGCCAGGTTCTGTCCGCGTCCGGGGAGGTGGCCGACGAGTTGGTGGTGGAGGCGGACGAGGAAGCGGCAGCGACGGGTGGCGGCAAGGGGTTCCCCGCGGAACACCGGTAAGCGCCCGGCGTCGTCACGGTGCGGTGGATGCAGGTGTTCTCGGTCTCAGCCGACTAAGCTCGAGTGTCTCGTCCGGTCCCACTCGTCCTGGTTCGCGTTCCGATCGCGGCGGGGGCTGCCCCGCCTCCTCGAGGTGAGGCGCTCGAGCGACCTCACATGTCCTCCTCGAGCCAGAGTTGGAGTGCCTCGCGGATTCGCTCGGCGGCGCCGGGCCTGGGCGACGGGGTGGGCCGTGCACCGGGTTCCGGGTCGGGAAGGTGGGTGTTTAGGGGGAGCGATCGCAGCGGTGCATCGAGGGTCCTCGAACTAGTCGCCACCGCTGGTCGCGCCCGCCGCATGCGAAACCCTCCGATATCGGGATCTTCGTATCACTGGATCGGCCGGGGTCAAGAAACGGCCACGACTGCCGTCGACAGCGATGTCGCACTCGGTCTCCCGCCTTGACGGGTCCGCCCAAGGCGCCTATAACCCCGCGTTCTCGAAGGGGACGGCCCTTTGGCACCCCGGGCAAGACCTGGTGAGGTAGCTCAGTCGGCTAGAGCGAGGGTCTCATAATCCCTAGGGCGGCGGTTCGATTCCGCCCCTCACCACATAGCGGAAAACACAGGAGAAAGTGGCAAGTAAGCGACCCTCTCTTTTCTTCCGAAAATGATCTCGTTACGCTGCCGTTACGACGGGAGGCCCTCATGGGTCCAGCGACGAGAACCGATCGGACGGAGCGTGGAGGGTGGGGCGAGCGGTGGGAGCACGGCCGCGTCCACCTCGACGCGGGCGGTGAGCCGACCTACCTCATCGAGGCGCGTCGGGAGGGGCGCTACTTCCTGCGCTCGACCGGCACCCACACCGAGCGCGACGCGCTCGCCGAGTGGACGCGCTTCCTCGACGACCCCGCGGCCTACGTGTCGAGGCCGCGCCGGAAGGCGGCAGCGGCGGCGGGGAAGGAAGGGAGCGACCCCACCGCCATCGCCCTCGACGACGTGCTCGTGAACGAGTACATGGCCTGGTGCGCCGAGGAGGGGCAGTCGAAGGCGTGGCGCTCGAAGAAGCGCGGCTTCCTCGCGTGGTGGGTGAGGAAGCTCTACAAGCGGAACCTCCGCGGGCTCGACAAGCGGGTGATCCTCGCCTGCGTGCCGAAGGGGCGCACGAAGTCCCGGCCCCACAAGATCGCCGTGCTGAAGGCGCTGTACGAGTACCTCAGGAACCCGGAGCAGAGGCTCGCCACGCACCCGGACGCGCAGACGATCACCGCGGGCGAAGACCCGATGATCGACTTCAAGGTTCCGCAGAGGGCCCCGGCGCAGTCCCACG
>Ga0335077_10008236_pt1 | contig 12930 bp, 14 predicted proteins | sample Lox_Sample_31_FD_207151 | JGI IMG/M metagenome (GOLD analysis project Ga0335077, IMG submission 207151) | Soil microbial communities from Loxahatchee National Wildlife Refuge, Florida, United States - Lox_Sample_3.1 | ecosystem: Environmental > Terrestrial > Soil > Wetlands | place: USA... | reverse complement strand
GAACGGCCATCGCCAAGAGAAAAGTCGAGCTGATGAGGAATAGGCCGGCCGGAATAAACGCGTACGCCGAGTATTGCAGCCCAACCCAAGCGGAAAAAGCCGCCAGCACCAGAGCCGTGATACCGAAGTATCGATAGTGGCGAGCGGGTACGTAGCGAGTCATGAAAGGCCCCGACACCTCTAGCCTACTCCGGGTCGCCGCGCTCGTCAATGCACTCTGAGAAAACCTATTGTGCGCCAGCTGTAATGCAGTCCGCTCCACAGCGTCACTGCCGCCGTGGGCCACACCAGCGCCTGGGCCACGCCGTGGAGCTGGGGTGAAAATCCGGCATTTTGCAGCATCCACGAGAGGGCGCACACAATCTGGACCAGCGTGCTGATCTTTCCCCACACGCTCGGCTGGAACTGCCGGAAGTCTGTGAACAACATCACGATTGCGGATGAAGCCAGGAGAAAAACATCGCGGCCGAGCACCACTATCACTAACCACCATGGCACGCTGCCCGCGACAGCTAGCGCCAGATACACGCCACTCAGAAGAAGCTTGTCGGCGATGGGATCGAGCAAGGCGCCAGCGGATGTCGTCTGGCCAAGGCGGCGCGCAAGCAAACCGTCCAGACCGTCCGTAAGGGCGGCGCAAACGAAAAGGAGCAGCGCCGCGATGTGCTGCGAATCGGTGATCGCGCGAAACACGAAAGGGGCCAGCAGCAGGCGGACGAGGGTCAGCAGATTGGGGATACTGGCGAGACGGCTCATTTATCGGACGAGCTGGCGTGTCTAATGGTGGTGAACGCGCGCATGGCCGTGGTACGGGGCGTGGGCATCGATGAGGTCTCGCCGGCCGGGAGCTGCCAGGTGCGCTTCCAGCCACCCCACTACAGCCTGCAAACCGGTTCCGTTCTTCAGATTGGTGAACAGGAAGGGACGGTCTCCGCGCATTCTACGCGCGTCATGCTCCATCACGTCGAGCGACGCGCCGACGTAGGGCGCCAGATCGATTTTGTTGATGACCAGCAGATCCGAGCGGGTGATTCCAGGTCCGCCCTTGCGCGGTATTTTGTCCCCGCCCGCCACGTCGATCACGTAAATCGAGACATCCACCAGTTCCGGGCTGAACATGGCGGCAAGGTTGTCGCCGCCGCTCTCGACAAAGACGAGCTCGAGCCCCGGCAGGTTTGATTCAAGGTCGGCGATGGCCTCCAGGTTCATGGATGCGTCTTCACGAATCGCGGCATGCGGGCAGCCGCCGGTTTCCACACCACGGATACGCTCCTCGGGCAGCGTGCCCTGGCGAATCAGAAACTCGGCATCCTCTTTGGTGTAAATATCATTGGTTACGACGCCGACGCTGTGAAGCGACGCAAGTTCACGGCTCAGGCAGTCGACGAGGGCGGTTTTTCCACTACCCACGGGACCGGCAACACCTACGCGAAAGGCTCGCATCGAACAGACCCCCATCACACGTTAGAACAAGAAATAACGCTGCGCCAGCGGCAAAACGCTTGCGGGCTCACAAGTGAGCAGTTCTCCGTCTGCGCGAACCTCGTAGGTCTCGGGGTCCACTTCGAGCTTTGGTGTAGCCGAGTTGTGAATCATGTCGGGCTTGCCGATGCGCCGGCAGTTCTTGACGGCGACCGCCTGTTTTGCGAGGCCAATCTTCCGTGGCACGTCCGCTTCGAGCGCCGCTTTCGAAACAAAAGCCAGTCCTGTGGAGCCAATTGCGCGGCCGAAGGAACCGAACATGGGACGGTAGAACACCGGTTGTGGCGTAGGAATGGAGGCGTTGGCGTCACCCATGACGCTCCACGCGATGAACCCGCCCTTGACGACGATCTCGGGTTTCACGCCGAAAAACGCCGGACGCCAAAGAACCAGATCGGCGAGTTTGCCGGGCTCGATGGAACCGACGTGCGAAGCGACGCCATGCGTGATCGCTGGGTTGATGGTGTATTTAGCCACATAGCGCTTTACGCGCGCGTTGTCGTTGCGGGTCGAGTCGCCGGCCAGGGGCCCGCGCTGCACCTTCATCTTGTGAGCTGTTTGCCAGGTGCGCGTCACCACCTCGCCGATGCGGCCCATGGCTTGCGAGTCGCTCGACATCATGCTGAACACGCCGAGGTCGTGAAGGATATCCTCTGCGGCAATGGTTTCCGGGCGGATCCGGCTCTCGGCAAAAGCCACGTCTTCGGGTACCTGCGGATTCAGATGATGGCAGACCATCAGCATGTCGAAATGCTCGTCAATGGTATTGACGGTGAACGGCCGGGTGGGATTTGTGGACGACGGCAAGACGTTGGGCTGCGCCGCCATCCGGATGATGTCGGGAGCGTGGCCGCCTCCGGCGCCTTCGGTGTGATACGTATGAATGGTACGGTCGCCTATGGCACGGATGGTGTCCTCCACAAAGCCGGCCTCGTTGATAGTGTCGGTGTGAATGGCGACCTGCACGTCGTACTGATCCGCCACCTTGAGGCAGGCGTCGATGGCCGCGGGCGTGGTGCCCCAGTCTTCATGGAGCTTCAGCCCGCAGGCGCCTCCCACGATCTGCTCCACCAACGGCAGAGGCGTCGCGGTATTTCCTTTTCCCAGGAATCCGAAGTTCATGGGCCAGGCTTCGGCCGCTTCGAGCATGCGCTGAATGTTCCAGGAGCCGGGTGAGCAGGTGGTGGCGTTGGTTCCAGTCGCAGGCCCGGTGCCACCGCCGATCATGGTCGTGATGCCGCCCGAAATGGCTTCAAAAATCTGCTGCGGCGAAATGAAATGGATGTGAGTATCCAGAGCGCCGGCGGTGACGATCAGATTTTCGCCCGCGATCACTTCGGTGGCCGATCCGATGACTAAATCAGGATCGACCCCGGCCATGGTATCCGGGTTGCCGGCCTTGCCGACTTTGACGATGCGGCCGTCACGAATCCCGATGTCGCCCTTCACAATTCCCCAGTGATCAATGATCAGCGCGTTGGTGATGACCAGGTCGAGTGCGCCGTGCTCGCCATCACGCGTGGCGGTGCTGCTCTGACCCATGCCATCGCGGATAACTTTGCCGCCGCCGAAGGTGCCTTCGTCGCCGTATGTGGCATAGTCGTGCTCGACTTCGATGATTAGCTCGGTATCGGCGAGGCGGACGCGATCCCCTTTGGTTGGGCCATAAAGATCGGCATACGTGCGGCGGGGGATTTCAAGGCTCATTTGCGCTCCAAGGCTCCTTGTACGCGGCCGTTGTGACCGTACACCACGCGCGTGCCCGCGAGTTCCACCAGCACGACCTGCTTCTCTTCGCCCGGCTCGAATCGGGACGCGGTTCCGGCGGCGATGTTGAGGCGCATCCCGTAGGTTACGGCGCGGTCGAATCGCAGGGCGCTGTTCACTTCGAAGAAGTGATAGTGGCTGCCGACCTGGATGGGACGGTCCCCGGTGTTTCGGACCAGAACGGTCACAGTTTTGCGGCCCGCATTGGCGATGATGGCGGCGTTCTCGAGCAAGTATTCACCAGGTTTCATGGTTATCTCACTGGGTCGTGCACCGTGACCAGTTTTGTTCCATCGGGAAAAGTAGCTTCCACTTGCACTTCATGCAGCATCTCCGCAATGCCGTCCATCAGGTCATCGCGGCGCAGTATCCTGGCGCCCAGCACCATGATCTCGGCTACGCTCTTGCCGTCGCGCGCCGCTTCCAGAATTTCAGACGAGAGGATGGCGACTGCCTCCGGATAGTTCAGCTTCAGGCCGCGCGCCTGCCGTTTGCGAGCCAGTTCCGCGGCGACAAAAATCATGAGCTTTTCCTGCTCTCGAGGAGTGAGATGCACCCGTTCCTCCCTGGAAACCTCAGTAGATCTTACGAGGGATTACGGCTTCCTGGCCGTAGAGCGCCTGCTTCGCGACGCGCCAGAATGAAATCAGACCGCTGGGGATGTCGCGACCGTTCTGACTGAGCGCCCGGACCACAAGGCCATGCGCCGGAAGTCTGCCGAGGCCCCATATTATCACAGGAGAACTGAGCGTCCCGGCCAGCTCGCGGAGCTGTTTTTCAAGGCGTCGCCATGTGCTTTCGCCGGCCCCCACAAGGCAGACATAGAACGATGAGAAGTAGCGGTACGGACCCAGACGCGCGGGAGATTCGAGCGGCCGCGCCACCGGATCGAGATGGGTGCGTTCGAAAGCGATGGGAGTTCCATCAGCCCGCAAGTCGAAGGTGAAGCGCAAAGCATCGTACGAGAACATCTCGCCGCGTGCCTCGCGTCCCGGCGTCACCGTCTCCCACCAGAACAGCCCCGCGCCGTCTTCCAAAGTGACGGCCGTGTCCTGGTGGAATCGGGAGTCCGCGAAGGGGATCAGTGGGTCGGGTAGATACTCGAGCAGAGCACCCCCCCTCACTCTGGCGCGAGCCATGAACTGGGCGGCGGCGGCGCCGGCGCGGCTGCGATACAGGCGGGTGGCACCCGTCGAGGTCACTTGCGCGTGGGCCCGTGGACCGATTTCCAAATGCAGCGAAAGACGGTCGCCCGCAAGGATGCCGCCAGAAAGATTGTGGACGTGGGCGAGCGCCGCGCCACCTTCGGTCTGAAAGGCGCGCACGACCTTCAAGGGCTGGCGCTGTTCGGCGACGTGCAGCACCGTACGCGAGGTGGAAGCGTCGTATTCAAAATGCAGCGACAGACGTCCGTCCGGGTGTGGCATGCCGTCAACTGATGAACAACCGCGTGCCCAGGTTCACGTGGCGCATGGAGGCGATTTCAACCAGTGGCGCGAAGGCGCCGGCTGTTTCGACATCGGCTGCGCAACCCGCCTGCGCCGTGGCGAGAATCGCAGGCTTTAGCTCCCACAGCAGGCGCGCCGCGTGTTGCTGTCCCAGCGGCATCAGGCGCTGGCAGGCGTAGACCATCGCGTTCACGGTCTGTTGCAAATAGCATGCCGCGGCCAGTTCCGCTCCAACGCCGAGCCGCCGGCAGGCGTACCCGAATGCCGTCGCATAATGTGCCTCACCGCCAGGATATTGTCCGCCCTCGAGCGCCAGGAAAAGCTGTAAGAACCGGCGCCCGAGGGTGAGGCTCGCGGCACGGCTTTCGTACGCCGGTTTGCGCGCACTGAGCTGCCGGTTGAGAGCTGTCCATTCAGCGCCCGCCAGACGATGTGCCGCGCGGCAGAAAGCCGCTTCCAAAACTCCGGTCTCCTGCAGGTAGCCGCGCAAGAAACAGGGCAGGGAATCGGCATCCAGCAGTCCCTCCGCCACCAGTGTTTCCAGGCCGAACGAATGCGCCGCGCTGCCCACCGGCAGGGCGCTGTCCGCAAGCTGCATCAGCTTGAGTAGCTGTAACGGATCAGTAGGTTCGCTTATGGGGTTGTTGGTCAAAGAAATGAAATAGCGCGACCGCTTCGTCGCGCAGGAAGTCACTCACAATCTCCACCGGGCTGGCGCTCAGTTCCTTCAACCGCGTGTTGGGAATCTGCAACTCGTGAAAGCCGCTGCGCAGCGCATCCTGAATGTTCGCGCCGTAGACAATCTTCGAAATTCTTGCCCAGTGGCATGCCGAGAAACACATAGGGCAAGGTTCGCACGTCGAATAAATCACGCACCCGGAAAGGTCGATGGTGGACAATTTCCGGCAGGCGTCACGAATGGCATGAACTTCCGCGTGCGCGGTGATGTCGGTCGTCTGCCACACCACGTTGTGCGCACAGCTGACTAAGGCGCCTGAACGCGTGATGCAGGCCCCGAACGGCGACTGCCCCAGGGTGATGCCTTCTCTGGCCTTGCTGATAGCCAGACGCATGAAATCCGCATCCGTCAAATGTCGAATGTAACACGTTGGGGCGCTTAAAATTCGCCCGCCGGCACGTTGAGAATCGGATATTTCGTCCAGTCTTTGTAATCGAAGTGCCACCACTCGGCGTCGTAAACGGTGAAACCCTGGTCCTCCATGGCGCGCCGCAGGATGTCACGGTGCCAGCGAGCGCGCGAGGTGCCGCCAGGATAATCGGGGTACGCGCGCGGGGACATCTCATCGTACTGGCTCACCATCTCGACGGGCTGGCCGGTGTTCAGGTCGTATAGTGTCAGATCGACAGCACATCCCCGATTGTGCCGCGAGCCCTGGCTGGGATCGGCAACGAAGATGTGCTTGTCAGGCGGTGTTCCATCCCAGAACATTTTCGTCACGTACCACGGCCGGTAGGCATCGTGGATCAGAAGGCCAAAGCCCTTGGACTTCAATTTGCCATGCGCGCGCAGCAGGGCCCCAGCAGCGGGCCGTTGCATGAATGCCCGGGCTTGCGAATAGAAGGGGCTGCGCATGAAATTGTTCGTCGAGGCATAGCGGATGTCGAGTTTGATGGTGGGGTCGAGGACGGCCAGTTCGACCAGATCGGGCTTATGGAAATCGCCGGCTTCGTGCGGAGGCTTGGCCGCCATGGCTTCGCGCCGCAACTCGGCAACGGGTTTGAGCGGCTGAATATGAAAGCTCTCGGCGTCCTCGCCTGAAATCTCGCGGCGGGCGAATACGACTCCGCTGCCCAACACGGCCTGCGTGGCCCGGCCGCTGGAGCCGCGATGAAACACCAGAGTCTCGCCATCATAAAGGCCCCAACTGGGAAATCGAAAGACATTCGCCGAAATCTCCGCTAGCGGATAGTAGTCATACCACTCGATCAACGCTGTGAGCGTGCCCTCCTTTTCGAGAATGTAAAGCGTGTCATGGTCCCAACCGTACTCGCCGATGAGGCCGCGGAAGCGCTCGGGAGCCGAGAGAGGGGCGCGTAAGGAAATGCGCCGCAGATGATCGGCGCCGGCCAGCACGCCGTCGCCTTCCGGCACAATCCTCAACCCGCAGCCGAGCTTGTCGTCGGTGATGAGCGCGTCTCCGGACTTTCGCAATTCGACGCGCTTGCCGCCTCTGGCCGGCAAATCGTAGAGTTTGCCGCTGAATTCGATAAGGTCGATGGCTTTCGCCCCTTCCCCGTAGCGGCCATCGAGTTTCAGCGCGAGTGCCGGATCCACCGGCTTCGTGATTTCGATTGGTGGAAGCGGCTTTCCGGCGCGCGCTGCCAGCATAAGCCGCAGCGCCTGGTGCGCGATGTGATTGACCACGGCATTGGAGCTATCTTTCGTCGTCATCACGACTACGCCCAGCTTGTCATCAGGCAAAGCGGCCAGCTCAGTTGCGAAGCCGTAGATTGCGCCGCCATGGCGCACCATGCGATGCCCATTGAAGTCTGCGACGCGAAAGCCAATACCGAATTCCGGCTTCTCACCGGCTCTCGCAGGCTGTGGCCGCCACATTTGTTCGAGAGTCTCAGGCTTGAGCACCTGGCCGTGAGGGCCCTTGCCACGTGCAAAGAGAATACTGAGGAAGTGTCCGAGGTCCACGACACTGGTGTAGAGACTCCCTGCGGGGCCGATCCCTAGCTGGAACTCCGGCGCTGGAAACGTCCGGCCTTCATAGGTCCACATGTAAGCTCTCGCGAGGTTGGCGGCGAGCTGCGGCTCGGGCGCGAATGCGCTCTCTCCGAGTCCCATCGGTTCGAGCACAGCCTGTTTCAAATACTCCGCATAGGGCGTTGCTTGCAGGCGTTCGAGCACATACCCTACAACCGTGATACCGGCGTTCGAGTACTTGGTGTGCGTTCCCGGAGCGTAGACCAGCGTTGTCGTGTTCAGACTCTCGACGGTTGCGCGCAGCGTCGGCTCGCTCGGATCGAAGTAATGGCCTACCGGAGGCTCGCGCACCAGGCCCGAGCGGTGCGACATCAGCTCGCGCAGGGTGATCGGTTTCGCGAAGGGACTTTTCGGATGGAAATCGGGGAGATACCGGCTGACCGGCGCCTCAAGATCCACCTCGCCGCGCTCGACCAGTTGCATGATGCCGATGTCGGTGAATAGTTTCGACACCGATCCCGCGCGATAGATGGTCCCCGCGGTGGCAGGAATTTTCCGGTCCGGATCGGCAAATCCGAATCCCTGCGCCCAGACGATTTGTTGATCGTCCACCAGGACCAGCGAAATGGCCGGCAACTGCTTCTCCGCCAGCTCGCGCTGTATGAACGGTTCGAGCGCACGCGCCACGGCGGCGTAATCGCTACGCGGCGCGATATCGGTGGAACCAGCCCAGAGGAGGGCGGTGGAAAACAGTGCGGCTGCCAGCCTTCGCATCCGGCCTATTTTATTTCTTCAGAATGACGTCTACACGCGAGGGCTGCACGTCGAGCCGGTCGATGTTGTGGCTGAGTTCGAATGGTTCGCCCACCTTAGCGTCCGGATAATATGGCAGCAGATAGTTGTGGATCAGATAATCCAGCATTCGGCCTTCGATGGCCATGCCCGAGATCTCCACTTTTTGCACGTTTACCGTCGCCCGGCCGCCCGCGGATTCAATGCGCGCCGTCACGGCTACCGGCCGCTCGCCCTGCAGCAACTGGCGCATCAACCATCCGGGCGGCTTGCCCTGCGCGCTTTGCAGCTTGACGAAGTCGATGATCGCCGAGCCTGTGGCTGTCCCGACGCCTAGCTGAAGTTTAGGTTCGCGAACGCCTTGCGGCACTACTTTTGGAAGCTCCTGTTCGACGTACGCATTCAGCTCGCCCGGGCTCAGCGTAACTTTGGATCCGGCCCTGAGACGATCGTTTTCGATGAGATCGAATTTACGCTGGCACGAAGCATAATCCGAGCGCGCGCTGTAGACCAGGAGAGGCCCAGCGACGAGCGCCAGCAGCCATAATCGTCTCATGTCTCATTATACGAGCGAGTTGCGCTGCCAGTTTACGATGGGCCGCACGTTGTATATTGTTGGGACAAGGAGGCCAGCGCCATGGCTTGCGAGTTAAATTATGTAGGGAAATTTGCCGGCCGCCTCCGCACGGCATTTCCCATGGGCGTGACCGGCAGATGAGTTCAATCGTCCCGCGATCCGACGACCCGGCTGCGGAAGCCCTGGTAACCGATCTGGCCGACTGTCTGCTCCAGATGGACGAAATCGATGCCGATGCGATGAAGCTGCTCTCAGGATTAACTGAGAACCAGTTCCATTGGTCCCCCACTGCCGCACGGTGGTCGATTGCCCAGTGCGTGGTGCACTTGGGGATTATGGGCAACCGTTACCTCCCGTCGCTGGATACCGCCATGGAGCGCGCCCAAACGGAAGATCTGCTGAACCGTGGACCTTATCACTACGGCTTCGTGGAGCGCTGGATCGTGCATGCAACCGAGCCGCCGCCCAGGATCCGGCTGAGGACGCCGTCATCTGCCCGGCCTCCCGATGATCAACCGCTGGCCGTGGTCATCGAGAGTTTCGGTCTGGTACAGGCTGAGCTCAGGAAGCGCATTCGAGCCTCGAATGGTCTCGACCTGGCCCGCGCCAAGGTTACCTCGCCCTTTGTGAAAGCCCTGAAAATGGGACTTGGCCCTTGCTTTGAGTTTCTGCTCGCGCATGAGCGGCGTCATCTGTGGCAGGGATGGCAGGTGCGCAACCACGCGGCATTCCCGCCGGAATAGCAACGCACACCGCCCGAAGTTTTCAATCCATGGGCGCGTAATACCCGCGGCGCCAGGAAGCCCGAACGGTAGTGTGATTGACTTGCACCCGTACACGGCGGAAGCGGCCGTCGTTTTGCGCATTCGAGGAGTAGTAGCCCAGCAGGTATTGGCTGCGGAGGTCTCTACTTAGTTTCTCGATGGCTTCCGGCAGTTCGTCCAGTTTTCGGACTCGGATCATCCGGCCTCCGGTTTCTTCGGAGATTTTTTCGAGAAACCGGCCGCCCTGTAACATACCCAGCTGCAGTCCTATTGAATAAACGCGGACATCGGCTTCGCGCACCAAGTCCCTGATTTCCGGCGCGGAATAGCGGCTGTTGTTGTCGCCTCCGTCGGACAGGATGAGAAGCGCCTTGCGGGAGTTCTTTGCGGCTTTCATTTTATGAATGCCGAGGTAGATCGCATCATTGAGCGCCGTCCAGCCGCCCGCGCGGATGGAGTGCAACCAGCCCGAAATGTCGTGCGTGTCATCCGTGAAGCCGGTAATCAAAACCGGCTTATCGCTGAATCGCACCAGCAGGAATTCGTCACCGGGCAGGGTGGTTCGGAAAAACTGATCCACCGCCGCCACCGACGTTTGCATCTTGTTGCGCATGCTTCCGCTGGCATCGAAGATCAATCCCACGGAAGCCGGGGCGTCCTCCCCGGACAGGTAAATGATTTTTTGCTCCACATCATCTTCAAACAGCCGGAAGTCTTCCTTGCGCAGTCCCGCAATGGGACGGTCGATCGCATCGGTCACCGTTACCGGGATCTGCACCACCTTTACATCCAGACGGATGGGTCCCGAATTCCGAGCCGTGGGTTTGAGGGCTGCGGGCGCGCGAGGCGAAATGGAGACTTTCGGCTCAACGCGATCGGCCTCATCGGCAAGTCCCGGTCCGGCCAAACAACTCAGCAAGGCGGTCCCCAGGAAAAAACTGCTCCGTGAAAACCGGTTGAGCGAAAGCAGCATAGTTCGGGTATTATACGGCGTCCGAACGGTTACTCGCAGGTCCGAAATGAAGAAGCAGTCTCCACCGCGCGTTCCAACATCCACAGGACTGCCACTGGAACGATAACAGACAGCACCGCAAACAACCAGAGCAGGGTTCCCGGACCGATCATCATCGCGGCGCCGGTGCGCAAGGTCACCAGCCAGAAGAGCGTGATCCCAGCTCCGCAGGCCAACCCGATCCACTTCTCTTTGACACCGACGCGCGTGCAGGCGGCTTGAACCGCCGCCACCAGAGATGGGGCGACGATCAAGTCGGCCAGGTAATGTTCGCCGAGGCCCAGCGTTGCCAGCGCAGTCAATACCAGGTACACCGCCGCAATGAGGCAGATCCACCAGGCACGCCGGCGCGTGTTCCAGAACAGCAGCAGCATCCAGGCCACGTGCAGCGATGGCATGGCATTGCGCGGTACCGCTTGCATAGGGGCCGCTTCGGTTGCAAGGCCGGCCACACGGGGAATTTCGTAGGGGAACTGCTTCGGGAACAGGTACACCGGTCCCGCCGCCGGACACACCTGGTACAACAGAAATCCGGCGATGCCGAGCGACACGGCCATCCACAACAGATCGGCGGAGGCGCCCACATTATGCTGCCGGTCGCGCCACCGGAGCCACATGCATGCCGCCATGCCCAGAGGCAAGCTGTTGTAAGCATAAGCGCACGCTAAGAACAGGGACGCGTGTGCGCGAAAGAGTCTGCCGATCACCCAACTCGGCGGCCCGCCGAACTTCAGGTCGAATGCGTACAGCAGACGGTCGTAAGTAAGGGGCGTAAAGCGGATGGCTGCGCCCACTGCGACGATCGAGCAGATACACAGAAGCGGGATGATGCTCGCTTCCCGCAGCACTTCAAAATGTGCTCGTTTACCGGTGGGCGGCGCCCAAATCCACTTGCAGGAAAGCAGTAGCAGACTTCCCATGCCTAGAAAACCGCCCGCGGTGCCGATGGTCCGGCCCCAGTAGTCCCCCACCTTGCCGTGAAGCAGAAAGTAGACGCCGGCGAAAGCCGCGCCAAATGCCAGTACGAGGAGCACGTCTCGTCGGGACGGACGTGTCGCCAGCTGGATTCCGAACGCCCCCATAACTCCAAAGGCGACATAGGCGGCCTCGCCGATACGGAAGGTCGCTGCGAGGAAGACCAGGATTCCAGCCACACACAGCGCCTGGATCGACAGAAGTATAGTTTCTACACGAGTTGCGGCCGCCGGAAGCGGAAGAGGCAGTTGCGACGTGGTCATTCGTTCGGCGTGGCAAGCCCGCTGAGCCGCGACCAGAGGGAGCGGTGCCCGCACCAGGGCTGCGTCAAGCCACTACAGACCAGCCTACCTGACACCGCCGCTGGCGGATGCTAACTAAAGTCGAGTTATTTTCGCCGCGATTCTGCGAGCGTCCGCCGCAAAATGGGTAACGCGGCTCGGTCCTTGTCGCCAGCGGTTTCGTCTTTGACGACGATCAAGGTTTCGAGATCCAGCACTTGAACCATGGTTTCCTGACCCACATCCGTGGGGCAACGGGTCTCGATAATCGTGTGAGTCATCGATGCTGCGCAACAGGTCCAGTGGCCCAACCCTGGTCATTCGCAAGTTATGCCCGCCAGCGGTGGCTCAATGTTCGAAGCGGTTCGAGGAAGTTGGTTTTCGGCGTAACTGGGGTCCGGGTCCATCCAGCGCATTGGATAGCAGGCGGCACCCTGCCAGGTCACGGCAGCTGGGTCACGGTAACTTGGTCGCGCCCATTAAGTATTGATCCACACCGCGCGCCGCTTTGCGCCCTTCCGCAATCGCCCATACCACCAGAGACTGCCCGCGGCGCATGTCGCCGGCGGCGAATACGCCAGGCACGGACGACATATAGCGCTCATCCGTCGACACGTTGCCACGCTGGTCGAGGGCAACGCCGAGCTGTTCGATCATGCCGTTACGCACCGGGCCGAGAAATCCCATCGCCAGGAGAACCAGGTCGGCGTCCATGGTGAACTCGGTGCCGGCAACCGGCTCGAATTTTGGCGGCGGCCCGACGCGTACAGCGTGCAACTGTTTCACGTTGCCGTTTTCGTCGCCCGTGAATTTGGTCGTGGCGACGCTCCACTCGCGAATGCCGCCCTCTTCGTGCGCGCCCTCGGTGCGCAGTTGCATGGGCCACAGCGGCCACGGCGTGAGTGGCGAGCGTTCCTTCGGTGGCATAGGCAGAAGCTCGAACTGATGCACCGAAATCGGCTTCTGGCGGTGCGTGGTGCCCAGGCAGTCCGCCCCGGTATCGCCGCCGCCGATGATCACCACACGCTTGCCCGTGGCGAGGATTTGGTTGGCTACAGTATCGCCTTCGCAAACCTTATTCTGCTGCGGCAGGAACTCCATGGCGAAATGGATGCCCCTCAATTCGCGGCCGGGCACTTTCAAATCGCGCGAGTCCTA
>Ga0335077_10008234_pt1 | contig 12931 bp, 12 predicted proteins | sample Lox_Sample_31_FD_207151 | JGI IMG/M metagenome (GOLD analysis project Ga0335077, IMG submission 207151) | Soil microbial communities from Loxahatchee National Wildlife Refuge, Florida, United States - Lox_Sample_3.1 | ecosystem: Environmental > Terrestrial > Soil > Wetlands | place: USA... | reverse complement strand
CATTTGAGGACAGATTCATTTGCTTTGACAAATGAAATGGTTTGCCGTAAGCTGTCCCCATGTCCGCGGAGGTGGAGACGGTCCTGCGGTGCTATCCGCAAATCTATTTTGCCTGCCACCGCCGCCACGTCCGCGATCAGGCAACCGAAACCGTCCTCAGCGCGCACCAGGCCAGCGTGCTCGATCACCTGGACGACGTGGACGGCACCTCGCTGTTCTCGCTGGCGCGGCACATGGGGGTCACGGCCTCCACCATGTCGCTCACCATCGACCGGCTGGAGCGAGGCGGATACGTGACTCGCGAGCGCAACTCCGCCGACAAGCGGCGCGTGGATCTGCGGCTCACACCCGCGGGCGTGCGGATCAAGCGCCAGCAGAAGGTGCTCGAGCCGGACCTGGTGCGCGCGATGCTCGATCGCCTGGACGAGAGCCAGCGACGGCAGGCGCTGGAAGGTCTGGAACTATTGGCTGTGGCGGCGCGAGAGTTGGTCGCGTCCGGGGAGCTTCAACGGATTCTCAGAGGAGGAGCGGCATGAAGTGGGTATTGTGGATCGGTGGGGGACTGGTGCTGGTGGTGGGTCTGGTGGCGATGGTCGGAGCCCTGCTGCCATCGCGCCATCACGCCACCCGGAGAGCCCGTTACCGCGTGTCGCCGGAAGCGCTCTACGCGGTCATCAGCGGGCCTCCCGACTGGCGTACCGGCGTGACGAACTTTGGCGTGCTGCCCGAGCAGGACGGGCGCAAGCGCTGGTGGGAAGAAGATACCCACCGTCAGAAAGTCACCTACGAACTGGTGGATGACCGGCCGCCCGAGAGGCTGGCGGTGCGAATTGCCGATCGCGGACTGCCGTTCGGCGGTACGTGGACCTTCGAAATCGCGCGCCTCCCCAACGGCGGCTCCGACCTCCGCATTCGGGAAGATGGCGAAATCTACAACGTGATGTTCCGCTTCCTGGCGCGGTTCTTCTTTGGCTATACCGCCAGCATCGAGGGCTACTTTCATGACCTCGGTGTGAAGTTCCACGAGACTCCGACCATCGAGGCCTGATATGGGGCACGAACTCGAATGCCGGATGCGTTATCAGCGGCGGACGCTCGCGGGGAAGGTGTACCTCGAGACGGACCACGTGGTGTTTCGCGGCGAGGAGCGCCTGAAGATTCTGCTGAAGGACATCACGGCGGTGAAGGCGTCGGCTGGCGTATTGTCATTGGAATTCCCTGGCGGCACGGCGGCCTTCGAGTTGGGAAAGTCGGCGGAGAAGTGGCAGGAGAAGATCCTGCATCCGCCGTCGCGCCTTGACAAACTGGGCGTCAAGCCCGGGGTCATGGTGCGCTTGTCCGGAGAATTCGAGGCCCTATTTCTCGAGGAACTGAGTTCGCGAGGGGCTGCCATAGCCGGGGGGCGGTCCAAGACGGACCTGGTGTTCTTCGCGGCAGGGACGTCGTCCGACCTCCGAAAAGTCCGCGGCCTTGCCGCCGGAATGCAGCCCGATGGGGCGATCTGGGTGGTGTATCCCAAGGGTGTCACTGCCGCCATCCGCGAGATCGATGTGCTGGACGCCGGGCGCGCCGCAGGACTGAAGGACGTCAAAGTCGCGGCCTTCTCGACCACGCACACCGCGCTGAAGTTCGTGCTCCCTTTGGAAAAACGCCAGGTTCCAGCCAAACAGGTACCATGAGATAAAGATCTATCCCGATGCTGCTGGACATAGCCAAACTCCCTACCGCCGAAAACTCGGCGATTCAACTCCACCCGAGCGACGATGTTGCCGTGGCGCGAGTGCCGGTATCAGCCGGCGCCGAGTTGCGCGTGAACGGCGGCCGTGTGATCACGCGTGACGCCATTCCAGCCGGTCACAAGGTGGCCCTGCACGCCATCCCGCCTGGAGCAATGGTCCACCGTTACGGCCAGACCATCGGCCGCGCCCGGATCGCCATCCAGCCCGGCGATCACGTCCACACCCACAACCTGGGCTTCGAAGAGCTGCACCTGAACTACGAGTTTCCGTCTGGGGAAACGCCCCTCCCCGAACCTCGGCGTGGCCCCACCTTCCTGGGCTACCAGCGGGAGGATGGCCGGGTCGGCACGCGCAACTACATCGCCGTGGTCGCCGCCAGCAACTGCGCGGCGCACACCGCCGAGACCATCGCCCGGAGCTACGAGGACGAACCGCTGCCGCCGGGCGTCGATGGAGTGGTGGCCTTTCCGCACGGCGAGGGCTGCGCGCACTCCATGGGTCCCGACCTGGACCAGCTTCGCCGCACCTTGGGCGGCGTCCTGGTGCATCCCAACGTCTCCGCCGCGATCATCCTCGGGCTTGGCTGCGAAACCAATCAGATCGAGCACTACCTCGGCAGCAGCGCTCCAGCCAGTGAGCGCCTCGCCGGTCTGACCCTGCAATCGAGCGGCGGCACGCGCGGCACCGTGGAGGCTTCCCGGCGCCAGATTGCGCGCTTCATCGAGCAGGCGGCCGCCGAGCGCCGGGTCGAGGTACCCGCCTCGAAGATCGTGCTCGGGCTCAACTGCGGCGGATCCGATTCCTTTTCGGGAATCACCGCGAACCCGGCGCTGGGCTACTGTTCGGACCTCCTGGCGGAGGTGGGCGCCACCGCGGTGCTCGCCGAAACCACCGAGATCTTCGGCGCCGAGCACCTGCTGGTGAAACGCGCCCGCAACCGGCAGGTGGCCGAAAAGCTGCTCGCCTGCATTCGCGAATACAAGCGCTACATCGGCCGGTTCGACGGCAGCAGCTTCGACGACAACCCCAGCCCCGGCAACAAGGCCGGCGGACTGACCAACATCATCGAGAAATCGCTCGGCGCGGTGGCCAAAGGCGGCACGTCCGCCCTGATGGAGGTGTACGAATACGCGGAGCGGGTGACTTCACCCGGCTTCGTCTTCATGAACACGCCCGGCTATGACCCGGTCTCGCTCACCGGCTTGGCGGCGGGAGGCTGCAACCTGATCGCCTTCACCACCGGACGCGGCAGCGCCATCGGCTTCCCCACCATCCCGGTCATCAAGATCGCGACCAATAGCAACACCTACCGGCGAATGACCGACAACATGGACGTCAACGCGGGAGCTATCTCGGACGGCGAGAGCACCGTCCAGCAGGTTGGCCGGCAAATCTTCGACATGGTGCTGGAGGCCGCTTCGGGCCGGCGCACCTGTGCCGAGCGTCTAGGCCACAAGGAGTTCGTCCCATGGCGGATCGGCCCGGTAATGTGAGTCGAGGCGCGAAGTTTACAAACGGAGCGCTAATTCGGCGAACGAGTTCGAGTCGTACTGCGTAGGAACGGGACGGGAGGTCGCAATATGAGTACAGACCGCAAGCCTCTGCGGCTTTGGCCCGGGGTGGTATTGGCCATCCTGCAACTGGTGCTGCGGTTCGTCGTTCCGGCGGCGGCGCCCGACCAGTTGTTCAACGCCTTGATGGGGTCCCTGGCTTGCAGCGCGGGCATCATCTTATGGTGGCTGCTCCTCAGCCGGGCGCCTTGGGTCGAGCGTTTGGGGGCGATTGTCCTGATTTCGGCCTCGCTGTTCCTGACCCGGCGATTCCTGGATGTCTCGATCGCCACCGGCGCGATGGGAATGTTGTTTCCCATCCTGGCGATCCCCACCTTGACGCTCGTGTTCGTAGCGTGGGCGGCCGCCACCAGCCGTCTTCCCGACGGGTTCCGGCGCGTGACGATGGTCTTAGCCATCGTTCTGGGGTCCGGAGTATGGGCAGCGGTCCGCACCGGTGGCTTTACCGCGAGTTTGAATAACGACCTGCATTGGCGGTGGACTGCAACGCCCGAGGACCGGCTGGTAGCCCAAGCCGCCAGCCTGCCGGGGTCGCTTCCTCTGCCTCCGCCCCCGGCCCCGGCGACGGCTCCCGAAACAGCCGCCAGCGTTCCGCCGCCACCCACCCCAACCCCTTCGGAGCCGAGTGAGAAACCGGCGGCGGAGAATTCGGCCAACCGGGTGTCGCTGCCAACGCCATCCAAACGGCCTGAGGTCGAAGCCGGGTGGCCCGGCTTTCGCGGCCCGCACCGCGACGGCATTGTCACTGGGGTCAAGATCAACACCGACTGGAAAGCCTCGCCGCCCGTCGAGATTTGGCGCAAGCCGATCGGCCCGGGCTGGTCCTCGTTTTCCGTCCGTGGCGACCTCATCTACACCCAGGAGCAGCGCGGCCCCGAAGAAGTCGTGGCGTGCTATCGGCTGACCAATGGCGCGCCGGTGTGGGCGCATCGCGACCAGGCGCGGTTCTGGGAATCGAACGGCGGCCCCGGCCCGCGCGGGACGCCGACCCTCAGCCACGGGCGCGCATACACCTTTGGCGCCACCGGCATCGTAAACGTCCTCAACGCCGACGATGGCTCCGTGGTATGGTCGCGCAACGCAGCGGCCGACGCCGGCGTCAAGACTCCGGAGTGGGGCTTCGCCAGTTCGCCGCTGGTGGTGGACGATCTCGTCATCGTAGGAGTCGCCGGCCGGCTGGTGGCGTACGACCTCGAAAAGGGCACGCCGCGCTGGATGGGACCGGCCCGCGGCGTGAGTTATAGCTCGCCAATGCTGCTCACCACCGACGGCATCCGGCAGGTGCTGCTCGTGAGCGAACCCGGCCTCACCAGCCTGGCGCTCTCCGACGGCACACCGCTCTGGGAGCACGCGTGGAAGGGCTACCCCATCGTGCAGCCCGCGGTGACGGCGGATGGCGACGTCCTGATCAGCATGACCGATTCGAGCGGCATCCGGCGGATCACTCCCAAGCACGGGGCTGACGGATGGAAAGTCGAGGAGCGCTGGACTTCCATGGGACTGAAGCCCTACTTCAACGACTTTGTGGTGCACAACGGCTACGCCTATGGCTTCGACGGCGCGATCCTCTCGTGTATCGACCTGGCGGACGGAAAGCGCAAGTGGAAGGGCGGGCGCTACGGCAACGGCCAAATGGTGCTGCTGGGGGATCAGGATGTGCTGCTGGTGTCGTCGGAGGAAGGCGACCTGGCGCTGGTGCAAGCGACGCCGGACCAGTTCACGGAACTGGCGCGCGTTCCCGCGCTCGAGGGCAAGACCTGGAATCACCCGGTGGTGACCGGCTCCGTGTTGCTGGTGCGCAATGGCCAGGAGATGGTAGCGTTCCGCCTGTCCCCGGAAGCCCGCTGACCGTCTGACCAGCCATGGAAATGGGACGGCCTGTCCCACCGGAGTGCGCTAAGTCTTTTGTTTCGGTGAGTCGAATGGGACAACTTGTCCCATTCCCTAAGAGCACGTCAAACAACGCCACGCCCGGCGCGCCACAATCAGTTCCTCGTTGGTCGCCAGGGCAAGCACGGACACTGGCGAGCCGTCCGCGGAGACCAGGCGGTCGCCCTTGCCGCTCTCGTTCCGTGCCGGATCGAGCTTGATTCCGAAAAACCCCATGCCGTCGCAACAGGCGGTGCGCAAGCGCGCCGAGTTCTCACCGATGCCGCCGGTGAATGCCACGGCTTCGAGTCCGCCCATCGCCGCGGCATACGCGCCAATCGTCTTCTTCACCTGGTAGGCGAAGGTGGCGATCGCCAACTGCGCGCGAACGCTCCCTTGCTCCGCCGCCGCCTCGATGTCCCGCAGGTCGCCGCCCGCGACGTCCGAAAGACCGGCGAGACCTCCGCCCGTCGCCAACTGGCGGCGAACCTCCGCCGCGCTCCAGCCGTGGCGCTCCATCATGTACAGCACCGCGAAGACGTCCAGGTCGCCGTGGCGCGTCGCGTTTTCCAGGCCCGACTGCGGCGAGAAGCCCATCGTGGTATCCACGGAGCGGCCCTGATCGATCGCGCACATGGAGGAACTGCCGCCCAGATGACAGCTCACCAGCTTCACCTGGCGTCCCAGGAACCCGGCCACGCGTTCACTGACATACTGGTGCGACGCTCCGTGAAAACCGTATTTCGCGACACCTTCCTCCAGCCACGCGCCCGGCACGCCGTAGAGCCGCGCATGCTCGGGCATGCTGGAGTGAAACTCCGGCTCGAAGGCCGCGACGAGCGGAACGCCGGGCATCGCCTCCCGGAATGCCTCGATGGCCGTCAGGTAGATGGCATTGTGCGCGGGCGCGGCGGGGAGGAACTGTCGAAGCGCCTCCACCACGCCGTCATCCACTACGAAGGTTCCGCGATACCTGGGGCCTGCGTGCACCGCCTTGAGGGCCACCGCGTCAATGCGCGTTCCACCGGCATCGACCTGGCGGATGGCCTCCCGATAATCCGCTACTCGTTCCAGCCGCCCTTTGGCGAGCACCGTCTCCGAGGGCATCTCGAGGATCTGATACTTCAGCGAAGTCGATCCCAGGTTCGGTATCAGCAGGTTCACTTGATCCCATGATATTCCGTCTGGATGCGCTTCAGGTTGTTGGCGGCGGTGGTCTGATACGGGCTCTTGAGCGCTGCGCAGGCCTTGAAATAATTGGCGGCGGACTGCGCCATCTCGGGGCTTCCACTGGCCAGTTTGTAGTCCGCAAGTCCCAGGAGGAACAACGCCTCGGGCTTGAGGCTGGCCAGCGCCGGGCTGGCGTCGATCAGCGGCAGCGACTTTCGCAGATCCTGGTCCGCCTGCGCGTGCTGGTTGTCCGTCTCGTACTGTTTGCCGCTCAGGTACCACGCCAACGCGGTCATCTGGTTCTTGTGCGCCGTCCAGTCGGCGTCGCTGGTGCCCTCCGGCTTGGGCTTGGCGCTCAACACTTCGACGATCCTGGTGCAGTAGGCATGCACCTTCGCCGGGTCCTTTTTGTTGGTCACGTAATGGTCGGCCACCACGACCAGCATGTCCTCGCTGCTTTGGTCGGTGGCCAGCGTACGTTCCGCCAGCGCCACGGCCTTATCGTTAGCGCCGGTCTGCCGGTAGGCGACGAACACCGGCACCGCCACTTTGGTGGCGTATTCGCTTTTGGGGTTCCGGGCAAACAGGGTCTCGCCCAGGTCGATCGCCACCTTGGGATCGCGGGACTGCGATGCCGCGCTGAAGAGCGCATATTCGGAGTAGGTATCCACCTGTTTGGCGTAGTCCACCTCACTCTCCCAGCTCTTCACCTCATCTTCCTTGGACGGCTTGGGCGTGTTCACCATCTTTCTGGCGTTGGCGGATGTGGTTGCCGACCATTTCTTGACGAGCGCCGCATCGTTCTTCTTCTCCGCGGCCTTGAGACACTGGAGGGCGGCCTCGGGATCGTCCGGATCGATGGCCAGCAGTTTCTCGCCGGTGGCGATGATCTTGTCGGGGTCGCCCGCTTTCACATAGGAGGCTTGCAGCTGCTCGAGCACCCAGGCGGTCGTCTCCAGCTTGGGATACTGGCTCGCGAACTGCTCCATCAGGACGGCTTTTTTCGCCGGATCGTTCTCCTGTATGACTTGCTGCAGGAGCTTCCCCTCGGGCTTCTGGGCGTCCAGTCCTTCCAGTTTGTGGCGTTGGCCGAAGGCCGCTAACGCACAGGCAACGAGAATCGCAACGGTTCTCATACCTCACCTCTCTGAGAGTGGCGGCCGGCGTGGCCGCTCGAATGCGGAATATTATGACAGACGACCCGCTACTGCACAAACCCCAACTGCTTGAGAGTGGCAGCCGGTTCGTCGCCCTCGAACTTCGTGAGAGGCCCCTTTTCGCGGCCGTTCTCGAGAGCGATCCCGTAAGGGTAGGCGGTGTACGAGAAGATCGGCGCGAGCTTCGCGAACTCGCTCGAATACACCGCCTTCAGCCCCGTGTCATTCAGGAACTGCGCGGCGTATTGCGGCAACTCCACCGGGATGGCGACAATCCGGGTCTCGCCCCAGGAGAGTTTCGACATCCGCTTGGCGGCGTCGAAGCAGTGCATGCACTGCGGGTCGAAGAAGAACAGGAACACCTTGCCGCGCTGCAGCGAATAGGAGTGCGACGCGGTTTGCGTCCCGGGCGGCGAGCCCGCCGGAGGCATATCCTGCACCATGGTGGTGTCGGGCGCCTTGACGCCCGTCTGCCGTACTTCCGCTACACCGTACGAAACCAGCGCGAAGACTACCACCGCGCCCAGCACCAGCACCGCACTGCGAAAACTTCCGGGCCGCTTCGACCAGATGCCCGCGCACACCGCGAGGAGCAGCATGAGGGCGTCGCCGATGAAGAAGCCGGGGCCGACCACGCGTTTGAGCAATGGGAAGCAACTGCACTCCTCGCCACGGAGCGCGTTGTAGTGGATCGCGAAGTAGACCAGAAACGCAACCAGCAGAGCGCTCGTGATCATGGCGCCCCAACGCCGGAACCTGGGCACCAGGATGAGGACTCCGCCGACCGTTTCGGCGATACCGAAGAGCAGCGCAGCGGCCTGGCTGAGTGACTCGGGAACCTTCGCCTGTGCCATGCGCATGGCCGCGCCCTGCACGTCCGTAATCTTCCAAAGACCGGACACCAGAAACAGGATGGCAATCAGAAAAGCGGCCATCCAGCTCAGCGCGGTCTTCCAGCCGGGCAGTTCGAGCGTAGCGAACGCCGTCTGCGGCTGTGCCATACTGTCGTTCATGGCCCTATTGTACCCTTTGGACACTGCGACGGGGCCTGGCCGCAACTGCGGCTGATCGCTATGATTGCCTTCGCCTGGATCGTGATGCTGGCATCATCCGCGGTAGTCGACCTGGTCGATGAGGTCTACCAGATTCCCGCGAACGACTGGCGTTACGTGGAACTCGGCCTCAAGCAGAAGCCCGCCATCGTACACGCGCACTACGAGGTGAAATCGGGATCGCCCGAAGTGCGTCTCGCCTTGATTCGCGGTGAGGACCTGGAGCGTCTGCGAGCCGGTCTGCCGCATGGAATCATCGAAGAGACCGAGCCGGCATCCAGAGGCAGTTTCGTGCCGCACTCCCGCGGGCCGGGCGACTTCGTGGTGGTCGTGGTCAACGAAGGCGATGCGCCGGCATCGGTGCGGTTGCGGATCACGCTCGATTTCGCGGTCCATCTGGGGCCGGAAGTGACCCGTCTGTCTCCCCAGCGGCAGTTCGTCGTGATCCTTCTGAGCTTTGCGACCTTCTTCGGGATCGTCACGTGGTCCGCGCGGCGGCTGCTACGGGAAATCCGCCGGTAGTTGGCGTGAGTGCCCGCGCCACGTCGCCCTGCCAGTCCGAAAAAAGCTTTGCAAACCAGAGCGTCCATGCTACACTCCCATCAAGCATCTATGGGAAAGGCCAAAGAGAGATCCGATGGCGAGCTGGTGCAAGGCACGCTCGACATGCTCATCCTGAAAACCCTGTCGCGCAAGGCGGAGCATGGATACGGCATCGCCCAATTCATCCAGCAGGTGTCGGAGGACGTGCTACGGGTAGAGGAAGGCTCGCTTTATCCGGCGCTCCACCGGCTGGAGCTCGACGGCATGGTCGAGTCCGAGTGGGGCCTCTCGGAAAACAACCGCCGCGCCAAATACTACCGCCTGACGGCGCTCGGCCGCAAGCAGTTGGTAAAAGAGTCCAACGACTGGGGCCGCCTCGCCGCGGCCATCGCGCGTGTCATGCAGACCGCGTAAAGGAGCGATTCCATGCAGTGGCTGAACCGCACCCACCTTCGACTCGAGCGCCTCATCCGCCGCCGCCAATTGGATCGCGACCTGGAGGACGAGCTTCGCTTCCACCTCGAAATGCTCGGCGCGGACCGGGCCGGGGCCCGGAGCCAGTTTGGAAATCTCGGCGCGCTGAAGGAGGCCTGCCGCGACATGTGGACGTTCGGTTCGACCGAGAGCTGGCTGCAGGATCTAGGCTACGGCCTGCGCACGCTTCGCAAATCCCCGGGTTCTCGTCAGTTGCCATCGCCGCCCTGGCACTCGGCATCGGCGTCAACACCACGGTGTTCTCGCTGGTCAACGGCGTCCTCTACAAGAACCTGCCATTCGAAGGCAGCGACCGCATCTTCTATATCGCGAGCCATGCTTTGATGAGATGCGGTAGTTGGCAAACGAGAGCGTCGGGGTCATTTCACCGGCACCTTCCGCTTCAACTCGTCGAAAAAGTTTAGCAGAATGTTCACAGGCTTCCAGCTCTCGTTGGCGGCCAAAGGCGGTTCAAAGATGGCGAAACGCCTGCCGTCCGGGGCGAGATCGTAATTCTGCTGGCCGGCAAAGGGATGGAAGGGTCGATAGGCGGTCCAGGGGCGCGGTTTGTCCGGGATGAAATCGTCGCCTTTCACGGTATAGTCCGCTACCATGACCCGGTTGTCTAATGTTTCGTAGAACAGTTCATGGGCAGCACGCGACCAGATGGCAACCCGGCCACCCCCATTGGAGATCTTCCATTTGCCGCCCCCGGGATTGGGCGGGAAAGGCCGCACATAGATCTCGTGATCCGATTCCTCATCGGAGGAGTAGGCCATCCATCGGCCATCGGGCGAAAATGCCGGATCGATCTCCGAACCCGGCGTTCGCAGAAACAGCTCCGGCGTGTCGGCCCGCGGGTGTTCGGGGTCGCTCCAGTCGATAGGCAGCGTCCAAAGGTCGCCGCGCGTCTCGCCTCCATTCTCGGAGTACGCCAGTCGTTTTCCATCCGGCGAGAATGAGCGAGCCGCCTGGCCGCGGCTGGACTCCGTCAGGCGCACCGCGGCCGAAGCTCCATCGGCCCGCACCCAGAAAAATGAATTCGTGCCCTTCGCGCGTGAGTGGTAAACGATGCCCTTGCCATCCGGCGTCCAAACCGGCCAGTCATTCAGTCCCGGTGTGGTACTGACTTTGGTGATGATGTCGCGCTGCCAGTCATAGACGGAAATATCGGCATCGCCGCCGTTGGTAAGCAGCGAAAGTGCCAGGCGCTTACCGTCGGGCGAGAGGCTCGGCGTGGTATAGCGGCCTTTGATGGCGCGGAGCGGTGTGGCCTTCCCGCTGCCATCGAGCCATACGATCGACCATCCCGGGGGGATACCCTTACCAGGTATGTAGGCAAACGTGCCCGTCTGCGAAAAGTCGAACGCCGCAGATCCGAGGCCTTGGCTGTTGGCGACCTCCTGGAGCACAGGAACGGCCGGCCCGGTCAGCTCCAGCCGCTCCAGATCCATCGGCGCGGCGAAGAGTGTGTCGCCGTGCATGTATACCAGGTGTCCACTCGGCAGATAACGCGGATAGAAGCCACCGCGCAGTAAGGTCTTGCGTTCCCCGCCCTGAAGCCGTTGAACCTCGATGGCAGCCTCGCTGGAATCTCCGGACTCAGACGCGCTGAACAGCACCGACCTGCCGCCTGGCAGAATCTGTGGCCAGCGATGCGAGGTCTCTCCTCCCAGTTTAGTAAGCGGCTGCGGTGCGCCGCCCGTCTCGGGGATCCGGCTGAGGACGTCCGAGTTCTGCAGGGCGGCGATGATTTCGCCGTTCTCACCCCAGGCACCTCCTCGCGGGCCCACAGCGTCGCAAAGAGTTACCGCCGCTCCGCCCTGCACGGAGATCCTCTTTAGCTTCTGATCGGCGAAGAACCCGATGTTCCGGCTGTCCGGCGAAAAGAATGGTAAGGTGGCGCCTTGCGTGCCCGCGAGAATGGTCGGCTTCGGCTCGGCCAGCAGCCGCGTGGAAAGCTGTTGCGTACCGTCCGCGCCGCGCGAAACGTAGACTACCCGTGTGCCGTCGGGAGAAATTGACAACTGCGGCCGGTAGTCGCCGAGCACCAGATCCTGCCCCAGGTCGACACTGAATTGCATAAAAGGATTGGACGTGGCCTTTGTGGACCGCCAGAGCAACACACCCGCCCCCATCAGGAGGATTGCCAGCACCATCGCCACGGCGGGCCACAACCACGGCCATCCCCGACCGGACTGTGAAGGTGTGGCCGCGGGTTCCGCCTCCTCCAACTGGCGCCACCAGTCGCCGATATCGCGCAGCCGCCGCTTGGGATCTTTCTCCAGGCAGCTTCGCAAAAGCCGGCGAATTTCGTGCGGGGCGTCGCCCAAGTCCGGCTCCCTGGTCAACACGGCCGCCAGTGTGTCGGAGACGGTCTGGCTTTCGAACAGACGGCGGCCCGTCAGCATCTCGAAGAGCACCACACCGAACGCCCAGATGTCCGCCCGCCGGTCCGCGCCGGCCCCACGAGCCTGCTCCGGCGCCATGTAGGCGGCGGTACCCAGGATCACGCCCAATCGCGTGGAGCCCATGCTCAGCGTCGGCGACATCACCGGATCGGCGGCCGCCGCGACGCTCGACATGGCCTTCGCCAGCCCGAAATCCAGCAGCTTTACGCGGCCTTCGGGAGTGATTTTGATGTTGGCGGGTTTCAGGTCGCGATGGACGATTGCCTTTTCATGCGCATACTCCAGCGCCTCGGCGATCTGCCTCGCGATGGCCAGCGCCTCTTCCAGCGGAATCGCACCTTGCGCGATGCGCTCCGCCAGCGTCGGGCCCTCCACCAGTTCCATCACCAGGGCGCGCTCTTCAACGCCGTAGATGGCGGCGATGTTGGGATGGTTGAGCGAGGCCAGCACCTGCGCTTCACGCGTGAAGCGGGCCATGCGATCGGGATCTTGCGCGAAGGCCTCGGGGATCACTTTGACGGCCACATCCCGGCCGAGCTTGGTGTCGGTGGCACGCCAGACTTCGCCCATGCCGCCTTCGCCCGCCTTGGAGACGATGCGGTAGTGCGCAATGGACTGCTGCGGGCTCATGGCGCGATTTCAGGCATGGTATCACTTTCCGGCCGTTTCGGGGATCACGCGCAAATCACACGCTAATCCGGAAACAATTTCCTGGCCGTCTACTGTCAGTGGACGTTAGGTCATGAGCGTTGTATCGGGAGTGCAGCTTATAGAACTTGGCCCGGTGGCCCTCTCCGGTCTCACCCCATTGCGATTCCGGCCAGCCCTTGCCTTCCAGACGGTGCAGCGCTGGAAACAGCGACCCCGCCTTGACGACGAAAACTCCGTTGGTGACCTGGCGGATCCGTTCGGCTACTCCTACTCCGTGCATGGCCCGCAGCTCCA
>Ga0335077_10008233_pt1 | contig 12932 bp, 10 predicted proteins | sample Lox_Sample_31_FD_207151 | JGI IMG/M metagenome (GOLD analysis project Ga0335077, IMG submission 207151) | Soil microbial communities from Loxahatchee National Wildlife Refuge, Florida, United States - Lox_Sample_3.1 | ecosystem: Environmental > Terrestrial > Soil > Wetlands | place: USA... | reverse complement strand
CGATTTTTGCCGAGGCCCGCTCCACGTGACAGAATTCGCATTCCTTGGCTGCCAGCGGCTGTCCCTCCTGGCCGACGCTTTTCAGATATTCGCGGCCAAAATCGAACACGCTGTCCGGTGATTCATCCTTGGACACGACGACATCGAAGTGCATCGTCTGGCCGTCCTTTTTCGCGACGTGAGTATCATAGACTGCAACTTCCATAATTTTTCCTTTCCATTTTGGAACGCTTTGACGTTCGCAGCCACGAGCGCCGCACCGAAGGCGTTCATTTTTCGTTGTTCATTTCCAAAAACATTCCAGACCGCTCCTGTTCGCTGAACACTTGGTCCATCATCGGATACAAAATGCCCTCTTCCTTGTGGTTGTGCGGGCAGAGCACCGCTTCCAGGGCGAATTCGTCGTCCGCCGTTTCAAAATTTTCCTCCGCGAGCTTGCCAGCGATGGCGTCCAGATGCCGGCGGATTTCCTGGTGCTCCAACCGCATGACCCCCGTTGGCCCGCTCTGGAGCTGCGTGAATTTTTCCTCGAACGCCGGGAACAGGATTTTCTCCTCCCAGACAATGTGCCGCTCTAACCCGGTCTTGAATTCGTGAAACAATTTCTCGGCCGTCCGGCGGTCGGCGGATTTCAGTTCCTGGAACTCATGGAACAGATCGTCGAGGCGCTGATGGTCTTCAGTGTAATGCTGGTTGATGCTTTGTGTCTCCATACGCATCTCCTGTCTTGACCCCGACCAGCATGATCGCGGCCATGTGCGAGCGGTATTTTACAAATATCCGCCGCATGGCCAGGACGCGCTGGCGTGCGTCCTTGTCACGCAGCAAATTTTTGACGAAGCGCAACGCGCCCCAGAAACCTTCGTCTTGAATCAACCGGTCCGGTTCCAGCAACCGCATCGGCCGCTGGGCTTCGGCTTGCACGCTGAATCCCTCGGCTTCCAAAACCGCGCGCCACTCGCTGGCGGTGAGCGGTCGCGCGCCGACGTGAATCGTGCGGGAAAGCGCCTGCTCGATTTCGCGTTTGATTTGTCCGTCCAGACTGTCCGGGACCAGGCACAATTCATGGATGCCGTAGCGGCCGCCCGGCCGCAACAGCCGGGCGGCCTCCTGGACGATGCGATGTTTCTGCTCGGATCCTTGCATCGTCAACATCGCTTCACCATAAACCACCGTCGCGGTTCGGTCGGGTAAAGGCGCGTTCGCCGCATTGCCCACCAGACATTGCTGGTGGGTGCCAGTCAGCAAACGTCGGACCCGGTTCGCCGCGGCTTCGTCATCTTCTACGGCGGTGTAGGAAGCAGGTTGCAAACTTAATGTCATCCGGGCTGTCACACCGAGACCGGGCGCAAATTCCACCACGGCATCGGACCGCTGGATGGCCAGTGACCCCAACATCTGCCGCGTCAGGTTCAATCCTCCCGGACGCAGCACGCGTTTGCCCAGCCGCGCCAGCAGCCAATGTCCCGGCATTTTGCACGCCGCCAAATTGGCGCCGGGCAAACTCAACACTTCTGCGGCTTGCCTTGCCGGATTTCTCTTATCCGATGCGTGGCCTGTCGCAAACCGTCGTGGGAGCAATGTCTCGTAAGTTTTCATCCGAAGGGATTTTCTTTCAACGCTTCGCAGCCTTCTTGCTTTTCGGTTTGCCGATGCGCACGCGCCACACTTCCGGGCCTTGTTCCTCGTAGGCCCAGGTGAACTGGCCCGTATGTTCCGCGTCGAACTGGTAATAAAGCGGCTTGGGATCGTGGTCGTTGACCAGCACGAACGACTCGCCTTGGCCCAGGCGATGATACGTTTCAAAAATCAGCGAATGCCGCTGCGCCGGTGGCAAGGGGCGCACGTCCAGGTTGCCGTTGACCACGGCGTTGGTCAGCGCGGTTTTGACGGTCTCGGCGGAGGCCGGCGCGGTCGCCGCGCCGCCGCAACAAGTGGAGGTAGTTTTGGTGCTCATAATCGTTTTTGTTATTTTTTTTTAATCTCGCGCAGCCTGCGCAAGCGGTGGGCCGGATTGGCCGGCTCCAGCTTCATTCACGCAACCACCTTAAACCTCCCTTTGCCGCCACAACTTGACCTAAGTCAATTTTGTTTCAGATGAGGCAAAATATGTTTATTCGTGCCTGATTTCAGAGCGGCAAGTGAAATCAAAGGATGCTGGTTGCTCCCAGCGGCAATTCATGAAAGCGCCATCAAAACAAAACGCTCTCGACAAAGGAACGCAGCGGTTCCGGGGTCACACGGTTGCGGCGGACCACCACCGCCAGTTCGCGGCTGAATCGCGGATGAATGGCGATGCGGCGCACGATGCGCCGGTTGCCATACAACGCCAGCACGCGGTGCGGCACCAGGCTGACACCAAGGCCGAGCGAAACGAGATTTACAATCACGTCGAAGCTGTCCAGTTCCATGGCCGGTTCGATGAGCCAGCCCTGCATCCGCAGCCAGTGATTCAGCCGGCGGCCGGTGAAGCCTTGGCGGTCAATCAGCAGCAAGCGCTGATCGGCAAACAGCTTCTTCAATTGTTTCATCGAGACATTCACCACGTTTGGTGCCAGCAAAAATTGAGGAGGAGCGATGGCGACAAATTCGTCGGCAAATCGGTGCGTCACTTTGAGCGAAGGCGGCAGGCGGGGCGGCGGGCAGACCAGTCCAGCGTCCAGATTGCCGGCCTCCAGCGAGGTAAGAATTTCACGGCTGGTCTGGTGGGTCACCTGCAACTGGACTTCGGGGTGTCGCCGTTGGAACGCGAAAAAGTAACCAGGCAAGTAGGCCAGCCCGATGCTGCGCGCCACTCCGACACGCAACGTCGGCGGCAACTTGCCCAAGGTCTGTTGCACGTCCTCCAGCAACTCGTTTGCGGCATTCAAAATGGTGTTGGATTTCTCCCGCAGCAATTGGCCGGTTTGCGTCAGGCAGACGCGCCGCGTGGTGCGCTCGAACAAGGCGACTCCCAGCCGGTCTTCCATCCCGCGGATTTGCCGGGTGATCGCGCTTTGCGTCAACCCGGCCTTCTCCGCCGCGCGCGTGAACGAGCCGGTGTCCGCCACGAGTTGAAACAGTGTCAGTTCGTAGAGATCAAACGGCGTGGTCGCCAGGAATTGATTCATAAAACGCATCGAAATATAAACAATAATGAATTTTACGCAATAGGTGAAAGGAGGGAGGTTGTCTCGACCGAAAGCGATTGGCGCTCAACAACGAGTGCTCCGCTTCAAAGAACAACTGAAATGACCATTATGGCTGAATATAACAAACGACTCCCGACGAATGCGCCAGGACGATGGTATGTGGACGCAAATTGCATTGACTGCGACCTGTGCCGCGAAACGGCGCCAACAGTTTTCAAGCGCGACGACGAAGGCGGCAATAGCTTTGTCTTCCATCAACCGGAGACGGGGGAGGAACTGCGGCTGGCGGAAGAAGCGTTATCTGGTTGCCCGGTTGAAGCTATCGGCAAGGACAATCCAACACCGCCCACACCAACGACCGAACCCGCCAAGTCGCCCGGTTAGGCATCATGAAAATGCAACCGACAACAACACAATCGCTCTACGATCCGAAGTTTGAGCACGATGCTTGCGGTGTTGGTTTCGTCGCCAACATCAACGGCCGGCACGAACACCGGATTCTGGCTTACGCGCTTGAGGCGCTGGCCAACCTCGCGCATCGTGGCGCGCTGGACGCCGACGCGAGCACTGGCGATGGGAGCGGTGTGTTGACACAATTGCCGCACTCGCTTTTCCAATGTGACGTGGAGCGGTTGCATGGACGTTTTCGCAAGGAGACAGATTTGGGGGTGGGGATGGTGTTCATGCCAAACAGCCGGGGCTATCAGGTCAGTTGCCGGCATCTGGTCGAACAAGCGGTCGCCAGATTTGACCTGCATGTCCTCGGCTGGCGGACGGTGCCCATCAATCTGGGCGCGTTGGGCGAAAAGGCCGGCAACACGCTGCCGAAAATCGAGCAAATTCTGGTCGGACGCCCGGATGGCTGTGACGACTTGGAATTTGAACGGCGATTGCTCCTGGCCCGCAAAGTTGCCGAGAGCGCCGTTCGCGACCGGAGATTTCCGGGATTTTACATCCCGTCGTTTTCCTCGCGCACCATTGTTTACAAGGGGCTACTGAACGCACCGGACCTTGGGAAATTTTATTTCGACTTGCAGGATCCGCTTTATGAAACCGCGCTGGCGGTTTTTCATCAGCGCTATTCAACCAACACGTTTCCCAACTGGCAACTGGCGCATCCTTTCCGGGTGTTGGCCCACAATGGCGAAATCAACACCCTGTCCGGCAATCTAATCTGGACCCGCGCCCGCGAGCAGGAACTAACGTCGCCTGAGTGGGCTGACCAGGTTGAATTGCTCAAGCCGATTCTTCAGCCGAATGGCTCTGACTCCGCCTGTTTGGACAACGTGCTGGAAGTCCTTCAATTGAGCGGACGCGACATCTTGCACAGCGTTATGATGCTCATGCCCGAAGCGTGGGAGCAAAACGATGATTTGCTTCCGGCGCTGAAAGGTTTTTACCGGTATCACGCCTGCCTGAATGAGCCGTGGGACGGACCGGCGGCCTTGGTTTTCAGCGACGGCCATTATGTCGGCGCGGCGCTGGACCGCAACGGGCTGCGGCCCGCACGTTACAAAATTTACGACGACGGACTCATGGTCTTGGCCAGCGAAGCGGGTGTGTTGCCGCTGGACGAGAAGCACGTCACGGTGAAAGGCCAGCTCGGTCCGGGAAAGATCATCGCGATTGACACGCAGGCCGGAAGGCTGCTCCTGAATGAAACCATTAAGGCGCGTGTGACGGGTCGCGAACCGTATGCGGAGTGGTGCCAGCGACAGATTCTTTCACTGTCGAATCACGCAAAGAATTTTGCGCAACAGCAAAGCGAACCAGTCGTTCCAAATTTAACTCGGCAGCAGGTCGTGTTTGGCTGGGACGCCGAGGAGTTGCGCGAAATGCTCAAGCCAATGGTCACAAATGGCGACGAGCCGATTGGTTCGATGGGCGACGACACGCCACTGGCGGTTTTCTCGAAGCGGCCCCGGCTTCTTTACGATTATTTCAAACAACGCTTCGCGCAGGTCACGAACCCGCCGATGGACAGCATCCGGGAGAAAATCGTCATGTCGCTGACCACACTGCTGGGCCGGCGCCGCTCCTGGCTAACCGAAAGCGAGGCGCACGCGAAATTGATCGAGTTGGCCAGTCCGTTTCTGGATGACCAGGAATTCGCGGCGCTGCGAACCATCCCCGATCCGGCGTTTCAGAGTGAAACCATTTTCTGCCATTTCAACGCGGATCAAGGCGCGAAACAACTTGAGACCGCGCTGCGGGCGATTTGCGCCCAAGCTGAACGCGCTGTGGACGCCGGTAAAACCATTCTCATCTTGAGTGACCGGCAAACGGATGAAACCAAGGTTCCCGTTCCAATGCTGTTGGCGGTAGGCGCGGTGCATCATCATTTGCTGAGGCAAGGCAAGCGGCTGCGCGCGTCCATCGTTTGCGAATCAGGTGAGGCGCGCGACGTTCATCAATTCGCCTGCTTGATTGGCTACGGCGCGTCGGCAATCAATCCCTGGCTGACGCTTGCAATCATCCGGCAGAACGCGGCCGCTGGCGAATACGGCAGTCTGACGTTCGAGCAGGTGTTGGCGAATTTCCGCAAGGCGACTGAGCACGGCCTGATGAAAGTCATGGCCAAGATGGGTATTTCGTCCATCGGCAGCTACCGCGGGGCGCAGGTGTTTGAGGCAATCGGCGTCTCGCACGAGGTGATTGACCATTGTTTCCACGGGACGACGTCAGCCATCAGCGGCCTGACATTCCCGCAAATCGCTGAAGACGCGTTGCGCCGGCATCGGGCGGCTTACGCGACACCGGAAACGCCACCGCTCGAAGAAGGCGGCAATTTCCGCGTGGCCCGCGGCGGCCAGGGCGAATTTCACGCGACCAATCCGCAAGTCGTCACCGCGTTGCACCGGTTCAACAAATCCGCCACGCTCGAAGATTTCGCCAAATACCTCGAAGCCGTCGAACGCCGCGTGCCGGTGGCACCCCGCGATTTGTTGAGGTTCAAAACCTGGACGCCGGTGCCGTTGGAGGAAGTCGAGCCGATTGAAAAAATTCGCCGGCGGTTCACCACCGCGGGCATGAGCCTCGGCGCTCTGTCACCCGAAGCGCACGAGTGTCTGGCCATCGCCATGAACAGCATCGGCGGCAAATCAAATTCGGGCGAAGGCGGTGAAGACCCGGCGCGATACAAAGTCCGGTCCAACGGCCAGAACGCAAACTCGGCCATTAAACAGGTGGCCTCCGGACGGTTCGGCGTGACGCCGGAATATCTGGCCAGCGCGCAGGAACTGGAAATCAAAATGGCCCAAGGCTCCAAGCCGGGCGAAGGCGGCCAGTTGCCGGGACACAAAGTATCGTCGCTGATTGCACAACTGCGGCACAGCGTTCCGGGCGTAACGCTGATTTCGCCGCCGCCGCACCATGACATTTACAGCATCGAAGATTTGGCCCAATTGATTTACGACCTCAAGCAGGTCAACCCGCGCGCGAAGGTCTGCGTCAAGCTCGTCGCCGAATCGGGCGTCGGCACAATTGCAGCAGGCGTCGCGAAAGCTTACGCCGATGTGATTTTAATCAGTGGGCACGATGGCGGCACAGGCGCTTCGCCGTTGAGTTCCATCAAACACGCGGGCTGTCCATTCGAGTTCGGCATTGCCGAGGCGCACCAGACGCTAATGTTGAACGGTCTGCGTTCGCGGGTGACGTTGCGGACCGACGGCGGTCTGAAGACCGGTCGTGATATTGTGCTGGCAGCGATGCTTGGAGCGGAGGAATTCAATTTTGGCACGGCAGCGCTGATTGCCGCCGGGTGCGCGATGTTCCGCATCTGCCACACCAACCGCTGCCCGGTCGGCGTGGCGACTCAGGACGAGGAATTGCGGAAAAAATACCGCGGCAAGCCGGAGAACGTCGTCGCCTTTTTCAACGGCGTCGCGCAGGAGGTCCGCGAAATCCTCGCGCAGCTCGGCTGCCACACGCTTGACGAAATCATCGGACGAACCGACCTGTTGGAGCGACGTCCGCTGGAGGACTTCCCGGAAGAAGTTCGCGGCAAAATCGCCAGCGTCAATTTGGACCGATTGCTTTATCAGGTGGACGCAATCGGCTCGGCACCGCGCATTCACACACGCGAACGCAACGAGCGCTTTGGCGACGCCGCCTTGGATGACAAAATCATCACCGACGCCCGGCCCGCGCTCGCCGACCGCCGCCGGGTGGAATTGGTTTATCCCGTGGACAATACGCAACGCGACATAGGCACGCGCCTGTCGGGATTGATCGGTTACACGTTTGGCGACCGCGGCCTGCCAGACGGCACGATTGACATTACGCTGCATGGTAGCGCCGGGCAAAGTCTCGGCGCGTTTCTGGCCAATGGCGTCCGGCTGCGATTGTTCGGCGAGGCGAACGATTACGTCGGCAAGGGCATGAACGGGGGCGAAATCGTTTTGCGTCCTCCAGAGGACTGCAACTTGGTGTGGTCCGAGAACGTGCTGCTAGGCAACACCGTTCTGTATGGCGCGACCGGCGGACGGTTCTTCGCCGCTGGCGTGGCGGGCGAACGGTTTGCCGTGCGCAACTGCGGCGCCGTGGCCGTCGTGGAAGGCGTTGGCAATCACGGTTGCGAATACATGACCGCCGGAACGGTGGTCGTGCTGGGCCGGACTGGCCGCAACTTCGCCGCCGGCATGAGCGGCGGGCTGGCTTACGTGTTCGACCCACAAAATGTTTTTCCCCGGCAATGCAACCGGGCGATGGTCGAATTGGAACGGCTGTCGCAGCCGGATGAAATCAAGCGGTTGCAGTCGTTGATTTACTCGCACCTGGAGAACACGGAATCACCGCGAGCCGATGAAATTCTGCGGCACTGGCCGGAAGCTGTGAAACATTTTTGGTGCGTGATTCCGCGTCCCGCTCAAGTGAAGCCCGCGGACAAGCCAAATTTGCCGTCAGTGGAAAGCCGACCGAAGCAGGCGACGGTTGACGGGTTCGAGCGCCGTGTGGCACAATTAGAAGCTCGAACAAAATAAATAAGCGCATGGAAACATTGCTCGAAACCGAATCCTTTGCCGACGCGGAAATCAACCGCGACCTGGCGCCGGAGAAGAAAATTGATCTTTTGAGCCAGATGTTGCGTATCCGGCGTTTCGAGCAGGCGGCGCTCAAGCATTATCAGACCGGCGGCCAAATGGGTGGCTTTCTTCACCTCTACACCGGCCAGGAATCCGTCGTCGTCGGCACGATTTCCCTTTGCGGTGAGGACGATCAAATCATTGCCGGCTATCGCATCCACGGCCACGCGCTCACGGTGGGCATGACAATGAACGCCTGCATGGCCGAGCTCTTTGGCAAAGCCACCGGCTGTTCCAAGGGCAAGGGCGGCTCGATGCACTTCTTCGCGCCGGACAAAAATTATTGGGGCGGCCACGCCGTCGTGGCTGGCCAGACGCCGTTGGGACTCGGACTCGCCTTCGGCTTGAAATACAAAGGAATAAAAGGTTGCTGCCTGTGTTTCCTCGGAGACGGCGCGGTCAATCAGGGGGTCTATCAGGCGTCATTAAACCTGGCTTCGCTCTGGAATTTGCCGGTGATCTACATCATCGAAAACAACCAATACTCGATGGGCACGAGTCTGGAACGCTCTTCCGCCTACAAATCCTGCCTCGCCGCCCGTGCCGAGGCTTACAACATCGAATGGGACCGGTTTAACGGCGAAAATATTTACGAGGTTCGAGCCAGGACCTGGGCGGCCATCCAGCGCGCCCGCAACCAATCGCGTCCCACGGTGCTGCAAATTGATACCTATCGCTATTACGGCCATTCCGTGTCGGATGCCAACGCGAAGAAATATCGCGACCCCGAAGAGATTGAAAAATATCGCAAATTCCATGATCCGCTCCAGCTTTGGCAAGCGCGCCTCCTGGAAGAAGGTGTCATCACGGAGCCGCAGATCGGTGAGTTGGATGCGGCTGCGCAAGCCGAAGCCGCCGCCGCAGTCCAGTTTGCCGAGACAAGTCCTTTGCCTGAACCGGCGGATATTTTTTCCGACGTTTATTACGAGGTGGACCGTCAGACGCCAGCAGGACGGACCGGAAGGCATTTCTTCAACGATTAACCAGCCGCTACTTTATGCCTGTCATCACTTACCGAAAAGCCCTGAACGAAGCGCTGGCGGAAGAACTCACCCGGGATGAAAACGTCTTCATCATCGGTGAGGAGGTCGCGCAGTATAACGGCGCTTACAAAGTGACCGAAGGGTTGTGGGCGCGGTTTGGCGACAAACGAGTGCTGGACACGCCGATTACGGAAGCCGCTTTCGTTGGCCTGGGAGTGGGTGCCTCGATGCTGGGATTGCGCCCCGTGATTGAACTGATGTTTTGGAGTTTCGCCTTCGTGGCTTACGACCAGATCGTCAACAACGCCGGCTGCATCCGCTACATGTCCGGCGGTCTGGTCAATTTACCCATTGTCATTCGCGGACCCGCCAACGGCGGCACCAATGTTGGCGCCACGCATTCGCACACACCGGAGAACATTCTGGCCAACAATCCCGGCATTAAGGTCGTCTGTCCGGCCACGGCCTATGATGCGAAGGGTTTGATGAAAACCGCGATTCGCGACAACGATCCCGTGTTCGTGATGGAGAACACGCTGCTTTACGGCGAAACGTGGGAAGTGCCGACGGAGGAATATCTCATTCCGCTCGGTGTCGCCGACGTGAAGCGGGAAGGCGCTGACATCTCGCTCATCGCCCACGGTCGCGCCGTCATCACGAGTTTGAAGGCGGCGGAAATTCTGGCGCATGAACACAACATACGCGCCGAGGTCGTGGATTTGCGCTCCATCCGTCCGCTCGACGAAGAAGCCATTCTCCGCTCCGTGCGCAAGACGCACCGCGCCGTTTTGGTGGATGAAAACAAACCGTTCTGCGCGGTCAGCGCCCAGATTGCCACGACGATTCAGGAAAAAGCGTTCGACGATCTCGATGCACCGGTCTTGCGCGTTTGCACGCTGGACGCGCCGGCGATTTACAGTCCGCCGCTGGAAAAATTACAGTTGCCGACACCGGAACGCGTCGTGGAAAAAGTTTTAAGCATCGCCTGACGCCCATTCGTTATGGCTTACATTGAAATGCCCAAATTGAGCGACACGATGACCGAAGGCACCGTGGTCAAGTGGCGCAAAGCCATCGGCGACACCGTGAGCGCCGGTGACGTCATCGCTGAAATCGAAACCGACAAGGCCGTAATGGAATTGGAGGCGTTTGACGACGGCACGCTCAAGGACATTTATGTCAGCGAAGGCGGCAAGGCGCGGATCGGACAAAAACTGGCGCTGTTGCTGGCTCCCGGTGAAAGCGCGCCGCAACAAGATGGTGAAGCAGACAAAACGGAGAAACGAGGCGTGGTTGCGGCTGGTCAGAGCCAGACAAACCTGCCCAAAGCCAAAGCGGACACCTTGAAAACTGTGCCGCTAACTTCCAACGGCCGCGTGAAAGCCTCGCCACTGGCGAAGAAAATCGCCGCCGCGAAAGGCGTGGACTTGAGTTCGATTCAAGGCTCCGGTCCCGGCGGACGCATCGTCGCCCGCGATGTTGAGTCAACCACGGCAATTCCCGCGCCCAAACCGGCGGCGGCGATTCCGGCAATACCCGCCGGCCCAGGCGACCGGCGCATTCCCCTGAACGGAATGCGCAAAATCATTGCCGAGCGCCTGTTCGCCAGCAAAACGCAGATTCCCCATTTCTACCTCAACATCGAAGTGGATGCCGGCGAACTCATCCGGCTGCGGACACATTTGAACGAACATCTGGAGAAGTCCGGCCAAGGCAAGCTCACGTATAACGATTTCATTTTGAAGGCCGTGGTCGTGGCGGCCACGAAAGTTCCCCGCGTCAATGCGTCCTTCGCCGGCGATGCCGTCATCGAATACGCTGACATCCACCTCTCGGTCGCGGTAGCCATTGAAGACGGCCTGGTGACGCCGGTGATCCGTCAGGCGCAGAAGAAATCATTGCGCGAAATCAGCGAGGCAGTGAAGGACCTGGCCACGCGCGCCCGCACCAAGAAACTCAAGCCGGAAGAATATCAGGGCGGCACGCTCACCGTTTCCAACCTCGGCAGCTACGGCATCAAAAGTTTTTCAGCCGTCATCAATCCGCCGCAAGCGGTCATCCTTTCGATTGGTGCCATCGTGAAAAAGCCGGTGCTCAACGCGCAGGACCAGATTGTGCCCGGCCGGCGCCTGGCCATTGGCTTGAGCGCCGACCATCGCGTCGTGGACGGCGCCATCGGCGCGCAATATCTCGCGGAACTGCGCGGGCTTCTCGAAAATCCCGTCGGAATGTTGCTTTAATTTTATGAATTACGATCTGATTGTCATCGGCGGCGGCCCCGCCGGCTACGTCGGCGCGATTCGCGCCGCGCAACTCGGCAAACGTGTCTCGTGCGTCGAAAAGGACCGCGCGGGCGGCACCTGCCTCAACTGGGGCTGTATTCCCACCAAGTCGCTCCTGCGCAACGCGGAGTTGTTTCACCTGATGAAACTCCGCGGCGGCGAGTTCGGCTTCAGCTTCGACAACTTGCGTTGCGACTGGAGTAAAATCATCAAACGCTCGCGCGACGTGGCCGACAAAAACGCCGCCGGCATCGAGTATTTGTTCAAGAAAAACAAGGTGGACTACGTCCGTGGTGAAGCGTCGCTGGCCGGTCCCGGTGCGGTGACGGTAAAAGGCACCGACGGCAAAACGCAGAAACTTGAAGCAGCAAAAATCCTGATCGCCACCGGCGTGGTGTCGCGTCCGCTGCCCGGCTTTCCGTTCAACGACAAAACCGTCATCGGCAGCCACGAGGCAATGATTTTGGAGCGACAGCCGAAAAACATCATCATCATCGGCGCTGGCGCCATCGGTGTCGAGTTTGCCTATTTCTTCAACGCCTTCAGCACAAAGGTCACACTGGTGGAAATGATGCCGAATATCTTGCCGCTGGAAGACGCCGAAGTTTCACAAACGCTGGAAAAGGCGTTCGTCAAGCAAGGCATCAATGTTCTGGCCGGGACCAAAGTGGTCAAAGCCGAAACCGGCGCGAATGGCGTTAAAATCAGCGTCGAAGGCAAGAAATCGGAAACGCTGGAGGCGGAAGTCTGCCTGGTAGCCATTGGCGTGCAGCCGTGGCTGCCCGCCGGCCTATCACTTCAACTCACACCGCGCAATTTCATCCAGACGACGGACCGTTATCAGACAAGTGTGCCGGGCGTCTTCGCTGCCGGAGACATCATCGGGCCGCCGTTGCTGGCGCATGTCGCGAGTTATGAAGCGATTCAAGCGGTTGAGGGGATGTTCACCGATCATGTCCCGAAGAGAATCAACGTCTTTCCCAGTTGCACCTACTGCCAGCCACAGGTGGCCAGCGTCGGCATGACCGAGCAAGCTGCGAAGGAAAAAGGATTGAAATTCCGGGTCGGCAAGTTTCCGTTCAGCGCCAGCGGCAAGGCGCGCGCCAGCGGCGAAGTGGATGGCTTTGTTAAATTAATTTTTGGCGAGTCTTACGGCGAACTGCTCGGCGCGCACATCATCGGCTCGGAAGCGACGGAAATGATCGCCGAACTGGGACTGGCCCTCACGTTGGAAGCGACTCACGAGGAAATCGAAGCCTGCATCCACGCCCATCCGACCTTGAGCGAAGCCGTCCACGAAGCCACCGGCCAGGCCTTCGGCGCGGCGATCCACATTTGAGACAACTTAATCAGAGCGGCTCAGAAATAGGCTGACAATTCCCCTCGCTGAGCACGTTCGAAACATGAGTCCTGCACACCTTTCGGCTTTTTGTTGCCGCGCGGAGGAACGGG
>Ga0335077_10008230_pt1 | contig 12934 bp, 17 predicted proteins | sample Lox_Sample_31_FD_207151 | JGI IMG/M metagenome (GOLD analysis project Ga0335077, IMG submission 207151) | Soil microbial communities from Loxahatchee National Wildlife Refuge, Florida, United States - Lox_Sample_3.1 | ecosystem: Environmental > Terrestrial > Soil > Wetlands | place: USA... | reverse complement strand
AGCATGACCGCGATCACTCGGCTGACCGAAACGTCGGGGCCCACCGTCACTGCGTCTCGGTCCTTCCGGAGCTCGGCGATCCGCGTCTGGACGAGCTGGCGCCCCACGTCGGCGTGGCGACCCACCTCGAGTTCCTCCTCGTCCCCTTCCAGGGTCTCGACCTCCTGCCTCTCGGACACATCGACCATGGGCTTTCCCTCCTCTAGCGCCGAGCAACGGGCGTCGGGTTCCATTCCGCGCCCGGCCCTTTCCGGCGGCAATACCCCGGAGGGGTAGGGTCGTGCGCGCTCCCGCTCCCTTCGACCTGGACCTCGTCGTCCGCAGTCACGGGTGGTACGACCTCCCACCCTGGACCTGGGACCCGGCGCGGAGGGTCCTCGCCCGCCCCCTGCGGCTCTCGGGCGGACGGGTGGCGGCGGTGGAGGTCGCTCCCCGGGGAGACGGCCTCGCCCTCCGGACGGTGGCGGAAGGGCCCCTCTCTGCGGCCGAGGCGGCCGAGGTCCGCTCGCAGGTCCGCACCTGCCTGTCGCTCGACGAGGACCTGGGCCCGTTTCGCGCCCTCGTGGAGGGTCTCTCGGGCCGGCCCGAGGCCCCGGCACTCCGGCGCGCCCTGGGGAGGGGCGCGGGGAGGCTGCTCCGCTCCCCCACCGTATTCGAGGACGCCGCGAAGACCCTGTGCACCACGAACTGCTCCTGGGCCATGACTCGGACCCTGGTGGGGCGGCTCGTCGCCGAACTCGGCCGGGAGTCGCCGCTCGGCTCGAGGACGTTCCCTTCCGCCGAGGAGATGGCGGAGCGGCCAGAGCGGTTCTACCGGGACCGCATCCGGGCCGGGTACCGGTCCCCCTTTCTCCGCGCCCTGGCGCGGAGGGTGGCCTCGGGCGAGGTGGACCTCGAGGGGCTCCGCGACCGCTCCCTCCCCTTCGAGGAGGTGGAACGGCGGATCCGGGACCTCTCGGGGTTCGGGCCCTATGCGACCGAGCACCTCCTCCGGCTCCTGGGCCGTTACCAGGGCCTCGCCCTCGACTCCTGGAGCCGCAAGAAGCTCGCCCGCCTGCGAGGTCGGAGGGGCCAGCCCTCCGACCGGACGCTCGCTCGCTGGTTCGAGCCCTGGAAGGAGTGGGCCGGCCTCGCCATGTGGCTCGAGATCACCGAGGACTGGCGCCAAGACTCCCCGGCCTGGCCGTGATACGGAGAGAGCCATGAAATTCGCGTTCGTCCTCCTGAAGTGCGACCTCGGGCGGCTGGAGGAGGTGGCGAACGCCGTCATGGAGATCGACGGCGTCTCGGAGGTCCACTCGATCACCGGCCCCTTCGACCTGCTCGTGAAGCTCTACGCGCCGACGTACGAGGACTTCGGCGACGTCATCCCCGGCCGGCTCCAGAAGGTGCCCGGGATCCGGGAGACGGAGACGCTCCTCGCCTTTCGCGCCTTCAAGGGCGGCTCATAGGGCGCGCAGCCTCCCGCAGGTCGGCCGCTGGCCGCTCAGGCGAAGGCGTCGAGGCCGGTCGCGGCCCGGCCGAGCGCCAGGGTGTGGATGTCGTGCGTCCCCTCGTAGGTGTAGACGGACTCGAGGTTCATCATGTGGCGCATCACCGGGTGGTCGTCCACGATGCCGCTCGCTCCCAGGACCTCGCGCGCCAGGCGGGAGACGTCCCGGGCCATGCGGACGTTTGCGCGCTTCCCCAGGGAGACCTGCACGTGGGTGAGGCGTCCCTCGTCGGCGAGCTCGCCGAGCCTCTGCGCGAGAAGCTCCCCGAGCAGGATCCCCTGCCACATCTCCACGAGCTTCTCCTGCACGAGCTGGAAGGCGCCGATGGGGCGTCCGAACTGGACGCGCACCAGGGCGTGCTGGCGAGCGGCCTCGAAACAGGCCACCGCCGCCCCCACCGCCCCCCAAGCGATTCCGTAGCGCGCCCGGGTGAGGCAGGCGAGCGGGGCGCGCAGCCCGGCGCCGGCCGTGCCCGGGAGCACCGCCGAGGCGGGAACGAAGGCCTCCTCGAGGTGGAGCTCCGCGGTCGCCGAGGCCCGGAGCGAGAGCTTTCCTTGGATCTCCCGGGCGCCGAAGCCAGGCGTTCCCCGCTCCACGAGGAAGCCCTGGATGGAGCGGGCGTCCCCGTCGCCGACCTTGGCCCAGACGAGCGCCACGTCGGCGAGCGTCCCGTTCGTGATCCAAGCCTTCGTCCCGGAGATCGCGAAGCCATCGCCCCGCGGCGAGGCGCGGGTCCGCATCCCGCCCGGGTCCGAGCCGAAGTCGGGCTCGGTGAGGCCGAAGCAGCCGATGGCCTGGCCCCGGGCCAGTCGCGGGAGCCAGCGCGAGCGCTGTGCCTCCGAGCCGAAGGCGTGGATGGGATACATGCAGAGGGCGCCCTGGACCGAGGCGAAGCTCCGGACGGCGGAGTCCCCGCGCTCGAGCTCCTGCATGCAGGCGCCGTAGGCCGTCTCCGAGAGGCCGGCGCAGCCGTAGCCGCGGAGGTTCATCCCGAAGAGCCCCAGAGACGCCATCTCCGGGACGAGGTCCACGGGAAAGGTGCCGGCCCGGAAGTGGTCCCGGATCACCGGGAGGACCCGCTCGTCGACGAAGCGGGCCACCGAACGGCGGGCGAGCCGCGCCTCCTCCGGGAGACGGTTCCCGAGGTCGAGGAGGTCGACGGGGGCGGGGGCGTCGCTCAGGGCTCGCTCCAGGTCTGGACCACGGCGACGAGGAAGGCGATGGCGAGCGGCCCGGCCACGAAGCCGACCGGCCCGAAGGCAGCGAGCCCCCCGAGGAGCGCGAAGAAGACCACGCCCACCGGGAAGTCGATGCCGCGGCGCATGAGTGCGGGCTTCACCACGTTGTCGGCCATGCCGACGACGAGCGCGGACCAGGCAGTGAGGAAGCCGGCTGCCACTGGGTGACCGGTGGAGAGCTTGAGGAGCACGAGCGGAACCCAGACGAGCGCCGAGCCCACCACCGGGATGAGGGAGGAGAAGAAGGTGGCGACCGCGAAGAAGAGCGCGTAGGGAACGTCGGCGAGGAGGTAACCGGCGAAGCCCAGGCCGGCCTGGACGCCGGAGGTGGCGAGCGTGGAGACCACCACCGAGAGGGTGACGCGGCGCAGGTAGCCGAGGAGGACGGCCGCCTTCCCGGTGGGCATGGGCAGGACCGGCAAGAGCCAGTCCACGAAGCGGTGCCCGTCCGCGAGCAGGAAGAAGAGGGCCACGAAGAAGAGCAGGAGGCTCGCGAACGCGGTCCCCGTCGCCTGGAGCACGCCTCCGACCGTGAAGAAGGCGTTCGTGGAGAGCGTCTGGGTGACGAAGCCCTCGAGCGCCTTCGCCCCGTGGGGGAGTCGGCCGAGGAGACCCGTCGCGTACCCCCTCGACCATTCGGGCAGGTAGGCGGCGAGCGCGAGCACCCCCTTCTCGTCGAGCACCTGGAAGACGAGGCGCACGCCGTTGATGGCCTGGCCGACGACCACCGTCCCGATGGCGGCGAGCGGGCCCAACACCGCGAGGATGGCGAGGAGGGTGACGAGCGCGGCGGCGACGCCCCGGCGCACCCGCATCCGCACCGAGAGCCAGCCCCGCAGGGGTCCGAGGGCCACCGACGCCACCGCCGCCAGGAAGAGGAGGGAGGCAAAGGGCCGCACCACGAGCCACGCGAGCCAGACGGCGAGGGCGGTGAGGAGGACGAGGAAGGCGCGGGAGTCGGACTTCCGGAGCATGGCGCCGTCCCTGGCTAGAAGTTGAGGTGCACGCGCTCGGGGGCGAGGCCCGCCTCCCGAAGGGTGGCCTTCACCTCGTTCACCATGGCGCTCATCCCGCACACGAAGGCCACCCCGTCGACCGGCGGTGCGCCTCCGAAGGCGAGAGAGCGGGCCACCTCCTGCACCCGGCCCCGCACCCCCTGCCAGGCGTCCTCGGGGCCGGAGGGGCAGAGCACCACCCGGATCCCTTGGCGCTCCCAGTCGAGGTGCTCGCCCCGGTAGGCGAAGTCGCCGCCCTGGCGCTGGCCGTAGAAGAGGGTGATGCGGCCGCACTGGTCGCGCCGGCCCATGAGGTGCTGGATGAGCGCGCGGATGGGGGCGATGCCGGAGCCGGCCGCGAAGAGGAGGACGTCCCGGGCCTCGGCCTCCGAGACCGGGAAACCCTTCCCGAAGGGCGCCGAGAGCGAGAGCGAGGCCCCCGGGCCGGCACCGGCGATGGCCTCGTCGGCGATGCGCCCCCCGCGCTTCACGAGCAGGTCGGCCCGCCCGGCCCGCGAGGGAGCGCTGGCGAGCGCGAAGTAGGCCTCGCCGGACGGAGCCTTCACCTTCACCACCTGGCCGGGAGCGGTGTGACTCGCCGCGAGCGCCCCGAGCGAGAGGCGGATGGCCCGGAGCTTCGTCGTCTCGTCCCAGGCGTCGAGCACCGGGACGCGCTCGTAAGGGGTGGGCGATGCCGACATGTCGAGAACCTACCACCAACGTGGATCCCATCCCACGGCCCGGTGGGCGGGTAGGCTCCTCCGGCGGATGCAGCCCCGGCGCAAGGCCTCGAGCGGGTAGCGGGTGCCACGCCAGGTCACATGCGCCCGGAGGCTCGCCGCGGCGGCGCTCGCGAGGAGGGCCGCGGCGAGCGCCGGGCCCGCCACGGGGAGGAGGAGCCCCTCCGTCCCCCGGCCGCCGGAGATCCGGCGCGCCGTCGTCCCCACGACGATCGAGGAGAGGAGGGCGGAGACGAGCCCGAGAACCTTCGCCGGGGCCGCTCCGAGGCCGAGCGACACCCAGGGGAGGACCGAGAGGCCGGCGAGAGAGACGCAGGCGAGGAGCGCCGCCGGCCAGCGGTACTCGACGGCGGCGAACCCGTTCTTCAGGAGGCCGCGCCAGGAGGCGCAAAAGCCCGGGGCCCAGCGGACGGAGAGGAGGGAGCCGGCGCGGACCACCCCCTGGCGGACGCCGCTCCGCCGGAGCACGAGGCCGAGCTTCACGTCGTCCACGGCCTCGAGGCGCAGGGAGGCGTGGCCGCCCGCCTTCCGGTAGGCCTCCCGGAGGACGAGGGCGAAGGCGCCAACGCCGACGAACCCCGCCGTTCCCGGCCGGCGCAGCTCCCACGGCCTCATCCACAGATTTGCGAAGGTCGCGAAGGTGGCGACGAAGGCCCGCTCGAGGAGACCGGGGGCGACGAGGTGCGGGACCGCGGCGAGATGGCCGAGGCCGCGGGCCTCCGCATAGGCGACCGCCCGCCTGAGGGCGGTCGGGGCGAAGACCACGTCTCCGTCCGTGAAGAGCAGGTAGCGGCCCTGTGCGGCCTCCGCGCCTCTCGCGCAGGCGTGGTTCTTGCCGAGCCAGCCCTCCGGGAGAGCCCGCACGTGGACGACGTGGAGTCGCGCCGGCGCCTCGGCGAGGAGGCGGTCGAGGATCTCCCCGGTGCCGTCCTCGGAACGGTCGTCGACCGCCACCACCGCGAGGTCGGGGTAGTCCTGAGAGAGAAGGGAGCGGACGGCCCGCTCGACGGAGGCGGCCTCGTCGCGGGCCGGGACCACCGCGGTGACGCTCGGCCAGCCGCCGGGCGGAGGCTCCGGCGCCACCTCGGCGAGGTCGTCGACGAGCCGGTCGGTCGCGAGGGCCCGGAGCGCAGTCCGCGCCCAGAAGATCGCCGAGAGCGCGCTCGCCGCGGCGAGAGAGAGGGAGGCCCAGGCTGTCACCGGGGCTTTACGCGGGGGCCGCCCTGCTCCGCGGCCCTCCTCGAGAGGGACCCGAGGTCGGACAGGGAGACCGTCATGCCGTCCCGCGCCGCGAGCACCGGGATCCCCAGCCGCTCGGTCATCTCCCGGGCTCGGTTCTCGGGCTGGCCCCGGATCACGGGGATGCCGAAGTGGGTGAGAACGGCCGCCCGGGGGCGGACCGCCCCGACGAGCCGCTCGGCGTCGTCCCAGCCGAGGTGGAGGAGCTGCCGGTCCCCCCCGCGGAGCCGGGTGGCGTTCACGACGAGGAGGTCCACGCCCGCGTACGCCTCCGGGAGGGCTTCCATCCAGAAGGTGTCGGTGACGTGGGCGATCCGGAGGTCCCCGGCGTGAAGGCGGTATCCCAAGGTCTCGGTGCCGTGGTCGTGGGCGAGCGGCGTCTGGAGGAGGAGGCCTTTCGTGAGCTCCACCTCCCCCTTCTCCTCGAGCACCACCCGGCGCTCCGGGAACTCCTGGGCGTAGCGGAAGACGACAGGCTCCGTCTCGAGCGCGTCCCGGGGGGCGAGCAGCGCCCCGCGCCGCCTGTGGCCTCCCTCGGTCATGGCCTCCAACACCGCCGTGGCGTCGCCGGCGTGGTCCAGGTGCCGGTGGGAGACGAGGAGGGCGTCGACCGAGAGAGGGTCGACCCGGGGCCGGGAGGCGAGCGCCCGGACGAGCCCCCCGGGGCCGGGATCGACCCAGAGCGTGAAGCCCCCGATGCTCCAGACGAGGCCGCCGGAGTGGCGGAGCTGGGTGGAGACCGCGAAGCGGGCACCCGCCGTCCCGAGGAACTTGAGGCTGTCGCCTCCGGGATCGCTCGCGCTCAAGGCTCCCCCCGGCGTGGGCAGCGCCCCCTGCGGGGCCCTAGAAACCGACGAGCGCGTCCACCTTGTAGGAGCCGAGGCGGCGGCGCCCGTTTAGGAAGGAGAGCTCCACCACGAAGGCGTAGCCGGCCACGTCCGCTCCCTGTCGCGCGATGAGGCGGCCCACCGCCTCGGCGGTGCCGCCGGTGGCGAGAAGGTCGTCGACGACGAGGACGCGCTCGCCCGGACCGATGGCGTCGATGTGCAGCTCGAGCCCGTCCTCACCGTACTCCAGGTCGTAGAGCTCCTTGATGGTCTGGTAGGGGAGCTTCCCGGGCTTGCGGGCGATGGCGAGGCCGGCGCCGAGCGCGTAGGCGAGCGGGGCTGCGAAGATGAAGCCTCTCGACTCGATGCCCACCACCTTGGCGATCCGCTCCGTCCTCCAGCGCAGCGCGAGGGCGTCCACCACCCTCCGGTAGAGCGCGGCGTCCGCGAGCACGGGAGTGATGTCCTTGAAGACGATCCCCTTCTTGGGGAAGTCGGGGATGTCCCGGATGGTGGTCCGGAGGGCTTGGGCGATGGCGTCCATGGGGCTCCTGCCTGCGTGCGGCCGATCCTCTGCGCGAAGGGGGAGTCTAGCTCACTGGAGGAACGGCATGGGGTCGCGCGGCTTCGTCCCCTCCCGCACCTCGAAGTGGAGGTGGGGGCCGGTGGTGCGCCCGGACTGGCCCACCCGAGCGATGGGGGTGCCGGCCTCGACGTGATCCCCCTCCCTCACGAGCACGGCGCTGTTGTGCGCGTAGACGGTGACGAGGGGCGGCGTGTGCCGGAGGATGACGATGACCCCGTAGCCGGACTGGCGACCCGTGTAGACCACCTCGCCGGGGGCGGCGGCGAGCACCGGGGTACCCTCGGGTGCGGCGATGTCGATGCCGTCGTGGCGCTGGCCCTGGTGGACGCCGAAGCCCTGGCGGAGGACCCCGAGCCCCTTCTCGAGCGGCCAGTGCATCCGGCCGTTCCCGGCAACCGCGGCCGGCGGCGGACGTACCGGGAGCGGCGGCGCCGCCGGCTCCACCGCTCCTGGGGCGAGGGGCGGGACGTCGAGCGGCCGGGGCGCGCCCGGGATGAGGAGCTCCGTCCCCGGCTGGAGGAGGCGGGGGTCGGTGAGCCCGTTCACCTCCATGAGCTCGCGCGGCTCGAGCCCGTAGGTCCGGGCGATGCGGTAGATGGTCTCGCCCCTCTGCACCACGTGGGTGGAGCCGACGAGGTCGGGCTCCACGTGGAGGTCCTCCGCAGAGAGGGCGCTCCGGTCGGCGGACGACGCCGGCGCGGACGCGGGGGCGGGCGGAGCGCTCGCCACCGGACGATGCGGGGCGGAGGCGCAGGCGGCGAGGGCGGCCACCGCACCCGCGAGGCCGGCGCGCCTGCTCACGGGGCCGGCTCCTGACGGTAGCCGGAGAGCGTCCAGCCGCGGAGCTCCGCGAACATGGTGGCATGGGTGAGGTCGAGCTGGAGCGGGGTCACGGCCACGAGCCCGTCGTCGAAGACGGTGTTGCAGTCCGATTGCGGGATGTCCCGGAAACCCGCCTCGCTCCCGATCCAGAAGTACTTGCGGCCGCGGGGGTCGAGCTTCTCCACCACCGCGTTGCCGTAGGTGCGGTGGCCCAGGGGGGCGAAGCGGTACCCCTGCACCGGGCCGGGCGGGACGTTCACGTTGAGGAGGGTCGGGGCGGGGGGCGGGTCGTCGGCGATGCGGCGTGCCAGGGTGGCCGCGAAGGCGGCGGCGTGGGAGAACTCGTGGGGCGGTGGGCAGGCGAGCGAGATGGCGACCGCGCTCACCCCGAGGAGCGCCCCCTCCATCGCCGCCGCCACCGTGCCGGAGTAGAGGACGTCGTTGCCAAGGTTGGGACCGTGGTTCACGCCGGAGAGGACGATGTCCGGTGGATGGTCCTTGAGCACGAGGTTCATGCCCATGTAGACGGCGTCGGTGGGCGTCCCGTCCACGGCGAAGCGCCTCGGACCGACCTCGACGAGCCGGAGCGGCCGGTGGAGGGAGATGGCGTGGCTCGATGCCGACTGCTCCCGGTCCGGAGCCACCACCCAGACCTCGTCGCCGGAGAAGGCCTCCGCGAGGGCCCAAAGCCCCTGGGCGTGGATCCCGTCGTCGTTGGAGAGCAGGACGCGCACGAAGGCCCAATGTACCAGCGAGGGCCCTGCCAGGCGAGGTTCGCGCCGAACGGGCTCTAGCGGAGCGCGACGACGAGCACCGCGAGGCTCAGGGTTGCCGCCGAGACGATGGTCCAGCCCACGGCCTTCAGCTGTCGCGGGGAGACGCGGAAGACGACGATGCCGAGTGCGGCCAGGGCCACGGGGGCCACCGCCGCCGGGACGGCCCAGGGAACCGCGGTCCGCGCCGCGCTGCCCACCGCCACGGCCAGGAAGGCGGCGATGCCGGCGGCGGAGCGGAAGCCCGGGTCCGGCGACACCTTCCGCGCGCGACCCAGGAGCGCCTGCACCGCCAGCGCGGCGCACCCGAAGGCGAGGACCCAGGCGATCCAGGCAGCCGAGGCCGCCCGGAGCGAGGCCCCGGAGGCGAGTGCCACCGGGTAGCCGGCGGAGGAGAGGGCGGTCGCGACCACCAACTCCCCCACCGCCGTCCGCTCCGCGTCCTTCCACACGAAAAGGGCGACCACGCCCGCGAGGAGGGGGGGAGCGAGGGCCGCCCACCGAGCGACGAGCGGCGAGAGGAGGAACCCCACGGCGCCCAGGGCGACGGCGAGGGAGAGGAGGGCGAAGGACCAGCGCGCGGCGCGGGGACCTTCCTGCTCCCTCGCCCGCCGCCCCCGGTGGCCGACGGCGACGAGCAGGGGCTCGTACGCCAGGAACCCGGCCAGGGCGGAGAGGGCGAGGAGGGTGGCCGCGAGTCCGGGGCGCCCGAGCGCGAGGCCTGCGGCGAGCGGCAGGAGGATCTGGCCGTAGGCTCCGTGCTCGTGGGGGAGGAGCTGCCTCGTCGGGGCCGGGTTCACGCGCGAGATGTAGCATCGGACCCGCACGGGGTGAAGCGCCGCCACTCGGCCGGGCTAAGCTCCCTCCGTGGCCTCGGCCGCCCCCTTCGTACTCCTCCTCGCCTCGGCGACGGCCGCGCCGGCTCCGACCCTCACCTCCCCAGCCTTCCGCGACGGAGGAGCCATCCCCAGGGTCCACACCTGCCAGGGGCAGGACCTTTCGCCCGCGCTCGCCTGGTCGGGAATTCCCGCCGGCGCGAAGAGCCTCGCACTCGTGGTGGACGACCCAGATGCGCCCGATCCAGCGGCTCCGCGGACGACCTGGGTCCACTGGGTGCTCTACGACATCCCAGCGACCGCCGCCGGGCTCCCCGAGGGGGCTCGGGCCGGGTCCCTGCCCGGAGGAACGCGGGAGGGTCTGAACGACTGGAGGCGGCGGGGCTACGGGGGTCCCTGTCCTCCGGTGGGACGACACCGCTACTTCTTCAAGCTCTACGCCCTCGACGCTGCCCTCGGAGACCTCGGGGCGCCGACGAGGGCAGAGCTCGAGAGGGCCATGGAGGGGCACGTCCTCGCGCGCGCCCAGCTCGTCGGCACCTACGAGAAGTAGTCCCCTCGCGCCCTCACGCGGCGAGGCCGGGGACCGAGCGGACCCCCTCGCTCTTCAGCCAGTCGCGGGTGGAGAGGAGCATCGCGTCCTCGTGCGTCCCGGCGCGCATCACCAAGAAGGGTTCCCGGGAGAGCCCCTCGTCCACGTAGATGGGGACCCCGAACATGGCGAGCGGCGGCTCGGCGCCCGCCTCGCAGGGCCAGAATCGGTCCCCAAAGAGCGGCTCGGACGCGAGCTTCGCGTCCGCGCAGTCGGTGGCGCGGGCGAGCGCGTCGAGGTCGACGCGGCGGTGAGCCGGGACGACGGCGAGGGCGAGCGAGCCGTCGAGGCTCACGACCACCGGTTTCGCCACGCGGTATCCGGATACGTGCTCCGCGGCCGCGAGCTTCTGGGCGGCCACCGCGCGCGCGTGGACGTGGTGCGCGAAAGAGAGGTGGTGGTCGGCGAGGTACTTCTCGATGGGTGCGGGGATCATGGCTCCTCCCTCCTTCAGGACCTCGTCCGGAAAGGATAGGACTTTCGCGGGCCCAGGGGAGGAGCCCCGCAAGGGCTCTCTGTGCCGTCCGCGTGACCCTTTGTCACCTCTTCGTACCCTACTGATTTCAGACTCAGAATTGCTCTGGAGGCTTTAGCCACTTAGACTGTCGCCGGGGGAATGGAGGGGCGCGCGCGGCGCTTCCCGTTCGAGCATGCAAAGAGAAGGACAGAGCCTCATCATTCGCATGGACGGCGCCTTCGACACGGAGTCCGCCGAGAGCATCGGCCGTGAGCTCGCCTTGCTCCCGGTCGGAGCTGAGGTGTACGTCGACCTCTCCCAGGTGAGGCAGTTCCACGATCGCGCGGTCGCCGTCCTCGGCGACGTCCTCGTGGCGACGCACGCGCGGGTGTCGGTGCGGGGGCTCCGGCAGCACCAGTACCGGATGCTCCGTTACCTCGGCGTGCCGACGAGCGCTCTCAACCCCGTCACCGCGCCCCACAACTACTCGGACCTGCAGCCGTAGCGGCTCCTTTGTCGGCGGTCCGCGGTCCCCCACCGGAAAGCGAGGAGCGGAAAGCCCCTGGGCCCCGGCCCATGAGGGATGGCTTTTTCGCGGAACGCCCGGTGTTCGCTCCGAAGCCGAACGGTTGGAGCCGGCCCGAGCTGGGCTTGAAGCCCGAGGCACCTCTTGCTGCCCAAAGCGGAGGCTGGCCTGGTCGTCGACTCGGACGGCCGGCCCGATCTGCGGTGCGCTGCCCAAGATGGAGTGCTTCGTGGCCAGGAGGGGGCCGCGGCGGTGCGCGAGCGCGCCCGCCGCGTGCACCTGGCCCGAGTCCAGACTGGAGGAGCCGGCAAGCAGGGTAGGAGAGCGTCGTCCGGGCCGAAAACGGCCGCAGGGAGCGGCTCGTCGAGGCGCCCGACGCGAAGGCCTTCGCGAGTGATTTTCCAGGGGAGGCGTTCCCGGTCCGGGGGGTCGCGGCTCTGCCGTCGGCGCGAACGACGCGGGCCGGTCACCTGCAGTGCAAACCCTGCGTGCATCGCACCCGTCCCCACTACCCCAAGCACGGGATGGCTCGCCTCGGCGGCCTGGCGGCAAGATGCCGTCGAAAGGAAGGGCGAGTGAATCTAGCGGTGGGCGGCGAGAGGAGACCCAGAATCGCCTTTCCGGATCTCGGCGGGCGAATCCGCATCCGAGCGGCGACGCATGCGCCCCCGGGCAAGCGCGCCTGGGTCGTGGACGTGGACGTGAGCGCGACGCGAACCGTCCTCGCTTTCGTGGAGAAGTGCGTCGGAGACTTCGAGGCCTTTGCGCTCCCCCTGCCCTCGGGCGAGATCGTGGCCGCTCGCTTCCACGGCGAAGTCTCGATGAGCCGGCTCTCGGCCGGCGCCTGGAAGGTGGCGCCCTTTCGCGTCGTCGAGGCGGTCGGGGAGTAGGCGCGCCGGAGCCTTTGGGGAAGCCGGGGGCGTCCCCGGGGCTTCGCCCGGTCGAGGCATCGAGCCCCGGTCCCTTTGCCTCGCAACTGTCCGGACTTGTAGCCGCCTCGCTCCAAGGCCCGGCGGCTCGCGCGCGAGCCGCACCCGTCGCTCGTCGCTCGTCGAAGAGGCCGCGAACGCCGACGGGTCCCAGCATGGTGGGACTGGAAGGCCCCCTCGAGTTCGCCTACGAGGGCAGGGAGGGCCATGGCGACCTGCAGGGAATGCGGTAAGGAAATCGGCGCCGGGGCCAAGGCCTGCCCGGGGTGCGACCGGGTGAGAGTCCCGGTCGACGTGAAGCTGCTCCTCATCGGAGCCCCGTTCCTGGGAGCCTCGGTTGTGGTCTGGGAAAGCAGCGACTACGTGTCCGCCATCGGGGCGAGCGCCATCGCCTTCGCGCTCGCCGGAGCGGCGGCAGTGTTCGTCACCCGCTTCCTCGGGAAGTAGCGAGGAGTCGCGGCCTCGCGAGCGGATGCCGGCGAGCGGGCCACCGCTCTCGAGGCAACCCCCAAGGCGATGACCTGCTCGCTGGCCTCGGGCGGTTGCGAGAGCCACCCCCGAGTCTCGCGAAAGGTACGGTCGATCCCTCTCGCTTCTAGCAGCGCACGAGCTCCTCGGGGATCGAGACGCCCGCTGCGGAGACGACGCCGTAGCTCGCGACGGCGATGCCGAAGGCGAGGGCCATGGAGACGAGGACCGGGAAGGCGATAGCAGCTGCGACCGCGACGCTGATGAGTCTCACAACATCCTCCTTGGGGTTACCTTGCGTTTCGGGCCATCGAAGCCCGTCGAGCCCGTTCATCCCCCGAGAGGAGCAAGCGTCGGGCCGAGTCGATGGAAGACCTTTCCCTACCTTGGCCATGGGCCATGGTCTCGGAATG
>Ga0335077_10008229_pt1 | contig 12935 bp, 9 predicted proteins | sample Lox_Sample_31_FD_207151 | JGI IMG/M metagenome (GOLD analysis project Ga0335077, IMG submission 207151) | Soil microbial communities from Loxahatchee National Wildlife Refuge, Florida, United States - Lox_Sample_3.1 | ecosystem: Environmental > Terrestrial > Soil > Wetlands | place: USA: Florida... | reverse complement strand
TCATACAACCTGTTTATGACAACCAATTTTACCGGTCACCCTGGAGTGACGTTGCGTGCGGGTTTTGTAGAGAGTCCCTCCCGTTCGGATCCAGAGGATTACTTTGGGCCGGCGGATCCCAAGGGCGTTATGCACACGGTCACCCGTAACGTGGCGTTCCACGGCCGGCTGTTCGAAGAGGGGGCCATGCTGGCGCTCGCGCGCGCGCTGGAGAGCGCTCTCGCTGTATGGCGGCGTCGCCCGCCGATCTCCTAGAACGCGGTGCCTCGAGGAAGTGGGTCCCAGGATGTCAGTGAACCCATGACACCTGCCTATGCGCTACTTCACCGGGTGCGCTGGCGGATCTTCGGCCTTCTGTTTGCATTTGCCTGCATCGCCTATTTCCAACAGAAAGGTGTGACCGTAGCCGCGGCGCAGATGATGCCGCAACTCGGCCTGAGCCAGATGCAGATCGGCTGGATAGAATCCGCGTTCCTCATCGGGTATGCCGTCTTTCAGCTCCCGGGCGGCGTCATTGGGCAATGGTTTGGTGGCCGAAGCGTATTCGTCGTCATTGGCCTCGTGGCGTTCCTGGCCACGGTTTTTACGCCACTTGCACCAGTTGTGCTGAGCGGCACAGGTTTATTTGCGGTTCTCGTTGGACTGCAACTTTTGCTGGGCTTAGCTCAGGGCCCGGTATTTCCGGTCAGCTCTGGGATTATGGAAGCGTGGTTCCCATCAGCACAGTGGGCTCTCATACAGGGTCTCCAGGTGATGGGACTGCAACTCGCCTCCGCGGTCACGCCACCTCTCATTGCCTCGCTCATGGGAACGCTGGGATGGCAGCAAGCACTCTTCTGGCCCGCCTTGCCGGCGCTTGGGCTGATTGCATTGTGGGGTTGGTACGGCAGGAACTCTCCCCTCGAGCATCCGGGAGTTACCCCCGAAGAGCTATCTGAACTCGATGCATGCGCCGTCAGCGAATCTCAGCCGAGCTTCTCCTGGCGACGGCTCATCAGCATTCTGCCGGACCGCTCAATCCTGCTGTTGACGTTCTCTTACCTCTCCATGAACTACGTTTTCTATCTCATCGGCAATTGGTGTTTCCTTTATCTTGTCCAAGTACGCCACTTGTCGATTGTGGAGAGCGGTTGGTTAGCGGCGGCGCCGCCGCTCGCTGCAGCCCTCGGTGCAGGCATCGGCGGACAGGTCTCGGGTGACCTGTGCCGTCGATTGGGCGTCAAGTGGGGCTTTCGCCTGGTGCCGTTGGTTTCCCTGCCGGCGTCCGGTCTGCTGCTCCTTGCCGCCGTCTATTCGCCTAGTGCTTATGGGGCCGTAACTGCGCTAACACTCTGCTATGCAACGCTTGAGCTCAATGAGGGGCCCTACTGGGCGGCGACAATGTACGTGGCGCGTACGGACACCATGTCGGCAACTGGCATTCTGAATACGGGCGGCGTTCTCGGCGGTGTGATTGGCATTCCGATCGTCGCATTCCTTTCCGGCCACGGCCACTGGGCAGCGGCTTTCGGTATCGGAACGATAGTAGCGGTTCTCGCCGCGGTTGCGTGGCTGGGAGTTGATGCCACACGTCCTCTTGAGGCCTCCTCGCTCTCTGAGAAAGCTGAACCCGCCTGAGTACTCAAACGAGCCCCTGCATCCTCCAATCACAGAGCCAAGCAACTCTGCAAGTGCGTCTGTCGTCGCTTCCCGCGTTGACCCTCGCTTCAGCCCGACCGGACCGCTTTTACCAACCTCTCGATGTCCTCGACATCGTTGTAGATGTGAATCGCGACACGAACACGATCGCCCGGCCGTATAGAGGCGCGGATTCCTTGAGCTTTGAGCTTTTGCGACGCGCCTGGAACCTCAAGGATCACTATCGATGATCCGTTGTAGGCGATGTTCAGCTGAGCGCACAATTTCTCGGCGAGTCCCGTGTTGTGTCGGTATATGGTGTCGACGCCCACCTTGTTAATCAGAGCGAGGGATGGCAGCAACGCGCTCGCAGAGATGAGTCCCGGAACGACGTCAAATTTTTGCGCCGAACGAGCCGGGGCGAACTGCACTCCGTAAGGCGCCGCGTGAGGTTCGGTACAGGCAAACCAGTTTGGCTGCAACTGACGAAACGATTCAATCAGGTCGTCTCGCACGCAGATGAACGCGGGGCCATTTGGGCCCATGAGCCACTTATAAGAAGAACAAACGATAATGTCGGCAAGCGCTGCATCGAATGCCAGCCATCCTGCCGCTTGCGTCACATCAACGCAGAGCAAAGTCCCCGTACGCCGGCATGCCTGCGAGATGGCGCGCAAATCTGCAATAGAGCCATCGATGGACTGCACCAGCGAAAGAGCGACGACTGCGTGTTCTCCGGAGATCCGGCTGAGTAACTCATTCCACGGTGACGTTTCTACAACGATCCCACGGTGTTGCTGACTGACGAAAGGAATGGTGTTCGAGTTGTGTTCAAATTCCGGCACTAGAACGCGAGAGCCAGATTTAAGGTTGGCAGCGACGACATTCACGAGCGCGGCTGTAGTGTGCCCGACGCCGATGTGCGTCGGCGTCACTCCTATCAAGGTAGCAAATTCATTTCGTATTCTCTCCACGTCATCTAACCATTCGACCCAGTCAAGGTTTCCCCGGCTCCACAACTCAATTGTTCGGCGTGCCGCTTCGACCGACGCTCGGGGAGGAATACCGCGTAGCGCAGTGTTGAAATAACCACGTTGCACATCCCACTCTTTTTCGAAACCGGCTGACATGTTCGGAACCCTCCGAGTTCTGTGTTCTCTACCACTCAGGTTGAAGCGCATGCACTCGGGACACCTGATTGCAGGCAGCGGACCGTTCGTTCGGAAACGCCGTCAATCGAACGAAACGCAAACCCCTGCGCCTTCGGCTGACGCGCGCTCCAAGGCGTGATCTGCCGCGGTGAGATCCTCGGCAATGATGCCGAGCGACTTGAATAGCGTGATATCAGTGTCGGATGTTCTACCCGGCTTTCGCCCAAGCAGCACTTCGCCTATTTCACCTATTGCGTGATTGGAAGTGATCGCCCCCGAACGCACAGCTGCCAGATAGTCGCCTCCTTCAGCCTGCATCATGGGCAAGTAGTCGGCATAGAGGCGCGAGCGCCGTACAGCATCTTCGTCGATCTCACGAAACTGTCGCACACTTGATCCCACCGCGTTCAAATGCTGCCCGGGCTCGAGGAGCCGGCCAAAGAGGATCGGATCGGACGCTGACGTCAGCGTACAGATAATGTCCGCCCCGCGGACTAAACTCTCAATCCCCTTGTGAACGACGATCGGGACACCTAAGGTTTCGTGGGTTTTGGCGAACTCCGATGCTCGCGATTCGGTTCGACTCCAGACGCGCACCTGTTCAATACGCAGGCAGTCGACGAGCGCCTCCAGGTGGTGACTCGCCTGCTCCCCGGCACCAATCAAACCCAGGACGCGGGAATTGGGCCGTGCGAGCGCCCGAGTCGCAACCGCGGTCGCTGCGGCCGTGCGCCGGGCAGTGAGTTCGCCCCCGTGCAAAACGCCCGTGGGGCGTCCAGTGGCCTGATCAAATACGATAACTACCCCGCTGTGCCCCGCGAGCCCGCGATACCGATTCTGCGGATACACGGCCGAGATCTTCGCCCCAAAGAGAATCGGCTCGTGCATCACCCCTGCCATTACGCTTAGCACGGCCTCGGGCGGGCGCGGAACAGGGATTATCACGCGGTTTGGCTGCTGTCCTCTTCTCAACGAAGTTTCCTCAAAGGCACGCGTCGCTAGATGGAAGCAGGTGGCGCGGGGTAAGAGACGTGCGACAGCCTGGCGGTCAAGAACCGTTAGAGTTTTCATAAAAGAGCCGAAGCTAAGGCCGGAACCGCCTCAAGGGGGAAAATCCCCAGGGCCGCCAATAGTTTCTAGCCACTCGAAGACAAAAACAAAAGCACAATAGGTCGGTCATTCGTTCCATGAAAGCGTATGATTTCGATGAACTCAATCTAAATTGGGAATAACAATGCAGCTCGACCTCAACAGTCTCGAGGCTCTGGAAGCTGTCGTGCGCTGCGGCGGTTTTGCCCGCGCCGCCGAGCGCTTATACAAGGTTCAGTCGGCCGTTAGCCACCAGGTTAAAAAAATCGAGCGGCAACTGGGGGTCAAAGTCTTCAATCGCGAGGGCTATAGAGTGCAGTTGACGCCCGCCGGCGAAGCAATTCTCGCGGAAGGCCGTCGGTTGCTCGCCCAGGCGGAGCACGTGAGATCTGTGGCAAGGCAATTCTCCGAAGGATGGGAGCCCTCCCTCGCAATAATCGTCGATGGGATCGTACCGCTCGACCCAACGCTGTCCGCCATGAAGACACTGGCGGCCGCTCGCATCCCTACCCGAGTTCAGGTACGAGTTGAATTCCTGCGAGGTGTCCAGACTTGCTTCGAAGAAGAAAACGCCGACTTAATGTTGGCAGTGGACTATGCGGCCGACCCATACCTGCATGAGGAGGCACTTCCGCCGATCGATTGCATCCTGTGCGTGGCAAGATCACATCCACTGGCTAACGTGAAGCGAGTTTCATTGACAGAGTTGCAAAGTCATGTAGAGCTGTCTGTTCAACACTCCAGGGAAGAGCAGGGATTCGATCGTCATCTCTTCGGCTGCGAACGTGCTTTCTATGTGTCAAGTCACCACGCAAAAAAGGAAGCACTCCTAATGGGTGTTGGCTTCGGTTGGATGCCCCTCTACCTGATACATTCCGAGCTCAAACGGGGGATGCTGCGAGAATTGAGATACGTCGGCGGTTCCCGTCATCGGTGGAGCCCACGCCTAGTGCGTCGTGCAGATCGTGAACTTGGTCGCGCCGGACAGCAGTTCATCGCCCTACTACGCAAAGCACCGTGGCCACAACCTAGACTGCAACGGCGCTAGGTACCTCTCTCAAGGCTAGTACACCGGTTCGAATCCGGTAGGGAGCGCCACATAATCAATGACTTATGCTAACAAGGAACAGCAGAATTGCTTCGTCGGGCAGTTTTCGGACGGTTTTCGCAATAGCCACCAATAGACTTGCGTAGATCCGGCCGAGCGAGCCGAGTCCCTGTCCAGGCGCTCAACCTCGACATGAGGCGAGCTCCCACTAACCGCGTCGCGTGTCACCCCAGCCGCAGTCGAAACTCAGTGCCGTCCGTAGAAGGCCGCGTGCGCTGGCAGTTGACCCGCAATTTGATTTTGAGCCGGAGCGGTCCGTGCTTCTTCACGCCGGCGGTGTGCCGGTGACGATTCCGCGCGCGGAACGGTACGCTGTGCACAAGCTCATCGTGGCCGTCGATCGCGTCAACCAGGCCAAGTGGTGATCGCTATGCGAACAAGCTCTCGCCGCCGTTAGGTCTGATCATGCGAGCGTGATTGTTCTCGGATGCACCGGATTTGTTGGCTTAGCCGACCAGATCGCATCATTTCTGAGGCGGGAGACTGGCGTGCGGATACCGGTGATTGATCCAATTCCGCTCACTATCTGTACCGCCGCCGCTTGGGTTACAGCGAACTTAACGCACTGGCGCAAAGGCACTTTTAAGCCCTGACCGGATATAGGGCCGAGGAGCCGAACCGGGGAAAGCCGTTTTGCGATACCTCGATCTCCCGATCACCGGCAAGCGGGTCGTTTGCGTGATCGAGCGGCCTGGCGGATCTCTTAAGGCTGTAACACGGGTTCGAATCCCGTAGGGAGCACCTCAGGCCCACTTGAACGCTCGGACGGCTTGCTGTGATCGCACGGGGAGCCGCTCGAAGGCGCCCTTCAACAGCCTCGGGGATCTCATAACGGGGATTGTCACTTTGGAAGGCGCCTCCCCACCGATGCCAAAGACCAGTTCTCTGGCAAGCGACCCCTCGGGCTGAGGTGCATTAACCGCGTCCGCGCCCATGAGGGCCACCGCAAGGCGGTCACCGGAGCTCATATGCCATGCGATCGGAGTCATGCCCACTCGAACACGCACGGCACGCCAGGGCGTAAGCGGCTGTCTCGTGCTCGAACGGAATGTCCGATATGGTTGTCCGAGAACATCGATCGGGGCGGTCTGCTCGGAGTGATATCTGAGATCGAGTTGGCCTTCGCTCAGGACGATCGCATCCTCCCCGCGGTTAATAGCTAACAGGTAGGCAAAGAATTGCGCCGCGGTATCGGACGCGGCAACGTCTACTTCAAGGATGGGGAACCCACAAATGTCCAGGGAGTGAGTAAGGGCGGCGGCTTCAAATCGGAGTTGTCCGGCTGTATTAGCCGCAAGGCCATGGTAGTCCAGAAAATCAGCATGCAGCGATCCGGGCCCGCGGGCATCGGGGCCAACCGTCGTCGCCTTGTCGACCATGAGGTGAAGCTTTTCCGATCGCCCCGCATTCGAAAGCAACTTTCCGCCCGGGGCGAAAAACAGCACGTTTTGTTTGGAATCAGCCGGAGGCCACTCGGAGGCTGTTGCCCACAGAGGTCCGTCCGTTGTCCGTGCAATTCCATACGTCACCCGAGGTTCGCGCATGATGCCGTTGTCGATTCCCTTGAGCCAGTAATCGAACCATCGCAGCGCCTCAACTGGAACCCAGGTGTTCCCGTGGTGCCACGGTCCCATCAAGAGCTTGCGCGGTGCCGTCAGGTTTGCAACCGACACCGGCGGCTCTGACGAATAGATGTCCCACCACCCGCTCACCTCATAAACGGGGATCCCTCCACGGTTTGCATGCGCAAAGTCGAGTGGTTCAAAGGTAAGGTTGCCCGTTGATCCGTCCGCAAAAGTTTGTCCAGTGAGCGACTGCTCCGCTTCGAATTCATCGCGCGACTTTGACGCTTCGAATATCGCCAGCGTGGAGTCCGCCGCCGACTGTGCCGGGCCGCCCGATTTACGACTTCTAACGGCTTCATCACGCAACCTGCCGTCTGCATCTTCGTCGACCGGATAAGCGGGCGCGATTTCATCCTCCCGGGTGTAGAAATCCAGCCACTCTCGCATCATGCCTGCGTTGAAGATGCCGCCCGGCCAGAGATTGAGGTATTCATCGTAGGGAGCCACCTGAGGCATCACAGCCTTCAAGTGCTGTGCGCCGTACGTGACCGCGAGATGTTGCATCACCCCAAGCCATGAGAACCCCAACATTCCAAATGACCCGTTTGACCATGACTCAGTTGCAAGGGCCGCCAACACATCCGCGACGTCTCGCCCTAATCGCATCGGCTTTTGCTGCTCCACTAGGCCGAACGAAGCCCCCGTAGCGCGGGTGTCTGCCATGACGACCACGTATCCATGCACGAGAAGGTATTCAACGGGAGAGCCGCCGCTCGCGAGCAGCCATTCGGCAAGTTCCTTCGGAGCCAGGCCTCGCGCGCCTTCGGGCCAGGTTGCATGACGCCGATCCGGCAGTTTTGCTCGTAGAAGGCCGAAACAAACGAAATCGCCCGCTGAGTAGCCGGAAAACCAGTGCCGAATAGCGGGGACTTCTGCAGTACCCATTACCCACGCTCTTCGGTACCCCGTAAAGAGCGCTACCGCCGGGAGGGGTTCTTTTAGCGCTTCTCCTTCGCGCGTCGGGAGCAGGATATCAACGGCAATCCTGCAGCCATCCGAAACAGAGACATAGCGCGAACGCCGCGAGAAGCCATCGGCAACTGCGGGCGAAAAGCCTTCATAGACACCCGGTGTGGACCGACGTGCGGAGGTCGGATGCAGGTTCGAAGACCCGTGAACCATCGGAGCGATGACGCCAACGCCAACTGCCTGAATGACGTCGCGCCGGGTCCAACCATACCGAAGTGGGTGCACGCCTAAGCCACCAGTAGCCTGAGAGGAATCCGCGAAACCTTCCTTTAGACAAGGGTCGCCGCCCGAACCCTCAACCTCGATCCGGACTCCTCCTGGTGAAGCCAATCCATCCGCCGCTCACTCCGTCGGGCCAGCGCGCTGCTGAAGTTCGTTCACCGGCGAATGGTCCATCTTGCGCAGTGACATCAATCCGAACAAAATCCCCAGCGTAGACCAGACAATCAGAAGCAGCCACTCCGTGGGAAGACCGTGCGTCCGGGTAAGCGGTTCAAAGAACGCCACCAACGCCATAATCACCGCGGAAGCAATGGCGAACCGCATCGCATGAATCCCTAAAGGGGTACGAAACGGTCGCGGTGTATCTGGTCTGAGCCGACGCAATCGAAGGGCCGCCCAACAACAGAGCGCGTACGAAAAAGCCAGACTGATCGATGCCATGTTGATGATAGGAACAATAGCGCCGCGACCTAGAAACACCCCGAGAAGACCCGCTATCCCGACGAAGAGGACTGCGACTCCCGGCGATTGATATCGATTCGACCAACCGAAAGGAGCCGGAATCATTCCTGCCCGGCCTAGGGCCAGCAGCAATCGCGCCGCCCAAAGAAAGCAGGCGTTCCACGTCGCAAGAATCCCCATGACGATGCAGCAAAGTACAGCCTTCGCCAAAACAGGGTTGTGCAACGCTTGTTGTATCGCCACGGCTGCAGGCAACGGCGCCGCTGCCAGATTTCTCCAGGGAATCACCAGACACGATGATGCTATGACCAACCAATAGAAGATAAGTCCGAGAAAAACTGGCAGCACCGTCAGTCTTCCTATCGACCGCAGCGAAATGCCGGCAACACGCTCTTCCACGGCCTGCGGAACTATCTGGAATCCGCCATACCATACGGGCGCCGTCGCGGCGATCCACACGATACCCAACAGAGGTGACCGATGCGAAATTGGTGTCCAGAGCGGACGGAGATTTTCTGCGTGGCCGACCACGAGCGCCGAAATGACAAAGATTACGACGGCACCTGCCTTCAGATAGGTGAAGGTGTCTTGAAATCGTCCGACCATCCCTGCGCCCCGGTAATTCACTACGCTGATGACAACCATCAAGGCAGCTCCGATGCATAGCGCGCTGTAATGAACATCACTTCCAAGGAGTCGGTAGGCGTTCGCGCTGGTAACAGCTGGGAAAAGTAGTTCGACAAACCACGCGAGAGAGATCGCCTCGAAACTCGCCATGGAGATCGCCATCAGAACAATGAACCATCCCACGATGAAGGCCACCGGGCGGCCGAACGCAGCCAGGGTATAACTCACTTCACCCCCAGCAGACGGTATGAGCGTCGCCAATTCGGCATAGCAGGCGGCAACGGGCAACATGAAAGTTGCGCCGAAGAGGAATCCTAACATCGCGCCGAAAGGCGCAGCAGTGATCAGCCAGTTCCCCAGCATAATTGCCCACGCCACCCCAATGATCGCACCTAGTCCAATCGTGAAGAATTGGCTGGCGTGAAGAGCACCCTGGAGGCTGCCACGGGGGGTCGAGTCTATGCGTGACGACATGATCCTCCGGGCCCGGTGGTCGACCGGGGGCCGTTTTTCGGTGTATCGGGTGTTTCTGTCGCAGGAGGCAATTAACTGATCAACACAGATGCCCAAGCCTGGGTTACTACGGTGCCGTCAGCTCGCTCGCAAATCATCTCGAAATCTGCCCACTTACTCCCTTCTGCCTGCCGGATCGCTGCAATCCGTCCTTTATAGGTCAAGACATCGCCCGGGTAAGCTACGGCAACGAAACGCGCTCGGAAGCGCCGAATCTGCTCCGGCGGTGCGTGCCTCGCCAACCAAGCCGAAAGCATTCCCGCATGGAGCATACCCAGCGAGAAAACACCTGGATACCCAAACCGGCGTGCATGCTCGTCATCGTGGTGAGCCGGATCAAAATCTCCGGATGCCCCTTGGTATCGCACGATTTCCGTTCGCGTGAGCGGAGGAGCAGTCCACGAAGGCAACACCGTGCCTTCCTTGATCGTCGACCAATCGATCGGCATAAGTCTATCCCGGTGCCGTTTCCGTCTTCACAACGGTCTGTCTTTGGACAGCAATCACTTGTCCAGTCTCAGATTCGAACACTGTCTCGATAATGACGAAGCTGAGCAGGCCACCGCGCTTACCTCTTTTTTCATATACGTCCTTGATCTCCGTGTAAACCTGCAGGCGCATGCCAGCCTTGGGGAGATCGCCGAAGTACTCGAACTCCTCTTCAGCGTTGAGCAGGAGACTGCGATCAAAATCAATCTCCGCAAGACAGGTGCCGCGCGGCTCGTCGAAGGTATATCCCCACAGCCGTCCCGCGATCGTGAGAAACGTGGGCGGGACTACCGGGTCTCTTACGGATAGATACGCGTCGTGCTCAGCGCCAATCGCTTGTGCAAACTCTCGAATCTTTCCGCGCTCAACGACAAACTCAAATTTTGGGCCTCTCACTCCGATTGCAGGATGCGTCAATGTGCCTCTCCAGCAGGTTTTGATAGTGGAAGCGCTTGTACGGGACAAAGGTGCGGTGCCACCACATCACCTAAACCCAGTCTCACCTTCCCTTTGGGGGGGTGCCGATGCCCGGACTATTCGGCTTAGGTCGGCAAATCAGGCAGCCTGCGCCGGTGTGCATCCACGCTCTGCCTCCTAAATCGCAGACAAAGAGCTTCCCGAAGTGGCGTCTCACAACCGCCCCCACGAAAGATAGACATTTGAACGGCCTCAGGCCCTCAGTGCCGGTGTCGCATACACCACCAGGCATTTTCTGCAGTGCAAAACTGGAGTTGCAGAGGTGCTTAGGCGTCCATACAGTACCTGTCAATAGACCGATATTGGCGCGGGGGGGCGTGCACCAATGGCGGTTCAGTGGGGGCCAGTCTTTCGTCAGCATCACCAGTCTCTGGTCCACTACCTCACGACGGTGGTGAAGAATCATGCTGATGCGCAAGACATTGCCCAAGACACGTATACGCGCATCCTGACCAGGCCGCTGCCGCCGACAATTGATAATCCCAAGGGGTATCTTTTCGCTGCCGCCTTCAATCTCGCGCTAAACCACCTTCACAGCTCTAAGCGCGCAATGGAGCGATCGCTCGTGCCTTCCTGCGAGGAATCGTTTTTGTCTAATTCCTTCGGGGAGCCCGCTCCTGAGCCAAGCGATGCCCTTGAACAAGATGAGCTGATCGAGTTGCTTAACCAAGGTTTGTCATCGCTGCCGGAGAATTGCAGAACTGCATTCTGGATGCAGCGCTTCGGAGATCTCAGCTACGCCGACATTAGCGAGAGCCTTGGTGTCTCTGAGAGCATGATCGAAAAGTACGTAATGCGGGCGGTCGCGCACTGCCGCGCCTACGCCACGGCCGATATCGAGCGCTATAGACTTCCATCTCACCACGATGACTGGTCATTACTGCTCGATAACTTAAGAATTACTGCTGCCCAGCTCGTTGACTATCACCGTCGCGGACTGACGGTGATCCCCGCTGCGATCCCGCCCGCCAAGCTGGTCGCGCTTCGCGACGCTGCGCGAAGTTGTGGTGGAGACTCTTCCATCAACTGGTACAACGCCTGGGAGCGTGGCGGGATCTCTCTCTTTCGCACTGTGTTCTGTGTATGGAGGCGCAGCGAGATTTTTCGCGAGCTGGTGTTCCATTCTTCACTGCCGCTGCTCGCCGCCCGCTTGCTCGGCGCCGATGGTGCGCGCATTTTCCTTGATCAGCTGTTCATTAAGGTACCTGGAAGTTATCCAACGAGCAGATGGTACCGAGACTCTGACTATCTTCCCACTCACCGCGACGGCATCGTCGGCATGATAGTGCCGCTCGACAACGCCGGCGGCGAGGCTGTCTTGCAATGGCGCCCGCACTCGCATCGATACCAAGCTGTCAAGGAAGAAAGCGGAGAGGGTTCGGAAGATTCCTGCGAGAATGTTGTCCTCAGGCCTGGTGATTGCATTGTCTACCACGGATGCGTTTTGCAGCGACTGGCATCACTCAGGGTTCGTGATCCTCTGCATGTGCTGACACTGCGGTTTGTTGATCCACATGCGCAGTGGCGAAGCTGTGCTTCCTCCGTGTTCAATTACGAGGGACTAAGAGCACAATTGCCCCGCACAGTCATTCGGGCGGGTGCGCCCGTGCGCAGTCCATACTTTCCCGTGGTCGGCCGCCAGCACGGCACCTCGAAGACCCCCGTCGCGCAAACGGGGTAGGAACCTGGCGTTGCCCTTGACTGCGTCGGCATGGCCGTCCTGAGGGCGTGAGCACAATCGACTGTCTATGATCATGGACTTGCTTTTGCCCGGCGTCCGGGAACGGCTCGTTCTGGAGTTTGGCAAGACGCCTCGTCCAGGAATGCGTCGAGAGGTATCTGAGTATGACCTCCTCTGATCGAAAGACTTGGCGTTACGCTGACACGTACGAGTATCTTGAGGCGGTTCGCGCGGGCTTGCCTCCCGTAATGATTTGCGTCGCCTGCAACGGCGGAGTGCAGGGCAAGGAATACAACCCGAATTTGCCGGAAACTGCGGACGAGATTGCTGACAGCGTCTTCGCGGCGTATCGGGCAGGAGCGTCGATGGTCCATGTTCACGCGCGCAACCCGCGTGATCATACGAAAGGTGCAACTCGCACAGAGGACTGGCTGGAGGTCAACCGCAAAATACGTGAGCGATGCCCGGATATCATTATTAACAACACGACAGGCGGCGACTATCACATGACCATGGAGGAGCGCCTCAGTTGCCTCCCGGCAAAACCGGAAGTGGCCAGCCTGAACCTAACACCTGATATGGCCAAGTTTCGCCTTAAGGCCAGGAGCGCCCCACTACCGTTTCCGCGTCCGGAGCTCGAAATCGACGCCTGTATGCCGTTTACGTACGGGCTGGTCAGCAAATTCGCCAGGTCACTGAAGGAACACGGAGTGCGCGCCGAGATCGAAACGTACCATCCCGGCGGGGCTTGGGTCATTCGCGACCTTATCCAACAGGACCTCATAGCTCCTCCCTACTTCATTCAGACTGTAATGGGCGTCCAGACGACGAGTTACGCCACACCAGAACACCTGCTGCAATTGCTGCGCGACCTGCCAGACGATACGGTGTGGCTTTGTTCTGGA
>Ga0335077_10008228_pt1 | contig 12936 bp, 10 predicted proteins | sample Lox_Sample_31_FD_207151 | JGI IMG/M metagenome (GOLD analysis project Ga0335077, IMG submission 207151) | Soil microbial communities from Loxahatchee National Wildlife Refuge, Florida, United States - Lox_Sample_3.1 | ecosystem: Environmental > Terrestrial > Soil > Wetlands | place: USA... | reverse complement strand
GCGGCGATTGCTGGCGATTCCGGAACTGCGCGACGACGTTCCGTTTTGCCTGCGACAGGACGCCTTTCCCATTGTTGCCAAATTGGAGGCCGATGGCACCATCCGTTGTCAAGCACCGCAATGATCCGGCCTTGCACAGACGCTGACACTCCAGACATTGGCGTGATCATCAATGATGCCGCCCAAGCTTACAAAGGGGTGATTCCTTCCGACCGCTGGCATGAGCCGTACATGCCACTGGCGGAACTGAAGGCAGAAATGAATTGCGGCGTTGAATTTTGGGGTTACGAAGAGGACAACCAACTCATCGGCGTCATGGGAATGCAGCCGGTCAAGGACGTCACGTTGATCCGGCACGCCTACGTCAAAACCGAAAGACGAAACCGCGGCATCGGCGGAAAACTGCTTGAGCATTTGTTGGTACGAATCAACGGCAAGATTCTCGTCGGAACCTGGAAAGCCGCCGGTTGGGCGATCAAATTTTACCAACAACATAGGTTTCAACTGGTTAACGAAGAGGAGAAAAACCGGCTGCTGGCCACGTATTGGCAGATCCCCAAGCGGCAAATTGAAACCTCCGTGGTGCTGGTTTACCAGGGATTTTCCCGTTGAAAAGAAGACTCACGTCACAAATTCCAGTTCCTGCCGATGCGGTATCAGCCCGCGCTCGAAAGCCTGACCAAGGAACCGCCGGATGGATTCCCGGCCCCGCTCGCCGTAATCGAGCGTCCAATGATTCACATACATGCCGACGAATTTGTCGGCGAGGTCGCGGCCCATGTCGCGCGCGTATTGCAACGCGTGCTGTACCGCCTCGGCGCGATGCTCCAGGCTGAATTGAATGCTCGCGGTTAAAATTCCGGAAACGATTTTGCGGACGTCCGGGACAAATTTTTTGTGGATGACATTGCCGCCGAGCGGCAACGGGAGACCGTCGTTTTCCTTACCCCACCAGACACCGAGATCTTTGCAAACCACCAGCCCTTCGTTTTTATAAGTCAACTGGCCCTCGTGAATAATGAGGCCAACGTCGGCCTGGCCGGCGCGGACCGTTTTGAAAATCTGGTCAAAGGGTACAACCACATAACTAAATTCCTTCGCACTTTTGCCGAGCCAGAGCTGCAGCGCGAGGAACGCGCTGGTCATAGTACCGGGCACGGCGATTTTTTTGCGGGCGATATCGGCCTTGGAAAATTTTTGTTTGGCCACGAGCATCGGGCCGTAGCCGTCGCCCATGCTCGCGCCGGTCGGCAGCAGCGCGTATTGGTCGCTCACGTAGGCGTAGGCATGCAGGCTGATGGCGGTGATGTCCAGTTCGCCGCGCGTGGCGCGCTCGTTCAGGGTCTGGATATCCTGCAAAATGTGCTCGAAACGAAAACCGTGCGCTGGAATCAACCCCTTCGCCAGTCCATAAAACATGAAGGCGTCGTCGGGATCGGGCGAATGGCCCAGCGTCAACGTCGTTTGCTGCATCCGCGGAAACTAACCCAAACAGCGCAGGCTGTCACGATGGGAACGTTTGCCATTGTGGCGGCGGTCTGTGATCGCCGCATATTTCCCGGGCAATTTATAAAATAGTGTGCGGCGCCCACAGAGCGCCGTACTACAAGGAATTTTGAGCCGCACGCACGCGCACTGCCCGACCCGGCCGCAGTCAAACTCCACCTCCTTTTTTAGCAGGCTGGCTTGCGGACAGGCCTGACAGGCGCGTGCGTCGTGTTCCTCCTCCGGCAAATGGTCCTTTGTTCCTCTTTCAAAAGACCGAACAACCAACTCATACCCGTTTCACGGTTGCCGCGGGGCTCCACACCCACATCCTGTTTCCTGGCAAAAACCGTTTTCAACCATTGCGTTCCTCTAAGCACCGCGCGTGCCGTCCGAAAATTTGGGTGAATTTTTTGAAAATCCGTTGTATTTCGCGGCATAATTCCATTGAAGAACCAAAATCGCTGTTGCTTTTTTTTCAGTGTGACAAAAAGGCATCGCAGTACTGTGAATTCACGCTTTCTTTCACGCAGTGTCGGGACTAGCGTTGTCGAGTCAAGCTGGTGTGGCGAAATGGCAGACGCACAGGACTTAAAATTTGAAAATTAGCACTTTCCGGCCATTATTCGCCATTTCTTCAGATGCACACAAAACCATTGATTTTATTGATCAGAATTTATTTTCTGCGACTTTCACCAATGGCTCATTGAAGGTGAGATTCCGACCCCGAAAGTAGCACAAAAAGTAGCACAGAGATTCCACGGACCCGAACAGTAAAATTACTGCACTCTTTGTAGGCCAAGCTTGATCTAATGAGCGTAGGGATTTCTACTATGTAGCTTCGTTCCGAATTTCGAGAGTGTTGAATCAGCTTGACAAGATCTGGGAAATCCCCCTTAAAATTTCTTCTTGACAATCTACACACTGGTAGGACGATACTGCTTTCAAAGTTAAGTCGGTGTGTACTGGAAGAGAAATTTATGAGAATTATTACGAGGACTATTCCGAAGAGAGTGGTCGTGATTCTCACCTGTTTAGCGTTTTGTGTCGCATCTGTTCCCGGGACGCTGGCAGCTGACTCGCCAATGGCGATACCACACCAAGCTGGGGCTTCAGGTAGCGCGGTTGTTCTTGTGCGCAAAGGCCAACCATTGACCCCACAAGAGCAGATCAAGTACGCCACCATGGTTGAGACCACACGACCGGTAAACAGCCAAGAGGCAGCAGGCGGAGGTTTGGGCGCGGGGGTGGTTGTTGTGTTGCTTGTGGTGTGCGTGGCGTTGGTGGTCACACCGATTGTCGTTGCCGGGAAAAACCTCAATCACTAGACCTTCGCAGAGTGCCGGCGGAGAATTGAAATCCCTAGAAAGGTAAGCTTGGGAGGCGCGTTTTTGAAAACCAGAAGCGGCTGGCCATGCATTGCTGCCGTCGTCATCTGTTGCGGTTGTTCTTCCAGCAACCTCTACCGATGGCAAGGGATTCACCTCCAAGACGAAGCCATCCGTCTGAATTGCATTGCGCCAGTCCTGCAGGACGCGCACTTGTCGTGTGGCCCCGCCTGCGTCGCCGCGGTAGCTAGCTACTGGCAGGTTGATCTGACGAAACTCATTGAGCAGAAGTCCAAGACGAACCTTCTCGGCCGGGATTATACTGGCGATGACTTGGTGCAGCTCTCCAATTCTTTGGGGCTACGCGCTTACTTTTATGCTGGCTCTTGGGAAGATCTTCTGGAGAACTTGACAAAGGGCAGACCTCTGATTGTGATGATTCCGCTACCGAAATACTCGGATGGTTACAATGTTTACTTCAACGAGCTCGACGTCCGACAAGTAATCGAACGCTTCCGGAAAACTCCCGCCCACTGGGTTGTGGTCACAGGACGCACGAGGTACGGGGTTATCATCCATGATCCGTCGACCGGGGCCGTGCATATTCCAACAGACAGATTCATGAGTTGGTGGAAGCAGTGCAACTATAGTTGCCTGTTGTTGTCTCCCTAATGACGCGTGGTCAAAAAATGCGTTTGGCCTAATCATGGGCTTGGTTTCCTCAAGAAACCGCTTGGGCTTGTCCTGTGCATGGCAAATTATTGATAAGAAATTGCTTTTTTGCACGCCCGCTTGTGCTCAACGCTGCGCGGGTGAATATACAAGTCCTGTGGTTCTTAACCAGTCATCAATTCGGCTCGACATTCTTATACCTAGTGCTTTCTTCTTTCGCGTGGTTGACTTTAAGAACCAACTCCGTCGTCAGATTTTGTTTATTCAAAATTCCTGCCGCCTTTATGACGAAGCTCACGTTGAAGAAGCCATCCGCATAGCTGTAGCCTTACGTGTGGTGTTTTATGATTCCAAACACTCAGTCTCGTTGCTTCAACATTTACGGGCCAAATCTATCTTTATACTTTCTACGGCTGACATTCCCCAAAAGCATCAGAATCACAATCTTGCTTTGGTATCAGGATTTGCGAATGTGCCGGATGCAAGACTGCCAATTTTTTCGTGTGAAATGCGCCCTGTACTCGACGATCCGAAGCGGAGAGATTTTGTTCATTTCCAAACTTGGTGGCGAAAGGAGATAATAATTGAACTCGGCGCGGACGGTTCTTTAAACCGACGAGACCTAGCTTTAACAGCAGCAAATAAAGATGGCGGAGCACACGTGGACATTGCATTGCCGCTCACTTACGATAAGACCCGTCTTGGTGCCGGTATGGAGCTTGAAATTACATTTAAGACCGGCCCGAAAACGGTAAAAATGCCCTTTGAAAATGTCCACTATGCTTCATTGAGACAGATCGCGTATGAAGTTTTGAACTCACCAGCGATCAGCGAGTTATCCGCAACACATAAATAATCCTCCCTTCGCGTTCACGTGCTTGTCATCCGGCTTGCTGATCTGAAGGCCAAGCCAGTTGCCAATCACGAGAACGCTCATCCCATTCCAGCCTGGTCGTGTCGAATTTGTAACCAGCACTGCGACCGTTCGCCCCTCGCAGCATTGCCAATCCAGACATTCCCCCTTAGCACCAACGTTTTGCCGCGTGAATCGCCGGCTTGCGAACAGACGGAAATCCTGTGAAAGTTCAACCGTTGCCGGTGTGGCGAAATGGCAGACGCACAGGACTTAAAATCCTGGGACCGTAAAAAGTCGTGTGAGTTCGAGTCTCACCACCGGCACCAGTCTTCGCTCATCGCGTTGCGACGAGCTGCGACCCGGCCGGCCGGCCTTTATTTCTCTCGCTGTGGTGCCGGCGCTTTGCGCTGATTGTTTTCGAGCCGCAGGCTCGACGCTACGGCATGCTGCAGGAAAACGCCTTGTCAGAACTTCAAGGCGGGAGTATTTCCGGGATAATCCCGTCTGAATGAGAGATGTCTCAATCAATCATCAACCAGATAACATCATGAAAAATTCCGTCCTTGTCCTTCTTGTTGTCGGCGCGTTGTCCGGCGCTACAGCGACCGCCCAACCTGCCCTCACGATTTACAATCAAAACTTTGCCGTGATCCGCGACACCGTGCCGCTTGACCTCAAGGCCGGCGTCAACGACGTGCGTTACCCCGATGCGACCGCGCAGGTCGAACCGGATTCGGTGATTTTGCGCGACCCAACGGGCAGGCATTCGCTCCAGATTTTGGAGCAAAGTTATCGCAACGATCCGGTCACGCAGGAATTGTTGCTGTCGCTGTTCGAAGGCAAGACCATTGATTTTGAACGGATGCGGCTAAAGGACAACACGCAGACGCCCGAACTTATTCCCGGTAAAATCATCCGCAGCGGTTACGTCCCCGGCGGCAATTCGGAGCAACCCATCATCGAAGTGAATGGCAAGCTGCAATTCAGCCTGCCGGGACAGCCTTTATTTCCCGATCTGGGCGATGACACGGTGCTCAAGCCGACCTTGAACTGGCTGCTCCAATCGGACAAACCGGGCAAGTTCAATGCCGAGGTCAACTACATCACCGGCGGTTTCACCTGGGAGGCGGATTACAATCTGGTCTCGCCGGAAAAGGGCGACACGGTGGATTTGGTTGGCTGGATTACGATGAACAACCAAAGCGGCAAGACGTTTCGCGACGCCAAAATCAAATTGATGGCCGGGGAGGTGAATAGAATTCAACCGCCAAGGATGAGAGCATATGCAGTCACAGCTATTGGTGGCGCGATGAATGAAAATGCGCCTGCTGTCACCGAAAAGGCTTTTGACGAATTCCATCTCTATAACATTGCGCGACTGACGACCTTGCGCGATCACGAGACCAAGCAGGTTGAATTCGTTCACGCGGAAAAGGTTCTGGCGCGGACGATTTACGTTTATGACGGCGCGTTGACGGGTTACCGTTACTACGGCGGACTGATCGAGAATCAAGAGTACGGGACGGAATGCAACAAGAAGGTCCGCGTCATGCGCGAGTTTGTGAATTCAGACACGAATCATCTCGGCATCGCGTTGCCGGCGGGCAAGGTGCGGTTTTATCGGCGCGACGCCGACGGCCAGATGGAGTTCGTGGGCGAGGACCGGATTGATCACACGCCGCGCGACGAAACCATCCGGGTCACCACCGGCAACGCCTTCGATCTCGTGGGCGAGCGCAAGCAGACGAGTTTCCACGTGGACACCGGCGACAAATGGATGGACGAATCATTTGAAATCAAGCTCCGCAACCATAAAAAGGCGCCGGTGGACATCCGCGTGGTCGAACATCTCTACCGCTGGAACAATTGGGAAATCACGCAAAAATCAGACGACTTCACAAAGAAAGATTCGCAAACTATCGAATTCCGCGTGCCAGTCAAACCGGATGAGGAAAAGACCATTACCTACACTGTGCACTACTCGTGGTAAGTGTTGGGACTGGTGGAGCTCGCGTCCTCGCGAGCCGGGTTTATTTCGCCATCACCACTTCGTTGTTCTCTTCGCGGTTGGGAACGACCACCTCCGGTTCGTCACCCTTGTGGAATTTTACACTGACGATCTTGCTCACGCCGTGTTCCTGCATCGTCACGCCGTAAAGCACGTCCGCCATCGCGATGGTGCGCTTGTTGTGGGTGATGATGATAAATTGCGAGTGCGCGATGAACCGCTGCAACAGGCGCACGAACCGGTTGATGTTCGCCTCGTCGAGCGCCGCGTCCAACTCGTCCAGCACGCAGAACGGGCTGGGCTTGACCTGGTAAATCGAAAACAGCAGCGCCACCGCCACCATCGTCTGCTCGCCGCCGGACAGCAGCGTGATGCTTTGCAATTGTTTGCCCGGCGGGCGCGCCACAATGTCAATGCCACTCTCCAAAACGTCGTTCTCGTCCACGAGAATCAGGTCCGCCTTGCCGCCGCCAAACACCTCGACGAACATTGCGCGGAAATTCTCGCGCACCTTCTCGAACGTCTCGACAAACATCTGCCGCGTTTGGACGTTGATGCGGTTGATGATTTCCAGCAACTGCGCTTTGGCCGAAACCAGGTCGTCGTGCTGCTTGGTGAGAAATTGATAACGCTGCTCGGTTTCCTCGTATTCCTCAATCGCCACCAGATTCACCGGGCCGATTTCGTCGAGCCGCTTCTGCAACGCCTCGATCTGTTGCGCCACGGCGTTCCAGTCCGTGGCCGCGCCGCTCGCCGCCATTTCCTCCGGCGTGAGCGTCTGGACCTTGGCCGGGCCTTCATCGGCAAACGTGATGGTGATGCACTCGCTGCGGACGTCGTCGAGGTTGATGTGGTATTTCTGCTGAATCCGCTCGCGCAAATTCTGGACCGACATGTTTTTCTGCGCCAGTTCCACGTCCAGAGTGCCGCGCTGGTTCTGCAATTCCGTCAACCGGCCGCGCTGCCCGCGCAGATTTTCCTCACGTGTGGCCACGTCGCTTTCCTGTGAATCTTTCCGGCCAATCAACTCCGTCAGTTGTGTGTTTGCCTGCTCGCGTTCATGCGTCAACCGCTCAATCTGCGAGCGCGAATCCTGGATTTCCGATTCCGCCTGTTCCTTGCGCGTGACGAACGCCGAGCACTCGCCGCGCCGCTGCGCGATGACTTGAGAAAGCTCGCGAATGCGCTGTTCCAGGGATTGCTGCTGCTGGCGGAACGACGCCAGAAGCTGTTCCTCCGCCGCCAGCGCCACCTTGCTTTCCGTAAGCGCGGCGTTGGCGGTGTCACGTTGCTGGCGCAAATTTTCCAGTTCGCCTGTGAGCGCGACGACCTGTTCCTGGCCGGCGCGTTCGCGCGTCTCCAGTTCACTTAACTGCGTCGCCAGCGCATTGCGTTTCTGCGAACCTTCCGATTCCTGCGCGGCGAGGCTTTGGATTTCAAAAACGACCGTCTCGATTTTCTGGTGCAGCAGCCGGTTGGAATTTTGCAGCGCGTTGAACTCGCCTGCGCGCGTGGCAATGGCCACTTCCTGCTCGCGCAATTCCGTTTGGGCCTGTTGCAGGCTGGCCTGCAATTCCGTCTGTTCACTCAATAGCGCGCCGCGTTTGCGGCTCATCTCCGCCACGCGCATCTGGACTTCGGTCAATTCTCCGTGCAATTCAGAAATCTGGTTTTTGCGTCCGAGAATCGAAGCCGGGGCCTTGGGATTGCCGTGGCCGTTCAGATAGCCGCCGGTGTAAATGCCGTGCCGGCTGAGCAAATCGCCGGTCAACGTGACAAAATCACAGCCTGCGTGGCCGTTTTGAATCTGGTCCGTGGCTGTAGCCAGGTCCGGCGCGATAAAAGTGCGGCCCAGCAACGCCTTCAAAAGTTTTTCCACTGACGGCTCGCCTTCGACCACGCTCAAGGCGTGAATGATTTGGCCTTTTTGCAGGCCGTTTTGAATCACGTCGAGACCGCCGCCCGGAGCCATTTCACCTTCAAACGCAAGTTGGTTTTCGTCTTTGTGCTGAATGGCCAGCGCCGCCACACTCGCACGACCGGATTTGTTTGCACTGAGATCAGCAAGGATTTGCTGCGCGGATTCCGGCTGCTCGGTGAGAACGAGTTGCAGGTGGTGGCCGAGGGCGTTTTCGATGGCCACGACGTACGCTTCCGGCACGCGAATGCGGTCGGCGAGCGAGCCGATGACCTTGCGGGACTGGCGCAAGGCGGCTTGGGTGCCAGCGCTGAAACCCTCATGCGAACCCTCGAGCTGTTCGAGCACGTTCAGGCGCGAACGTTTCTCCGCCTGCGCCTGCAAAAATTGGTCCTGTTCCGCGGACGATTGCTGCAATTCTGTCTGCAATTCGCGCAACCGGTTCTGCCGCTGCTCGACCGAACCGCGCTTGGTCTGCGCGTTGAGCTTCTCGGTCTCGACGTTCGCGGCAAATTCCTGCAAGCGTGCTTCCAGCCGCGTCCGTTCCTCCTCCAGTTGCACTTTTTCCGCCGACAATTTTTCCAGCCGGACGACGTTGCCCTGCTTCTGCAAATCGAGAGCGGTAATTTCATTGCGGATGCGGGTTAAATCCTGCGCGGCGGCAAACGCGGCGGCTTGCGCCTCGCGCAAGGATTCCTGTCGCTGTTTCAAATCTGCTTCCACTTTGCCCAATGCCCGTTGCTTCGTCTCCAGCGTCAAGCGATGCTGCGCCAGCGCGGCCTCGGACTTGGCCAATTTTTCAGTGACCGCCGCCGATTCCTCCTGCGCGACGCGACAGCGTTCTTCGGCCTGCGTGATGTCCGCGAGCGCCTTCGTGTTCTGCGATGCCAGTTCGCGCAGGCGTTCATCGTTGAACTGAATCCGGCTCTCGTGCTGGTCCATTTCGCCCTTTAATTCCAACCCGCGTTGCTGTTGGGCGGCGACTTCATGTTCCAGTTCCGAAAGCCGTTCGCGGAGCTGCGTGATTTCATTTTCAAACCGCAGCACGTCGTTCGCGCCTTGCTCGATTTCGTTGCGCAATTTTTCGACGGCGGCCTGTTTCTCGGAAATTTCCGCCTGCAACACGTCGAACTGATGCCGCGCCAGTTGCGTGTCGAGGTGCTGGAGTTCCAGTGAAATTTGTTTGTACCGGCGCGCCTTGCCGGCTTGGCGTTGCAGCGAGCCAATCTGCCGCTTCACTTCGCGGATGAGGTCGGCCACGCGCAAAAGATTTTGCTCCGTATATTCCAGTTTGCGGAGCGATTCGCGTTTCTGGCTCTTGAACTTGGTGATGCCCGCCGCTTCCTCGAAAATCATCCGGCGATCTTCCGGTTTGCTGGAAAGAATCTGCGTGATGTGGCCCTGCGCCAGAATGCTGTAACTCGTGCGCCCGATACCCGTGCCCATGAACAATTGCTGGATGTCTTTGAGCCGGCAGGGAACCTTGTTGAGAAAATATTCGCTGTTGCCGTCGCGGAAAATCCGGCGCGTGAGCGTGACCTCGTCGTAGGCGACTTCGACGCCCGCCGCGCGCAGGCTTTCCTCACCCACGCCGCCGAGCATCAACGACACCTCGCCCATGCCCATCGGTTTGCGGCCATCCGTGCCGTTGAAAATCACGTCCGCCATCTCGCCGCCACGCAACGCCTTGGCGGATTGCTCGCCCAGCACCCAGCGGATGGCGTCGGAGACATTGGATTTGCCGCAGCCGTTGGGCCCGACGATGGCGGTGACGCCGGGTTGAAAGTTCAACGCGGTTTTGTCCGCGAAGGACTTGAAACCAAAAACCGTCAGATTTTTGAGATACATGCTCTTGAACCTGGCCAAGGCAACCAAAGTTGCCCGATTAAGTAAAGCAAAAACCACAATATACAGCGTGGCTCTGCTGTTGCAGGCACAACTAATTGGTGAGGAACCGTGATTTGCTTTGTGCCGACAACTGCTTACTCTAATCCGTCAAATCGTTGGCATTTATACGCCTCCGCCGGGAATTCGTCAACTGCTTTTCTGCAACTTTTTCAAAACGAATTATCGGAGCCTGCTGTGCCAAACCATCGTTTGACCCCGGCCGGTCGCGCCGAAAACGAAAATGGCTGAGGCCGGGAGGCGCACTTTGGACTGGCGGAGGCGTTCCTTTTCTGTTGTAGTGATTCCATACCAGCAGCCGCACCCGGGATTTGATGGAAACGGGTGGCTGCAGGAAACGGACAAAGATATGACATGCGAAAGAGAAATGGACCTGTTTTTTGTGCGCAATTGCTACTCCGAAAAGGAGCGTGAAAAGGTCAAAGCCTCGCTGGCCTACCGGCTCGCGATGGAAAAGGACGACGCGATCCAGGCCCAGGAAATTGCGACCCAGGTTCTCGAAGGCAAGTAACCGCCACTTGGTTCCATGAGCAAAACCAAAATAGCCGGAACCGGGAAAGGTTATCTTGGCGAAACCATGGTCCACAAAATCACCCGCGCCGTGGGCGTCGTGGAAAGTGTGACCGAGGCCCAGGCCGGCTGGCCGCCGCAGATTACGTTGAAGCTCCCGGATGGTTCCTTCAAGAAAGGCCGGCTCAGCGATTTCCGGGAAGCCCGCGCCAATGAACGGAAAAAAAACTCCCCCGCGTGATCCCAATTCAAACCGGCTCGCCTACCCCTGCGGGAAGCTTGGTTTCCCAATCGCAAATGCGGCCACGCGCTGGTTGCCCGCGGCAACATCCGCCCGGGTCATGTTGAGGGTCAAGTATGACCAGGCCTTTTCCGAATCCTTGTAGCCTTGGGCGGCGGCAAGCCGATACCACTTGTAAGCTTCGATCCTTGATTCCATGGCCTCCGCCGGCGCCTGCTCAAAGCTGGCACGTTGACAACGGTCCCCCAGATAAAATTGGGCTCCGGCATCCCCCAGTTGCGCAGCCTTGCCAAACCACATCGCGGATTGAACGGCGTCCCGGTCAACCCCTTGTCCCCGGGCATACATCACCCCGAGATTGAATTGCGCCAGGGAATGGTTTTGCGCCGCCGCCTTGTGGTACCACTCCGCCGCCTGCCCGTAATCCTGCGCCGCCCCTGTGTCAGCGGCGAACTTCAACCCCATGCCGAATTGCGCCTCCGCGTCCCCGTAATCGGTTCCAGGGGAAGCCATTGCCGGGTCGGACACGGGCGGGGGTGAGAACGTTTTTTCATTCGATGATTTTTCCATGATTACGATTATGCCCTATTCGGGCATCGAACACCAGCAATCATTTCATCGCGCGGCCACGCGGGCGGAGGTGAAGTTGAGGTGGAAATGAAACCGCGAGACACACAAGCCACGGATGAACACGATTTTTCACCGCCAAGACGCGGAGACGCAGAAGTTTTAACCGCAGATAAACACGGATAAACGCAGATTTTTTGACACGAAGTAAAGCCCCATCGGGACGAAATATTTTAGCCCAGTCCATCCTGAAAAATACTAGACAAAACCCAGCCGCAGGCGTATTCAGGATATATACCGGTTCTCGAAAATATGCCCAACACTCTTTTCACCATTGGCTATGAAGAAACGACTGCCGAATCATTTCTAAGAAAATTGGAATCAGCAGGCGTTCAGATGGTTTTGGACATCCGCGAACTTCCCCAAAGCCGTATTCCCGGTTTTTCAAAGAACGCCTTGTCGGAAAAGCTTCGCCGGAAAGGAATTGATTATTTGCACGTCCGTGAACTCGGCAGTCCGCGCGAATTGAGGCATCAACTTCGTGAGACGAAAGATTTCACCGCTTTTACGCGCGGCTATCTGCTTTATATGAAACGGCAGATGGATCACATCCAAACCGTAAAGAATTGGGTTTACCAAAAAACCTGCTGTCTCCTTTGCTTTGAAAAAAATCATGATGAGTGCCACCGAAAATTTGTTGCCATGGAAGTGAAGGCAGTGGCACGGAATGGTTTGCAAATCGTCCATCTATGACCCGGGTCAGTGACTTTCCGCTGGAGCGAAAAGTTTTAATCACCGTCAAAGCGTATCCCTTCCAGGCACGAAACAGGTTTGATTCTTCCTTCTGCCTTCTGCATTCTTTGCTGGCTGTGAACATTCCCAAACATCGCCGGGCGATTGACAAACTGGACGCGCAGATTGTCCGGCTGCTCAACGAACGCACGAAGCACGTGCTGGCCATCGGCGACATGAAGCTCAAGGCGGGCGAGGAGATTTATGCGCCGCACCGCGAACGCGCTGTGCTCGAACGCATCTGCCAGCTTAATCGGGGGCCGATGACCGACGAGCAGTTGCGCGCGGTCTATCGCGAGGTCATGTCCAGCGCGCTGGCGCTCGAAAAGACCATGACCATTGCGTATCTCGGCCCGGAGGCGACGTTCACGCATCAGGCGGCCATCCGCCGGTTCGGCGCCAGCCTGCGGTATGCGCCGCAGAAAACCATCACGGACGTTTTCAACGAGGTCAGCAAACGCAGCGCGGATTACGGCGTGGTGCCGGTGGAAAATTCCACCGAAGGCGTCGTCACGCACACACTCGATATGTTCGTGGACAGCGATTTGAAAATCGTTTCCCAGATCGTACTGCCGATTTCGCATTGTTTCGTCAGCCATTATTCGCGGGAAAAGATAAAACGGATTTACGTTCATCCCCAAACGCTCGGTCAAT
>Ga0335077_10008227_pt1 | contig 12936 bp, 7 predicted proteins | sample Lox_Sample_31_FD_207151 | JGI IMG/M metagenome (GOLD analysis project Ga0335077, IMG submission 207151) | Soil microbial communities from Loxahatchee National Wildlife Refuge, Florida, United States - Lox_Sample_3.1 | ecosystem: Environmental > Terrestrial > Soil > Wetlands | place: USA: Florida... | reverse complement strand
TGATAGGTGTTTGGCGACAGACTCATTGGCTGGCTGCGCCAGATGAGGTTGCCTGTTCCTGGCTCACCGACCTGCCACAACCCGACAAATGTGCCGGACGAACTGCTCCGTGCAGCATTGAATTTCACGCGCAATTGCAGTGGTTTGCCGTGCAGAAAATTCCTGGCGAACCCCAGGTCAATCTGCCATTTGCGGGTGTAACCGGGCGGCACGAGTTGGTAATTCGCCTTGACCTGCTCGCGGATTTGCTGGCGCACCGCCGCCATATCGGCGTTCGGAATCTGAGTCTGTTTCAAACGCTCCTGCAACAGTTGTTCCGTGCGGGCGTCAATTTCCGCGTTGGAATCCGGCGGCTGCGCCACCCCGCGTGCCACGAGCACCTGTGTGCGCAACGTTTCCTGCTCCGCCGCCGGCAACCGGGTGGCGCGCCATTGCAGCAGGGCGTACACGCTTGCGCCCGACAACAGCAGCAACGCCGCGTTGAGCGACACAATACCCAGCCATTTGCCCAGCCAGATTTGCCAGCGCGACACCGGTTTGGTGGCAACCACCTGAATCTGGCATTCTTCAATGTCCCGCGCCAGCGTACCGCAGGAAAGCCAAAGGGTCGAAAGCCCGAGCAACGCGGTGATAACGCTCAGGGTGTAGGTGATCAAAATTTCCGTGAACCCGCGCGCCGTGCCGTCGCTTTTGATCAAAATCGGGATCCCAACGACCGCCGCCAGCAACAACACGGCAACCACCAGGAACAGTCGGAAGCGAAACGCCGCTTTCCAAGTCAACCAAACGATGGCGAGAATTTTTTGCATTTCAAGTTAAAGCCGCAAATGAACACAGGTTCCACACAGATTTTTATCGCTCCCAAACCAATTCTTCAGCTGTGCCCCTTCGTGTAAATCTGTGGCTAAAATCACTTTTTGTTTCCCAGCAGCGACGAAAGTTTTTCATCCGCCTTCGACAAATCCGCCGGCTCTTTCTTGGCGGCGGGGGTGGATTTGGTTGGCGCTGCCGGTTCCGTTGCTTTTGTCAATGTTTTGAGTTTTTGCTCGTTTACAACGGGTTCTGCTTGAGGGGCGGGTTGCGGCTTGGCAACCGGCTTGGCGGCTTCCGGCAAAGCCAGCCGTTCCAGAATTTTTTCCGTGGCCGGCTGCTCCTGGGCGCCCGCGCGCAAATACGCCGCCACGCGCGCTCCGGAAACCGCGCCGCTGGTTTCCGCCGCTGCCTGTCGCGCTTTTTGCACCACGTCAAGGAAGTAGCTTTCCAGATTTTGCGTGGGATTGTCCACGCGCACGTTGTCGGTGACTGCGTCGCGCCGAATGATCTCCAGCACGCGCTCCAGAGTTTCGCGCGGCAGCACTGGCGTCGTGATACACAACGTGTCCGGCTCCGCGAGCAATTCCTTGAGCGTGCCCATCGCCTGGATTCTGCCGCCGTAATAAATCACCACACGGTCGCAAACGTCCTCGACGTCCGCGAGCAGGTGGCTGCTCAAAATCACCGTCTTGCCGCGGCGCGCCAGCGCGAGAATCAAGTCCTTCATTTCGCGGCAGCCGATGGGGTCGAGGCCTGAAGTCGGCTCGTCGAGGATCACCAAGTCGGGGTCGTTGATCAGCGCTTGCGCCAGGCCGATGCGGCGCTGCATGCCTTTGGAAAATTCGCCGACCACGCGCGTCTGGACGTTGTTCAAACCGACCATTTCAAGCAATTGCTCCGTGCGGTTGCCGCGTTCGCCCTTGGGCAGTTGAAAGAGGTTTCCGAAAAAGTTCAGCGTCTCGCGCGAATTGAGATAGCGATAGAGATACGATTCCTCCGGCAGATACCCGATGCGTGATTTCGTCTGCACGTGCCGCGGTGAATGGCCGAAAACCTCGATGTGCCCTTTTGTCGGGTACAACAGACCCAGTATCAACTTCACGGTCGTGGATTTCCCGGAGCCATTTGGCCCCAGCAAACCGAACACTTCGCCGCGCCGGACTTCGAAATCCACGTTATCCACCGCGCGGGCCTTCGGGCGGTTCCAGAAATCCTTGAAGATTTTTGTCAGCCCGCGCACGGAAATGATGGTTTCGCCGTTGGATTTCAAATCTTGGGATGGATTCACATCAGAAATTTATTTTTTGTCCGAATGATTTCTCAACATTAGAAGGTAATAGAACGCTACGCACAAAAAAATTAGACCCACCGGGACCAGCGCCACCTTTTCAATATTCTCCCAAGAAATTAGGTTTCGCCAAGCGAGGAAACTGGTTGTCAGCGCGGCCAAACCCGCGAGACAAAAAAAGAGCGCCCACATCTTGTAATAGCCGCCAAGAATGGGTTTGCTTCTTACGCCTCGTTGAATCAATTCATCAAATCCTTGAACTTTGGACTCACACTTTCCTTTGCACGCCGCTCCATGCCCATCATCAGCAATACAACCAGCACAGAGCCCTTTGCCGCAATTCTTACAAATCGCGATGGCATCCATGTGCGGGTGATAAAAGCATTTCATAAACTCGTCACGCCATCTTCGGTGTCAGTTGGCCGGTGGCCGGGCGTTCCGGTTCGTCGGTTTCGGGATGGAAATGCTCCAGTTCCTCGCCCTTGCGGACGAGCCGGGCGCTGTTGAAAATCACAATCAGCGAGCCGACGTTGTGCAAAATGGCCGCGGGAATCGGACCAAGATAGCCGAGCGACGTGACCGTCAAGCCGACAATGATGAACAATGTGCCGAACAAAAAATTCTGGTTGATGACTGCGCGGGTGCTGCGTGAGAGCTTTACCAAAAATGGCAGACGGCGCAGGTCGTTGTTCATCAGCGCGATCGTCGCGGTGTGAATGGCCACTTCGCTGCCCGCCGCGCCCATCGCGATGCCGATGTCGCCCGCCGCCAGCGCCGGCGCGTCATTTACGCCGTCGCCAACAACCGCCACGCGATAGCCTTTGGCCTTTACGCTGCGTACAAACTCAACCTTGTTCTGCGGCAAACACTCGCCCTTGGCCTCCTCACAGCCAATCTGGGCCGCCACCCGCGTCACCACCGGCTGGCGGTCGCCGGAAACCATCGCCACGCGCCGGACGCCGCTTTCCTTCAATTCGGCCAGCGATTCCTTGGCCCCGGCACGGGTCTGGTCCTGCAAACCAACCCAGCCGACGCATTGCCGGTCGCGCGCGACAAAGATCAGGCTCCAGCCCTCGGCCTCGTTCAGATCCACGGACTTCTCGAAATTTGAATCCACGCCGTTGTCCCTGAGCCATTGCGCGCGGCCAACCAAGACCAGTGAGCCATTGACCCGCGCCTTGACACCCCGCCCCGCGGCTTCGGCAAAATTCTCCGGTTCAGCCAGCGGCACACCCGCTTCGCCCGCCAGTTGAGCAAGCGCCTTGGCGGTCGGATGGTTGCTGTATTTTTCGGCGGACGCCGCCAGGCGCAGAAGTTCTGCGGGTTTGACGTCGCCCGCCGGAGCCAGGCGGCTGACGGCGAGCTGGCCGGTGGTGAGCGTGCCGGTTTTATCGAAAATGAAGGCGTTGATTTTGGCGGCCAACTCGATGTCAGCGACGTTCTTGATCAAAATGCCAAGCCGGGCGGCAGCGGACAGGGCGGCGACCATCGCCGTCGGCGTCGCCAGGATGAACGCGCACGGACAGGAAACGACAAAGACGGCGATGACGCGGTTCAAGTCGTGGGTGAACGCCCAGACGAGCGCGCCAATGACCAGCACGAGCGGCGTGTAAAAGCTCATGTATTGGTCCACGATTTTCATGATGGGCAGCTTGGTTTTTTCCGCTGCCAGGATCAGTTCGCGCACCCGGCCGATGGTTGTATCCTCGCCGGCGCGGCTGACCTTGATCTCCAACAGGCCGGTCAGGTTTTGTGTGCCGGCGAAAACCTCGTCGCCCGTTTTCTTGTCCGCCGGCAATGATTCGCCGGTGATGGTCGCTTGATTAAACGAGCCCTGGCCACTGACAATGACGCCATCGGCGGCGACGTTGTCCCCCGGACGGATGCGAATCATGTCGCCGACCGCCAGTTCGCTGGCGGGGACTTCCTCCTCGCCGCCGTCGGATTTGACCCGGCGCGCCTTGGTGGGAGTTAGTTTAATGAGCGATTCAATGGACATCCGCGCACCTTCGGCGGTGCGGGTCTCGATGATTTCGCCGGTCAGCATGAAAAAGGCGACGATGCCGGCGGTTTTGTAATTGCCCGATGCGAAGGCGGCGAGGACGGCAATGGCGACCAGTTCGTTGATGCTAAGGCGGCCGACGCGCAAATCCTTGATGGCCGTGATGACTATGGGATAGATGAGAATGACCGCCCCCAGACAGGCGCTGGCGCTGGCCACACCGCTGCCTTGCGTAAACAACCAATCCACCACATAGGCGTTGAGAACGAGAACCACTCCAACGACAGCCTGCCACAGATGCACCACCGAGTGCTCATGGTCATGGTGATGCCCGTGATCGTGATCGTGATGGCTTAACAACGATGTGACTTGCATAAAATTATGACAAATTTAAAGCGCGAGTGTTGAATTACTCCTGGGCCGCCGCGCCCACTTTCGGCTCCGGCGGCTCACGATTTAATAATAACCACAAATCGGTCGGTTTTCCATTGCCAGTCGGCATATAGCCCTTGAACTGGACATTCGTCAGCGCCTGTCCCATGGTCTGCACCAGTTCCTGCTGTTTGAACAAACCGGGGTTGATTTCATAATTCGGCAGCACGTTGGTGAACACATTCGCGTCGGCCTGAACGGTTTGAACGTAAAGCACGCTGGCGCTCTTCGCTTCGTTAATGATGGCCGCTGCCTGCGCATCAGCGTTGTTGGTGGCTTGATTTTCGTAACTGTGCGCCTGGTCGAGCACTTGGTTGCGGTTTTCGCGCGCTTCGGTGACTTGATCAAAAATCTGCTGCAACTGCCGCGGCGGAATGCTGTCCACGCTGCATTGCCGGACGGTAATGCCAAGTTGTTCCTGGTCGGCCAATTGAATCACCCGCTGTTCCACATCGTCCTGAAATCCGCCCACGTCGCTGTAGAGCACTTGGTCCACTCCAAAATGCGCGGCGGTATAGAGCAGGGCATTGTTCAAAACCTGTTGCACCGCGTTGGAAACGCCCTCCATGCCGAGCGGGGAACCGGGGCCTCCGGAAAAATCGAACACCGCCCGGATTGGATCATCCACCTGATAGTAAACCGTGGCGTGGGTATGAATGATGTTTCGGTCCGCGGTAAGCGCATAGCCGTCCACACCCGGAACCAACGAAGGGCCGGGGGACGGCAGGTTGCCGGCCAATTCCTGTTCCGGCGTTTCCGCAAACCAGCCGACGGTGGACTGAACGTTTTGGATTTGCCGGATGGGAATTTTAACGACCTCATCAATTGGGTACGGAAAAGCCCAGTGCAATCCGGAACCCAGCAGGGCTTTTTCCCCCACCCCGACGGGTTTGCCGAAGCGCAAGATGATGGCCTGTTCCTGCGGCCCGACCTGGAAAATGCCCGAGGCGAGAAAGAGAATCACCAGTACGACCATGACGACTTTGACAATCGCAAAGCTGCTGCGCAACGCCTCGGCCATCGCCTGTGAACCGGCGTCGTCCGGCGTCACCGGGGATGGCGCGGGCGGTTCGTGCTCGCGCTCGTGTTGGTGATGGTGGTGTTCGTGCTCGTCGCTCATGGGGTGGAATGGGGTAACATCGAACGCCGAACATCGAACGCCGAACATCGAGCGAAAACCCGGCAGACACCGGCTTCATTCGGCGTTCGACGTTCGATGTTGGAGGTTCGATGTTTCATTTCTGTAAATCCGGCGGTAAATTGGTCCAGTCTCCGCTGAATAAATCAAATGGCGGGCGGTGTTGATCAAAAATCATAATGGTGCCTTTATTAAGCGAATCTTTTATCGCTTGGATTTTTAACATAAAAACCGCCAGCTCGGGGTTTTCCTGAAAGATAGGCAGTGTCTTGGCGGCTTCGGCCACGCCCTGGCCTTCAATCTGTTTAGCCTGCGCCTCGGCATTGGCCAGCGTTTCGTTGGCTTGGCGGTCGGCGTTGGCCCTGATTTTGATGGCCTCCGCCTTGCCTTCATTCTGCGCCTGGCTGATCAGCACCTGCCGCTCCGATTTCATCCGGGCAAAGACCGCTTCAGTGACGCTTTCCGGCAGGCCAAGTTTTGCGATGCCGAGAAATTCGACTTGAATGCCATAATTATTGGTTTGCAACTCGGATTGGACCATCTGTTCGATTTCGTTTTGAATTTGGTCGAACTTTAACTGCTTCGGGTCCGCATTTACAAACTCGGAAAGGGTATTGCTGCCCACCATGGCGCTTTTGGCGCTGGTCAAAATGCTTTGGAGCTGGCTTTGCGCCACCTCAATGGAACCGTTGGGAAAGCTGTTGAGAAAGTTGGTCGCGTTGGAAATCCGCCAGCCCACATAAACGCTGACGATCAGGTTGATGTTGTCCTGGGTGAGATTTTCACTGAACTTGTCGGTGAAGGTTTGAATGCGCTGATCGAACTTATAGACCTGTTGAATCGGCCAGGGCCAGCGCAGATGCAGTCCGGGATTGCAAGGAGGGCCGGTTATCCTGCCGAATGTCGTGACCACGGCCACCTGGGATTGCCGGACTTGAAAAGTGAACAGCAGCAGCACAAAAATCACGACCAGTACTGCGGCGGTGAGGATGGTTATCAGATTTCGTTTTTTCATGGTGAATTGGTGGGCACGTTCAGGTTCAGGAGGCTCTCGCGGATTTTGTCCTCCAGATCAAACACGAGCGTATTGTGCGTGTTGGTCACCAGCAGAATGTATTTGCGCGCATTGGCCGTGGCGGCGGGAAACATTTCATAATAGGCGCGCTGCCGATAAACCGACGGCGCGGCTTCGTAGGCAACCATCTGGTTGGTGAACAACCCCGCGCGCGACCAGGCGCGAAGTTCGGTCTGCAATCGTGTCGCCCGGGCCTGATTCACGTCGGCAAACGCCAGGGCGCCCGCCAGGGCATTGGTGCGGATGGCCTCGGCCACGGCGTTGTTGGTGTCGGCAATCCGCTGCTGGCCGGCGGCGACGACTTGTTCGTAGCTCCCCGCCACTTTCACCGGCGGATGAATGTCCTGCACGCCGGCAAAGAGGATTTCCACGCCGAGTTGATGCCGGGTTGCGTCGGCCTGAATCCGCCTTTTCAACAGTTGCGACATCTGAACACGCTCATGTGAGAGGACCGCATTCAAATCCCGGCCCGCCAGGTAATGAATAACCGTCCGTGTGGCCAGGTCATTGAGCAGATTCGTGGGATCAGCATTGTTATAGGCCCAGTCCAGGACATTGGTAATCCGGTATTGCACTGGAATGCTGATGTCAATCAAGCCCACCGGAGCCACCTTTGCCAAAAGCGGATTGTTGGCGGCACTGTCGGGGATGAAGTCGGGCAGATTGTTGGTGACGGTTGCCGGGGGCACATTGCCAACCAGAAAATTAACCTCTTTGGTATGGACCACGGTCCACAAGATGGTCTGCATCTTTTCACTTTGGGCCGTGGGCTGGAAGCCGACATCAAACCTCCGAACCTCGTCGGTGCGATAGCGATAGACCTTGTCAATGGGCCACGGCCAGATCAAATGTCCACCCGGATTCAAAATCGGGCGCGCCTGATCCAGCCGGCCGAATTGCTCCAGCACGCCCTGCTCCCCCGGTTCAATGAATACGATGCACGTGGACAACAACAGCGCCGCCAGTTGCGCCAGGAACAGCACCGGCAGGCTCTTGCGCAGCAATAGGAAAAACCACGTCTCCGAAACTTTGAACCCGAATTGATAGTCCAGCGCCTGCGCCGCGGCGGTAAACAGGCTTTCCGGCTGTGCCAGCAGGCCGACAATCCGGCTGTCATAAAGCGGGCGGGCGACCTTGCCCTTCACCCGGGGACGATAAATTTCCAGCAGCAGCGTCACGGTGGTCTCCACCGCCATCAATCCCAACAGCACGGTCAGTCCGTACCCCACGCAGGAATCGGCACCGGGAAATCCCATCCGCACGCTCGCAATTCCCAAAGCAGTGACGAAACAGACATACGCGCCCGCCAACAGGAAGCTGGCGCTGGGCCGCAGCAACCGGTGGTCTTCCAGCCGCGCAATGGTCACGGAAAAGCGGCCGATCAGAAACAGCAACAGCGCGAAAATGCCGAACAACCCGAGCGCCGGCATGGCGCGGTCGGGCGCAATACCCTCGATGGCTTTGGAAATCCAGCGCCAAAGCAGATAAGCGCCGCCGCCTTCGAGCAGCAACAGCAGCACGCTGAAACCCGGCACGAAAAATTTCTCAAATTGTTCACGCGCGCGCTGCGCTGGAAAAACCTCCGCTTCCTTCGACTCAAACAGCGTTGTTTCGCCCCGGCTGCGGGCGAGCTCCTCCACCTCCAGCCGTTCCAGCCGCTCATTTTCCTCCAGCCGCATCTGGAACCAACTGGCGAACGCCACCAGCACCCCCAGCCCGAGGAAAATCGCCGCGGCCTGCCCCGCCAGTGAATTCGCGTAGGCAGCCACGCCCAGCGCGGCGATAAAAATCACCACCGTGGCGGCCAGATTCACCAAAGCATGTTTTTGAACGTTGCGTTCCATGAAATTCAAAATGGAGTGATGAAGTAATGGAGTAATGGGCTGCAAAGCCAGCACTTCAGCACTCCATTACTCCAACACTCCAGTGCCATATTTGTGATCATTCGTGATTCAACTCAATTCCCGTTCTTCAAACAACGCCGTGCCAACGGCCAGCGCCGCGCCCGCGTAGCCGATTGTATAGGCGAAAGCCTTCGCTACGTAATCCCAGTGGAATGTGCTTTTGCCCATGTCAATGGCATCGGCGAGCCAGAAAAGCTGCCAGTTTGGGATGATGGTGTAAAGCGTCGAAGCCCACCAGGGCGCACTGCCGGTCCCCCCTCCCGCCTTTGAATAAATGTAATCTGAGATCAATCCGATCAAAAAGAACGCTGAACAGACTGCCAGCGTTGGAATCGTGTCCAGCCGCGTTGAACACGCCAGGGCCAGCGCCGCCAAAATCCAGAGCGCGAATAGAATCAAAATCCCCGCCGGCACCAGCCGCCAATCCACGTGCCCCGGCGAGTAAACACCCATATTGGGGTGCGTGAATTGGACAGTCACAAACGCCGCGAGTGTCACCGTCACCACTAAAGCCAGAACCGCGTCGCTCACAAACGGCCGGCGCAGGAAAAAATTGCTAAATCCCCCCAGCGCGTAGGCGACGGCCACGGCCGCCGCGAAAATGCCGAGCGCAACCAGGTCCGTGCTGCCGTAGGCGTCAAATGCCATCTGGCTGCACAGCAACACGCCGATGAGATTCACATACGTCAGCAACGTCAGCGCCGCCGCCAGCCCGGCGAACTTGGCCAACAGAAACTGTGCGCGCCCGATCGGTTTGGACAATACCGCCAGCGCCGTGCCCACGCGGATTTCGCGGGCCAGCGACGCCGAAGCGCTCAGCACCGCCCCAAACAATCCCGACAACAGCATCACCGCCAACGCGCTGCTCTGGACCAGTTTCGACTCGTCACCGAACGCAAAATAATATGGCACCGCCAGAAAGAGTTCAAAGGCCGCCGACCCCGTCATCAACAGCAAAAACACCGGCTGCCGGATCAATTCCATGAAGGCATTGGCGGCGATTGTGAAAAACTGTCGCATGATAAACTTCCCTCAGGTTACGCGACCGGCGATAAATTGCCAGCGGTTAATCCACTCAAAAGGAACCATCGAAATTAAGAGTCGCATCCTGAATTTTTCGTTCAAAACCGCCGGGAGATAACTTGAGGGAATTCAGGCCATCGCTCGGGCAATGGCGTTCCACCATAAATCGTGCAATTCCTCCGCGGGCACGCTGAATTCGCCGGCGCCCGTTTTAATAATCAGTTGGTCCCCACCCACCCACCCGATCTGAACCGCCGGAACGCCCATTAACTTTGCGCGCTCAACTACTTTCACCGTATCGAGTGAATTACAGGTAATGACAACGCGCGATTGAGTCTCACCAAAAAGCAGTGCGTCAAGCCGGTGGGGCGAGGCTACCGACGAGCCACCATCCCCTTGTCCATCGGCTTGTGAGGATGCTCGCCCCACCGATGACAAATCCACCGTCGCCCCAATCAACCTTGGCGTCCCGCGCGCCACCAATTGGCTGATGCAGCTTTCCGCCAGGCAGACCGCCAGCCCGCCCTCGCTGCAGTCATGCGCGCTCTTAATGAGACCGGACTGAATCAAACCGAGCAACGTGGTATGCAGCGTTTTTGCCTGTTCTAAATCGCAACGCGGCGGCGTGCCAGTCTTCATTCCATGCACGGCTTGCAAATAGGCCGAACCGCCAAGACCCAGCAACGGATCATTCGCGTCAACCGGTTCCCCAAGCAGAACAATCGCGTCGCCTTTGTCCTTGAACCATTGCGTCGTCACGTGCTCCGGCTTTTCAATCAGACCAACCACCACGACTGTCGGCGTTGGGTCAATCGGGCCGTTGGGGCTTTGGTTGTAGAGCGAGCAATTGCCGCCGGTGACGGGCGCATTGAACGCCCGGCACGCCTCGGCCAGCCCGCGCACGGATTCCTTGAGCTGCCAGAACAGCTCCGGTTTCATCGGGCTGGGCATGTTGAGATTGTCCGTCGTGCCCAGCGGCACTGCACCGGAGCAGGCCAGGTTGCGGCAGGCTTCAGCCATCACAATCTTCGCACCATCGTAAGGATCGAGATAAACGTAGGCGCCGTTGCCGTCTGACGTCAGGGCAATGAGTTTTTCCGGCGCGGATTTGCCCCCGGACAATTCGGGTAACGAATCGGTCTTGATGCGCAGCACGGCCGCGTCGCTGCCGGGACAAACCGCCGAACCATCGCGCACCATGTGGTCATATTGACGATAAACCCAGTTCTTCGAGGCAATCGTCGGCCACGCCAACAATTTCAGGAGATCGGCTTTGGCATCTTGGGTTTGGGGAATTTGTTCCAGACGAAATGCCCTAACTTCCTTCAAATATTCCGGCTCTTTTGCGTCACGCTGATAAACCGGCGATTCATCGGCGATTTTTTTTGCCGGAATGTCGGCGACAACCTTGCCATGGTGCTTCACCACCATCCGGCCCGTGTCGGTGACAGAGCCGATTTCCGCCCACGGCAAATCCCATTTGTCAAAAATCCGCTTCACTTCCTCTTCACGGCCTTTATGGACGATGATAAGCATCCGTTCTTGAGATTCCGACAACATGAGATCATAACTCGTCATGTTCGGCGCGCGTTGCGGGACCTTGTCCAATTCAATTTCAATGCCGGTGCCGGCGCGGGCGGCGGTTTCACACGTGGAGCAGGTTAATCCCGCCGCGCCCATGTCCTGAATTCCGGCGACCGCGCCGGTGGCGAGCAGTTCCAGGCAGGCTTCACAAACCAGTTTCTCCATGAATGGATCGCCGACCTGCACCGCGCCGCGCTGTTGCTCGGCGGATCCCTCGGTCAAATCCTGCGACGCGAACGCCGCGCCCGCCAAACCGTCGCGGCCGGTGGGCGGGCCGACATAAAAAACCGGATTGCCGATGCCTTTGGCCGCGCCGCGCGCAATTTGTTCGTGCCGCAATACGCCGAGGCAGAAGGCATTTACGAGCGGATTGCCCTCGTAAGATTTGTCGAAATACACCTCGCCGGCGATGGTCGGAATGCCGAAGCAATTTCCGTAATGTGCAATGCCGGCGACAACGCCAGCAAACAGGCGTTTGTTGTTTGCGATCTGTTGCGCCGTCAATTCTTGGTAGGGCGCGGTGTCCCCACCGCGCCGCTCGACGGGCTGAGGACAACCCGCCCTACCTTCACCGTTGGTGATCTGCCCGAATCGTAACGAGTTCACCGAACAAATTGGCCTTGCACCCATGGTGAAAATGTCGCGCACGATGCCGCCAACGCCCGTGGCCGCGCCTTGAAACGGCTCGACGGCGCTCGGATGATTGTGCGACTCCACCTTGAACGCGATGGCCAAGCCGTCGCCGATGTCAATGATGCCGGCGTTTTCCTCGCCCGCGCCGACGAGAATTTTTCTGGATTTGGTGGGGAAGGTTCTGAGCAGCGGGCGCGTGTTTTTGTAGGAGCAATGCTCGCTCCACATCACCGAAAAAATGCCCAACTCGGTGTAGCTCGGTTCGCGGCCCAGCACGGCGAGAATCTTTTGGTATTCGTCCGGCGTGAGGTTGTGTTCAGCAACCAGTTCAGGAGTGATGGCTGGTTCGGTCATGAGAAAATTCATTTAATCCCTAAAACTCTACAAAACCATTCAAAATCTTTTAGAAATGCCTCGCTGGAGCGAATTATCCGCAATCCGCTTTTATCATGAGGAATTTCTTGAATTAGCACTGAATTTTTCAGTTCTTCTTCAATTAACGCTCGAAGTTTTGGCTTCGCGTGCTCATTGCCGTAAAACCAAACTTCTGCTCTAAATGGTTGGCCGTTTTCTGAGTAAAAGCCGTATTCCGCATCCTTAAAATTTTTACGTATCTCGCCAAGCGTTTTCATCTTATCTTCTTTCAGTCTGACTCCAAGTTGACGAAGATCTCCGTCGGAAAGTTCCGTACAAAAGGTTATTAATTCGCTTCTGGCATAATCCTTGCGCAAACCGAGCTTCGTCGAAATACGCGAGAGAAGTTCAAGAGCGTTTTTGCCTTTAAAAAAAGCTTCAAGGTTTTCATTTTTTATTTCAGTTTTTTTCATGCGATAGTCTTTCAGTTCTTCGATTCCAAGCTCGTCCAGCGAAATTACAAAATCTTTCTCCAGATTTGTATCGGGTTCCAAAAGGGTTTCCCAAGCTCGGCTTTTAAGAAAAAAGGTTTTGCGGGGCTTCGTACACACGTCATCATGCAAGCCGCCGTTTTTCTGAAAGTCGAAATTTTGCTGAACGGTGATATAATAAATGGACGAAAACCGGTCA
>Ga0335077_10008225_pt1 | contig 12937 bp, 7 predicted proteins | sample Lox_Sample_31_FD_207151 | JGI IMG/M metagenome (GOLD analysis project Ga0335077, IMG submission 207151) | Soil microbial communities from Loxahatchee National Wildlife Refuge, Florida, United States - Lox_Sample_3.1 | ecosystem: Environmental > Terrestrial > Soil > Wetlands | place: USA: Florida... | reverse complement strand
ATGGGAACTCGGTGGGCCCGGTCCGATGATTTATGTCTTTTCGCCTTCAGGCGATGCGTTGGAAACGCACCCCGTCCCGTGCCGCAGGCCCACCAACTGCGCGTTTGGCGGCGAAGACTTCACCACACTCTACGTCACGACGATCGAAGGATTTCTTTTCCGGACGCGAACCGAGCGAATCGGCCGCCTCATCTATCCGCGCAACTCGTAATCACCGCGGCCGGGCAGGCCCCCGGGCCGGATTGCCCCGGTGTCGGCTTTTCTGGGATGCTTAACCCTTGAAACTCTGTTCGATCGGCCTTTGTTCTGTCTTTCTAACCGCCGGGCTGCGTGCTCAGGACACGCCGCCGATGACCGGCTACTCGCGAGAGCAGGCGCGGCAGGAGCGCGTCATCGAAGAGCAGTTCCGGGCCATCCCTTCGCCCGAAGAAGAGAAGAGACAGCATCGTTATTTCACGGCCGAGCCGCATCCCGCCGGCTCGGAGCGCAACCATGAGCTGGCCCTCTATGCCGCCGATCTGTGGAAACGACAAGGCTTCGAAAATGTCCGCATCCACCGGTACGATGTCCTGACCTCCCTGCCGCGCTCCATTACCGTCGAGATGGTTGCGCCAGCCGCGTACCTCGCCACGCTGCGCGAAGATCCCTACGACGCCGACCCGGGCACCAAGAACCCGGCGATTCGCGGCGGATATCTCTCCATGTCGGCTTCCGGCGAGGTGACCGCTCCGCTGGTTTACGCGCACAGCGGCAATCCCGCGGATTACGATTTGCTGCGCCGCCACCACATCAGCGTCAAAGGCAAGATCGTGCTGGTCCGCTACTCCAATCCTTACAGCTATCGCGGGTTCAAGGCTCTTACCGCGGAGCGCGAGGGCGCGGCGGGCCTTCTGATCTATTCCGATCCGGCTGAGGACGGCTACAAGCGCGGCAAGGTGTTTCCGGACGGTCCGTGGGGGCCGGAGACTCACATCCAACGCGGCGCCATTACGTACGATTTCCTGGTTCCCGGGGACCCGCTCACGCCGGGATGGGCGTCGGTGGAAGGCGCCCGGCGCATTCCGATCGAAGAGGCCGTGAGTGTGCCGAAGATCATGGCCGTCGCCATGTCGTGGCGCGATGCCAGGCATCTTCTCGAGCGCATGGACGGTCCGGTTGCGCCGAAGGACTGGCAGGGCGGCCTGCCCATTCGATATCGGCTTGGGGGCGGGAGCGTTCGCGTGCATCTCAAAGTCGACATGGACACGCGTCCCATGCCCAATTATGTGGTCGAGGGCCGGATTCAAGGCAGCGAGTTTCCCGACGAATGGATTCTCTTGGGCAACCACCGGGATGCCTGGGAGTTCGGCGGTGTCGATCCATCGAGCGGCACCGCGTCGCTGGTCGAGCTGACGCGCGCTCTGGGCCAGCTCAAGGAGCAAGGCTTCCGTCCGAAACGGACTCTCATCGTAGCCAGTTGGGACGGAGAGGAGGTAGGGCTCACCGGCTCGACCGAGTGGGGCGAAGAGTTCGCCCAGGAGTTGAAAGAGAAGCTCGTCGCCTACCTGAACGTGGATTCCTCGACATCGGGCCCCAACTTCCAACCGAGCGCAGTCGGTTCTCTGGCGCCGTTGCTGGTCGAGTTGAGCCGCCATGTGCCGGCGCCGTCGGGCCGGCCCTTATACGAGGAATGGCGCAAGTCCGCGGTGGCCACACGCAATGCGGAAAAACATCCGACACCAGTGACCGATGAGAATCTCGTCGAGACCCACATCGGGAGCGGCTCCGATTTCACGGTTTTTCTCAACCATTTATGCCGCCCCACCGCGGAACTCCAGTTTGACGGTCCTTATGGCGTTTACCACTCCGCCTATGACGACTTCTTCTGGATGAACCATTTTGGCGATCCCGGTTACCGCTATCACACGCTGATGTCGCAGTATTGGGGCTCGTTGGCGCTTCGTCTGGCCGGCGCGGAAATTCTGCCGTTCGATTTCGCCGCGTACGGACGGGATATCGCATCGTTCGCCGCTGTTCTGTCCGGCGACCGGGGGGCACGCGGGCACGTCGATCTTCACCAGCTCGAAGAGGGGATCGGGCAATTCCGCAACGCCGGCCGCGAGCTGAACGGCGCCGTCGCGCGCGCTCTCGCCCAAGGGCCGCTCGATGCCGCGCTCGCCCGGCGCGTGAATCGCAATATCATGCAGGTGGAATCGAACTGGGCGAACCCGGAGGGAATCCCGGGGCGCGCCTGGTTCAAGCATACTCTCTACGCCGCCCGCTACACCTACGGCCACCTGGAACTTCCCGGCCTTACCGAAGCCATGGAGAAACGCGACTGGACCGAAGCCCAGCGCCAGGCCGGAATCCTCATCCGCGCGCTGGCCCTGAACACCAGCCTTCTGCGCGAAACTCTCGCGATCTTGCCTTGACCGCGCCGGGTCCGCAGCAGCATTCCAAGGTTTCGCTGACTCAGGCGCTCGCCTGGATTGTCCTGGGTGCGCTCGCAGGCATCTCCGCCTATGGTTTCTGTTCCGCTCGTCTGTTCTCGCAATGGATTTGGCTCCCTTCGGGCCTTGGACGTCTGGGCGCTTTCTCGGCGTGCTACGCGGCGATCGTCACGGTGCTCATTCTTTGGCGGCCACGCTGGCTGCGCGCTGTGATGCTGGGCATCCCTCTGACGTACACACTCGTGGCCGTTGGCGTGATCGCGCCCGTGGCGGCGGCGTACGTGCTCCTTTCGGCGCTGATGTTCGGGCGTTGGATTCTCCGCGCGCCAACGAACGAGGATGACCTGCCGGCGCTGTTCGTGGGGCTGAGCGTGTGGGTTGCGCTGGTATCGCTCGCAGTGCGCTTCCCGATCAACTATCCGGCTGTGTATGCCGTGGCGCTGGCAGTGCCGATTGTTTGGAACGTGCGGGAAATTCCGGCCATCCTGCGCCGGGTTCGCGCGCAGCTTTTGCCGCAGGACCCGTGCAGCCGAACCGAAAACGCCACGCTTGCCCTGCTGTTGTTCGCACTGCTTGCGCAGTGGGTAGTTACGCTCAAGCCGGAAGTCAGTTCCGACGGCCTGGGAATGCACCTGGTGATTCCGGCGCAGGTGGAGGCGCGTCATCACTGGGCATTCGATTTCCGCCAATTCACCTGGGCGTTGATGCCCGCAGGCGGGGACTGGGCTTTCACGCTTGTCTACCTCCTGGGTGGCGAGTACGCCGCGCGGCTGCTGAATTTTTCCTTGCTGATTCTTATTTGTGCCATGCTCGCCAGCGCCATGCGCCCGTGGCTTCCGCGATCTCTGACGCTCTTGGCGGCAGCGCTTTTCGCCGTGACACCCCTGGTTCAGGCAGAGACCGGATCGCTGTTCGTCGAAAATTTCTGGGCAGGCGTGTTTGTCGCCGGTGTACTCACCACGGCGAGATTTCACGAGACCGGCGAGGCGCGCTATCTCTACGCGGCGGCGTGTCTTTTCGGCACCACTGTTGCCGTCAAGTTCGGCGCTCTTGCCTTCGCGGTTCCGGCCCTGGTGGTCCTGGGCGCGGAGCTGGTCCGGCGCCGGGAGCGTGTCAAACGATGGCTGCGCGCAGCGCTCGCATTTCTCGCATTGGCTGCGCCGCCCTATGTCACTGCCTGGCTCATGACCGGCAATCCGGTTTATCCCTTTTTGAACCGGGTGTTTCGGTCGCCGTACTTCGACTCAGCGATCAATTTCCGCAATGAACGCTACGTAACTCCGCTTTCCTGGCATACACCCTTCGACATCACGTTTCACTCCGCACGCTTTCTCGAGGCGCAGAATGGCAGTCTCGGCTTCCAGTATTTCCTGCTGCTGCCTGTCGCCATTCTTCTAGTCCGTCGCAACTGGCCGTACCTGGCCCGGCTGGCGCTCGGGTTGTCGATCGCCGGTTTCGTTCTCACTTTCCTGGGACAGTCGTACCTCCGCTATATCTATCCGGCTCTGCCGCTGTTCACAATCGCGATTGCCGCGGCGATCGGTTCCGCATCCGCGAGATTGCGTTACACGCTGGTGGCCGCTGCCACGGCGGCATTTTTCTTCAACATGTACTTTCTGGCGGCGTCCGGGTACTATCACCAGGATTTCTTCCTGAACCTGTTTGATCGCGCGGAGGTGGACCGGTATCTGGAGCAATTTGCGCCGGAGCGACGGGCGGTTGAGTATCTGAACCGCAAGGGTCCGGATATCCGGGTGGCGTTCCTGGACGAGGACCGCATCGGAGACCTTCACGGACACCCTTTCGCTCTCGGCTGGCGCAGTTACCAGTACTCCCAAGCTCTGGATGCCTCCGGCACCGCCGAAGATGATCTCCGCACCGACACGCGCTTCGGCATCACGTACTTCGTCGCGCCCACCAGGGAGAGCGGGAGCTTGCTCGCGCACGTCTATACCCGCGACTTCCTCGACCGTTACACCCTGCCGGAATACAGGTTCGGCAAAGCTTACGTGGCGCGGTTGAGAGACGAATGCCGGACGGGAACTTGCGAACCGCTAAGCGCGATCTTGCCGCTGCCGCCAGCGATCGCCGGCGCTTATGAAAACATCGATCGCCATTTCATCTTTCACGGACCATGGACCCGCGGGAAGTTCCTACAGGCGGCCAGCGGCACGGTGACCTACGCGAGCCAGAGGAACGCCGAATTCACGTTCCGGTTTGCCGGGACTGCCATCACCTGGATCTTCACCCGGGCTTACAACCGCGGGCGGGCGCAAGTCACCATCGACGGCCTGGATTTGGGAATCGTGGACCAGTACGCACCCGAGACGGCGTGGCAGTCGAGCCGGACATTTGCCGGGCTCAGTCCCGGCGATCACGCCCTGACGGTTCGCGTGCTTGGAGAAAAAACGCCGGCCTCGGCCGATTGCTTCATCGATGTCGACCGTGTCGTGGTTCGATAGATCACGCGCCCTTCCGCGCCAGCATCATGCGCTGCGTGAATACCAGGGGCCAGAGCAGCTTTTCCTCGACGATTTCAGCGCGGTCCCCGATGGCAGCGGCGACTTCTTCGCGCGCCAACGGCCGTTCGTCGGGGAACTTCCAGAGCCCCACGCCTTCCGTGATCCAGCGCGCTACACGATACAGCATCGTTGGTGTGGGGAACGAGATCACGGCGTAGCCGCCTGGCCTGAGCAGATCGAAATGCGTGCGGATGATGCGGCGCGTTCGCTCCGGATCAAAATGTTCGATCAGCCCGACACTGAACACGAGATCGGCTTGGAGATCCAGCGAAAGGCGCAGCACGTCCTGGCAATGCAGCTCCACGCCGCCAGTAGCGCCGGCACGCGCGCGCAACAGATCGAGCCCGTATCGGTTGTTGTCGACGAGATGATAGGCGTTGGGCCGCAACTCGCGCCGGATGGCATCGAAGAAACAACTGTTGGCGCCGCCCAGTTCAACCAGAGTATTCAGATCCCCGCACCGCCGCATCATGCGGATCAAGCACTGTTCCGTATACCTGCGGGTAAGCCGCGCCGTGGCGGGAGTGCCGGCATAATAGCCGTCCCAATCTGTGGCCGTCGTTAGCGGCCGGGATTTCACAAACACGAAATCCCGCTGCATGACAAAGTTGAACAGGAACAGCAATGTCTCAGCCGCCACTTTAGCCACCGGAACACCCAGCTCCGGCGCCAGGCGGCCGATGAGCCAATACGCCGCGGCTCCGCTCACCGCGACCAGCGCCAGGTACTTGGGCAGCGTCTTGCGATGCGGTTCCCGCGAAAGGAAAACCGCCCGGCGCGCGGCTGGATAGTTGAATAGCACCGCGATCAGCCGTCCGGCTGCCTGCGCCCGAAACAAACCCGCGCCGGCCCGGAACACCGCCGAAAAGACCAGATTGTCGAGAATCGCAGTGGCCAGAGAGAGCCCCGTGAACCTGAGCAGAACGAAGGAAATCCGCATGGAGTCCTGAAGGGGGTTGAAGTGCGAGGTACGGTTGTCTGCCAGGTAAATCGTCCGGATAGGCACCTCATCCACACGAATCCTGTGGTGTTTGGCGGCGATCAGCATATCCAGCTCGAACTCGTACCCGGTCGAGCCGATCTTCAGCAGCTCGCCCGCGAGCCCGCGGGGGATGGCGCGCAGCCCGGTCTGCGTGTCGGAGAGTCTTTGGCCGAGGACGATGCGCAGCACTGCCCGCGTGACACGGTTCCCGACGCTGCTGCGCAGCGGCACGTCCCCATCGAAACGCCGCACTCCAAGAATCAGGGCCGTGGGCCGATCGACCAGAGCTTGCGCCACGCGCACAATGTCGTCAGCATGATGCTGGCCGTCTGCGTCTGCGGTCACGATGCCGGTGCAATCCGGAAGCGCTGCCAGCGCCTTCGCTATGCCGGTTTTGAGCGCCGCTCCCTTGCCCAGGTTGGCCTGGTGACGCACCACTTGCACATTGGGCAACCTGCGGATCGTATCGAACGGCTCCTGGTGCTCCGGATCGCTGCCATCGTCCACGACGATTACTGACCGGAAAGGCGCACGGCTGACTTCGCACACCAGGTCGACAAGCGCGGCTTCGGGCTGGTACGCAGGTATGACTGCGGCGACATTCATCGGGCTGGTCAGCATACATTTGGCCAAGCCCCGTGCGTCATTACTTTCGCGCTTCGTGGGCTCCGATCGATGGATTCCGCCCCTCAGTTACCGGATTGCCCCAGAAATCCCGGCCGCCGTTGTTCTTCAACGGCAGGCCCGCGCCGATGCAGGGCGAGTCCGGCAGGAGTTTGTAGCCCCCCAGAGAATCCAGTCCGCTTTGTCCGCTGCCCGGACCGGCCATCTTTGGATCCGTCATCATCTGCTTCCATTCGTTCGGGATGTCCTGGAAATTTCCATAAAGCCAATTCCGCTCGAAAACGATGCCGGTGCTTCCGCCAAATCCAGGGTCCGTGACAAATGTGCCGTCGTCCACCGGTTGCCGTTTTGACCCCGCGGCATTTCTGCCCGTGCCGGCCGCATAGAAAATGTTGTTCACGATCTGTGCGTTCCTGGTCCCGCCGCCGCGGCCTCCCGTCCACAGGAAGAGCTGAACGTCCGATCCTTTGCCGATGAAGAAGACGTTGTTGTAGATCTGGATGTTCTCGTTGCCCTCCGCCATGTGGAACAGGCGGGCGTGATCGTTCTGGCTGATGTTGTATCGAATCACTGTGCCAGTGTTTTGAGAGCAGCAGATGAGCATGAACCCGCCGTCGTTGTCGTGCGAGTAGTTATATTGGTAGGTCGAATTGCGGCAGTAGGCATCGGAGTCAAACGCCTCGCCGTCTTTTGTTCCCTTCACGCCGCTGACCTCGTTGTACTGGATGAGTGTGTTGTCGGAAGCCCATGGCCAGATGCCGGCTGCGTAATCATCGCATCGCTGCCGCGCGCCGCGCAGCACGTTGCGCTCCACCAGCGCGCCGTCACACCCCCATACCTTGATGCCGTCGCCTCCGATGTCTTCGAGCAGGTTGCCGCGAACCACCACGTTCAGACTGCGGTTGGTCCGGTCGGCGGAAGGATACGGGGTGAATCCGCAGATTCCATTGCGATCCGTCCGCGCGAGATGGCAGCCTTCAATCAGAAGCCCGTCGAAGCGGCTTTTCACCTTGCCGCCGCCGTTTTCCCAGACAATCCCGTGCCCTTCACCACGATCCTTCTTGACCAGCGATCCGTTCACGTCGTGCACAAAAAGATTCTTCAGTTGGATGTGCCGCATCGTGCCGTGATCCCAGGACCGCACCCGCACGCCGTAGCGAAACGACTCGCGCTTCTCCCCAGTGTTGGTCAGCTCCAGATTGGTGACCTCCCAGTAGTCCTGGTTTTCGAGGAGCAGCGCTTCGTGAAATTTGCCTTCGGCGGCGATGACCGGTTTCTCGGCGCCTCCATACACATCCACCATAATCGGTGCGTTTTCGCTGCCCGATCCGTGGGGCTTCAACTGTCCCGTGAAACGGGCGCCCGCCTTGAACAGGATTCTGTCACCTGGGCCGAATGCGGCGCTGTTGACCTTGTCCAGTGACTTCCAGGGTTTTGCCTGGGAGAGACCATCGTTTTGATCGCTGCCGTTCGCGCTATCGACATAGTAGGTCGCGCCGGCGGCGTCACGGCAGCACATTGCGGCTGCCAGAATGGCAAGAGAGCACAGTCGAGTCATCGTGATCCAACGGTCCGGCTTACCGGGCTGCCTCCACACCCTTGGTTGAAACGTAGTATTTGACGAGCATGTTGGACTTCTCCCATGCAGGCGTCTTATCGGACGCCTTAAGATACTCGAAAAACTGATTGGTCACCTGGGCGAAATGAGCTTCGTGCCCCACGCGGTACTTCTCCGGAATCACGATGTGCGCAGTGGCGGCACTTCCCTCCATGTCGAGCCCTGGATAACGGCTCTGGAGCGCCGCAATTTTTCGCTTTAGCGCGGCGGCAACCTCCGCTTGTACGGAGCCGGAGACAGGCGCGACGTACAATTCCGGGACGTACTTCTGTTCCTGACCCTGGCGCAATTCGATGCGCGCCCTGGTTCCCCGGAAAGCCGCCTCGTAACTGTCACCGGCCCCGGCGGGCGCTTCCCAGTTCCACCGAATGTCCAGCTTTACGTGCGCACCCTTTACCGTGTAGTGAACGGAGTTGTTGCAATAGTATTCGAGGCTGCCGCCGCGAAGATGCGCGCTGAGGTAAGCCGGAAAATCAGGTTCTCCGGTAACGTTCTGAAAATCAGCCTTTGACATAACGGTCGGCCAGCGCTTTCCGCTCAAGATCCGGATGTCCGTTTGCCAGTCCAGCTTCTGTCCGGCGAACGCCGTCCATTGCACCAGGTCCACCACGTGCGTCCCGACGTCCGCCAGTCCCTCGCCGGTTTCACCGATATCGAAGAACCAGGCGGGCCGCCGCAGGGGCGTGCCGGCGACCGTCTTCATCAAATGATGGACGCTTTTGGCCGAAATGGCGGTTTCCGCACCCGTGCCCTCCACCAGGCGCCCGAACACGTCCTCGTCGTTGACGAGTTCCCGCTGCAAAATGGAGGTGATCTCGTAGCGCTCCGTCATGATGTCGTAGGCCACCAGGTGGCGGGCTTCGGTTTCATTCAGAATGCGCTCCAGCGTGGGCAGGTCCGCGGACGTGATAATCCACGGCTTGTCGGCCAGCACGTTCAGGCCAGCCTCCACCGAGGCGCGGATGCGCTCGATCTTCGGCCGGTTACGGCCCGCGAGGATCACCACGTTTCCCGGATGTTCCGCGAGCATTCTCTCGAGAAAATCCGGGCCCGTGTGCAGCTCGACTTGCCAGGAAGTCGGGTTGTCTTTTCGGGTATTGAAAAGCGTTACGCGGTTGAGGTAATCGAGCACATCGGCGCCGAGCGGCGCGTAAACCGAGATCCGGGGTGAGAGCCAGGGATACATTTCCTTCATCACCAGCGCTGCGTGGAAATGCCCGGGGTCGAGCACCATCAGGCTGGTTTGGTTCACGGAATCATCCCCTTCGAGGCGCAGACCGGTAAAGAACAGGCAGAAGAGAATCGCCCATCGCATCCGAGGTACATTCTATATCGCCGGAATGCGCAAGGAGGCCGGGCATGCCCGGCCCCTACCGTGCCAGGTGGCGGATCTGTCCGGCCGTCGTTCAGAACGAGAAGAGCAGACTGGTGTATCCCGTGTGCGCCCGGTACGCCTGATCCGGCAAATACGAATAATTCGGGTTTGGAAAGAATTCCTCGTGATATCCGTAATACTGATACCCGGCATTCCAGCGCACCCGGTTGGTGATCTTCACCGACAGCCGGGCCAGCGGAGACTGGAACGTCAGCGGAAAGGTTTGCGCAATTTGAAATTGGGGAATGGAGGGCCCGAAGCCTGAGCCGGTTGGAGTGTTGCGCCCGTCACCCACATCCTGCACGTGACTATACCCGACATAGAGATCAACCCGCTTCCCAAGCGCGAAGCGCGCTCCCAGATTCCCCGTATGCAGATTGCTGACATACAGCGAGTACTGGTTCGGCTCAAACACTCCGCTATCGAAAAATGCGATGCCTCCGAGTGTGTCCAGGTGCAGCTTGACGTAGTCCGCCTGGAATGAGAACCAGTGAAGCGGTGCCCACGACGCGTTCGCGCCATACGTGCGTGCGTGAGAACCGTAGGAGGTCAGCGTGATCGAGTTATTGTTGTAGCTGCTTTGCACATGCGCTGAGAGCAGCAGGCTCTTGTGTTTGTATTGCACGCGCGCATTGAGGGCCTGGTAGTCGCGATCGCTCTTGGGAGTGAAGGGATGATTGGCAACACCGACCTCCCCATCCAGCACGATGGTCAGTGGCTGTATCGGCCTGATCCTTACGCCGAACAATCCCGCATTCAGAATACTGGTCTGATCAAACGTCGGGAGGCTCGGGTCCAGAACGTTGCGCATGAAGCGGTCTGAATAATGATATCCGCCGAACAAGCCCAGCCACTTTGCCGCCTGGTAATTCAGGTCCGTCTGGTTCGCAATGGTGCGGATGCCGAGGTACAGGAAGTTCTGACTCTGGACAACACCGGTGCCGTTATCCACTTGCAGAAATTCGGCATTCCCTTCGGTGCGAACGTTGTAAACGGCGGTGCTGTTGGTGATGGTTAGCTTCGAGGTGGGGAAGATGCTGAACGTCAGATTGCCGGTTGCCACCGGACGCTGGCCGGTGCCCACGGTCTCCAACTGCAAACCCAAGGCGCCGGGCGCGCCACCGAGGAAACTCCCCTGTTGCGAGAGGAACGCGCGTTGAGTTCCCGTGTAGGTGAAACGGCCGTTCAAGCTGAACCACTTCTTGTCGGTGAACATCACCACTCGCCAGTATGGGCTCGTGCCGTGATACGGATTTGCAAAGACGGTGGCCGCCCCCTGGCTGGTGTCGAACTGCGGGTTTGCGCGAAAGTCTTCTTTGAAATCCTCCCAGCCGTGCATCCAGTTCACTTTGAAGCCCAGCACCTGAAATTCGTTGCCCACGCGGTACTCGTTGCGGGCATCCCGCACGGAAGCGAACGCCAACGATCCCAGGGTAGGCGCAAAGATGCCGCCCACGCTGGTGAATTCCGGTCCATCCTGTATGTTGCGCGAATAGCCCAGGAAGAATTTGATCCTGGATTGCGGAAACAGGGTCAGGTCGTCGTCCTGCGAGGTGTATTCGGTGTCCCGCAGATTGCCGCTCTCCTGCCCGGCGCTCACCAGCCCCGGATTGACGTAGTCGTTGAGCCACCAGCGCATGTCGAAGCGATACAGGCTGTTCTTCTGCACGCGCAGAGTGGCGGATTCATAAGGATCGTTGCCCAGCCCTTGGGTCGTCAGGATGATCTCATCGAAGAACCTGCCGTGGCCATCGCGCGAGTTCACGGTCAGAGAACTCGAGAGCAGGCGCACGCCCGAACCGTAGTTCACCTGGCTGTTGTACTCATCCTGGCTTCCGCCGACGGTATCCCATCGGTAGCCCAGTTCGATGGAGTTGACCACGTTGTACTCGGCGGTGTTGTCGCCGCGAACGGGGCCGACCGGCTCGGGAGTAGGCGCTACCGTTTGCTGCGCGCTGGCGGCGCCGATTGTGAGCAAAGCCAGGATAGTCACTTTCATGCGGCGTCTCATTTCAGGAAGAATGCGTCTATGTTGGAGCCGTGAATGTGGCTGTGACAGTTGGTGCAGTTCTGAAAACGCGGCGAACGCAGGTCGTGGAGGGAGGTCGGGGTGGGATCTCCCTGTCCCGTCCGGCTGAACCCGGGCGCGCCGTTGTGGCACTCCAGGCACATGGTGAACACTACCGGCCGCCGCAACAGCCTTGAGTTGGCGGAGCCGTGCGGGTAATGGCACGCCTCGCAGCCTTCGGTTCGCACCGGCGGATGCTCGAACACAAAGGGCCCGCGTTTCTCCTCGTGACATTTGAGGCAGGGTTCCTCGTTCGCCAGCACCTGGTCCATCATGTGAGGCCGCTCGGCCATGCGCCACGTCGGCGGAAATGCGCCGTGCGGATTGTGGCAATCCGTGCACACCATCACGCCTTCATTGACGCGATGCTTGAACGGCATCGAAAACTGCGAGCGCACGTCAGCGTGACAGCCGTAGCAAAGCTCCGACTGCGTTTTCACCAGCAGGAACTTCGCCGTGGGCGATTGATGTATAGAGTGGCAGTTCGTGCAGGCCACGCCATTTTCGGTGTGCAAGGAACGCCGGATATTGGCCCGCGACAGCGTTTCGGCGTGGCAGCGCAGGCAGTTGTCCAGCACCTGCTTCGGCTCCAACTGCGAGAACGCGATGATGGTCGCCTTGCCGCCGCCCGCTTTCACGTGCGCCGCGCCGGACCCGTGGCAGCTCTCGCAACCGGTGTTTTCAGGCTTCTCTTTTCCTGAAGCGAGGCTTTTGAAGTGCGGATTCTTGTAGAATTTCGACCACACGTCTGCATGGCACAGTTTGCAAGGTTCACTTCCGATAAAGTGTGCCGGGCTCTGCTTCAGGTTTTGCTGCTGTGCAGAAAGCGGCAGCGCGGCGCAGACAAACGCGAATATGATGAGCCCTATGGGGCGCTGAAAATGGGGATTCATTCGCAGAGAAGGCCGATGGCTTGCTGCTGTAACGCTTGTGCCAGCCACAGGGCGTAAATCATGTTTGGAGTATAGCGCCCGGTCCTCAGCGAATTTGTGCGCAAAAAGTAAAATTTCTGCACATTTGGTTTGAATCACAACTGTTTCAGGGTTGTAACCCTCGAGCGGGTTGAGGGCGCCGCGGGCCGCGAGTGGCCCATCAATACAGCAGCTTCAGCGACAACTGGATTTGGCGGGATGGCGAGGCGGTGTGGCTGATGAGTCCAAAGCCGGGGCCAAGCACGATGTTCGCCGGCAATCCGAAGTTAACCAAGTTGAAGACGTTGAAAAATTCGGCGCGGAACTGGAGCTTCACCGCTTCCCGCGCCAACGGCGTTTCCTTGATCAGCGCGACGTCCAAATTGTGAAGCATGGGGCCGCGAAAGG
>Ga0335077_10008224_pt1 | contig 12937 bp, 13 predicted proteins | sample Lox_Sample_31_FD_207151 | JGI IMG/M metagenome (GOLD analysis project Ga0335077, IMG submission 207151) | Soil microbial communities from Loxahatchee National Wildlife Refuge, Florida, United States - Lox_Sample_3.1 | ecosystem: Environmental > Terrestrial > Soil > Wetlands | place: USA... | reverse complement strand
AGTTCTTCGATTTCAACCGGCCCATGACGCTCGTCACAGCGGCGGACGGCACGATTGCCGCGACGCTGCGCGCGGGAAGGCGATACGCACTGCGTTTCGCGTAGGATGGCTCTCGTCAGGTTGCCAGTGTGCCGGACACAGAATCTCCTGGCGCTTGGCACTTTCCGGTTGAGCCCCGCTCCCGAATGGCTCCTGGATTTCGCACTACTGTAATCGGACCGTGGCCGACGCTTTCAGAATTTGTTGCAGTGCAGCATCGAAAGCGGGACGGGCCCCCCTGCGCGAAGTAAATCGTGCAGTCTTCGGGGCCGGAAAGGTGTGGACCTGCGGCAGGCCGGGAAACAGGGTTCCTGCGGACGGCTGGCTGGCGCAGTCGAACAGCTTAGAAAGGCGTTAAGAGATTCGATAATCGGGGCGATAGCCCCGCGAGAGGCGTCTCTGGTTTAGATACCTTTCGTGGGAGCGAACAATCTCGCAAGTGGGGGCTTATCTGAAGCCAAACGGAACCATTAGCTCACAAGTTGATCTCGTAGTTCGGCGGCCTTTAGGATGTCATTCTTGCGCTCGTAGGCCTTCAGCAGCAGGGGCAGGCAGCGCTCCCTGGTCTTTGGGTTTGAGTGGGTCCTCAACGGTTCGAGGAGCTCGATGACACGATCAGAGTACCCTTTCCTATCGAGCATGCTAGCCAAACCATAAATGGCAATCGGATCGTTTGGTGTCTCCTTAAGAGCAACATCGAACTTCTCTATTGCCAGGTCGGTGGCATTTGCCTCTCCGGACTCGCGCAAAAGGAACCCGTATTCTCGAAAAATCAGAGCGCGGTCCGGTCCCCGCCTGGGGGCGTTGGCTGCAGCCCTTTCGTACAGATGTAGCGCCCCTGTTCGGTCGTGAAGTTTGTGGCGCTTGAATTCCGCAAAGTCCCACGCGGCAAGCCAACTTGTCGGCGCGCGGCTTAGCGCTTGTTCGTATAGCTTCGTGGCCGTGTCGAATTCGTTGTTCCGCCCTGCGGCTTTGGCGAGGTCTAGGAGCGCCATCTCTGGAGCCATTCGACCCTGACGGAGTTCTCTGACTAATAAGCGCATTTCAGCATCGGGTACGTCGCGCCCTTCGTACCAGTCCGTAAGTTTCCTGCGAACGCTCTCAGCAGTCTTTTGGTGTTTGTCGAGCTCGGCCAGAACGAAAGAACGTGGGATCGGCTTTAGGCTAAACACATAGTCGTTCGAATTTGGATCAAACTGACGTTGAATGAGCATATCTCGCGAAAGTGATTCCAAGGCATCGTCGAGCACACTCTGCGCCAGGCCAGAACCGACAATCAATGCTTCAGTTGGAAGGGGTTTCTGAAAGAGTGACATGACCCGAAGAATACTCTTTTCGGCTTCTGACATGCCCTCAAACACCCGCCTGAACGAAAACTCTAGCAAGACCTCGCCTTTCCTGGGCGTGCTTGTGAGGGCCTCCGCATTTGTGACGGCCTCGGCAGCACTATGGGCTCGCGACAAGATCCACCGAATTGCGAGCGGGATACGGTCGCATGCATCACCAATTCGGAGTCGCTCTGTCTCGTTTAGGGTGCGCGCGTACGAAAAGCGCTGCTCGCCAGCCAGCGAGTTCACATAAGCTACTACTTCTTTGTTGTTGAGGCCGCTCAGGTCAACCGGACTGATGAGCTTTCTAACAGTGGTCCGTCGCGATGTGATTATGGCTTTTGTCTGGTCTGGTAGGTTGTCGAGGAACTGGATCACGCGTGCGTCATCTACCGTCTCTAGATTGTCAACGTACAAGAGGCCGTTGCTTCCCTTTAGCAGGGTTCGGATTTCGGCCTCCTTCGACATCGGATCCAGGGATTTCAATTCTGGAAAGCCTATAACGTCTGCAGTGCTGTCCAGAAGGGCCTCGAAACTAGTCAGACCCGGACGCATTGCACGAATTCCGCTTGCGGTCAACTCTCGATCTTTTGCCGTAATTGAGACAATGAACTGAAAGGTCTTCTTATGGTACGCACGGAGGACGGCCCAAGTTGCCAGCGCGGTCTTTCCTATGCCACCGATACCCACAATAGACACAACCGCAACACGGTCATCGTAGAGGCCATTTTCAATGGCGGTTCCCGCTTCCTCCCGCTCCACAAAGGTTCGGTAATCCGGTTGCAGAATTCGGTAGAATTGCTCATCAATTGCATACTGACGGCCTACGATGGGCTCAGGGCGTGATTTGTCGAGCTGATCTGCCTCTGCCGGAGTCAGAAGGTAGGTGGAGTCCTTGGTTCGCAATGCGGACCAACCGGCATGAAAGAGTATTTTGCCATTAGTAGGAGGTGCATCAGCGGTGAATCGCTCCAGAGTCGGGCCACGGGGCGGAACCAAAGCAAATCCTAGAAAGCTCTGGTCGGCTCGTATGAACTCACGGTTAAAATCCACCCAAATACGATCTGGAAGGAAGCGGCGGAGGCCGTCATTGAGTTGTTTACTATCGAGGCGGTTCTTCGCGCCCACAAACGTATAGTTGTCAGAAATCCCGAAAACTAAAGCTCCTCCGCCGTTATTGTGTAGGCCTAGAATCTCCTTCGCAAGGTCGGCCCAAGGGCCGAGATTATCTTTGCCCACCTTTGGGCAGTCCTTCTTGAAATCCCACAACTCGTTCTCCGTGCTGAACCCGAAGTTGAGCCTTTGCTCTTTGGGATTGAACATGAGGCTCATGAGAGCGCGGATGTCGCGCTGGCGAATCGCGGCGCGAACGTCAGACCACGGATCGATGTTGACCGCCATGCTGTTTAATATAGCGCTCTTCAGCTCTTAATGCCTGATATGCACAGACGATACTTCAACAACGAGTCGGAGAATGCCTCTCGCTCACGGCTCGCGAAAGGCGTTGTTGTTACCGTGCGGGCGATGTGGCAGCAGGCTCCGAACCAAGAGACCAAAGCCAGCTCTCTCCACGCTGCGGATGAACACAACACTTGTATCTCGGGTTCCGAACTCGCGCGTGGGGCAACTTCAGGCGGTGCTATTGCTTACCCCATCCTTACATCGTCCGCCTATAATTCGCGGATCTATACTGGCCCGTCTTCCTCTGATTGCCTCCAGCCAATGTAATGTCCGAACCAGCGTCCCGCCACCCAACCCCAGGGATGCTGCGATCTGGCGATACGATCGCCCTTGGTGACGGAGCCGCGTCGCTATCGAAAACCTTGCTCGGGCGATGTGGTGGCAGGTTCCGATCGGAACGGCCGTGAACTACCTTGCCAGCGGCGTAATCGACCTGATACCTCCTCTGACCCGTCAGGGTGCGTCACGGATCAACTCCCGTTCGAATTCGGCGGCCAAGAGCACGAGGAAGCCGGCTGGAGATGACCTGATAGAAAAGATTCGAGCTCTGCTGATCGAGGGCCAAGTAGCCAAGCTCGTCCACGACGAGCGCCGTCGGCCCGGTGTAGGTCTTGAGCTTGCGGACCAGCGAGTGATCCACTTGCGAAGCGAGCAGATGATTCAGCATGTCCATGGCCGTGGTGAACAAGATGCGCTGGTTGGCCTGGCAGATGCGCCAGCCAACGATTTTGGAAAGGAAGGTCTTGCCCACGCCGGGATTCCCGATGAACACAAGATTAGTGCCCTTTCGCAGAAACTCCAGGTCGAGTAGACGCAGAATGCGGTTCTTGTTTTGTAGACGGGTCTTGTGATGGTGAAAGTGGAAGGCGTCAATGGAGGGCTGCGCCTGCAAGCGCGAGCATTTGAAGCGGCGTTCAATGGCGCGGCGGTTGCGGGCCTCGAGTTCCATATCGGCAAGCCATTCCAGCGTGGCGGTCACACTGAGGTTCTTGGCGGCGGCCTCAGAGATCGTCGTCTCCAGTTGGCGGCTCATGGTCGACAGGCTCAGCTGATCCAGTTTCTCTGGCAGAGTCATCGGATTCCTTTCCGGATTCAAGAATGAAAGCATCGTAGGCCAGCAGCGACAACGGATCGGTCGCCAGTTCGTTCAAGCGCGGATCACACGCCGGCCACTGCATCCGCTCCATACTGCCGGATCAATTCCAGCGGTTCGTTCAGTTGGCGCGAAAGCACACGGTCGCTATCGGCCATGCCACGCAGATAGCCCTCAGCTACGTCGGCGGCGCAGAGGCCGTCGAGAAAATCGAGGAAGCGCCGCTGATGCTGGGAGCGGCGGGCCGCTGGACGTTGTTCGGACAGTTCCCGCTCGAAGCGCTCGGCGCCTAAGGTTTGGCCACGCCGCCAACTGTGCGCGTAGGAGACGATTTCCTGATAGCGGTGATAGATGGTAACGGAATTGGAATCGGCCTTCACCGTGAGCCGCCGCCCCACAAAACGATGCGGGACGCAGTAGCGATTGCCATCAAACTGCAAACGGAGATCCTTGTGGACCAGAGCTTCGACGGTGTCGCGGTAATCATAAGGGATCACCGGGAGCGGACGTAGGGCATCGGCGCGGAAGCGATCGATGGGTCTCTCACGGGTCTCATGGTGGAGCCGCTGATTGGCAACCTCGGTCAGCCACTGTCGCGCATGCCGGTTCACATCATGCAGGTCGGTAAATTCGCGCAACGGCCAGAAATTCTGGCGCACGTACCGGCTTACCCCATTGAAAGCCGCAAATGCGTGAATGTGACAACGTATGAAGGTCTCGAAGCATTGGCTGTGGGTGAACTCCAGATACGACATCCGACTGTGCCCATCGACCAACGCGAAAGCATATAGCTTCCGCTGGTCGCCCGCGTAGCTGAGAGTGCCGAAGTGCCCAGTCCACCTCGAAGCGTTCGCCGGCCTCGGGCTCCATCCGCACAAAGGCACGTTTGGGTTGTAGCTGCGGGCGCACGTTGTGGATGTCGATACACCGAATCGGTAGCGATCTTCCGGCGATGGTAATCGTTGCGGCGCCGACGCTGGCAGACCGGATCGCTACAGACAGCTTGAGCAGGCTGAAACTTGGATGGATGAAACGAACGCTGGCAATAGCGGCAGACCCGTTCTCCCATGAGCCCGTTCTCGCATGCCACAGCGTCCGCTTGCCGGACGAGCAATTTCGAAACTTATGTAGAGTGCGTACCGCATCTCCGCCAATGGGGGCAGCTTCCCAGCTATAAAACCGGCGGAAATGCCGCTGTTTTATTCCGGCGCTAACACAAAGGCTTCCTTGTCCGCGATCCACGGCGCGCCAAAGAGGGCCCAAGCCCGCTCCGCGCGGGCGCGAAGTTGTTCGGCGTTGGCGGTGCGTATCGCGTCCAACATGGCTTCTGTTGACGGAGGATCCACCATGCCCTGTGCGCCCGGCACAAAAGAGCCGTCCGGCATGATTCGAGTGTGGCAGCCAGCGCACGAGCCAAAGCCAGTCTCCAGGACGCCCTTTTTCCGAATCACGTACCGATGACGGGGAACAAAGTAGGGAAACGTGCCGTCCTTCATCGGCCCTGCGACCCCGGAGACCGAGAACTGAGCAGGTGCGGGAAAAAAGACGATATCCGATTCGAACACCAACTTCCCGGCCCGGATCCAGTCTTCCTTCGTCTTCAGCTTCGCAGGGTCGAAGATGACTTCAGGCTCTTTCTGTTTCAACGACTCAACATATCCGGCAGGCTCCATCCCGGGCCTATACGCCGGATATGTGCGACAGATCGGCCTGACCTTCAATGCATAATACTGGGTTTCGGATACCTGGCGGGGCGACCAGTCGCGATAGGCCAGGGGTGTTTCAAACCCGGCGACGTCCCTGTCGTTCCATGCCTTGGGAATCTCGGGTTGGAAGGTCTGCGCGGAGGCGGCCCCTAGTAAAGCGAGAATCGTGGGGCAGCACCTGAGCAAGACGATTCGGCACATGCGTCACATCGTAGCACTTAGTTTCGCCCGGCTTTCCGATTATACGCTTCGCCCTCCTGGTTGCGGCAGGACCACGAGGAAAACGGAGCCCAGTCCGGTGCGTGAACTGAAAGCCTCGGGTGTGGCGAAAGCCTGAGTTATCGCCACCGCCGAAGCACGAGCTTGAGATGGCTAAATTTCCTGCTCGCGGACTCCACCAGGATCCGCTGCATCACCTGTTACCGCTCTGCTAAGGCCCTGATAATTGGCGGTCCAAACACCTGCAAGTCTTTGAATTATTTAGCGATGGCCCTCCTGTGCCTGATCTTCACGGACGCCACGGGGGCGGAGTACCGGCTGGATCAGGACGGGAACCTGATTTTCCTTCAGGTAAGCAAGCGCGACAATGCCTGGGTTGCGGAAAAAACCTGGCAAATTTCCGAGCTCACCATGCGGTTCAGCTCTCCGGTGCAAAAAGGGCAATCTCATTTTCGGATTCTCCAACCGGAACAGCGGGATCTTTTTCTGCGTCGACGCCGCCAGCGGAAAAACACTCTGGACCAGCGATCCCAGGCAGGGAGACAACGCGGTGATCCTGATTTCGGGAGAGCTTTTGTTTCTGCTGAAGGATAATGCCGAGTTGATCGTGGCGCGCGCGAGCGGGAGCGCTTTCGAGCCGCAGCACCAATACACGGTGGCCGACAGCGCGACCTATGCCAACCCTCTGATGATGCCCAAGGGGATAGTAATCAAGGACAACACCACGCTGTCTTATTTGAGTTGGGAATAGCAGGATTCACTCCGCGACCATTTCGCGCGCCTGTGCCTTTGCCAGAACGTAGGGGCCGTCGGGAATCACTGCTACGTTCGCGCCTGGCGGCAGAGTCGCAAAGAGCGCCTCGGAGTGAATGGCAGCGGAGATCACCGCCACGCTGCAAGGCAGAAGCCGTAAAAACGATGCCAACACGAATCCGCAAAAACGTGGTGTAAAAGCGTGGACGCCTGTTCGGATCGGGTTTTGATATGATAACCCGCTATGTGCAAGCTCTTTTCGTGCCTCCTCGTGGCTGTGTCCTTGTGTACGGCTGATAATGCTGCGGATATCGCCGCGGCAGAGCGCGCCTTTGATCAGGCAAGCAACGCCCGCAATGTTGCTGAGCTGGAAGGAATGCTAACCACAGATTTTCTGTTCATCACAAGAAACGGCCGCGCGCTGGAAAAGCAAGCCTATGTTAGCGATGTCAAGAGTGGACGTATGGCCACCAACATCAAGCGGGAGGCGATCAAGGTTCGGCTGACGGGGGTGTCGCTTGCGGTCCCTTGTTCCGAAAGTTGCTACCGGTCTCCAGTGCGCGGGCGTTGACCCACCCTGCGGAACTTCCCAAGCAGGAACTGGTACGGACGCGGGTAGGAGGACCTCGCGCCCGAAGCCGCGAATTTGGAGTCACTCAGAGATCGACCATGCTATGATCTGCTGAAATGGGGACGATCTACACTGTCCGGCAGGGTGACTGTCTCTCCAGCATTGCGTATCACTACGGTTTGGCGAGCTGGGAGCTGATCTATAACGACCCCAACAACGCGGATTTCAGATCGCTCCGGCCGGATCCGAACCTGATTTACCCCGGCGATCAGTTGTATATTCCCGATTCAAAGCCGCGCTCGGAGGATGTGGCAACGGACCAACAGCATGTCTTCGTCTGCAATGTTCCTCCCACTTACTTGAACGTGCGCATCAAGGACCAGGACGATCAACCGGTTACGGGGGCGCAGTACGAGATGAAACTGGACGCGGTGACCCTGACCGGATCGACGGACGACGATGGCTGGATCCACTCCAAGATTCCCGCGTGGGCGGAGGTGGGAACGCTGAAGGTGTGGCCGAATCCGGACGATCCCGATACCACAATCGAGTGGGATGTCGGGCTGGGACATCTCGATCCGATCGAGACCGTCAGCGGGATCAAGGGACGGCTTACCAACTTGGGGTATCCGTGCGGCGACGTCAACGATGTGGAAGACGACGACTACATCGCTGCGGTGATGCAGTTCCAGACCGATTACAACTTGACGGTCGACGGGATCGTAGGTCCGCAAACCAGGAAGGCACTGCTGAAGGAGCACCAGGTTTAAACCGCAATGGCGATCACGGCGATAGTGGGCTTTGTCATCCAGAACATTAAGGGTTTGCCGGCGGCCACTCCGGGTGCCGGCAACACGCGGTATGCGCGCGCCTCGTTTACCGTGGGCGGCGATACGGTGTTCACAGGCCGGAGCCGCCCCATTCCGGACGCGGGCGGTGACTTCGCCATCGTTCCAAACGAGAACAGCCGGTGGAACTGGATCCGGGGGCTGGACGATGCCGCGTCGGTTACGTTCACGATCGAAATCCGGGAGGACCAAGGCGATCTGGCCGCTCCCGCGCCCCTGACCGCCAGCGGTACGATCTCGGGGCCATGGGACGCGATGCCGTGGAACACAGTGAAGACGCTCGGTGGCGGCCCGACTTTTGATGTTCTGGTAAATCCGAAGACCTTCAACGCTACGGACGTCGCTTCGCTCGCACGGGCGAGAAAAATGAAGGGTGTTTCGGCGTCGCTGGCCATCACGAAGGGTTTTCTACTGGAAATCACGGCCATCGACGGACTCTATCAGCCCGACCCCGCGGCGGTAGCGCCGGCGCCAGGATCCAAAACTGTTCCCGGTTATCTGAGCCGCGACAACCTCGGCAGGATCTTCACCAACCGCACGCCTGACGGAAAGTGGGCGCGCGACACTCAGTATATCGAGGTGAAGCTGAAAATCGGGGCTTTCGGCGGCGCGGCGTTTCCGGGAGGAGCCAAAGTTCACTGGTTCCTAGTGGACGAGGACGACCTGACGAACGACTCGCCCGATTTCCATCGCGATTGGGGCCCCTACATTGATGCCAATGATTACGACGCCGCCGGAAGGCCGACCGGGGCGAAGCAGGGCGACAACGCGCTGGCCTATTCGCCCGGCAATGCGGACGAGGACCTGCTGATGGGCGCGGGGGCAAAAGGAAACGCCCGGTGGGCTAATGGACCGGGAGGTGAGGCGGTTTCACCCAACAGCCGGACGGACGCGACCAGCCCCCTCACCGTGGTGAGCCCCACGCTGGCGACAAGTTCGGTGCGGATTCATTGTCCCAACGTGCTGGGAACTAATTTCAGTCTGAACGTAGCGATGGACGGAGTTCCCCCCAGCCAAGTCTTCTCCAATGCCGTTACCGGAATCATGACGATGTGGAGCCGGATCGATGTGGAGGTGGTGCGCATGGACGGGGCGTTCAGCCTGGCAGGGGCGCTTCCCGGAATACCGAAGAGCTTCCTGCCAATGTGCGTCCAGATGGATTGTCAGACGGAGCGCGTTGTCAGCGGGGCGCTGCACGACTTGCCGTGGGTATCGCTGGATGACGGCCACGAAGAAGACGGAACGGTGCGCTGGCTCAACGATGCGGCGGTCTTTTCCAATCGCGGTAAGCCGGGCTGGTTCTTCATGGGAGGCGCGCGCTTCGGCGCCAAGCCGGTGCCCCCGGGACCCGCCCGGCACCGAGTCTATCACGACAAGAAGTATAAGTTCGGCAAGATGATGCTCCGCACGTGGCGCGGCATCGACCAGGAGTTCGAGTATGTAGAGGTGCCTGGTGTGCGGAAGAACGCCAGCGCGGCGTTCTTCAAGTGGAAGGATGCCGCTGGCAAGGACCGCGAGGCGAGCTTCGTTGTGGCGAAAAGAATCGTGAAGAGCGGCAAAACCAGGTTTGTGCTGGGGGGTAACGATGTGACGCCCTTGTTTACGGGGTGGGACTCCGACGGAGGCATGGATCATTCCCAACTCACGGAGATCGAGTTCTTTCCAACGCAGCACCGGGCGGACACTGCAGTGTCGCTGGATGCCGGAGGGTTCGGTATACCCGCAGACAGTGACCCAAACCCGGCCATGGTAACGGTTACACCGCCGGGAGTCGGCTTCATGACCACAGGTATCAGTCCCACTGTGAAGGATGCGGCAGGCAACGACTATTTCGCGGGCCGAACCGTAATTTTCACGCACGCATTCGGCACCGGCGCACCGCTGGCGCCGCCCGCGGACTTCGCTAAGACCGTGGCCAGCACGGTGATTCACGAGTTCATGCACGGTCACGGGATGCCGCACAAATGCGGGTATTGGGACTGGAAAACCCCGCGCCTGCCGGGCGGAAAGACATGCTGCATGAACTACGACAATACCTGGTTGATTGATCCCGCGACGGTGAGTGCAACGCCGACTCTTGTACCGGGGTTCGACGACCGCATGGGAGACGACGTTTGCGGGCGACACCTGATGGAAGTACGGCGGGTGCACCTTGAGCGCAACCTAGGGCTAAAATGGTGAAGCCGTGATCGCCTTGGTGCGTCCCCTGGTTCTAGGTCAACTGATTTTCTGGGGAGTCATCATGCAAGCGAGTAGTGAAGGTCCTGAGAACGATCAACTCGAGATACTGCCGGTGGAACATGCCCCCGAATACGTAATTGGCCTGCCGATGTACGTAGCAGTGACGATTCGGGCAGGCCCTGACGTAGAGTTTTATCGGCTGGTCTTCGGCAATCCCGTGAATCTCCGTACATGCCTGGGCGTAGACGCGACAGGGCCGAGCAAAGCGATCCACATTCATCCAAGACCGGTCGTCGACGCGACGGTAGGACGGAAGGGACAATCGCTCCTTTCCGGTGAATCGCGCCGCATGTTGCTGGATGTCTCGCCGTTGTTCCATGATGCTGGCGAAGGCGAGTATTCTGTGCGGTTCACGTATGCGGCCCCCGAAGCGGTGGCGGAAGCCGGTGCCGTGAAGCTTCGGCTCCGCCGGCCTACAGCGGCGGAAGAGGCACTCGTCCGGCGGGTGGCGCCGGACCGGCCAAAGTTTGCCACATGGGGGGAATGGTGCCTGACGACGCCAGAGCAGCCCATCGCAGGGGGTGATCTGAAGGACGCCCGCGCGCTCGCGTTCGCGCTGGCATTGCGCTATCTGATTCACGGAGATCAGCCGCTGAGCGGCATCGACCCGCGTATCTTGGACGGTCTGCTGGGATTCTATGAGCCGGAACGAGATCTGATGCAGGCCGAGTTGTACCAGGAACGGGGCGACGCTGCTGCAGTCGAGAGGTTGACGCGCGGCGTTCGCGAGAAGACCCCCGGCATGGAGTGGTGGATCGAAGGTGTGGAGCGGGGCGCCGGCTTTCTAAGGAGCTTAAGCAAGCGCCCGGCGCGGGGGAAATGATGCTGACTATTCGCAAGGCGCAGATGGACGAGATGGCCCGGGTTCGGATCGAGAGCTTCGAGCGTAGGCTGACAGCGCACCTGCGGGAGGTGCTCCGGGAACGAGTAGCCGCACTCGATGACATTCGTCTCGAGGAGCAGGTCAGGCGGGGCGTCGCCAGTGGCCTGCGGTTCTTCAAGACTGAGAAAGACCTAACGCGTTATTGTGAGATTGTCCTGACGATTCTGGGGGGATGGCAGGAACAGGACCACCCAGAGCCGGCACTCGAGATTCTGCGGCCCGACTCGATTGAAGCGGGACAGCGGCTGGCAAACTTCGAGCGCTGGGTCGGAAAAAAAGGGAGACGGAGGTAGGCACCATATTGAGCTCCTTTGGAACCTCGACTCCGGGAGATCTGCTACAGCCCTGCCCTTCCCCGACATCGCACTGGATCGAGATACGGCTGGTGGATGGCGACGGCGATCCGGTACCCGAGGAAGAATACTTGGTGACGCTGACCGATGGGTCGATTGTGCGAGGGTACCTGGATCAGGGCGGTTGGGCGCGGTTTGCGCCGCTGCAGGAAGGGGGAACATGCAAGGTCTCCTTTCCTAGGCTGGATTCGATGGCTTGGAAGTACGATCACGCAGAGGGGCCGTACGGATGATCGCCGGCGAGGACATCTATCTCAAAGAGCCGTTCGAGGTGCTCTGCAAAAACCACGCCGTCGATATCATCCATCCCGACCCACTCACGTCTGGCGGCATTTTGGAGACGAAGAAAATCGGCGACATGGCGCAGGAGTACGGCGTTCCGATGGCCCTCCACTGCGCGCACACTCCGATCGGCGCCATCGCGTGTGTCCATGCAGCGGCAGCTACAGAGAATTTCCTCGTTCTCGAACGCCATGCGGTCGACGTGCCCTACTGTAGCGACCTGGTGGGCGGCGTCGAGAAGCCGATCGTCAACAAAGGCTACATCACTGTGCCGGATAAGCCGGGCCTCGGCATCACGATCAACGAGGCGGCGTGCAAGCAGCACATGGCCGAGCCGGGTTGGTTCGAGCCAACCGACCAGTGGAACAACATCGGCCCTATCTAACGATCGTCTTTGGAGCTGAGCGTGATATGCCGTCCCTAGGCGCCTGCTGCAGTGCAGCATCAAATGGCGATTGGGACCCCCCATGCGAACAAAATCGTGCAGCCCCCGGGGCCGAAAAGCTGTTTTCACAGGGCGCGGGAGCGAAACGAGAAAAACGATCGAAATACGCGTTTAGAGCTTTGCGGGTCCAAAAACCCAACAGCTTACGGGCTAATGTGTCAAAAACTGTAGTTTTTGTCACACCATTTGAATCTCCATAACTCCTTTGATTTCCACTTCACACCGTGCAGCGGGCAAGAGGGTTTTCGTCACACCCATTTTCAAGCCTTTTTGCCTTCTATGCGACGAACACCGCAGCCATGATTACGGCTACACAGACATCCGGATTAGCGACACTTCAAATTGTGACCGGCGCGAAATCCGGGGCGGAATGTTGTGCCGTTTACTAAAGCGTCGTGCGTGGAGCGTGGCTGACCCTTGCGGTGGTCTGCTCGTAGCGTCCTCTCGGGTTGGGTCTGCTCCTATCCCCGATAGCTGCAAAAGAGGCGGAATGCACTCCCCGACTATGTGAATGCACTCCCCGACTATGACTCGTACGGACGGCCGCGATTCGCGCACACTTACGCCGCGGTCGATTTCCGATAGTCGGGCCCGCGAGAAGACGGCGGCCCTGTTCGATGCGCTGGACGCGCGGAAAGGGGGGATCTGACGATGGAAACCGCGGCTGAGAATCCGGTGGTGATCCAGACCCCGGATACCAAGGTCTTCCGCTTCC
>Ga0335077_10008221_pt1 | contig 12939 bp, 13 predicted proteins | sample Lox_Sample_31_FD_207151 | JGI IMG/M metagenome (GOLD analysis project Ga0335077, IMG submission 207151) | Soil microbial communities from Loxahatchee National Wildlife Refuge, Florida, United States - Lox_Sample_3.1 | ecosystem: Environmental > Terrestrial > Soil > Wetlands | place: USA... | reverse complement strand
GCCACGTCATGAAACTGTTTTGGCCAGGAACTGCGCATCAGGGGTCCGCCGTCGCCTTCCACGGCGCAGAGCCAGGAGTACGCGCAGGCAAAGTACACCGTTCCATCCGACGCGATCGTGGGGGCAGAACTCGGCGAATACACGCGCTGCTCCCACTTCAGCGTTCCGTCCGAGCGAAATGCCTTCAGCCCGAATTCGCTCCCGACATAAATCGTGCCGTCCGCCGCCAACGTGGGCGAGGCCAGGTAACTGGGGTCCTGCAGACGGCCGTAACGCCACTTGATCGTTCCGTCCGGATTTACCGCGAAGACCGCCCGGCCGTCCGTGAAGTAAATCACGCCGTCCATATCTACAACCGGAGAACCCAGTACACCTGCATCGAACTTCCATTTGGTTTCCCCCGTGGCGTCAACCGCCAGCAACCCTGGCCTGCCCGCCACGTAAATCGTGCCGTCCCTCGCCAGCGCCGCTTGACCCAGTCCTCCCGCCGTCAGGTCCACGTCCCACTGGCGTGATCCTCCGGGCGAGATCGCGTGCAGAAAATTCTGCCGTGGGAGAAAAATCGTTCCGTCGCGAGCCACAAGCGCTGCGCAGCCTTGTGACGCTTCTCCCACGCGCGCGCTTCCCGGCAAAGGCGAAATGTCCTCGATATTTCCTTCTCGAAAGGTCTCCTGCGACCAGGCCACCTGCTCCGATTGCTTTGGCTGAAACGCGTAGATGTCTGAAGCGGAGTTTACGTAATACAGCATCGGCCCCGGTCCCAACGCCGGCGGAAAATTAAACCCGATCAATCCGAGTTGCGGCTTCCACACCACCTTGCCGTCCGCGCTCACCCCAAAGATCAGTCCGTGCCCGCTCTCCAGATAGAGCGTGCCGTCTTCGCTGACCACCGGCGCTCCCACCGCTCCCCCATACGTGATCTGCCAGAGTTGCTTACCTTCAGGGGAAACAGCCTGCACGCCTTGGCTGTTTCCGATGTAGATCGTTCCGTCCGCTCCCAGCGCCGGATGAGAGACCGCGGTGCCCACGCTCCGCAAACTCCACTTCACACGCGAACCGGCCGCCCTTTGCCCTTCCACTGCGCCCGATTTCTTTCCGCACGAACTGCACCCGCAAATCGCTGCCAGCACGACGGCGGGCAAAGCTGTCCGTCCGCGCCGGGCAGGGAATTGTGCGGGAGCGCTCATGTTCATCGTTTCGGCATTTCGCAAGGACGCTCGCTGATTCGTGCCGCCTGCACGACCATCAATCCCGCGCGCACCGGGGAGAGTTCCTGCACTTCCTGAATGTGATCCCGTATCCGGTTGGAAATTGCTTCCAATCCCTGCCGCAAAGTGCGGTCCATATTTTCGTAGTATTGGGCGTTCCTGGCGTATTGCACTTGCGACCGGTAGTCGCTTCGGTGGGAGGAAATCTGCTGCGATTGTTGCAACTGAAAGTGGCAGTAGCTGTCCGAGCGCTGAATATACTGCCCCAGCAATTGCCGCCAGCTGAAATCCTCGATCAAATCCCTGCGTGCTTTCACGATCTGCGCGCGCCACTCGGCTTCGTCGTCCGGGCCGTACCCCAGCTGATTCCGTGCCTTTTGTTCGCAGCTTACCTCGCAGCTTAGCAACGAACTGTTGTCTCCGATCGTGATCTTCCCGCCTCCGGAATCGTCGCCCGCACCCGCACGCGGCTCCAGATCTTCATTAGTGATGACGTGCTTGGTCTTTGGTGGTGCTGCAGGTTTCTCTGTCGCGTCTTTTGGCGCAGCTTCCGCCGGAGTCTGCCCGGCGGTCGCCCCCGCTGCGGTGGAACTCTCCTGTGCGCGACAAATCTCAGGACAGCCCATCGCTGCCCCGGCCAAGGCAAGCGCCATCGCGGCACACGGCACGTGTCGCAATATGGCTGGAAGACACCTGAAAAATCGCGTTTCGGCAGGCTGCGGGAAAAATCCTATTCCGTCATTCCGAACGGAGTCTGCGGAGTGAGGGCCTCTGCCCCATCGCGTGCTCTTTGCGCGATGAATCCCTCTTTTGAAGAAGGATCTCACGCCGTTATTCCGAGCGTAGCGACGAATCTCTTTCCAAAGAAAAGGCAACAACCTGTTGGCCCCTGAGGAAGCTCTTCTCATTCTTATGGCTCACGGATCGTCGGCGTCGGACGGGTCCACAGTCTGATAGCGCTGTTGATTGCACTGCATCCTCTGTATGCGGCTGACCTGGATGTTCGAAAACGTCATCGAAAACGGGTTGCTCGCGAACTTCTGCTGGATCCCGCGCTGCCGCGCATAGATGGCCTCCACGGCCACCTGCGCCTCCTTGAATTTCTTGTCGTACTTTTCATCCACCGTCAATTCCCGCGGTGTTACGTTCTTCGGGTCCGCCACGCCCGCCAGCTCCTCTTTCTTCTCTTCGCCGATCTCGCAGAAACGCAGATACATATTGTGGAGGTCCCGCAAATATTGTCGCCACTCCCCCTCTTTGCGCACGGTATCGACCGCCTGCAGCACTTCCCGCTTCCAGTTCGGGTTGGCCGCGGGGTTCACTCTTGCAAGTTGCCGGATCTGTTCAAAGCAGTTCCGATCGCAGTTGTTGATGTCGCTGAAATTTACGCCGCCCACGCCTGCTCCTCCGGCTCGCGGCAAATTGTCGTTGTCGTAGACCTTTTTGGAAACGGGTTTTGTCTGAGCAGGCCCGGGCTGCCCCATGGGCGCGGCCGGCTCCTGTGCGGAGGCCGTCGCCTGTTTCTCCGGCGGCGCAGGCTTGGCCGGGGTATCTTGTGCGCCAGCCGCAGAACCCGACGCGAGGAGCAATAGGGCGCCTGCCGCCACGAGGACGAACCACCGAACCGTCGTACGATCCTGGTTTGGGAACATGGTGCTCCTCAAATAACCCCATTTTCCCAGACTCCTCAGCCCTCGCTTCCCGCCCTTTGGTACCGCCATGTCAAACCAGGCAATACTCTTTGCGTGACTCGCGGACTCCGGGCGAGTTTGAAGTGGCGCGCCGAAATTGGACTGTTCTAGTCCAGTATTCCGGCTTACAATGTCCTTCATATCCCGGGTCGGCCCACAACTCTTTTCAGGAGGAAACTGTGAAACGTCGCTCCCGTTTAATCCTGGTCTGTTCGTGCGTTGTTTCTCTTGGTCTGCTGATTCTCGCCGCGGCCGGTGCTTCTTCTCCCTCCGGAAATACGTTTGAACTCACTTCCACCTATATCGAAGCCTGCAGCTGCGACATGTTCTGCCCTTGCTACTTCAACGATCACTCCACCGCCCACATGGACTCCGCTTCCCATGAACACAAGCACTTCTGCCGTGCCAATCTTGTCTTCAGGGTTGACAAAGGACGCTACAAGGACGTTAAGCTCGACGGCGCCAAGGTCTGGGTCTCCAGTGACCTCGGCTCCGATTGGAGCACCGGCAAGGACTCTTGGGCCGTCGTCACCTACGACACCAGCGTCACTCCCGCGCAAAAAGCCGCTCTCGACGACATCGTCGCGCAACTCTATCCCTTCAAGTGGGGCTGGCTGAAGACCGACACGGCCGCCTTCTCCTGGAACATCGATACGCAATCCGGCGTCGCCACCACCAAGCGTGAGGATGGCAAGGCCGAAGTCATCCTCGACCGCGTCAACGGGGACAAGCCCGGCGAAGACGTCGTTATGAAGAATCTTCGCTACTGGAATGCGCAATCCAACGACGGCTTCCGCATGTGGAAGTCTCGCCATGAAGCTTACGAGGGCCACGACCAGAAGTTCGACTACTCCGGCACCAACGGCTTCCTCATCACGATCCACTATTCCGGCAGCGCAAGATAGCTTCCTTCGTGTCCTAGATTCCTCTGGCTGTGGCCACGCCTCTCCCTGGCCTGGCGTGGCCGCTACCATCACCAGCTTTTTCGGAGTACACTGCGATTCTGAGGGGCCGGTTCGGCGGAGGGTCGAATGCCGCGGTCCTGTTCTCCATCTGCGCAGCTTGCTCTTCGTGTCTTCCGGTATGTATGCTCGGCTCCGCTGATCCTTGCCTCCCTGGCATTGGCTGGCTGCCAAAATTCCTGTTTTCTTGGCTTCTCCAACAATGGCAACGGCGGCCTTATCGTCAAATCCGGGAATCCGCCGCCCACGTGCTCCTTGACCCAGGCTCAAGGCACAATGCACGCCGCAATCGTCCGGGCACCCGCCTGTGCAAACTGCACGTCCGCCGCTCGTGTCGAGCACATATTCCTCACCCTGCGCGGGATTCAGCTTCATCCCGGCGCCGTTGCCGACCTGGATTCGGCAGATTGGATCGAGATCGCCCCCCAACTCGCGAACACACCCCTCCAAATTGACCTCATCGAAGACGTCAGTTCAAAGATCGTTTTGGAGAACACGTCCATTCCTGCGGGAACCTACCGTCAGGTCCGCCTGCAATTTCTCGGCGACTCTTCCATCAATGCAGATCTACTTCCTGCCAAGAATCTCTGCGGCGGATCGCAATACAACTGCGTGGTGATGGGCGACCGTCGCGTCCAGCCGCCCCTCTTCCGCGGCAAATTGCCGGAGCTCCTTCTCTCGGCCGGGAACATTGAGGGTGGTTCACTGGTGCTTCTGCCCGGCGGCAGCACTGAACTCCGGCTTCATTTGGAAGCCCGGCAGGCGTATTCCTCTTCCTCCACGGAGCCCTGGAAGTCGCAGGTCCTTCTGGTTGGACGCGCCACTCCCGCTCTCAACGCGCCACTGGAATAGAGGCCCTCTCGTAAAGCATCGTCAGAAGGCTGGGCACCTTGACAGCGGGCCCTCCCGGGCGTACACCTTCCTTGGGATCTCAACCCTCTGGAATGCTGCGGAGGCCCTTATGCCGCGCTATGAGTTCTACTGCGAAGACTGCAAGAAGCCCTTTGAAATCATCTTGACTCTCGACGAATACGAAAAGGGCAAGATCAAATGCCCGAAGTGTGGCGGCAAGAAAGTCCACCAGGAAGCCGCTGCCTTCTTCGCCGTAACCTCCAAAAAAAGCTGACCTTTGGAGTGCGGCAGCCATGCTGTCGCTTTTGCGCCGTGAGCCTATCGCGGACCGATTGCTGGAGCCCTGCTCCCGCCATCGTGTCCGTCGCTCGCTTACCACCGGTCTTCTCCAACGTGCTCAAGGACGCCTCTTCGAAGAGGGACGCCCTCGAATGCAAGGCACCAAATTACTTTTGAAATCAAGGCTTCACAATCCCGGCGGCGCAATCAGAAAATCGTCGCCCGTGCGCCCCAGCAACAATTCCCGCCTGTGCTTGAACAATTCCAGCCGGTTGGACACCTGAATCAGTTCCTTCTTCTGTTCCGCCGTCAACTGCTCCCCAATCTTATCCAGCTCGTCGTACTGCCCCTGTAACCGCGCAATTTCTCGGTCCATAAAAACCGGCCCGATGAACGGCGTCTTCACCTTCCCGCGCTTCACCTGCAAATTATTATTCTCCGTCCACACCGGCAAAATCCCCACGTCCGCCAGCTCAAAGCGTATCCCCGCGGGGCCGTAATCCTTTTTCACGACCGCGAACTTCACGAGTAACGAATCCCTTTGCTCGCCGGTCTTGTCCGGCGTGAAGCCCGAAACATAATTTCGCGCCTGGTTCGACAAAAAGTTTCCCAGCGAATAAAAAATCACCGTATTGCGGTTGTCCTCCGTCACGTACGTTTCCACCGCCTGCAACACGTGCGGATGATGCCCCAAGATCGCGCTCGCTCCCGCCTCCAGCATCTTGTGCGCCATCTCCTCGTCCTGCGGCGTCGGCGCCGTGGCGTATTCCGTCCCCCAATGGATCGAAACTACCAGCAAATCGCACTCCGCTCTCGCCGCCTTCACCGCTTCCAGCACGCCCGCTTCATCCCGCCCCGGCGCCCCCATCGATTGCCCCGGGTACGGGAAGAACGCCACGTGCGGCTCGCTTTCTTTCTCCGGATTGCGATTGCCGTTCAGCCACCGCGTCATGCCGAGCCAGGCCACCTTGATTCCGTTCTTCTCCAAGATTGCCGGCTTCCAGGCGTCCGCCGCGTTGCCTCCGGCTCCGGCAAACTGCATGCCCTCGTCCCGCAAATGCTCCAGTGATTCGCCAAATCCCGCGTGCCCCTGATCGAAGACATGGTTGTTCGCGAAAGAAACGATCTTCACGTTGTTGGATTTCAGCGACTCCACCAGCGCCATCGGCGCATTGAACATAAACGCCTTCGTTCCCCGCGAATGCGTCGGCGCCACGGGCGTCTCTAGGTTCACAAACCCGTAATCCGCCTGCCGGAACGCTTCCGAAACTCCCGCAAACAAGCTGTCCCATCCTGCATGGGGATTCTCCACGCTCGCGGGCGTAGTCGTCGCAGTAGGCGTGCCAGGGGAATTGGTCGCCGCGGCCGTGGCAGGATCCTTCGCATCTTTTGTGTCCTTTTCCTTCGCCACCTCCTGCGCCAGCAGCTTCGCCTGCGCCGCCGCAGCCTGCACCACCGCCTGATGCGGAATCACGTCGCCCGCCGCCGCGAACGTGACGCGCGCCACTTCGCGCGGATGATTCACCGCCGCAGCCGCGCTCACGGCCGTCGAATGCCGCGTCCACCGCACGACCGCAAACGACAGCAGGGAAGCGGCAACACACGCCACCGCCATCCACGAGACCGCCTTCTTCTGCAGCATTTCCGAAAAATTCGCGCTCTCGCCCATCATCTCTCTCTACGCAACTCTGTTGCCTCTTTAGAAGGTGAGGGCTTCAGCCCCACGTTCATCGCTTGCGACAAGCCGGGCTTTAGCCAAGGAAGACTCCGCCTGCCAACAAGTATACCGTCAGGCCCACCGCGCGCACGCTCCACCCGCCTCCAGTGTAATCACCGCGTAACGCCCCACCCAATTTGTAGCCGCGGGTTTACGCGGCCATCGTGAGGCCTCACGCCGTCCTCATGGCTAGGCAGGACCCGCTTTCTGAAGCGGCCGTTTTTCCGCACTCCGGGACCTCCGCGCTTCTGCACTACTCTTTCCGCTTCAAAGACTCTGTGGCCCACATCACGGCGTGCCCGCCCCGCCGCTCTTAAACTGATCTGTTCATCCCAGGCTGCGTAATCGTTCCCGCCGCCGGAGGTCACTATGGAGCCTTTTCGTCATCACCTCTTCGTTTGCAGTGAGGAAAAGCCCGAGGGTGTCCCCTGTTGCCCGGCTGGCGGTTCCTGGAGCATCGTTTGCGCCCTCAAGAAGGAACTCCTCGCCCAAGGCCTAGACAACGACGTCCAGCTTACCACCTGTGGTTGTCTCGGCCTTTGCGACGACGGCCCCATCCTCGTCGTCTATCCTGGTGGCGTCTGGTACCGCAAAGTCGAGGAAGCCGATGTCGCGGAAATCGTCCGCTCCCATCTGTGCGCCGGCACGCCTGTTTCGCGTCTCGTTTGGGCCGATGCGCCCACCATGAAAGCGCAAGCCACAGAGCATCGTGATCGCTACCGTGCCCTGCTCAAGGCCAAAGACCAGGCCGGCATCGTCCCCGACGATCTCAACGAAGCCATCCGCGCCTTCATGCCCAGCCGCGCTCTGCTCACCGCGCTGGAACTGAACATCTTCTCCGCCGTTGACGCCGGCGACGCCGCGGTCCAGGTCGCGCAAAAAATCAAAACCGATCCGCGAGCCACGGAAATGCTCCTCAATGTCCTGGTCAGCCTGAAACTGCTCGAAAAAAAGGACGGCGTCTTCTTTAACACTCCCGTGAGCGCCCGCTTCCTCACTGACGCCTCCCCTGACAACGCCCGTCCCGCGCTCTTGCACACCGCCAATCTCTGGCGTCGCTGGTCCACCCTCACGGACGCCGTCCGCGCCGGCACTTCCGTCTCCGCCCGCGCGCGCGACGAAGCGGGAGCCGTCTCCTTCATCGCCGCCATGGATCGCAACGCCAAGGAGCGCTCTGCCTCCGTCGTCAAGGCCGTTGCCTCCGGAACACTCCATCGCATGCTCGATCTCGGAGGGGGCTCGGGAGCCTATTCCATCGCTCTCGCCCGCGCCATTCCCGGCCTGCACTCCGAAATCCTCGATGTCGCCGAAGTCCTTCCCCTCACCCAGGAGAAGATCCGCAAAGCGGGCCTCACCGCACGCATCTCCACGCGCGCTGGCGATATGCTTCGCGATCCCTTCGGCGAAAACTTCGACCTCATCCTTCTTTCCGCCATCTGCCACATGTTCTCCGCCGAAGAGAATCGCGCTCTCTTCCAGCGCGCACACCGGGCCCTCTCTCCCTCCGGCCTCCTTGTCGTCCAGGACTTCATCCTCAACCCGGAGAAAACCGCTCCGCGCTTCGCCACACTTTTCTCCCTCAATATGCTCGTCGGCACTCGCGCCGGCAGCGGCTACAGTGAACCCGAATACACCGCCTGGCTCCGCGAAGCCGGCTTCTCGCACATCCGCCGCATCCCCCAGCCCGGCCCCACCGGCCTCCTAATTGCCACCCGCGATGAACGCAACCCATTGTAGCGGCGGCCTGACGCCGCCATGCTGCGGCCCCGCAACTCCCTCTTGCCTAAGTAGGGCGCGCTTTCTGAAGCGGGCCGCTCTTCCGCGCTCCGCGACCTCCGTGCCTCTGCGATGATCTTCTCCCCCACTTCCGCCTCGCGTTCTGGCTGTGTGTCTGTTTGTCGCGTATACTCTTTTCCTGACAGGAGGCACACAATGAAGCTTCATCGCGTACCCGCACTAGCCATCTCCATTCTTCTCGCGTCCGCGCTGCTTCTCGCCGCCGACACGCCCAAAGTCACCGTTAAAGGCTATGTTCTCGATTCCGCATGTGCCTTCACGAAGGGGCTCGACAAACCGATCAGCAAACAGTGCGCCGTCTCCTGCGCCAACGCGGGCTCGCCGCTCGTCATCCTCGCCGAAGACGGCACCATCTACTGGCCTATCGCCGATACCACTCCTTCTAGCGGCCAGAATCCCAGGCTGCTCCCCTTCGCGGGAGACAAAGTGACCGTGACCGGCAAGGTCTACGCGCGCGGCGGCTCGAAAGCAATCGTTATCGAGAAAATCGCGCCGCAATCCGCAAAGGGATCTTCGAGCTCCAACTACTGATTTCTATTCTCTGAATTCCGCGGTTCAGCTTTCTCCAAACACCGGCACCGCCGCACCGTGGACCACTTTCGCGTCGTCACTGCACAGAAACAGGATGACCCGCGCAATCTCCTCCGGCTTTGGCCATTTCGCGAAATTTGCCCCGGGCATCGCCTTGCGATTCGCTTCCGTGTCAATGATGCTCGGTAGAATCGAATTCACCCGCACACCCGTGCCTTTTAGGTCCGCCGCCAGCGAATCCATCAACGCCAGCGCCGCCGCCTTCGACGCCACATACGCCGACGCTCCCGCTGCATGGTCCCACGCCGCTTTGGCCGCGATGTTGACCATGGCTCCCCGCTTCTGTCTCAACATCACTGGCGCCACCGCGCACGCCAGCGCGTAGCTCGACCGCAGGTTCAGAGCCACCATTTTCTCCAGCACCGCCACATCCATGTCCCACAGGTTCACGCCACCCGCGTAACCGCCCACTGTATTCACCAGCACGTCCACGCCGCCGTGCTGTGCTACAGCTTGCTCGACGAACCGCTGCACCGCCGCCACGTCCGTGACATCAACGCGCTGTCCGGTCAGGGACCCGGCGTAGCCTGGTGCGGCCTTTTGCAACGACGCCCACTCTTCCTCCACCCAATACGGCGTCGCCACCTTCGCGCCTTCTCCCAGAAATGCCAGAGTCACTGCGCGCCCCAGTCCGCCCGTCCCGCCCGCCACAATCGCCACTTTCCCCGCGAATCGCTTGTCCATTGCCTCCCCCTATCGCGCTCGCACCAGGCCGCCTGCGCGTGCATGGGGTGGGAGCCGCTCCGGCGCGGCCATTCTAAGTCTGCCTTCCGAACCCCGTCAACGCGCCGAGGGCCGCAACAATTGGCACGCACCGCGAACAGGGCAGCGATGCTACAATTCTTTCCCGTCACCGGCCGGGTGAATCAAATATGAAGAACCTCTTTGAACGAGAATCAGTCGACGAAATAATCTCCCGCATTGACAAGTTGCAGCCCACCTCCGAGCGCCAGTGGGGAAAGATGGACGCGGCCCAGATGCTGGCGCATTGTTCCGCAGCAATGGACATGGCCTCCGGCCGCCTCAATCTTCCTCGAGCTTTCATCGGCAGGCTGCTCGCGCCGTTTGTGAAGTCCATATACACCAATGAAAAACCATTTTCCAGGAATAGCCCCACGGCAAAGGAACTGGTCTTCTCGAATCCGATGGACTTCTTTCGCGAGCAAGAACAGCTTCGAACGAAGGTTCGGCAGTTTCATGAGGGCGGGGAAGCGAAGTGCACCCGCCATCCGCATCCGTTCTTTGGTCCGCTCATACCCCAGGAGTGGGGCCGCGGAATGTACAAGCACCTGGATCACCACCTGCGCCAGTTCGGCGCCTAGCGTGGTGCCCACGCTGTTGAATTCATACTACCTCTCATAGCCTTCACCTATGTTACGGTACGATTTAGGCGCTGAATTTTTAGGCCAATTCCTCTCGTGGCATGCTCCGCTGGAGCTCAGCCATCACTGAAACTCGAAGGATCCAATAATGCCCAACACACCTCTCCGCTCCGGCGGCCCCAAAGCGCGCATCGCGGTCATTCCCGGAGACGGCATCGGCAGGGAAGTCACTCCCGTTGCGGTCGATGCCATCAAAGCCGCCGCCGCCAAGCGCCATCGCCTCATCGAATTCATTGAGTTCGACTGGGGCGCCGATAAATACCTTCGCGAAGGCGTCGCGCTGCCCGAAGGTGCTGTCGAAATGTTGCGCGATGAATTCGACGCCGTCCTCTTCGGCGCGCTCGGCGATCCCCGCGTGCCCTCGAACCAGCACGCCGCTGACATTCTTCTCGGCCTGCGCTTCAAGCTCGATCTTTTCGTGAACGCCCGCCCCACCGAGCTCTTTCACGAGCGCTTCACGCCCCTGAAAGACCGCGTCTGCAACGATATTCGTCTGATGGTCTTCCGCGAAAACACGGAAGGCATCTACGTCGGCGCCGGCGGCTTCTTCAAGAAGGGAACTCCCGAGGAGATCGCCACCCAGGAAGATATCAACTCCCGCAAAGGCGTCGAGCGCATCCTCCGCTACGCCTTCGACTACGCCCGTGGCACAGATTTGTGTAGTAGCCGGTCTTTAGACCGGCCTCTGGGCGATTCCGCGAGCCCTGCTCCGTTTCCCCCGCCCCACCAGGTTCACACCGTCACCCATAAGCCTTTGCGCCTTTGCATGTCGGACAAGTCCAACGCCATGACCTTCGCCGGCGACCTCTGGCAACGCGTCTTCAAATCGGTCCGCGCCGAATACCCCGATGTCGACTCCCGCCATCTCTACATCGATACGCTGGCCACGGAACTGGTCCGCGACCCCCGCCAGTTCGACGTGATCGTCACCAATAACCTTTTCGGCGACATCATCAGCGACCTCACCGCGCAACTCGTCGGCGGGCTCGGCCTCGCCCCTTCCGGTAATATCCATCCCGGCCGCACCTCGCTCTTCGAGCCCGTCCATGGCTCCGCTCCCAACATCGCCGGGAAGGGAATCGCCAATCCCTTCGGCTCGGTCCTCGCCGCAGGCATGATGCTCGAGTTCTTGGGCTGGCCCGACGAAGCGGAACTGTTGAAGCAAAGCGTGAAGTCCGCCCTCCACGACCATGTCACTACCCCCGACCTCCACGGATCGAAACAAACACTCGAGGTCGCCGACTGGCTGGTCAAACATATCTCCAAACACACCTGACGGCTTCCGACTCCCGGCACCTGGACCGCAAACCTCAGCTTGACTTCTCCCACGCGTCACCGTATGGTTACACATTATGCGAAACCGTTCGGTTACTTATTTCTCCGACCCCGTCTTCCGCGCTCTCGCCGACCCCACCCGCCGCGCCGTCCTCGATCTGCTCCGTTCAGGCCGCCAGCCCGCCGGCCAAATCGCGCGTGCCTTCCCCGTCTCCCGACCGGCCATCTCCAAGCATCTGCGCCTGCTGCGCCGGGCGCATCTCGTCCGCGAACATCGCACCGGCCGCCACCGCTTCTATCAACTCAACCCGCAACCCCTGCAGGCCGTCGATCACTGGCTCGAGCAGTATCGCCTTTTTTGGACCAGCAAACTCGCCGGCCTGAAAGCGTTCGTCGAATCCGCCCAGCCCCAGGTTCCCGTTCTCCAACGCAAGAATCCCAAACATCACTAGGAGGACTCGCATGAATGAACCACGCATGACTCCCGAGCAAGACTCCGTCGCCGCCGAAGTCGAAATCGCCGCACCGCCCGAGCGCGTCTTCCAGGCGCTCACCGCCCAACAGCAGCTCTTCACCTGGTGGGGAAGTGAGCCTTCCAATGATCTGACGGTATTCGACATGGATCCCCGCCCTGGCAACCGCTACCGCTACAGCTGCGAGCCCAAGCCCGGCATCGATCACGGCGCGGTCGTCGAACAGCTTCACGCCACCGGCGGGCAGTCCTTCGATTGCCACGGCGAGATTCTGGAGATGGATCATCCCCCGCGCCTCCTCGTCTGGAGCTGGCTGGCTAACTGGCACGAGCATCCAAACCATCCGACGAGTGTCCGCTGGGAACTGACTCCCACAAAAAACGGCAAACACATCCGCGTCACCCACAGCGGTCTCGCTCAGGAGCCCGTATGCCGCAAGGACTACGGCAGCGGCTGGCAAGGTGTTCTGCAGCTACTCAACAACTACCTCCGCGCGTAATCGCACCGTGAGTCCTGTAAGGCGACGGCGGTCGTCTGTCAACTCGGCGCTATTGATTCCCGGCTGTCGGCTAATTCTTTTTCGCCACCAACGCAACCGCAAAGCCGATCAGGAAGCCGCCGATGTGCGCCCAGAAGGCCACGCCACCCATCTCCGGCCCGCTCAACTGACCCACGCCTGCGAGAAACTGCAGCACGAACCAATACCCAAGCA
>Ga0335077_10008220_pt1 | contig 12940 bp, 10 predicted proteins | sample Lox_Sample_31_FD_207151 | JGI IMG/M metagenome (GOLD analysis project Ga0335077, IMG submission 207151) | Soil microbial communities from Loxahatchee National Wildlife Refuge, Florida, United States - Lox_Sample_3.1 | ecosystem: Environmental > Terrestrial > Soil > Wetlands | place: USA... | reverse complement strand
AACGACTGGGGCCTGGCCACTCTCGAAGGTGGGGACGTGATGCCGGTCGGCAATGGCGTGGTGCTGATCGGCATGAGCGAGCGCAGTTCCCGCCAAGCGATCACACAGGTGGCGGCCGCCTTGTTCGAGCACGATGCGGCCGAACGGATCATCGTGGCCGGGATGCCTAAGCTGCGGGCCGCGATGCACCTGGACACCGTGTTCACCTTCGCCGACCGTGACTGCGTCACCACCTATCCCGGCATCGTCGAGGGCATCCACACCTTCACGCTCAGGCCAGGCGACAAGACCACGGTTGAGGTCACCGCCGAGAAAGACTCGTTCACCGACGTGGTGGCGGACGCCCTGAACCTGCCACACCTGCGGGTCGTCAGCCTCGACGGCGAGGCCTACGCCGACGAACGGCAGCAGTGGGACAGCGGCAACAATCTCGTCGCCGTCTCACCCGGGGTGGTGTTCGCCTACGACCGCAACACCCGCACCAACACCCTGCTGCGCAAGGCCGGCATCGAGGTCATCACCATCGTCGGTGCCGAACTCGGCCGCGGCCGCGGCGGCGGCCACTGCATGACCTGCCCGCTGATCCGCGACCCGGTCGACTTCTAGTGGAACCTGCCCACGGCGTCCACCCAGAGGCTGGCGAGCCGCGCAAGATCCCCGGTCTGTGCGCCCGGGCTACTTCACCATGCGGAAGCAGATGATCGTTGGGACCCGGAACAGCTGGCCCTGGTTGGCCTTGACGGCGCCCAGGATCAGGTACACCAGATGCGCGATGCCGAGGGCGAAGAACGCCAGCAGCATCAGCAGGATGCCAAATCCGTGGGTGACGACCGCCAGGAGGATGCCGACGATGAGGATCCCCACCGACTCGATCACGGCGGTGATCCCCATGTTGAGCGCCTGCGCCGCATGGAACCTGACGTAGCGCGACTCGTTCATCTTCACCAGGTAGATCACCAGCGGCGCGATGATGCTCGCCACAAAGGCCAAGACGTACGAGAGCAGCGCCCAGGTGTGATCATCGGATGGTCCGCGGGGGCCGTAGCCCTGCGGGTTGTCGCCCTGCGGGCCCTGCTGGCCGTAGCCCTGCTGGCCGTAGCCCTGCTGGCTCCCCTGGCCATAGCCCTGCGGGCTGTCCTGGCCATAGCCCTGCGGGCTGTCCTGGCCGTAGCCTTGCGGGCTGTCCTGGCCGTAGCTCTGCGGGCGGTCCTGCGGGTATCCCGGGTAGTTCATGGGGGCACGTCGCCTTTCCTCGGGCCGCGGCGGTCCATCCGCGGAACCACCGGACAGAATGGCGTAGCCCGCCGGCAAGCGCAAGCGGCGACGCGGGGGTCAGGCCCGGCGGATGGTGGCCAGCCACGCCTGCGCGGTCGGGGTGCCGAGCCCGGGGTTGACCTCGAAGGCATCCGCCACGATGGAGGTGACGGCCCAGCCATCGCTGAGGGCGGCGCGCAGCTCCTCCTGGCGGACCCGGCGGGGCCCCATGGTGCCGGGCTGGCGGTCGCTGAAGCACATCAGGTAGCAGGTGCCACCCGGCTCCAGCACCGAGGCCAGGCTGGTGACGTACCGGATGCGGTCGGCGTCATCGAAGACGTGGAACAGCCCGCTGTCGATGACCGTGTCGAAGGTCAGGCCGAGCTCGCCCAGGCTGAGCGCGTCGGCGACCTCGAACCGGACGGTGAGGCCCCGCTCGCCCGCCTTGCGGCGCGCCTGCCCGATCGCGCGCGGCGAGACGTCCACCCCCACCGGGTCCGCGCCGCGGGCCGCGGCCAGCAGTGCATGCTCCCCGGTGCCACAGCCCGCATCCAGCACCCGCCCGCGCAGCAGGCCGTCATCGGCCAGGCGGACGAACGCCGGCTGCGGCCGGCCGATGTCCCATGGTGCGCGCGTGTCCGCCTCATACGCCGAGTCCCAGCCCGCCGACGGCGTTGTCATGGAGCCTCCACCCCTCGATGGTCACGATTGCTGCCGGTGTATCAGGCGCCCGGCCGCCTGCTCCAATCCACAGAAGCAGATACCAGGCGATCCCGCATCCACAGGCACCCGCGCGGGCGCCGCGTTGCCGGCGGCGCCGCCGGACGCCGGCTGGCTGGGGAGGGCGCAGGCATGGGGGGAAGCATGGACACGGCTGTCGGCAGGGACCGGTTCTGGGAGATGTTCAAGGGCCGGGCGGTGGTGGTTTCGGAGCTGCCCGCTGGGCCCAGCCGAGTCCTGGCCAATGTGGCCAGCGAGATGGCGGGCCGTGATGACGCGTCGCTGCGCACGAAGGCCGAGTACGAGGCGCTGTTCGACTTGCTGCTGGCCCATGTCCCGCCCGCTCCGCCCGCGAAGCTGAGGCTGCTCGATAAGGCCGGGCAACCCACCGCCGCCGCCCGGGCGATTGAGGACTACATCGGCGCGTCGCTGGGGAAGGAGGAGTTCTTCGACACCGGCATGTACATGTTTCACGTCACTGGATTCCGCCCCGGGCGCCACGTGCTGACCCAGCCGGTGCGGCCCGCCAGCGGGGCCAGGGTCGACGCGTGGAAGACCGATCCGGCCGACCGCCGGCGCATTTCAGCCGTGGACGGCGGAGGTGCCTTGTTCAGCTCACAGGCTTTCTCCCTGAAAAACACCGGGAACCGCACCCTGCGCGCGCCAAAGCGGTCGTGGCGGATCATCCTTGATGCCGCAGGACACGAGAACCGCCTCGCCGGAATGACCCGGATCAATCTCAAGGCGATGTACAACGACCCTTCGCAGATGCGCGAGGCGCTGGCCTGGCGCCTGTTCCGCATGGCCGGTGTCCCGGCGCCGCGGCACACGTATGCGAAGCTGGCCTTTGGGAATGCTTACCGGGGTCTTTTCTCGGTCATCGAACAGGTCGACAAGAGATTCCTGAAGGATCACTTTGGCGAGAACCACCGCGGGAACCTTTACAAGACCGCCTGCCGCGACCTCGGCTGCGCGTCTCTCGCCTACCGGACCGGGCCCGACGGTGATGACTCGGGGCGCCAGTACTTCATCCCGGGCGCCGCGGAGCACACCTACCGCCTCAAGACCAACAAGAACGATCCCGAGGCCAACACGTACGACGACCTGGCCTGCTTCATCAGGACGATCCACGGCACCGGGCTGCCGGGCGGCGAGGAGCGGTTCGGCACCGACGCCTTCCGCGAGTCGGTGGACGGCATCATGGACGTCAGTACGTTCCTCCGGTGGGCGGCCGTCAACATGCTGCTCGGGAGCTGGGACAACTACTATGCGACCCCGTCGAATTACTACCTCTACAACTCGGGGCGCAGCGGAGCGGCGGGGGATTTCGCCGGCTCTCCGTACTTCCACTGGATCCCCTGGGACTACGACAACTGCCTGGGGATCGACTATTCGGGCACGAGGTGGCAGTACGCCGACATCCTCAACTGGCCGGGCAAGGTGAACCGCCACACCCCGAACATCCCGCTCGTCCGGAACCTGCTCCGCAACCCTGACTACAGCCGGTACTACCTGGACTATCTGGAATACATGCTCGATACCGAGTTCAACCCGAGGGCGTTTGCCGCGCAGATCGGGGCACGCTCGGACGACGGCCTGTGGACCCGGATCCGGCGGGCCGCCTATCTGGAATCCGATACACCGCACGACCGGCCATTCACCGGCCGGCGGTACACCAACGACGAGGTCTACCAGAGCGGCTGCCGGCAGCACGAGTTGCGGCACGGGAAGAAGACGATGGAGGGCATCGTCCATTACGTCCGGATGCGGCATGACAGCGCCCGCGCGCAGCTGAAGCGGCTCAGGCGGACGATCCCGCGCACGGCCGACGGCTTCTGCCCGGCGGTGGAACAGCTGCCGCAGGCGGCCTAGGTCATGGACAGTGCCCGGAGGGGTCCCGTTCACGCCCTGTTCCAGCAGCGCGTCGACGGCGACGATGCGCTGCTCAAGCTGGCTGGGCTCCGCTTCGCCCAGATGGGCATCGCGGCGGAGGTGTACGCCGACTCGCCGGACCACCTCGAGTACGTCCTGCAGTTCGTGCCCTCCCACCCGCGCCTGCCCATCGTGCACCTGAGCCGGGGCATCAACGTGCTGCACGGGCGGGACCGCGCCGTGGTGAGGGAATTCGCCGACCGCTTCGCCGGCCGTGTGGCCGGCCTGGTGGTCCACGACAAACGTGAGATGGCGGCGAAGACGGACCGTCTGCTGGCCGGGATGCGCGAGCTGAATGCCCACCTGTGCGAGCGCCCGGACAGTCCCCTCGTCTTCCTCGAGTACGCCGCCGGGCTGGATCGCGGCTGGTTCATCGAGGTGGCGGAGCGGCTCCAGGCCGCTGAGCGGGTCAGCAGCTGCATCGACGTCGGCCACATCGGCCTGAGGCAGGCGGCCGCCTGGTTCAAGCGCCGCCATCCCGGCCTGGACCTCAAGAAGCTCGGCCCGGTGGATGACCGGCTACCCGGCCTGGTAGCAGACGTTCAGGACGCGGTGGGAAGCTCTTTGCCGCATGTGCTCGCCGTCATCCGCTCGCTTGGCCGGCTCGGCAAGCATGTGCACTTCCACCTGCACGACGGGCATCCCCTCATCCCGGGCCTCCGGGACCACTTCAGTTTCCTGACGCGGCTGCCGATTCCGTTCAGTTACGAGGGCCGCAGGTCGCTGAGCACGATGTACGGGCCGGCCGGCCTGGCTTCCATCGTGTCGACGGCCGTCGAGGCGTGCGCCCCGCGGGGAGTCTCCTTCACGATCGAGGTCCACCAGGTCGAAGGGCGGCTGCCCCTCGCCGATGCCGCGTGGCTCTTTCCGCACTGGCAGGACACCACCAACGCCGAACGGATGAACTACTGGCTCTCCGTCCTGTCGGAAAACGCGCTGCTCATACCGGGGGCACGCTGAGCCCGGCTTCCGCGGCGACACGCCGCGCCGCGTGCCGCGCGTCATTCCGGGGGTTTGTGTTAACGCTGAGTTACCATGAGTAAGCGTGTACGGATGTTGCAGCTCCGGCGGGCCGTTAAGCCCGTTTGATCGAAGGTGGCATGACGTCTCCGGATGACGCCAGCAAGCCCCAGGCACTCCCGGCCGATCACGCGGGCAGCGTGCTGTGCCGCCTTCTGATCGACCACCCGGAGGTCATCGACATCGAGATCCTCGGCCAGCTTGACCTGCCCGAGGGGATCATCTACTCGCTCGGCGTCATCCTGCCTGGCGGCCGTGAGCTGCTCATCGACGTCGGGGACGTGTGACCTCACGACGCGTCCGATGGCGGTGAGCCGTACGGCTTCGCCCGGCGGGCCCGCGTTAGGGTGGGCGGGTGAGTACCGGCACGCTTCCCGGCCCGCTGCGCCACTTCCTCGCTCAGTTGGATGAGCTGGGCTCCGGCGATGCGCCGGACATGGGCAAGGTGGGGGCGGCCCTGGTGGAACTGGCCGCCGACCAGGAGTTCTTCGCGCCGCTGATCACGCAGATCCCCGCCGGGGCGCCCGGGGTGCACTGGCTGATCCAGCCCGGGCGCGGCCCGCGCCTGGTGCTGGTCCACCGGCCGGAGGGGGTGATGGCCTACACCCATTCGCACCGCTGCTGGGTCGCGATAGCCCCGGTCCGCGGGGTGGAGACCCATCAGCACTGGCACGCGGTCCGCCACCCGGGCGGCCGCGCCGAGCTGACCCTCGCGGACGAGCGCGCCCTGCACCGCGGCGATGTGGCGACGCTGGTCCCGCCCCACGACGTGCACAACCACGGCCATGTCAGCGGCACGGGGCCCAGCCCCTACTCGCTGATCCTGCTGGGCGACGACATGTTGCTGTTCGAACGCGAGGAGTACGACCCAGAGCGGGGGACGTGGCAGCGGCTCGCGCCCGGTGACCCGGGCCGGCCGAACCGCTAGGAGGCGGCCGGGCTGACCGTTAACCGGCCGATGTGCGTGTTCGTGATCGAGGTGAACTGGCAGATCAGTGCCGCGCTGAGCAGGACGAGCCCGACCGCGATCTCGTTGAAACGGCGCAGCTCACGGCCGCTGGCGGCGAACAGGAACATGAGCATTGCCGCCACCGTCAGGATGAGGGCGAGGACGTCCATGCGGCTCCCAGGGATCAGACCCAGAGGTCGGGTCGGTAACGTTCGGCCGTCTCCATCTCCTGCAGGTAGGCCTCTGCATGCTCGCGCGGCAGCGACCCATGTTCGGTGACGACGTCGATGATGGCGGCACGAACGGCGTCGCGCATCGGCTGCGAGCCGCAGACGTAGACGTAGCCGCCGGCGTCGAGCAGGCGCCACACTAGCGCACCCTGCGCCCGGAGCCGGTCCTGGACGTATTCGCGGGAGCCCGGCGGCTCGCGCGAGGTCGTTACATGAACGTGATCGAGCACCCCCTCGGCGGTGAACTGCCCGATCTCGTCGCGGTAGATGTAGTCGAGGCTGCCCGAGCGGATGCCGTTGAAGAGCGCCGCCTCCGCCAGCGAGACGCCCGCGTGCTGCAGCGCCACCCGTTCCCACAGGAACGCCCGCATCGGGGCGAAGCCGGTGCCGGCCGAGACGAAGATCATCGGCTTCGTCGCGTCCTCCTGCAGGTGGAACCCGTCGGCGCTGTCGTGGAAGACGTTCAGGCGGTCGCCCTCCCGGAGCGCATGCAGGTAGTGCGAGCTCATCCCGCGGGGCTCGAGGCCGACGGTCACGTGGGCGACGCCGTCGCCGTGGATCCGCGGGCTCGAGCTCGTCGAGTAGTAGCGCGGCCGGAGTGGCTGTGCCACCTGCAGGAACTCGAAGATGTTCAGCGAGCAGGACGGGAACTCATCGAGCAGCCGGAGCACGTTGTAGTCGCCCGCGTCGATCGCCGCGCGCAGCGGCCCATCGGGACCGTCCGGCGCCGCCAGGCCATCCCTGATCTCCGCCAGCCTCGACCGCTCGGCGGGGTCGGTCACCTTCTCGAGCAGCAGGTCGAGCAGCGGCACCGTGGGCCGGCCGGTGATGTCGACGAGGTTGGTGAGCACGTTGCGGATCTGGAGCACGACCCCCTTCGGCGCGGCCCCGGCGTTCATCGTCTTCGGCACCATGAACAGGCCGTCGAGCGCGGCGCCAAGGCGCCGCGCAAGCCGCTCCACCTGCTCCTCGTCGTTCTTCGGGCAGATCCCCAGGTGGTCGCCGACCCGGTAGGCGACGCCGGGCGGCAGGCTGACCTCCAGATGCCGCGTCCGCTTCGGCGAATCGGCCGGCAGGAGGTCCCGGCATACCAGGACGCGTGCCTCGACCGTGTCCATCCCGGCGGCATTGCTGAGGATCGCCGGGGCCAGCAGCACCCGCGACTGGCCACGGCCCCGGTCGGCCGGTCCCGGCGACCGGCCGCGCAGTGACGTGGCCCACCTCCGCGACCCCGACGACATGCGGCGCATGATCGACGAGGCGCTCCTCTCCGGGGCCGCGGCGGTGGCCGGCTCCGGCGCGGCGTCGTCGGCCAGGAGCGACCTGTGCATCGCGGTGCTGGAGTCGGCGCCGGTCAGCACGCCCGCGGCCGCCTTCTCGGCGGCGTTGCGCGCGGCCGCGGCCTCCGTCGGCCGCGCCCCGGACAGCTCGAGCAGGACCGGCCAGACGCGGGCATTCCACTCACCGTGCAGGCGCTCCCACACGGGCGAGCCCACGTCGCCGTACGCGAGCTCGGCAACCGGCGTGGCGCCGAGCTCGGACAGCCTTTTGTCCACGTAGCGGGGGAACGCCATGAACGCGTTCCACTGGGTGTTGCCGAGTCCCCAGACGAGGTACCGGCAGTTCCGCCACATCTCGCCACCGGGTGGCGTGCGCTCGAGCCACGACCTGAACGTTGTCGCGTTCGTGGGCGGATTCGACGTGTAGGTGGAGGTCATGACGACGAGCAGCCAGGGCTGCGCGCGCGGCGGCGACTCCGCGAGCTCGTTCAGCGTGATCGCGTCGCTCTCGTAGCCGTGGAAGTGGCTGCGTTCGGCGAAGCGCTCGGCCAGCCCCTTGCACGTGCCGAAGTTGCTGCCGTAGGCGATCACGAGGTCGCGGTAGGCGCTCGTCTCGGGGATCTCCGTCGGCTGTCCCCACTGGGGCGCGGCGGCCGGGGGAGCGGCGACGGCGGAGGCGGCGCCGGCGGGGACGGCGGAGGCGGCGCCGGCGGGGACGGGAGCGGCCGGGTGGTCGCGGACCTCGACCTGCGCCCGCGGGCGCCCGTCCTGCTCGCGCGGCAGCCGGATGATCGGGACCGCGGCCGGCTTCGTCGTCACGATCGTGTTTTTCGCCACCGTCGCGCCCGGCGCGAGACGCAGCCGGTAGTGGCGGTAGATCTCGAACAGGACGACGCGGAGCATCATGAAGGTGACCTCTTGCGCCATGCACTGCCGCCTCCCGACCGAGAACGGGATGTAGGCGTGGCGCGGCCGGTCGACCACCTTCTCCATCGCGAACTGGTCCGGGTCGAACTTGTCGGCGTCCGGTCCCCAGTAACGCGGGTCTCGCTGCGCGGCGAGCGTCCCGACGAGGATGATGTCGTCCTTCCGGATCAGGTAGCGGCCGAGCATCCCGTCCTTGAGGCTGCGGCGGATCGTGACCGGCATAGGCGGATAGATCCGCATCGTCTCCTTGATCACCTGTGTCGTGTACGTCAGCGCCATCAGGTCGTCGTACTGGAGGTCGTAGTCCGGGTCGCCGCCGGTGATCCCGTCGATCTCGGCGATCAGCTTCTCCTCGACGTCCGGGTGCGTGCCGATGACGTAGGCGAGCCACCCGCCCGTGATCGACGGCCCGTTGAATCCGTTCGAGAGGTGCATGAGGATCTGGTCGCGCATGGTCTCGTGGTCGAGGAACTCGCCGGTCTCGGGGTCCGGCGTGGTCACGAGGCGGGTGAGCAGATCCGTGGGCTGCCCGAGCGGGCAGGTGTGCATGCGGGCGCGCACCAGCGCGTCGGCCGTCTTGAAGATTTCCTTGTTGTTGCGCCGGTAGCGCCTGCGGCGGGCGCGCTTCGCGGGCCCGGCGAAAAGCGTGAAGTCGGGCCGGGGCTCGGCAACGCGAAGGATGCTCTCCTTCGTGCTCTCCGGAACCGCCATCGCGAACGGGTGCGGGTCGCCGGTGCCGTCGAGCAGGCCGAAGTCGTAGTTGCACGCGCCTCGTCCGGAGACCTCGAGCGTGTAGCGCTCCATCCAGGAGCGCGCGTCGATTGGCTCGTCGTCGGGGATCGTGGACCACGCGGTGACGAGCTTCCGCGCCTGGTCCTTCATCTGCCCGAGCTGCGTCCGCTGGTTCAGCGGCGAGTACCACGGCAGCATCACGCGGCGGATCCGCTCGGTGTGCTCGCCGTCGCCGATCACCGAGATGCCGCCGCCGCGGCTGTTGCTCAGCTGGTCGAAGAAGTTGATCTCCTCGACGCGCTTGCCGAACTGCTCCTCGTCCGCGGCTACCTCGTCGAGCAGCTCGGGGTCGGAGACGACCACGAGCCGCCACTTCTTCGCCGGGACCCCGACCGCGTAGATGTGCCCGAACCGGCGGTAGTAGTCGAGCTGCGTGTCGTTGTCGTTCAGGATGTGGAAGTTCGCGAACCGCTCGCCCTTCGGCACGAGCCAGCGGATCGCGTAGGGGATCTCGAGCGCGCCGTCGCCGTCACCCGGTGCGGCGGCATGCGCGGGACGCTCCTCGGCGCCGGGTGCCGCGGTGACCGGCGGCGGTGCCTCCTCGGCGTCGGCGTCGCTGACCTCCTGCAGTTCCTGGTCGGCCAGCCGGAACGTGGAGGAGCCGACCCGGATGATGTCCCCCTCGGACAGCGCCTCGTCCGTGACGCGCTGCCCATTGAGGAAGGTGCCGTGACTGCTGTCCAGGTCCACGATGCGGTATGCGCCCGACACGTGGCGTATCTCGGCGTGCTCCCGGGAAACGGTGGGGTCGGAGACCACGATGTCGTTCTCCGGCGCCCGGCCGATGCGCACTGCTGTGGCGGACAGCCGCCGCGCCACGCTCGGCGGGGCCTGCTCCGGCGCGCCCTGGCCGTCTCCGCCCACGATGCAGCTCAGCACCGGCCCGTCAGCGGGATTGCCGAGCCGGACCTGGCATTCCCCATCGATCACGATCCGGTCCACCCGCTGGCCCCCGGCATAGGTGCCATTGGTGCTGCCGTTGTCCGCCAGCACCCAGCCACCGTTCTCCAGCCGGAGCACGGCGTGCTGCCAGGACACGCGGATATCGGCGATCACGATGTCGCACTCCGGATCGCGGCCGATCAGATACGACGGCCCGGCCGGCAGGCTCCGGTCAGATCCCTGGGTCCGTACTAGAAGCGGCGCGGCCCCCCCCGAAAGGGACTTTCCGTCCACGCGCTAACTCTAGAGCGATTGATGTGAAAGTAAAACAGTTTTTTGCTGAACCGTTGCCGGGCCTTCGCCGTTACCGCCGTTCGCCCGCTGGGCCAGGATGGCCGACGACGGGAGGCAGTCACGCTCCGTTTCTCAATGTCTCGGTGTGTGAACTCGGCTCGCCGTAGCCGGTAAGCGCCGCCGGCAGGCCGGCCTGGCCGGCGAGACGGCTGGGCCTTACATATCACAGTTCCTGCTCCTGCGACGGCGCTGGGATCGCTGCCGATCACGCAGAAAGTACATCACCAACAAAGCGGGTGAAGATTTCATGACCGGGCCCGCCGAGTTCCTGAATGTGCAGAACGGCATCCCCACCGGGAAGAGCCTCACCCCGGGCGCAGCGCTTTATCTGCACAACGGGCGCGGCCTGGCTGCCTATACGCATGATGACGTCCTGTATCAGGCATATCTCATCGCGCACCTCGTGCTGAACACCATCAACAACGGCGCACCGGCGCCCTTGAACCGGGGGCAACCCTCTATATCAGCTCCAGAACCCAGAATGGTTTCGGCACCTTTGGCCAGCCGGATATTGCGGCGACGCTGGTGACGGTGGCGGGCAAGGCGATCAGGGAAGTGTGGTACCAGAAATGGTCGTTCCACCTGCGCCACCGGCCGGAATCCGGCGCGATCGTCTACCTGCAGAAACGCCCACGCCTGCAACGAGCGCTTCCGCGTCTCGCTGACAAAGGTGGACGGCACCACCGCGACCATTACCAACCTGTGAGCACACGCTCGCTGCCTCATGCCGTGATGATGTGATACTCCGATACGTCAAGGTGACGGGTAGCGCGCCGGAACCCGAGCGTGGAGCCGGGCCACAGCGTCGTGTTGCGCCCGGCGGCGTTGAGATACCAGCTTACGCAGCCGCCGGTGGCCCAGACCGAGGACGCCATCCGCCGCTCGATGCCGGCACACCAGCGCTCCTGGGCGCCCCGCCGCGCGTCGAGGGCGGCGGCCCCGGTCCGGTCCAGCGTCGCGAGGTAGTCCACGATGTAACGGAGCTGGGACTCGATGATGTGGATCATCGAGCTGTGGCCGAGCCCGGTGTTGGGCCCGATGACCAGGCACAGGTTGGGGAAGCCTGGCACGGTGGTGCCTCGCAGCGCCCGCATGTCGCCGTCCCAGGCCTGGGCCAGGGTCACTCCGTCGGCCCCGGTGATGCGCCCGGCGATGGGCATGTCCACGGCGCGGAACCCGGTGGCCAGAATGATCACGTCCACATCGCGGGCGGTGCCGTCCCCGGCGATCGCGGTACGGCCGTCCACCCGGGCGAGGCCGGCGGCGACCACCTCCGCGTTCGGCCGCGTCAGCGCCGGATAGAAGTCGCTGGACAGCAGGATCCGCTTGCAGCCCATCACGTAGCGCGGTGTCAGCTTGGCGCGCAGGACGGGGTCGGCCACGGACTTTGCCAGGTGGCGCGCTGCGATCCGCTGTGCGGCCCTCAGCAGCCCCGGTCGCGCGACGAAGGCGGCGAACGCGGGCTCCCGGGTCAGGTAGCTCCCCAGGCGGGGCAGGCGCTGGGCGGGCGGAAAGTGCCGGTAGATCCACTTTTCCTGCCCGGTGATGACCCGGTCGCGGCGCGGCAGCACCCAGGCCGGGGTGCGCTGGAACAGCACCAGGCGGGCCGCCATGGGCTGGATTTCGGGGACGATCTGGATCGCGGATGCGCCGGTGCCGACCACCGCGACCCGCTTGCCGCCGAGACGGGCGCCGTGGTCCCAGCGGGCTGAGTGGAACACCTCGCCGGGGAATTTGGCGAGCCCGGGTATGTCGGGAAGGCGCGGCTCGGAGAGCGGGCCCGCGGCCGAGATGATGACGTCGGCCGTCAGGCCGCCGCGGGCGGTCTGGAGCTCCCAGCGGACGCGGCCGGAGTCCCAGCGGGCCTCGGTGACCTCGGCCCCGAGCCGCAGATGGCCGCGCAGGCCGTAGCGGTCGGTGATCTTTTCCAGGTAGTCCCAGATCTCTGGCTGCCGGGAGAAGCTGTGCGTCCAGCCGGGGTTCGGCGCGAACGAGAACGAGTACAGGTGCGACGGGATGTCGCAGGCGGACCCGGGGTAGGTGTTGTCCCGCCAGGTGCCGCCCACCGACGCCGCCCGCTCCAGGATGACGAAGTCGGTGATGGCCGCCCGCCGGAGCCGGATGGCCGCGCCGAGCCCGCCGAAGCCAGCGCCGATGATGGCGTCGCGCACATGTTCAGGCACGGTGTCAGTGTCCCGGATCCGGGAGCCGGAGGCGATCTCGCGCGACACCCCAAGGATGTCTCTGGCGAAAACCATAGATGTGTAAAGCAAAACCCATCGATGTATCAAGCCGTCGTGGCGGCGCTCCTAATGACGTTGGGCGGCCGTGACGCGGCGTCCAGGGAGCCAGGGGGGAGTTCCGCGATGACCTTTGATGGCGCCGGGAGCGAAGCGGTGCGTGCTGACCCGGTGGATGTCCGGGCCGTTCGTGGGCATTTTGTGTTTCCCCAGCTGGGGCGGGTGGTGACGAACAATGCGGCGAGCACGCAGCCGCCGGGTGAGCTGCTGGCGCTGTATGCCTCGCTGGGGCCGGGGTATGAGAACGTGCACCGGGGCCAGTCGGCCGCCTCGCAGGCGATGACCGCGCTGTTTGAGGAG
>Ga0335077_10008219_pt1 | contig 12941 bp, 14 predicted proteins | sample Lox_Sample_31_FD_207151 | JGI IMG/M metagenome (GOLD analysis project Ga0335077, IMG submission 207151) | Soil microbial communities from Loxahatchee National Wildlife Refuge, Florida, United States - Lox_Sample_3.1 | ecosystem: Environmental > Terrestrial > Soil > Wetlands | place: USA... | reverse complement strand
AAGGCTCCAGGGTCAGACGTGTGTAGACACGCCGATCCTGGACACTCTTCACTTCCTAGTCACGGACCAACCGCGGCGCGTCGCCGCGCGCCAGCGAACTGCGCCGAATCCCCGGTCAACGATCTAGGCCGACCGCCGCCTATCATCGCGGCATGGGACTGTCCCGCCCGCGCCTGCTCACCGCGCGCGAGGCGGTGCGCAGCTACGGGGTCGCGACCGCGTTCCTGCCGTCGCAGGCCACGCTCGCCTGGATCCCGCTGGTCGCGCTGGCCATGTTCGGCGCCAACCGGGCGATCGGCAACCTGCGCCTCGCGCTGGTCTGCGCGGCCGGCCACGTCCTCGGCACGCTGGTCAGTGAGGGCATCGCGACGTACCGGATCGACACGGGCAGGCTCCCTTCGTCCTGGGCGCACATCATCGACGTCGGCCCGTCCTACGTGCTGGTATCGGCGATCGTGGTCGCCGTCCTGCTCGGGTCGGTGCCCGCCAAGGTCGCCGCCCTCGCCGACTTCGCGGTCCTGGTCGTACTCGGCCACATCTTCGCCGACCTGAGCCGCCTGCCCGTCGCTCCGATCGGCCACCTGACCGCCATGGCGACCGCAGCACTCCTGGTGGCCTCGCTGGCCCTACGCCGCGCCGTCGCCGCCCGCGCCGCCTCCGTCACCGCCCGGGCGGCCCCCGTCACCTACGCGGCCGGCGGAGCCGGCGATGGCCTGCCCCCGAGCCCTTAGTCTGTGGCCATTTAATCTGTCGCCATGACGACCGACAGCGACCAGACCGCCACGGGCATGCGGGTTCGCCGCGAGGTCCTCGGTGACACGCACGTGGACCGGGCCGTGGCGAACACGACCGAGTTCACCGCGCCGTTCCAGGACCTGATCACCAGGTACGCCTGGGGCGAGGTCTGGACCAGGCCAGGCCTCTCCCGCGCCGAGCGGAGCATGATCACGCTGGCCGTGCTCGTCACGCTCCGCCACGACGAGGAGATCGCGATGCACGTCAGGGCCGCGCTGCGGAACGGCCTGACCGCCGACCAGATCAGGGAGGTGCTGCTGCACACGGCGATCTACGCCGGGGTCCCTGCCGCCAACCACGCGTTCGCGATCGCGGCCGGGGTACTGACAGATGCTCCGTAGTCCGCACAGTTGTTCACTTAGCGACCGCTGGATATCGTTTCGGTAGACGCGGCTGAGGAAGGCTGGTGCGGTGTGGCGGAGATCGTGTCGCTGGCCGAGGCGATCGCCGCTGCCGTCCACGACGGCGACTCGCTCGCGATGGAGGGCTTCACCCACCTGATCCCGCACGCGGCCGGCCATGAGGTGATCAGGCAGCGGCGCCGCGGGCTGACCCTGATCAGGATGACGCCGGACGTCATCTACGACCAGATGATCGGCGCCGGATGCGCCAGCAAGCTGGTGTTCTCCTGGGCAGGCAACCCTGGAGTCGGCTCGCTGCACCGCTTTCGCGACGCCGTGGAGAACGACTGGCCGACCCCGCTGGAGATCGAGGAGCACAGTCACGCCGGGATGGCCAACAGGTACGTGGCCGGGGCGTCCGGGCTGCCGTTCGCGATCCTGCGCGGGTACCGAGGCACCAGCCTGACCACGCACACATCGGGCGTGGCCGAGATCGAGTGCCCGTTCACCGGGGAGACGCTGACCGCCGTCTCGGCACTGCGTCCCGATGTCGCCGTGATCCACGCGCAGCAGGCCGACCGGCTGGGCAACGTGCAGTTCTGGGGGATCACCGGAGTGCAGAAGGAGGCCGTCCTCGCCGCCGCCCACTCGGTCGTCACGGTCGAAGAGATCGTCGACGCGCTGCCGCCGCGGATTGGGGCGGTGGTGCTTCCGGCCTGGACGGTCGGCTTCGTCGCCCTGGTGCCCGGCGGCGCCCATCCCTCCTACGCGCAGGGCTACTCGGCCAGGGACAACGACTTCTACCTGGCCTGGGACGCGATCAGCAGGGACAGGGACGCGTTCGCCGCATGGCTTGACGAGCACGTCTACGCGTCGAGCGCCGAGGCCGCGGAGCGGCCGCGATGAGCTACACCGCGGACGAGATGATGACCGTCACGGCCGCGCGCGCCCTTGCCGACGGCATGACCTGCTTCGTCGGCATCGGCCTGCCCAGCGAGGCCGCCAACCTGGCCCGCGCGACGCACGCGCCCGGCCTGGTGCTGATCTACGAGTCGGGCACCATCGGCGCCAAGCCGACGGCGCTGCCGCTGTCCATCGGCGACGGGATCCTGGCCGAGACCGCCGACTGCGTGGTCAGCGTCCCCGAGATCTTCAACTACTGGCTGCAGCCGGGGCGGATCGACGTCGGCTTCCTTGGCGCGGCGCAGCTCGACAGGTTCGGCAACATCAACACCACGGTGATCGGCGCCGACTACGGCGACCCCAGGGTAAGGCTGCCGGGCGCCGGCGGCGCGCCGGAGATCGCCGCGGCCTGCCGCGAGGTGATCGTGGTCATCCGCCAGTCGCACCGGACCTTCGTCGAGCGCGTCGACTTCGTCACCTCGGTCGGCTACGGCACCGGCGCTGGCATTAGGCAGCGGCTCGGCCTGACCGGGGCGGGCCCGCGCCGGGTGATCACCGACCTCGGCGTCCTGACGCCCGACCCCGTGACCTTCGAGCTCTCGCTGACCGGGATCTACCCCGGGGTTTCCGTTGCGGATGTCAAGGACAGAACCCGGTGGGACCTGAAGGTCTCCGCCGATCTTTCCCCGATCCCGCCGCCGACGGCGTCCGAGCTCGCCGCGCTCCGCGCGCTGCGGGCGACCCTGCCTGCTAGCGGCGAGCCTGCCGCCATGGAAGGAGCAGCCTGATGACCGCCGATCCGCGCTCGGCCGAGGCCGGCCTCCGCCTGCCGCATTATCCGCGGCCGGACGGCGTGCACCCGCCGCTCGACTACCCGGACTACCGCTCGTCCCAGCTGCGCGCCCCCAGCCAGCCGCTTGTGCCGCTGCCCCAGCAGCTCACCGAGGTCACCGGGCCGCTGCTCGGCGCTGAGCGGGTCACCGCCGGCGACGCCGACCTGACGACCAGGCACGCGGGCGAGCCGCTCGGCGAGCGGATCATCGTCACCGGCCGGGTGCTCGACTCGGGCGGCAGGGCCGTGCCCGACACCCTGGTCGAGATCTGGCAGGCGAACTCCGCAGGCCGGTACCGGCACCGGGTCGACGACCACCCGGCGCCGCTCGACCCGAACTTCGACGGTGCCGGCCGCTGCATGACCGACTCCGACGGCAGGTACCGGTTCGTCACGATCAAGCCGGGCCCCTATCCGTGGCGGAACCACCTCAACGCGTGGCGCCCGGCGCACATCCACTTCTCGCTGTTCGGCCGGGCGTTCACCCAGCGGCTGATCACCCAGATGTACTTCCCCGGCGACCCGCTTTTCCGTTACGACCCGATCTTCAACTCGGTGCCCGACCAGAAGGCGCGGGAACGGATGATCTCGCGGTTCGACCTGGACCTGACCCAGCCGGAGTGGGCGCTCGGCTTCACCTGGGACATCGTGCTGCGCGGCGCGAGCGCAACCGTCTTCGAGCCGCAGGGGGACCGGTGATGCTGCCGGTGACGCTCCCGCTGACGCCGTCGCAGACGGTCGGCCCGTTCCTGGCCATCGGCCTGCCCTGGCCGGACGGCCCGTTCGTGGTGCCCGAGGGCACGCCGGGCGCGATCACGATCACCGGCCAGGTGATCGACGGGGCCGGCGTCCCGCTGCCGGACGCTCTGGTCGAGACCTGGCAGGCCGACCCGGACGGCAGGTTCGACCACCCGGATGATCCGCGCGGAGCCGTCGCGCCGCGGGCGGCCGGGTTCCGCGGCTTCGGCCGCTGCGCCACCGACGAGTCCGGCTGCTATCGCATCGTGACGCTGCGCCCAGGCCGGCTGCCGTGCCCGGGCGGCGCGCAGGCGCCGCACCTGGACGTGTCCGTGTTCTCCAGGGGGCTGCTCGACCGGGTGGTGACCAGGATCTACTTCTCCGACGAGGCCGAGGCGAACGCGACCGACCCCGTACTGCGCGCCGTCGACCAGGCCCGCCGGGGCACGCTGATCGCGGTTGCGGAGGCGGGCGGGCACGACCGGTTCGTGTTCGACATCAGGCTGCGCGGCAAGGACGAGACCGTCTTCTTCGATGTATGAGCCGCCGGCCGCGACCCTCCGCCTGACCGCGACACTCGAGGGGCCGGCCGGCACGCCGGTGCTGGTGCTCGGCAACTCGCTGGGGACCTCGCGCGCGGTCTGGGACCGGCAGGCCGCCGACCTGGGCCGCCATTTCAGGCTGCTGCGCTACGAGCTGCCCGGCCACGGCGGGTCGCCGGCCGCGCCGGCGCCCTACTCGATCGCCGGGCTCGGCGCCGGGGTGCTCGCCCTGCTCGACGAGCACGGAATCGACCGGGCTGCCTACTGCGGGATCTCGCTCGGCGGCATGATCGGCATGTGGCTGGCCGCCACCGCGCCGGGCCGGATCGCCGCGCTCGGACTGGTCTGCACCTCCGCGTACCTGCCGCCGGCGTCGGGCTGGCTGGCCCGCGCCGACCAGGTGCGCGCCGCCGGGATGAGCTCGGTCACCGCGCAGTCGCTGGGACGGTGGTTCCCGGCCGGCTTCGCCGGCCGGGAACCACAGGCGGCCGCCGCGTTCGCCGCCGACCTTGAGCGGACCGACGTGAGCGGCTACGCGGCCTGCTGCGCCGCCATCGGCGCGATGGACCTGCGCGGCGCGCTCGGCTCGATCGCCGCGCCCACCATCGTGATCGCCGGCGCGGATGACCCGGCCACGCCGCCCGATCACGGCGCCGCGATCAGCGCGGGGATCGCGAGGTCGCGCCTCGCGGTGGTGCGCGGGGCGGCGCACCTGGCGAATGTCTCCTCTCCCGGCGAGGTCGGCTTCCTGCTGCTCGACCACCTGCGCCGGGCGCGGGCATTGCAGCGCGGCGGCGCGGGCAGGCCAGGCTAGCCTTCATTCCGGTCCCTGGCGCTACGATGCAGATGAGATGAGAACTTCCGGGCGCAGTGCGAACGCGGACGCTGAGCACGGGGCTCACACGGGGTACGGTCCGGCCGACGTACCAGCCGAGCCCGCCGGTGCGGCAGCGGCTTCCGGCGATGGCGCGGGCGCCCAGGGCAGGGACAGCGACTTCGTGCAGTCACTCGACCGCGGGCTGGCGGTGATCCGGGCCTTCGGCCCAGACCGCGAGCGGCTCAGCCTCAGCGAGGTTGCCAGGGCGACCGGGCTGACCAGGGCCGCAGCCCGGCGGTTCCTGCTGACCCTGGTCAAGCTCGGCTACGTGCGCAACGACGGCCGCGAGTTCTCGCTGCGGCCGCGGGTGCTCGAGCTCGGGTACGCCTACCTGTCCGGGCTGGCCCTGCCCGAGGTCGCGATGCCCCACCTGGAGGAACTCTCCGCCGAACTGCACGAATCCTCGTCGGTGTCGGTACTCGACGGCCATCAGATCGTGTACGTGGCCAGGGTGGCGCACAAGCGGATCATGACGGTCGCGATCTCGGTGGGCACCAGGTTCCCCGCCTACGCCACCTCGATGGGCCGGGTCCTGCTCGCCGGGATGAGCGAGGACGAACTCGACAGGTACCTTGCCGAGGCCACGTTCGAGGCGTTCACCTCGCATACGGTGACCGATCCCGCCGGGCTCAGGCAGATCGTCCACGACGTCGCCAGGCAGGGCTACGCGATCGTGGACCAGGAACTCGAGGACGGGCTCCGGGCCCTGGCTGCGCCGATCAGGGATGCCTCTGGCACCGTGACGGCGGCGATCAACGTCTCTGCCCACGCCAGCAGGGTCAGCCCGGACGCGATGCGTGCCGAGCTACTCCCCTCCCTCCTCAAGACGGCCCGCCAGATCGAGACCGACCTCAAGTCCCTGGCCCCGTCCTAGCCACCCCGCTCCTCCGCCCCACCCCGCCACCCGCTCCTCTGCCCCACCCCGCCACCCGCTCCTCTGCCCCACCCCGCCACCCGCTCCTCCGCCCCACCCCGCCACACCACCCGCTACGCCAGCCCACCGACCCCGACCCCGCCAAGCCACCCCACCGGCCCCGCCGTCGCGGCCTCCGGCACGTGCAATCGTTTGTTCTGGCGGCTTTGGGTCGCAAAATGGTACTTCTCAGTGATCACACCGATACATGAGGACCGTTGACACTGGTCTCGAACGCTGATTAAGTTCTACATTGCGTATAGTCGTACGCCAAGCGAACATCCTGCGAGTACCTGTCCTGAAGACTCCGGCCGTCACCGGCGACGCTGGCCGCTCCCCTTCAGCTCGCTGGCGACCCGCGGGCGCTGACATCAGAGGAGACGGAATGGACCGTCAGGAAGCAGACCTCTCGGTGCCGCTGGATCAGCCGATCTCGCGGCGTTCTCTGCTTAAGGGCGTTGGCGTCGGCACGTTCGCCGTCAGCGCGGGCGGCCTGGTGGCTGCGTGCAGTTCGGGGATCAAGGGTGCGGGGTCGGCCGCGAAGGGGATCACGATCGGGTGGATTCACCCGCTGACCGGGGATCTGGCCGGCTTCGGCGCGGCCGACAACTGGGTGATCTCCAAGATCAAGCAGACCACCCCGTACAGCAAGGGCTTCAAGATCGGGAGCAAGACCTACCCGGTCACGATCAAGTCCTACGACACACAGTCCAGCGTGACCCGGGCGGGCGACCTGGCGAAGCAGGCGATCCTGACCGACAAGGTGGACCTGCTGCTCGCCTCCTCGACGCCGGAGACGGTGAACGCGGTCTCCAGCGAGGCCGAGACGCTGGGGACGCCGCTGATCTGCGCGAACATCCCATGGGAGTCCTGGTACCTGAACCTGTTCCCGAAGGGCAACCCGGCGCACGCCACGGAGAAGGCAAAGTACGTGATCATGTACTTCCTCGGCGCCGAGCACCTGGTCAAGGCCTTCATCCCGATGTGGAGCCGGATCCATGACCAGCTGCACACCGACAAGGTGGTCGCGGCGGCGTTCCCGAACGACTCCGACGGCGACGCGTTCCGCGCGGTGTTCCCGCCGATCGCCGAGGCCGCGGGCTTCACGTTCGACATGTCCTCGCCGTACCCGGACGGGACGACGAACTACTCCTCGATGATCTCGGCGTTCAAGGCCGACAAGGCGGACTTCTTCACCAACGTGCCGCTGCCACCGGACTTCGCCACCATGTGGCACCAGTCGATCCAGCAGGGGTTCCGGCCCAAGCTCGCCACCGTCGCCAAGGTGCTGCTTTTCCCGCCCGACGCCTACGCCCTGGGCAGCGAGGCGTACAACGTGGCCACCGACACCTGGTGGGTGCCCACCCTGCCGTGGAAGTCCTTGTTCACCGGCCAGGACTGCCAGTCCTTCGCGAACGAGTTCGAGGCCGACACCAAGGGCCAGTGGAACGCCAACATCTCCAACTACAGCCTGTTCGAGGTCGCCCACGCCGCCCTCACCGCCGTCTCGGACCCCCACGACAAGGAAGAAGTCGCCAACGCGATCCACCAGGTGAACATCCAGGCCCTGGCCGGACCCCTCGACTTCGCCTCCGGCGGCCCCGCCCCCGGCGTCGCCATCACCCCCCCAGCCGGCGTCCAGTGGCAGAAGGGCACCAAGTACCCCCTCGAGATGCAGATCGTGGACAACACGGAGCTCCCCCAGGCCAAGATCACCGCCGACCTGCTGCCCACCAACAAGTAACCGGATGACCAGCCCCCTGCTTGAGGTCGACCGCGTGTCGAAACGGTTCGGCCAGGTCGTCATCGCCGAGGACCTGTCGCTGGCCGTCGGAGCAGGGGACCTGGTCGGGATCGTGGGGCCGAACGGCGCTGGCAAGACCAGCCTGTTCGGCCTCATCTCCGGCGACCTCGTCCCGGACGCGGGCGAGGTGCGCTTCGCCGGGCGCACGGTGACGAGGCTGGACCCGGCCGGGCGGTGCAGGCTGGGCATCGGGCGGACCTACCAGGTGCCGCGGCCGTTCGGCGACATGACCGTGTTCGAGAACCTGCTGGTGGCCGCCCAGCAGGGCGGCGGCAAGCGGGGTAGGGCCAGCTACGCGGCGGCCGTCGAAGCCCTGGAGCGGGCCGGGATCACCGGTCAGGCGAACGTGCCCGCCGAGCGTCTTGGCCTGCTCCAGCGCAAGCGGCTCGAGCTGGCGCGGGCGCTGGCCACCCAGCCCACGCTCCTGCTGCTCGACGAGGTGGCCGGCGGTCTGACCGACCCGGAGGTCGCCCAGCTCGTCGACATCGTACGCGGCGTCAACGCGACCGGCACGGCCGTGATCTGGATCGAGCACGTCGTCCGTGCGCTCACCGCCGTGGTGGGCCGCCTGATCTGCCTGGCTGGCGGCAGGTTCGTCGGCGACGGCGACCCCGCCGAGGTGCTCGCGAACCCCGCGGTCCGCGAGGTATTCCTCGGCACTGGCGTCACCGCCGCCCTCGCCGGCCACGGCGGTCCGCAAGGCCAGCCCCGCCTGGCCGAGGGCGCGCCGGCCGAAGGCGGCGAGCGGAGCGAGCCGTGACTGCGGCTGCGGACGGCGCCAGGCCGGAGAACGGGACGCCGCTGCTCGAGGTGAGCGACCTCGTCGTGCACCACGGCCAGCTCCGGGCGCTCGACGAGATCTCGTTCCGCGTGTTCCCCGGCGAGGTCTATGCGATCATCGGGGCTAACGGGGCCGGGAAGTCGACGCTGCTGCGCACGATCGCCGGGCTGCACCAGCCGACGGCGGGCTCGGTCAGGTTCGACGGCGCGGACGTGACGGCGCTCCGGCCGGAGCGGCGGGCTCGGGCGGGGATCGTCTTGGTACCCGAGGGCAGGCGGCTGTTCGGGTCGCTGACCGTGCTGGAGAACCTGCAGGTCGGGGCCACGTACGCGCGCCAGGGCCCGTGGACGACCGAGCGCGTGTACGAGATGTTCGAGTGGATGCGGGACCGCCGCGGCCAGCGGACCGCCCAGCTGTCCGGCGGCGAGCAGCAGGCCGTCGCGATCAGCCGGGCGCTGCTCGCCAACCCGCGGGTGCTGCTGCTTGATGAGCTGTCGCTCGGCCTGGCGCCGGTGGTCGTGCAGCGCATCTACGGCATGCTGCCGCAGATCGTGGCCACCGGCCTCACCGTGCTGCTGGTCGAGCAGGACGTCAGCCAGGCGCTGCAGGTGGCGTCGCACATTCACTGCCTGCTTGAAGGCCGCACCACCCTGGAGGGCCGGCCCGCGGATGTCACCGCCGACCAGGTCGAGGCTGCCTACTTCGGCCTGGCGGGTGCCAGGGTGGGCGAGCAAGGCTCCGGCGGAGCCGAGCAGTCCGGATCGGAGAGCGAGTCGTCATGGCCTGGGTGAACGCCATCATCCAGGGGGTGCTGACCGGCGGGCTCTACGCGCTGTTCGCGTGCGGGCTGTCGCTGATGTTCGGCGTGATGAAGGTCGTGAACCTGGCGCACGGCGACCTCGCCGTGGTCGCGGGCTACCTCGCGGTCTTCGTCATCACCGTCCTGCACGTCCCCACCCTCTGGTCCTTCGTCATCGTGGTGCCGGTGATGGCGCTGGGCGGCTACGGGCTGCAGCGCACGGTCATCCAGCGGGCGCTTGACCGGGGCGTCCTCACCACGCTGATGGTCACCTTCGGCCTGTCCGTCGTGATTGAGAACTTCCTGCTCCAGTTCTTCACCGCCAACACCCGCGGGATCGGCGCCAACCTGGCGCTCGTGCAGGACTCGTTCAGTCTCGGCTCGCAGATCCAGGTCGCCTACCTGCTGGTGGTCATCTTCGCCGTCGCCGTGGTCGTGCTGCTCGGACTGCAGTACTTCCTGTCCGCGTCCAAGTACGGGCGGCTGATCCGCGCCGTGGCCGACGACAAGGAGGCGGCGCAGCTGGCCGGCGCCGACTACCGGCACGTGTTCGGCATCGCGGCCGCGCTCGCCCTGGGCACCGTCGCCCTGGCCGGCATCGCCTACGGCATGTACTCCACGCTCGACCCGACCGCGGGCACCGACACGATCCTGTTGTTCGCCTTCGCCGCCGTCGTGATCGGCGGTCTCGGCTCGCTCTGGGGAACTCTGGTCGGCGGCATCGTCCTGGGCGTGGCCCAGCAGATCGGGGCCCAGATCAACATTTCCGACGAGGTGCTTGCCGGGTACATCGTGTTCCTCGCCGTCCTCGTGCTCCGCCCGCAGGGCCTGACCAGCCGGAGGTCCCAGGCATGAGCGTGAAGCCAGAGGCGTGCCGATGAGCCTGGCCACCAGGGCAGCCGTCGAGCCGACCGCCGACTTCCGGGTCACCAGGTCGCGCCGCAACGTGGCCTGGACCGGTGCCGGAGCGCTCATCATCGTGGCCGTGCTCGCGTACTTCCCCTACGTCGTCTACTCGGGCACCACGACCATCTTGGTGCAGGCGTTCATCGTCCTCACGCTGGCGAGCATGTGGAACCTGATGGCGGGCTACGCGGGCCTGGTATCGGTGGGACAGCAGGCGTTCGTCGGCCTGGGCGCGTACTTCGTGCTGTTCTTCGCCCTGCACGGCACCTCGCCGTTCGCCGCGCTGCCGGTCGCCGCGATCGGCTGCGGCGTCATCGCCCTGCCGCTGTGGTGGCTGCTCTCCCGGCTGCGCAGCGGGTACTTCGCGATCGCCACCTGGGTGCTTGCCGCGACGATCATGCTGATCATCGAGCGGTTCTCCTCCCTCGGCAGCGGCACCGGCATGCCGCTGCCCGGCTTCGCCGAGCTCAGCCCCGTGCTCCTCACCGCCTACACCTACTGGGCCGCCCTCGCCGTCACCGTGCTGGCGATGGCCGGGGTCTACCTGCTGCTGCGCAGCAGGCTCGGCCTGGTCCTGACCGCCATCCGCGACGACGAGACCGCCGCGCGCAGCTCAGGAGCCAGGGTCGGCCTGGCCAGGCTGACGGTCTTCGTGGTGGCCGGCATCGGCTGCGGCGCGGCGGGGGCGGTGCTCGCGATCAGCCAGCTCCAGGTGCAGCCGAGCGCCGTGTTCGACGTCGGGTGGACCGCCGAGATGGCGTTCGCGACCATCATCGGCGGGCTCGGCACCATCGAGGGCCCGATCATCGGGACCGCCGTCTACATGGTGCTGCAGCAGACCCTGCAGTCCTACAACGCCTGGTACCTGATCATCTTCGGGGTGGTCGCCATGGTGGTGGCACTGTTCGCCCGCCGCGGGCTGTGGGGCCTGGTGGACGACCGCCTGAACGTCAGGCTGTTCCCGGTCGGCTACTACCTGCGAACGCCCAACGGCAACGGCCGCCAAGCCAACCGCTCCGGCTAGTCGCCCCGTGCTTGCTGGCGCGGCCGTGGTCAGGCGCGAGCGAAGAGGCGGGACAGGGTGGCCTCGAACGGCGCGATGTCCACGCGGTGACCCGGGTCGGGCGCCGGGCAGTAGTACATGACCGGATAGCGGCGCAGCCTGATCGTGAGCCCGGCAGACCCTGTCAGAGTCAGCGAGATCGTGCGGGCGATCTTCGTGGCGTGGCGGACGCAGGAGTTCTTGTTGATGGCCGCATACGCCGAGTGCCCGGGCGACACCCGGACCAGGCGGGGCCGGGCGCTGGTCAGCATCATGTCGCCGCGGTCGGCGTATCGGAATGGCAGCATGCGGCCGCGCGCCGTCGTGAGGGTGACGCCAGGGTAACCGCGGAGCCAGCATGTCCTGGCCGAGGCGTTGCGCAACCGAAGGATCACGGTGTCCTGCTGGGTCTTCTCGGAGACGCGCGGGCCGATGCTGAGCCGCAGTTGGGCGGACTCGCACCGGGCTGACCCGCGGATCAGGGCGGCGGTCGCGGTCCTCACGTGCTGCCTGGCGGCGGTTCCTTCGGCGCAGCCGACGGCAAGCACGGAAGCGGCGACCGCCGCGGCGGTGATCAAGGCGACGCGGGGAGGGTTAGTTCTCATATCTGCGCAGACGCCGCCGCACCGGAATTGGTTGTGCTTGGTCGGGCAGGCTCCCGCGCGGCAAGCCTGCACAGCGAGACTCAGCCCCAGACGTCGTGGGCGACCTGCACGACCAGCCGGAGCTTGGCCCGCTGCTCCTCCGCGGTCAGCACGTTGCCCTCCACGGTCGAGGAGAACCCGCACTGCGGCGAGAGGCACAGCTGGTCGAGCGGGACGAACCTGGCCGCCTCGTCGATCCGGCGCTTGAGCAGATCGGGGCTCTCGAGTTCCCCGCGCTTGGTCGTGACCAGGCCGAGCACGACCATCTTGCCCTTCGGTACGAACCGCAGCGGCTCGAAGCCGCCGGAGCGCTCGTCGTCGTACTCGAGGAAGAAGCCGTCCACGTTCAGCTCGCTGAACAGGGCCTCGGCGACGAAGTCGTAGCCGCCCTCGGCCGCCCACGAGGACCTGAAGTTGCCGCGGCACATGTGCGTGGTCACCGCCATGGACTCGGGGCGGCCCGCGATCGCGTCGTTGACCTGCCGGATGTAACGCAGGTGCAGGTGCTCGGCGTCCTCGCCGCGCTCGGCGATCTCGGCGCGCTGCGCCGGGTCGTTCAGGTAGGCCAGGCTGGTGTCATCGAGCTGCAGGTACGTGCAGCCCATCGCGCCGAGCCTGCGCACCTGCTCGGCGTACGCGGCCGACAGGTCGGTCCAGAACTGCTCCATGTCCGGGTACACGTCGTGGTCGATGGAGGCGGGACCGCCGCGGTAGTGCACCATGTTCGGCGACGGGATCGTCAGCTTCGGCGTCGCCGTCGTCACCACGGACTGCAGGTAGCGGAAGTCGTCTTCGAAGATCGTGTGGTCGAGCCCGATCTTGCTGCCCACGTGCAGCGCCGCCGGGGTGAACTCGATGCTGCCCTGCGGGTTGCGGAACTTCACGGCGAGATTGCCTGGCGCCTTGCTGATGCCGCCGAGCTGGTAGATGAAGTCCATGTGCCAGGACGCCCGGCGGAACTCGCCGTCGGTAGCCGACTGCAGGCCGACCTCGGCCTGCATCGCGACGATGTCGGCGATCGCGG